>Ga0137386_10002022_pt1 | contig 12953 bp, 9 predicted proteins | sample SagtaG_4_FD_104910 | JGI IMG/M metagenome (GOLD analysis project Ga0137386, IMG submission 104910) | Vadose zone soil microbial communities from Sagehorn Ranch, Mendocino, California, USA - Sage2_R_100_16 metaG | ecosystem: Environmental > Terrestrial > Soil > Vadose zone | place: USA... | reverse complement strand
CCGCTTGGCAATGTACTGGATGACCCCGTCGGGGACGAGATACCTCATCGGCCGCCCGGCCCTGACTCGCTCCCGGCACGCGGTCGAGGAGATCTCGAGGGCCGGGATCTCGATCAGCGTGAAGCCCTGCTCGGCGAGCCCGTCCCCGTTGATCGGGTGCCCCGGCCTGGAGCAACCGACGAAATGGGCCATGCTGAACAGGTTCTCCGTGTTGCGCCAGGTCCTGATGCTGCTCAGCGCGTCGGCGCCCATGATGAAGAAGAACTCGGCGTCCGGCCCGCGCTCGACCCGCAGGTCCCGCAGCGTGTCGATGGTGTACGTCTCGCCTGGCCGGTCGACGTCGACCCGGCTGACCGAGAACAGCGAGTCGGCCGCGGTGGCGACCACCGTCATCAGGTAGCGGTCCTCGGCCGGCGCCAGTTCCCTGTCTTCCTTCTGCCACGGCTGGCCGGTCGGCACGAAGACGACCTCGGCCAGCGCCAGCGCATCCGCTACCTCGCTCGCCGCCACCAGGTGACCGTTGTGAATCGGGTCGAAGGTGCCGCCGAACACGCCGATCCGCGTTCCGTCGCTCATGATCGCGACTCTAGGGCGTGCCCTCACCGGCCCGCTCACCGAGGCCGGGGACCGGCGGCTCGCCGCCCGCCCAGCGCCGGACCCTGACCGCCTTGCCGGCCTCTGTCCGCGGCACCGCGCCAGGCGGCACGATCGCCACGGTGACCCGCAGGCCCAGAGTCTCGCGGAGGCTGCGTTCCAGCACCGCGCGGAGTTCGCCTTCCGACCCAGAGCCGGCCGTGCGCTCCGTTACCCGTTCGCAAACGGCGATCAGGTCGCGCCCGCCGTCCCTCTCGTCGACGACCAGCAGGTAGTCAGGCGCCACGGCGAGCTCGGCCAGCAGTACCCGCTCGACCTCGCTGGGATACACGTTCACGCCCCTGATGACGAGCATGTCGTCGATCCGCCCGGTCACCTTGGACATCTTCACCAGCGTCCGGCCGCACGCGCAGGTGCCGCGGCGCAGTGCCGCGATGTCGCCGGTCCTGTACCGCAGCAGCGGCATCGCCTCCTTGGTCAGCGTGCTGAATGTCAGCTCGCCAGGCGTGCCGTCCGGCACCGGCTCGCCGGTCAGCGGGTCCAGCGTCTCGACCAGGAAATGGTCCTCGTTCACGTGCAGGCCGTCGGCGGCGGCGATGCACTCCGACGCCACGCCCGGGCCGATCACCTCGGACAGCCCGTAGATGTCCAGCGCCGTGATCCCGAGCAGCTCGTTGATCCTGGCCCGCATCTCCTGTGTCCACGGCTCGGCGCCGAGCACGCCGGCCCGCAGCGACAGCCCGCGGGTCAGTCCGGCCTCGGCCAGCGCCTCGCCGAGCCGGATGGCGTACGACGGCGTGCAGGTCAGGATCTCCGGCCGCAGGTCGGCGATCAGCGTCACCTGCCGGGCCGTCATCCCGCCGGAGACCGGGACCACCAGCGCGCCGAGCTCGATCGCCCCCTGGTGGATCCCGAGCCCGCCGGTGAACAGCCCGTATCCGTAGGCGTTGTGCACGATCGTGCCCGGCCCGGCGCCGGCCGCCGCGAGCGCCCGCGCGCACATCTTCGACCACAGCGCGATATCGGCACGCGAGTACGAGACCAGCGTCGGCCGGCCGCCCGTGCCGCTTGACCCGTGCACGGCCACGACCTGGTCGCGCGGGACCGCGAGCAGCCCGAACGGGTAGGCCTCCCACAGATCCCGCTTGGCCGTCGTCGGCAGCGATGACAGGCCCTCGAGCGGCACATCGGCCCCGCTGGTCACTCCCGCCGCGGCCAGCCGGCCGGCCTGGAGCCCGCCCGCGGCGAGCAGCCGGTCGATCAGGGCGCGCAGCCGCCCCGCCTGGAGCACCGCCCGCTGATCGGCGGGCATCGACTCCGCGTCGGGCTCGAACATCGGCGGAAGCGAATCCTTACCAAATCGCATTGCCAGCATGGCTGTCGGCCTTCCTTATCACGCATAGCATGACCGCATGAACACTGTGCCCGATCGCTCCCGCGTTCGTCTGCCCGACATCAGCTCCCGCGCCTACGAGCACCCGGCCGACCGCACCGCGCTCGTCGCGCTGCGCAAGCTGACCGGCTTCGACGTCATCCTGCGCAACCTCGCCGGGCTGTTCAGCGACCGGAGCCTTCGGCTGATGTTCCTGGCCAGCTCGGTCCGGGCCTCGGAGCAGCAGTTCCCGCATCTGTACCAGACGATGCTGGACGGCGCCTACGTGCTCGACCTGCCCAGGGTCCCCGAGCTGTTCATCACCCAGGACCCCAGGGTCAACGCGATGGCGCTGGGCACGGACAAGCCATTCATCGTGATCACGACCGGCATGGTGGACCTGATGGACGCGGAGGAGATCCGGTGGGTCATCGGGCACGAGCTCGGCCATGTGCTCTCCGGGCACTCGGTCTACCGGACGATGCTCTACTACCTGGTCGCCCTGGCCGCGCGGCTCGCGCTCGTGCCATTCGCGTGGATCGGGCTCAAGGCGGTCATCTGGAGCCTCGAGGAGTGGCACCGCAAGTCCGAGCTGTCCAGCGACCGGGCAGGCCTGCTGGCCGGCCAGGACGTCCCCGCCGCGCGCCGCGCGCTGATGAAGCTGGCCGGCGGCCCGCAGCTCGCCGAGCTCAGCCACGACGCGTTCCTCGAGCAGGCGCGCGAGTACGACGCCGTACCCGACGTGCGCGAGGGCCTGATCAAGCTGCTCCAGCTGGTTGGCACCACGCACCCGTTCGCGGTCGTGCGGTTCGCCGAGCTGGACCGCTGGGCCTTCGAGGGCGAGTACCGCGACATCCTGGCCGGCAACTACCCGCGCCGCGACTCGGACCCCGACACCTCGGTGGGCGACGAGTTCAAGGCCGCCGCCAAGTCGTACCAGGACTCCTGGAACCGCTCGGCCGACCCGCTGATAGGCGCGGTCCGCGGCGTGGCCGGATCGGCCGTCGGCGCCGGCGAGCGCCTGATGAACAGGTTCGGTAACCGCAGGGACGACTCGGACCCGAACGACTAGGCCGGGCTCCGCTCAGCGGCCCCGCCCAGCGGGATGCCGAAGGCCATCGAGACAACGGCGAGCGCGAACGACGAACGCTCGGTCGGCGCCGGCCTGACCGGCGCGGGGCCTTCGGTCCCGTGCCCGCGCGGGCATGCTGAGACCATGGACGGGCCGCCGCTGGAGCTGGACTTCGCCGCCGAACTCCGCTTCTTCCTCGCCCCGCGGCAGCGCGCGGGAACGGTTCTGGCCGCACCCGACGGAACGTCGTCGCTCGGGCATGTCGTCGAGTCGCTCGGAGTCCCGCTCCCCGAGATCGGCCGTCTTATCGTCAACGACCAGCTCGGGCAACCCTCATACCGGCCGAGGGGCGGTGAGCGAGTGCTGGTCCAGGCCATGCGCCGGCCGCAGCAGGTCCCAGCCGCGCGGTTCCTGCTCGATGTCCACCTCGGCGCGCTCGCCCGCCGGATGCGCCTGGTCGGCCTCGACACCGGCTACTCCAACGACCTGGACGACGACGTCCTGATCGACCGGGCCAACTCCGGGCAGCGCGTGCTGCTGACCAAGGACCGCGGGCTGCTGCGGCGCAGGAAGCTGCGGCTTGGGGCCTACGTGCGGGGAGCCCGCGCCGACGAGCAGCTCGGCGACGTGCTCGACCGGTTCGCTCCGCCGCTGGCGCCGTGGACCAGGTGCCTCGCCTGCAACGGGCAACTCGCCCCCGTGGCCAAACGCGACATCGAGCAACAGCTGCTGCCAGGAACCCGGCGCAGCTACGACGAGTTCGCCCGGTGCGCCGGCTGCGGGCGGGTCTACTGGCGCGGAGCGCACAGTCGCCGCCTCGCCGCGATCGTGGCCCGCGCGACCGCCAAGACTAGCCCCGCCCGCTGACTCCCCGGCCCCTCCAGCCCCGCTGACTCCCCGGCCCCTCCAGCCCCGCTGACTCCCCTGCCTCACCCCACCCGCCCGGTTCCATGATCGTGGATGATTTTCGGCGATATCGCCGAAAATCATCCACGATCACCGCTGGACGCGGCGAGGCGCCTGCCAGTGCGGGCCGTGCTCGCCGAGCGGGCCAACCCGCATCCCGCGCCGGTCGCACTCGTCGAGCAGCAGTTCGAGCGCCCCGAGGGCGGCCTGCCACGAGCCGGGCGGCGCGGTGCAGCCCGAGTCGTGCAGCAACACCGTGACGCCGCCCTCCAGGTCGCCGAGCAGGGTCTGGTACACCGACTCGGCGGTCGCCCCGCGCGCCCACTCCCGTCCCCAGCAGTTCCACAGCACGGGTGTCAGCCCGAGTCGGCCGGCGGCGAGGAGCCCGGCCGTGCTCAGGACTCCGTACGGCGGCCGGAACAGCCACGATTCGACACCTGCGGCGGCCGCGATGATCTCCTTGGACCTGGCCAGATCGGCGTGCGTCGCTACCGGGCCGCGCAGCGGCAGATACCGATGCCGCCAGCCGTGCACGCCGATCTCGTGGCCGGCGTCGGCGATGTCGGCGGCCAGCCGGGACGCCCGCGCTACCTGGGAGCCGAGCAGGAAGAACGTGGCGCGGACGCCACGCTCGCGCAACGCGTCGAGGAACTGCGGGGTCGCCGCCGGGTCGGGGCCGTCGTCGAAGGTCAGCGCGACATGGTCGGCGGCGCCCTGCCCGGACAGCAGCGGAAAGAACGTCGTCCGCACCGTCCGCAGCGCGGTGATGCCAGGCCCCGCGTGCGCGACGGCCAGGCCCGCCGCCATCGTCAGCACCCGGTGCTCGTAATCAGTCACGTTCTTTCCAGCCCTAACACGGACACGTATGGCAACGTCGCCCAAGACGGTTCCTTCGCGCCATTCCGGGGCGCGCACGGAAGTCGGCAAGCACCGCTTCAGCCACTCCTGCAATCATGTCATCTGCCGAGCGGGGAGCGCGGCCATCACGGCTGAGAGCACGAGACCAGCCGGTCCGATACACGGGGGTATCAGTGGGAGTCCAAGCAGCGCGCATTGTCTTTCCCGAGCCTGATCGGGGGGAGATCGCTGCGGCCATAGCCAGCATTCTCGCCACCGGCACGCTCACGCTCGGCCCGCACACCAGGCAGTTCGAGCACGCGTTCGCTGCCGCCCACGACAGCGCACCGGGATCCGCGGCCGGCCCGCCGCACGCGGTCGCCACGTCGAGCGGAACCGCGGCGCTGGAGATCCTGCTCAGGAGCACGGGTGTCGCCGGCCGTGCGGTGATCGTTCCGGCGAACACGTTCTACGCCACGGCGGCGGCGGCCATCGGCGCCGGCGGCAGGCCGGTCTTCGCTGACGTGGACCCGGCGACGTTCGCGCTGAGCCCGCGCACGCTCGAACCGGCCCTCACGCCCGACACGGCGGCGGTCGTCCTGGTGCACATCGCCGGGCTGATCACCCCGCATGCGGGCGAGCTGCGGCGGCTCTGCCAGGACCGGGGCGTCGCGTTGATCGAGGACGCGGCGCACGCGCACGGCTCGACGTTCGACGGAAGGTTCGCCGGCTCGTTCGGAACGGCCGCGGCGTTCTCGTTCTACCCGACCAAGGTCGTGACCAGCGGCGAGGGCGGCATGATCCTGACCCCGTCCGCCGACCTGGCCGGTGAGGCCCGCATCTACCGTGACCAGGGCAAAGGCTCGTTCGGGGCGAATCATCACGTCAGGCACGGGTACGCCTGGCGGATGAGCGAGTTCAGCGCGGCCGCCGGCGTGGTGCATCTGCGCAGGATGGAGCAGTTCATCGAACGGCGCCGCAGCGTCGCCGCGCGCTACGACGCCGGGCTCGCCGAACTCGGCTTCCTGCGGCCGCTGGCTGAGCCGCCCGGCTGCCTGAGCAACTTCTACAAGTACGTCGCGCTGCTGCCGCCCGGCGCCGACCGGGCCTGGTTCAGGCGGCAACTGGCAGCGGAGCACGATGTCCGGCTGTCCGGCGAGGTCTACGACCTGCCGCTGCACCGGCAGCCGGTTCTCGCGATGTACGCGTCAGGCCAGAGCCTTCCGGTCGCCGAAGACATCTGCCGGCGGCACGTCTGCCTGCCGGTGCACTCGGACATGACCGACGACGAGGCCGACCAGGTGCTCGAGGCCGTGGCCAAGGTGGCCGCGCACCCGCCGGCCGGCCAGGGAGAGCGCGCATGCGCATCGCGGTAACCGGCGGCTGCGGCTTCATCGGCTCGCACGTCGTCGACCGCCTCGTCACCGCCGGCCACGATGTCCTGGTCATCGACAAGCACGAGCTCTGGGCGAATCCGGCCGCCGAGTACCTGATCGGCGACGTCTTCGACGACCGGGCGATCGACGCAGCGCTCGACGGCCGCGACGCGGTCTTTCACCTGGCCGGCGTGGCCGACGTCAACGAGGTCACCGCCGGCCCGGTGGACGCCGTCCGGCTGAACGTCGAGGGCGCCGCCCGGGTACTCGAAGCCGCACGCCGCAGGAACTGCGGTCGCGTCGTCCTGGCCAGCACCGTCTGGGTATACGGCGCGACCGCCGGCCACGGCGAGCGGACCGAGGAGGCGCCGGTCGACCTGCGCAGGTCAGGGCACCTGTACGTGACAACCAAGCTGGCCGCCGAGATGCTGATGCACAGCCACCGGGAGATGTACGGCCAGGAGTTCACGATCCTGCGGTACGGCATTCCGTACGGCCCGAGAATGCGCGATGCCCTGGTCGTCGCCAGGTTCGTCCGGGCAGCCAAGAACGGCGAGCCGATCATGATCGCCGGCACCGGCGAGCAGCAGCGCAACTTCGTGTACGTCGAGGACCTCGCCGAGGCCCACGTCATGACGCTGACGGGGGCTGCCGCCAACCAGACGCTGGCGCTGGAGGGCGACACGCCCGTCTCGGTGACCGAGATCGCGGAGACGGTCCAGCACCTGGTCCGTCAGGTGCCCGTCAAGTACGTGAACGGGCGGCCCGCTGACTACGAGGGCGTAAGCATCTCCAACCGCCTGGCGAAGGAGCTGCTGAACTGGTCACCGACCACGCCGCTCGCCGAGGGTATCCGCAGGTACCTGACCTGGCTCGACAATCCCGGCGTCCGCCGGTGACGGCGCGGCGGCCGGTAACGGCACGGCGGCCCGTCACGGCTCCGCGGCCCGTGACGGCGCGGCGGCCGGTAACGGCGCCGCGGGCCCTGCTGCTTTCCGGGTCGATCGGCATGGGCCACGACACGCTCGCCGAGGCCTGCGCGCGCACGCTCGAGGCCGACGGCTGGTCCGCCCGCACCCTGGACCTGATGCGGCTGCTCGGCCGCGGCGCCGACTCTGCCGGCGCCGCGGTGTTCAGGTCGATGCTGGCGATACCCGGGCTGTACGACGCGTTCCACTTCGCCGCGCTCAGGCTAGGCAACCGCCTGGCCGACCTGGCGGACGCGGCGGCGCGCCGCCAGGTCGTGCCCAGGCTGCGCTCCGTGGTCGACACCTGCCGCCCCGAACTCGTCGTCTCGGTCTTCGCCACCGGCGTCTCCGCGTTCAGCCGGCTGGCCGCGCGGTATCCGGGCACGAGGCACATCGTGTTCTGCACCGATGTCACGCCGCACCGGCTGTGGGTGCACCCGAACGTGGACCTGTACCTGGTCACGTCCGCGGTCGCGGAGCGGGCGGTGCGCAGGTTCGAGCCCGAGGCGCGGGTACTCGTCGTGGCTGCGCCGCTGCGGACCGCGTTCTACGACCCGCCGTCCCCGCCCGAGGCGCGCCGCCGGCTCGGCATACCGGGACATGAACGATGCGTGCTGCTGATGAGCGGCGCCTGGGGCATCGGGCCGCTCGCCCAGGCGGCCGAGGCGCTGGGCAACGCCGGCGTGCACGTCCTGGCCGTGGCCGGGCGCAATGCCGGGCTGGAGCGCCGGCTAAGGACCGCGGCCCGGCGACAGCCCCGGGTACGCCCGTTCGGGTACACGGACGGCGTTCCCGAGCTCATGGCGGCCAGCGACCTGGTCGTCACCAGCTCCGGCGACACCTGCACCGAAGCGCGCACGGTCGGGCGGCCGCTGTTGCTGCTCGACGTGGTCCAGGGCCACGGGCGCGACAACCTCCAGCACGAACTCGAGCTCGGCGACGCCGCCGTATCGTCCGGGCGGGCCGCCGACATCGTACGGAACGCCCTGGCCGCCCTTGACGATGTCAAGCCACCACCCGCCGGGGCGACCCGCTCGCAGGCTGCCTGGCAGAGCACGTTCCGTGCGGCGCTCGCCTCAGTCGGCCTCTAGACCGAGTGGCCCCGGGGCCTGATCCGCACGTAGGCGGCGTCGGAGCGCGGCGGTGGCGAGAAGCTGGCCGCCGGGACCCGGCGCACCAGCCGCATCTCGTAACGGCCCGCCCACCGGGCCGTCTCCCGGTCGCGCGGTTCCCGGTTCGACAGCCACTTGGCCGCACCCCACTCCAGGATCAGCTCGGCGCCGGCCAGCCTGACCGTCCGATCGCCGAGCAGCCTCCGGCACAGGAGAGTCGTCAGCGCGAACGGCGGGCTGGCGACGACATGAAACGGCCGTCTCGGCAGCGGAACCCGGCGCAGGTCGGCCTCGACCACGCCGACGAGCGACTCCGCGCCGAACCTCCGCCGCAGCCGCTCGGCCAGCCAAGGATCGAGTTCGACCGCGATGACCCTGGCCCCGGTCCGGGCGAGCGGCCCCGTGAGGGCTCCGTACCCGGCGCCGAGATCGAATACCAGGTCGCCCGGGCCTGCGCCGCTGGCACGGACAAGCTGGGCAATCAGCCGGCGGTCAGTCAGGAAGTGCGCGCCGGCCGGGTTCGGCGGCCGCGATGACGGCAGCGGCCGCGCTCCGGACCGCCCTGGCACGGAAGAACATGACCATGCCCATGGCCGCTCCCTCGTTTCGGTTCGTCGGCGGCTCGGTCCGGCCGCCCGGGACAACATAAGTCATCACGCCGCGGCTGACCACCGAATTTCGTTCCGGCTGGTTCTGGCCAGCCATGCCAGCCGACCGCACCTGCGAGCAAGGTCGACGTGCGCCCGATTCATACCCTTCATACCGCAATGCGCCCGGGCCAGCACCCGGCGGCCCGCGGCCCGGAGCACTTATCACTACTCGGGGTCATTTCGCTGTCCGCTTTTCCCGTTTTACGGAGCCACAACTCGTGATATCAATCAACCTCGCGGTGAGCGCCTCCCGGCGGCCCCCGAAACCGCGGAGACGCGCGAGGATTCGACCAATTTGTCCGTCGGGCGGCGGGCAGGAGCCCGGCGAGATCATCGGCAGCGCGAAACCAGTCGCCGCGCGAAACCAGCCGCGCCGCGAAACCAGCCGCAGCGCGACGCCGTGCTCGGGACGGCCGGCCCCGCGCTCGTTGACCCCGTGGTTGGCTGACCAGAACCGCGCTGAATCCAGCCACACGAATACGGGCCCCGGCCCCGCTCCCGGCGCGCTAGGCCACCTCGGCGTCGGCCACCGTGATTTCCGCGGCGTCCGCGCTGACCTCCGCGACGCCGCCGATCTTGGCGAGCCGGCGCAGGACGGGCGGCAACTCGCCGGTGTACACGACTCCGGCTCGCTGGGTTGCCCTGGTCAGGGCGACATACAGGTCCCCGAGCCCGCGCGGCGACTCGGCCAGGATCATGGCCGGGTCGGCGACGAGCACCGAGTCGAACTCCAGCCCCTTGGCCTGCCGCACGGTCAGCACCACGACCGGCCGTTCCAGGTCAGGCCCGTCCGCACCGCCGCCCGTCCCTGCCGCACCGCCGCCCGTCCCTGCCGCAGAGCCGCCCGTCACTGCCGCAGATCCGCCCGTCCCTGCCGCAGATCCGCCCGTCACTGCCGCAGATCCGCCCGTCCCTGCCGCAGAGCCGCCCGCCGCGGACCCCACGGCTCCCGTCTCGGGCAGCACGGCTCCGGTCTCGGCCAGCGCGGCCGATACCGACGCGGTCAGCTCGGCCAGCCGGCCCTCCGGGCCGATCACCGCGAGGGTCCCGTCGCCGGTCAGCGCGGCCAGGGCCACCGCCGCTTCACCGGCAACCGCGGCGAACTCCGCGTGGTCCTCGACGCCGAGCCGCCACGGCACGGTCCCCGAGTCCCTGACCGAGCGGGGCGGCGCGGCCCCGGGATCGATCCGGGCCAGCACATCGGCGGCCACCGTCATGATTTCGGCCGGCGTGCGGTAGTTCACGGTCAGCGGGGCCAGCCGCCACCGGTCCCCGACAAACGGCCCGAGCGCCTCGGACCACGAGGCGGATCCGGAGACGTCGCCGGTCTGCGCGACGTCCCCGACGATCGTCATCGACTTCGACGGGCAGCGGCGCATCAGTGCCCGCCACGCCATCGGCGAGAGTTCCTGCGCCTCGTCGACGATCATGTGCCCGAACGCCCACGTCCGGTCGGCCGCGGCCCGCTCGGCGGGCGTCAGGTAAACGTCGTTGTCGAACCGCGCGGCCAGCCCGGCCGCGTCGAGCATGTCGGCGCCCATCAGGATCTCGGGGTCGTCTTCCTCGTCCCGGCCGATGATCTCCAGCACGCCCTCCGCGTACGCCTCCTCCTGCTCGCGCCGCTGCCGCGCGGCCGCCTTGGCCGCCCGGTCATCCTCGCCGAGCAGCTCGGCCGCCTCGTCGAGAAGCGGGATGTCGGCCGGCGTCCACGGCGACCCGGCAGGCCGCCGCAGCAGCTCGCGCTCGGACGCCGGGAGCGACGGCGCCGCCGCGGCGAGCAGCCGCCGCGAGGCGAACAGGTCGCCGATCAGCTGCTGCGGCGTCAGCACCGGCCACAGCCGTCCGATCGCGGCGCGGACCTGCGGATCGTCCCGCAGCTCATCCCGCAGGTCAGCGATGTCCGCGCGCCCCAACAGGTTCGCGCCGCCAAGCGGGTCCGCGCCCAGCCGCCCGGCCACCACCCTGGCCAGCTCGTCGAACACCTCGCGCACGAAGATCTGCCTAGCCAGGTTGTGCGGTCGCCGGGACCGGCGCGCCCGCTCTCTCGCGCGCGACAGCGACTGCCTGCCGAGCCGGTATCGGCTTTTCTCGAAACTAATCTCCAGGCCCTCATGCGGCACGCGTTGCCGGTCCCGCACGGCGCTGGCCACGATCTGGGCCATGCCTGGCCGGCCCTTGATCCGCGCGACCTCGGCCGGCTCGGCGCCGGTCGCGGTGATCGCCGGCATCAGGTCGCCGACCGTGGCCAGCAGCACGCTCGTCTCCCCCAGCGACGGCAGCACCTGCCCGATGTAGCGCAGGAAGGTGGCGTTCGGGCCGACCACGAGCACGCCGCGCTTCTCGAGCTGCCGCCGGTAGGTGTAGAGCAGGTAGGCGGCCCGGTGCAGCGCGACCGCGGTCTTGCCGGTTCCCGGGCCGCCCTGGACCACGAGTACCCCGGGCAGGCCCGCCCTGATGATGTGGTCCTGCTCGGCCTGGATCGTCTCGACGATGTCGCGCATCCGCCCGGTCCGGCTCGCGTTCAGCGCCGCCAGCAGCGCGGATTCCCCGGCCAGGCCCTCGTGCCTGCTCGGGTCGGCGACCGCGAGATCGAGCACCTCGTCGTCGAGCCGCTGCACGGTCCTGGCCCGGGTCTTGATGTGACGGCGGACCCTGACCTCACCGGGCGACGCGGCCGTAGCCAGGTAGAAGGGCCTGGCCGCGTCGGCTCGCCAGTCCATCAGGATCTGGTCGTAGCTCTCGTTGTCGGCGTGCATGCCGAGGCGGCCGATGTAGGTCCTGACGCCGTCGTTGAATTCCAGCCTGCCGAAGCACAGCCCGTTCTCCGCGGCGTCGAGCTGCGCGAGCTGCTGCCGGTACATGACGGTAAGCGCCTCGCGCTCGGTCTGCGCGGCCGGCGTGCCGCCTGCCTGCCTGAGCACCCCGGCGAGCCGGGCAGACGCCCGCTCCCTCAGCTGGTCGAGCCGGTCGTAGAGTCCCGTCATGTACGCCTGCTCGCGATCCCGTTCGACGTCGGTGCGGTCGTCGCCTGCCAAGCGCGTGTCCCTTCGTCCGGTGAAAAAGTGCCCGCACAGTTTAGTCGCTCGCCGCCCCGGGCCGGCTCTGCGCGCTACGGGCTCTGGCTAGGCCGTCAGCGGGCTCGCCGCCGGCTGGTCGCCGGCGGTCCCGTGCCGCAGGGCCACCAGGACGGTAAGGCCGGCGATCAGGTAGCCCGCACCCTGGGCGGCGAGCACCCCGATGATGCCGACGGCCTGGCCACAGAGCCCGGCGGTCACCGTGCCGACCACCACGGCGATGCCCTCGATGGCGCCGAAGGCACCGAAGACCCGGCCCCGGCGGCCGTCGTCGGCCTCGCGCTGCACCAGCGTGAGCGCCCCGGCGAGCATCAGCGCGCCCGGCAGGCCGACCACGACCATGCAGACCGCCGCGGGCCACGCGGCGACCCATGCCAGCGGATACAGGAACATCACGAGGTCGACCGCGCCGAACGCGACCGCGCCCCACCCAAACAGCCAGGACGCGCGAATCCGGTTGCCGATCGATGCCGCGGCCAGGCCGCCCGCGATGCCGCCGATCGCCTGAGCGGCGACGATGATGCCGTAGTCCTGGCCGCTGCCGTGCAGAACGGACCGGACGAACGGCGCGAACAGCGTGCCCATGATGCCCTCGCCGACGCTCGTGACGGCCAGGAAGACCAGGACGACCCGCAGGACCCGCTGCCTGGTCGACAGGCGGATGCCGTCCGCCCACTCGGAGCGCAGCTCCGCCAGCCTGGCCCGCAGCGTCCTGCGGACCGCGGTCCCGCCGCGCGCACGCGCAGCGACGGTGATCCTGCCGATCAGCACCGCGGCCAGCAGGAAGCTCGCGATGTCGGTGCAGGCCAGGGCGGCGATCCCCCCGGCCGCGGCCAGGACGCCGCCGGCCGCCGATCCGGCCAGCCTGGAGACGTCGCTGGCCTGGCCGTTGAGCGCGTTGGCCGTGACCAGGCTGGCGTCGTCGGTGACGGCCGGAAGCAGGGACTGCTGAGCGGGCACGAAGAACTGCTGGACGCAGCTCTGCACGGCGG
>Ga0137386_10002017_pt1 | contig 12962 bp, 12 predicted proteins | sample SagtaG_4_FD_104910 | JGI IMG/M metagenome (GOLD analysis project Ga0137386, IMG submission 104910) | Vadose zone soil microbial communities from Sagehorn Ranch, Mendocino, California, USA - Sage2_R_100_16 metaG | ecosystem: Environmental > Terrestrial > Soil > Vadose zone | place: USA... | reverse complement strand
GAGCCACGCCAGGTGACTTCATCTTTTGCGACATCCATCGCCTCCAAAGTCCGCGCGGCGTAGAACGTGGCCGGTAACCACGTCGGTAACCCTCAGTTCTTGACCGGCCTGGTGCGGGTCGAAGTTCTGGCCTGTGAAGCGCTGAGACATGCTGACACTCGTCCACCTGGTCGGATGGACTCCGGGTGACAACTAGGTGGCTGTTTTGCGCGGCTGAACAACGCCCGTGTGTCCGTTACAAAAAGACAATTAAAGGTCACCGGTCTGAAGACCCTGCCTGAGGCAGGCAGGCGGCCCGCAGCTGCGTAAAACTGTTAAGATGCGTGCTCTTTGCGGAGGTGAGGCGATGTCGCGAGGGATGGAAAGAGTGTGCAAGGTCGGCGCAGCTGCCAGTCTATTGATTGTGGCGGTGGCATGGAGTGGGTGGGACGCGGCTTGGGCGCAGAGCGATCTGGATGCGCGAGCTGGCAAGCAATTGGATTCGCTGGTTGCGATTTACAAACAACTGCATGCGAATCCGGAATTGTCCACGCAAGAAGAGCAGACATCGGCGCTGATCGCGAAAGAGTTGCGAGCGGCAGGTTTCGAGGTGACGGACCACTTTGGGCAATACGCTTCACCAGAAACGAAAGCGTACGGAGTCGTGGCGGTGTTGAGGAACGGGCCGGGGCCGACGGTGATGGTGCGCACGGACATGGACGCGCTGCCGATTGTAGAAAATACGGGAGTGCCGTACGCGAGCAAAGTGCGTGTAAAGCGGGCGGACGGGGCAGAAGTGGGCGTGATGCATGCCTGCGGGCACGATGTACACATGGCGGTTTTTGTTGGAGTGGCGCGTTTGCTGGCACAAACGAAGGACCAGTGGAGCGGGACGTTGGTGCTGATCGGGCAGCCTGCGGAGGAAGCGATTGGCGGAGCGAGCGCGATGCTTCGCGCCGGGCTCTATACGAAATTTCCCAAGCCGCAGTACGTGCTGGCGTTGCACGACACGAACGCTGTACCGACAGGCAAAGTGTCATGGCATGCGGGAACGCTGCTGGCTGGAGCGGATTCTGTCGATATAACGGTGCGCGGAGTCGGCGGCCACGGCGCGGCGCCACAGGCGGGCAAGGATCCGATCGTGATTGCTTCGGAAATTGTTGTGACTCTACAGACACTGGTGAGTCGGGAAATGGATCCGCAGGTTCCGACGGTAGTAACGGTGGGAACATTTCACGCGGGGACGAAGAACAACATCATTCCGGACGAGGCGAAGCTGCAGCTGACGGTGCGGACGATGAATCCGCAGCACCGGGAGAAGGTGCTTGCGTCGATTACCAGGATTGCGAACGGGATTGCGGCGGCTGCGGGAGTTCCGGCGGATCGCGCACCGATTATTGAGGTGTCGCCGGATCACGTGCCGGCGACGGTGAATGATCCTGAACTGACGCGGCGAGTGGCGGGAGCGCTCGAGCGGGCGGTGGGGAAAGAGAATGTGCTGGCCGGAGAACCGGTGATGGCGAGTGAGGATTTCAGTTTGTATGCGTTGGAGGAGCCGAAGCCGCCAATCAGCATGTTTTGGCTGGGGGCGGTCGATCCGGAGAAATTGAAACAGGCGAAGGAAAAAGGTACTCGGCTGCCGGGGCCGCATTCCAGCGAATTTGCGCCGGTTCCGGAACCTACGATTCGGACTGGAGTAAAGGCGATGAGCGGAGCGGTGCTGGATTTGATGAAGAAGTAAACGAATAAGCGACGCGGCCCGTTGGGTGGGTGCGGCTGCGATGCTTATGTCGCACCAGACGCGGAAACCAGGGGTGTTTAACATTGCGCAGGTACATCGTGCTCTGTGCGTTGTTGGGGATAGTTTTGCTCGGCGGGATGATGCTGCGGCATCAGTCTTTATCACGAGTTGCTAAACAAGCGTTGAGGCCAGCACTCGACAAGCAGCCGGTCACTTTTGCCATGCACACGTTCGATCCCGCTGCACCTCCGGCGGATATGCCGCCGCTGGCGTCAGGGGAAGAAGCGGAGTGCGATTCCAATTTCATTTCCAATGCCAGTGTGAAGGGGCGGTCGGAAACGGTCGACGGGAGGAACGCGCTGGTCACTGTGACAGAGATCAGAGTGACGCTCGAGCTTAAGATCAATATCTGGGTGCCGGAAGGCGCAACAGAGCACGTAATCGAACACGAGCAAGGCCACCGGCAAATCTCTGAGTATTACTACCGGACAGCCGACAAGGTGGCCGAGCAAATCGCGGCGACGTACCTGGGCAAACAAGTCTCCACTAACGGCGCGGATCTGAATGCCGAGGTCAACAAGTTGCTGCAGCAAATGGGCGCGGAGATCGCCGCCGCATACAACGAGAGGCTGAATCCTGGTCCCGCGCAGCAGCGGTATGACGATATTACGGACCACAGCCGAAATGACGAGAGTGCGGGGGAGGCTGTGGCTCGGGCGCTCAAGGGTGTTCAGTAGGCAGGGCCGGATTCGATGAAGATGATGCCCGGTTGTCACCAACCGCGCCAACCGACGACTCGCTTGGGTTTGTTACGACGATTTCAATTTCGCTTGATGAGCTCCGGGACCAGGTGCCACGCGGTCGCACCATCTAGCGGTCGGACAGGAATCAGATTAAAAAGCGCGACAATTAGGCTGTAGTAGCCGAGAATAGCGACAGTTACGTTCAACGCGTCGAACCTCGTGAACCCAAAGATGCTGACAAACGTCACCAGCGGTAGAGCAACTGCTTCCTGTGCGGCGCCACCGCCCCAAGCAATCAGGGCCTCGTCGTAACCAGACCAGGGAGCTTGAAATCGCACGAAACCGTGAATCGGATACAGTTCGATTGCGAGAACTTCGTACCCTTTTCGCTGAGCTGCGATCATGTGCCCACACTCAATGAATGAGAATGACGCCGAAGTAGGCGCTCCAAGCGGCAATTGTTTCTGCTGGCCGCTCGATCGCGCCGAATAAGATGAGCCGTTCCGATGACAAGCACAGACCAGTGCGCGTAGACGCGCACTCCGTTAATCTGCATGATCTCTGTCAGTTTTTTTATTCTCATCAGTTTGGCTTGGCCCCGAGTGAAGAGAGCACGATATATATCCTGCCTCTACGGATGACAAGGAAGTGATTGGTTAGTCGAGGGAGGTTAGGGATTTTACGTGGAGTTCGAGGGCTTGGTTGTATTGGCGCTCGATTTGGAGTTCGGTTTGGAGTTTTTTGATGAGAAGTTCGAGGCGCGAGATTTCGGTTTTGAGTTTTTGGATGTCGGTGGCGCTGGCTTGCGGGCGATTGGGAGTGGCTACGTTGAAATTGTGGGAAGGCGCATAGGAATTGGGACCGGCGTGCTGCTGGGCTTGCGACGCGGGCGGAACGTGCGGAAGGGCGTGAGGCTGTGGCGTGAAAGCGTCCGTGAGAGCGCGAGGCCAGGCGGATTCGGCGCGCGAGTCCGCGTGCGTGACTGGCAGGGGTGTTGGCGCGGGCGGCGGAGCGAAGAAGTTGTTGAGCGCGTGCGAGCTTGATGGGCGCGGCGCGGGTAGGGATGGCGCGGCGGGCCGCTCGGACTTCGGTTCGAGGAAACTTTTTACGCGGGCGATGAGTTCTTGCGGTTGGAACGGTTTGCGAATGAGTTCATCGGCGCCGACCGAGACGGCTTTGTCGGCGACGTTCTTGTTGACGACACCGGACATGAGAATCACGGGCGTTGCGCTGAATTGCGGATGCTGCTTGATCTGGCTGCAGACGGAATAGCCGTCCTGATCGGGCATGATGACATCGGTGATGACGGCGTCGGGCGGAGTCTGCTCGAATTGCGCGATGGCGGAGGCGGCGTCGCCCGCGGTAATGACGGTAATGTTCTCGCGGCGGAAAGCGATCTTGATGACTTCGCGCATGGTCGCGCTGTCGTCAATGAAATAGACGGTGGGCGCGCGTTTTTCCGGCGCGGCGGTTTCCGCCGGTGCGGGCGGGAACGGCATGGTTTCGTTCATGGCGACTCCTTTGTGTGCGTGAGCGCAGAGTGGTCAACTGTCGGCTCGTCGGCCGTGTCGCGGGAAGATTCGTCGACTTCGCGCATGGCGTCCAGCATGAGGTCGGTTGCAGAGCGCAGGACCGTGCGCTGCGTCGAGGCCGAGCCGTAAACAAATTTGTAGACGCCGGAATTGTTTTGAAAGCAGCTCTTGAGAATGTGGATGACGGCTTCGTCGCCGAAGAGCGAGCCGCATTCTGCGTGTGTGATTGAGCCTGCGTCGAAAAAGAGCAATGCGTCGGTTTCGCCGGAATTGATATGCAGGGCGCCGGTCTGGTGCGCGTGACCAAGCATCTGCATGACGCCGGGAAGATCGTGATGTGTGAGGCTGCCGCTGAGGCTGGTATCCGACTGCGCCAGCATTTGCGTAGGCTGGAAGCCTTCGGATTTGCTGATGATGATGTTTTTGACGTGCGTTGCAATAACAGCGGGCGGGCGCTGGCGATCGATGTAGTCGTCGCAACCGGCCTGGAAAGCTTCCATGAGGGCTCGCTGGCTGCCGTCACCGAGAGCGATGATGGGCAGAGCGGAATTTTTGGCATCGGCGCGAACCATGCGCGCGATGTCGAGTGCGCCCATTTCGCGCATGTTCGTGGAGCAAACGATGGCGGCGGGCGAATCGTATTCGAGTGTGGTGAGCGCAAACGCCGGTTGTGTGCTGCAGATGACTTCAAAACCTTCGCGTTTCAAAGCGTCGCTGAGGCGCTTTGAAAAATAGACGTTCGTATCGATCAAAAGGATTTTGGCAGGACGGCCAGCGACCATCATGACCGAGCCTCCACAAAATCGTGCAAGGGAGCGGGCAACAAAGTTTCCGCAGGGCCGGGAGTAAGCGCGGAGAGGCGGAGAACTTCGATAACTTCGCCGCCGTGCGAGAGCCAGCCATCGACGTGCGGAGAATCGTTCGCAGTGGCGGGCATCATGTCGACGGTGATGAGTTCACATTCGCCGCTGACGGGAATGGCGATCCAGTCAAGCTGGTGTCCGTATTTACGGGTGGCGAGAAGATTGAAGCGGCGCGTATCGAGTTTTTTGCCGGTGAGTTGTTCGGCGATGTCGCAGACGGCAATCATGCGGCCACGGCGAAGCACGACGCCTTCGAGCGCGGAAGATTTGTGTGGAAAACGAAAAATACGGCTAGGTGCGACCAGCTCTGCTACTTGCGATGCGGGCAAAGCGAAGCGGCGTTCCCCAAGACGGAGAAGGACGAAGGACTGGAGCACGGTTTCGGGAGAGGGGGTCATTGTACGTGTGCTCCGGGGTTTTCGGAGGTAAGGGAGTGCGCGTCGGCGGAAAATTGCGCGGTTTCGAGAAGAGTCAATTCTTCGAGCGAGAGAAAACCTTCGGGATTAATGACGGGAATAACCGCTTGATCGAGCGCTGTAAGCCCGCGGTACCAGCTGCGCTCTTCGCCTTGGAACGCGAGCGACAGGGCCTGGAGGCGAGTCATGGTGGTCATTTTGTCGATGCCGTCGATGAGCAGAGCCGTGCGGGTGCGGCGGAGAAAGAAAACGAGCGACGCCGGTTGAGGCTGCAAACCGAAATGGATGGCGGCGTTGACGATGTAGAGAGTGCGATCGCCGCGGCGAATGCTGTGACGGACTTTGCGCAGATGGCTTTCGGGAAGATCGCGGGCCATACCGGCGATGTTGTCCACACTGCGAACTTCCTGCACGGAAGCGGAAGAGATGGCAAAAGTTTGGCCGCTGATGCGGAACAGGATGATCTGTTCGGTGCGGGGCTGGTGCGATTTAGCGCTGGTGGGCAGATTCATCAGCGTGCACCTACGGGAGTTGCGCGGGTGAGGGCGAGAACGCGCTTTTCGATTGCGGCATAGATGTCGTCAAGACCGAGAACCTGATCGACGACTTGAAGCTTGATGGCTTCTGCGGGCATGCCGAAGATGACGGAAGTGGCTTCGTCTTGTGCGATGACGTGGCCGCCCGCTTTCTTGATGGCTTTGGCGCCGAGCGCGCCATCATTGCCCATGCCGGTAAGGACGACGCCGATGGAGAGTGCTCCGCCATAGGCGGCGACAGATTCCATGGTGACGTCAATATTTGGCAAGTAGCCGGCGATGCGGCCGGTAACAGCGTCGAGTTGAATGCGGCCGAGAGGATTTACGCGAAGATGCTGCGCGCCCGGGCAGATGTAGAGACTGCCTGGCTGCAGCGTGTCTCCTGCTTCAGCTTCCTTGACGCGAATTTCGGTGAATTCCGCGAGCTGCGCCGCGAATTGTGTGGTGAAGGCTGCCGGCATGTGTTGGACGAGAATCACCGCGGCCGGAAATTCTTTTGTAAAACCGGGGGCAAGGCGCATTACCGTCGCGGGACCGCCAGTGGAAGCCGCGAGCACGACCACAGGAAAGCGCTGGTCAGCGACGTGAGAAGACTGGCTAACGAATGGCGCGGGACGAGAGATGGAAGACGCTGCTGAGGGCAATGATTGCAATGTAGCGGCGAGGCGCGACGCTGTTCGAACCACACGAACTTTCGCAGCCATTTTCACCTTGCGAAGGAGGTCTTCGCGAATGCTCTGCATGTCAAGATCGATGGCGCCGGAAGGCTTGGCAATAAATTCGATCGCGCCGAGTTCGAGAGCCTTGACAGTGCTCGCGGCGCCATCGCGCGATTCGGAACTGACGATGACGATGGGATGCGGATTGGTGGTCATGATCTGCGCAGTGGCCTGCAGACCGTCCATGTGGGGCATGTTGATGTCCATGGTGATGACATCGGGTTTGAGAGATTCGGCGAGAGCGACGGCCTCGCGGCCATCCTTGGCGTGGCCGATGACCTGAAGTTGCGTGTCGGAATTGAAAATCGTTTCGAGGACTTTGCGCATGAAGGCGGAGTCATCGACGATCAGCACGCGAACCTTTTTGGCTGGAGTATTCACCATGACTGGTTACGCGACAGGTTGCGGCGCCTCCGTCCCAATGAGTTGCTCGACTGCTTCGGTGAGCTGATCTTCCTGCACGGGCTTGGTGAGGAAAGCGACAGCACCTTCCTTCATGGCGCGGTCGCGGTGCTTTGCACCCGCGCGCGAAGTGACGACCATTACGGGGATGCGGCGAGTCGCAGGGCTTTGCCGTAACTGCGCCATCAGTTCGTAACCGGTCATGCGCGGCATTTCGAGGTCGGTAATGACGAGATGGCAGCCGTGCTGCGTGATGAGTTCGGCGGCTTCGAGGCCGTCAGAGGCAAGAATCACGCGGTAGCCGTTCTTTTCGAGCATGCGACCGACAAATTTACGAACACTGATGGAATCGTCCGCAACGACGACCACGCGCTCGTGATGAACGCGGTCGATGGCGTCAGTAGGAATACTGCCCTTTGCAATGGCAGCCGAGCCTGGCGCGAAGATGCGGGCCGCGCTGGCGCTAGCCTGAATGGATTTGCGTTCGCCGGGTTCTGTGGCGATCATGCGATTCAAATCGAGCAGAAGAATCAGGCTGCCGTCAGGAGCGATAGTGGTGCCGGGGAAAAGCTTTACGCGGCGGAGATATTCGCCGAGGCTCTTAATCACGATTTCATCTTTGCCAAGAACTTCTTCGACGACGATGCCAACCTGACGATTGTCGGCGTTGGCGACGACCATACGGAAGTAGCCGTTGATTGGTTCGAGCGGCGGCAGACCGAGATAGGAGTCGAGACGGATGACTTCAGTGACGACATCACGAACTTTTGTCAGCAGCTTTCCGCCAATATCTTCAATCTCGTCGGCGCGGAGACGTCGAATCTCTTCCACGACAGCGAGTGGCAGCGCGAAATTCGCGGCTCCGCAACGCACGAAGAGAGCGGGCGAGATAATGAGCGTGAGAGGCACTTTGAGAATGAACTTGGTGCCTGCGCCTGCAGTGCTTTGAATTTCGATTTCGCCGTTGAGGGAATTCAGGTTGGCGCGGACGACGTCCAGACCAACGCCCCGTCCTGCGAGCTCGGTTTTCAGCGGAGCAGTGGAAAAACCAGGATGGAACAGCATTTCCCGAAGTTCTCGTTCGGTAAGGCTGCTGGCGGTCTCGTGAGAAACGAGACCACGATCGACGGCGCTTTGTTTGACTCGGTCGTAATCGATGCCGCGGCCGTCGTCTTCTACTTCGATGTAAATGTGATTCCCACGGTGATAGGCACGGAGAGTGACGCGACCGATGTCAGACTTGCCGGCGTCGCGGCGGCCTTCCGGCAATTCGATTCCGTGAGCAACAGAATTCCTGACCAGGTGAACGAGGGGATCAGAAATCTGCTGAATGATGTTGTTGTCCAGTTCGGTTTCGCTGCCGGAAAGGTCGAGTTCCACTTGCTTGCCGGTGGATTTCGCGGCGTCACGAACGGCGCGCGACAATCGCGAATACAGGGTGCCAATGGGCACCATGCGCGCAGCGGTGATTTCGTCCTGCAAATGGTGAGCGAGTTTGGTGAATTCGTCGATATCGCCTTCGACGCGGCCGATGAACCCACCCATCTGCGAGAGGACTTCGTTTACGTCGGCGGAAATCTCTGTCATGGAACGCGAGAGGATGTTGACGTCGTCGTAGCGATCCATTTCCAGTTCGCTGAATTCAGACCAGAAGGAAGTGTCGCCCGCGGCGGCGTTGGTCAACATTTGCGGCGTTGGCGTGGTGCTCTGTGAAAGCGGCCCCCGCGTGGAATTGATGCGATTGAATTCGTACTTTTCCTGGAATTCGGCGACTTTGCCCTGCAGGCGTTCTTTCGAGAAGCCGAGGGTGTCGCGCAAGCGCTCGAGTTCAGTGACGCGGCCGAGCATGCGAGTACGGTTGATGACGAGCTCGCCGACGGTGTTCATCATGCGATCGAGACGAGACAGCGAGATTCGGACCGACTTTGCGACTGCTGCGGCATTCGCGGCCTTGCCAGTTTTTGGAGTGGCGCTTTGCGCGGAAGCCGCGGTTTCTGATTCAGCCGAGTCGTTAGCGGTAGCTGCTTCGGCCGCGACCGGAGCGTCTTCGGCATCCATTGGCGCAACTTCGGCGATGCGGTTGAGCAGGGAATCGACGCCCGTGCGCATTTCGGCTTCGTTGCCCCATTGCTTGTGAAGAGTCTTTTTCAGAACGTCGACGGATTCGAGGCAGAGATCGATGACTTGCGGTAGCGGATCAATCTCGCCTTCGCGGAGACGGCCGATCAGATCTTCAACGCGGTGAGCGATACCGCCGAGACGCTTGAGACCTACTTGCGCAGCGGAGCCCTTGACTGTGTGTATCGCGCGGAAGAGTTTATTAATTTCTTCAGGGCTGTGATTCGCTTCAAGCGAGAGCAGGCAATCGCTGACAATTTGCAGGTGCTCCTCGGCTTCGGGCTGGAAGAATTCGAGAATTTCGGCGGGGACTTCGTCGTCTTCCGGTAAGGCGTCGAAGTACGAGCCGGTAACCGCGGCCACGTCCGAAGAGTCGTCCATTGGCTCTTCAAGAGTCTGCTGCCCTGGTTGATAGTTGAGTGGAGTGGGTTCTGACGGGAATGCAAAGCGGTAGCGCTCCTTGAAAGCAGCGATGTCGTCGAGTACTTCCTGGCCAGTGTCGCTGATTTCGAGAAGATCGGCTTCAAGGAGAGAGATGCCGTCGGAAAGAAATTCCGTGAGCGGGCCGTGGAGATCTTCGCCGAGCGATGCGTTTGTGGCGTACTGGAAGACGTGAGCGAGCTTGCCGGAGATTTCAGAAAAACGAGGAAAACCGTAGCTGGCGGAAGTGCCACTGAGAGTGTGGGCGGAGATGTACAAACGTTCAAGATCTTCGCGGCGCGGAGCAATTTCCTGAAGCACGCCGATGTATTCCCGCAGGTATTGCAGGTGCTCAGAAGCTTCCTGGAGGAAGACTTCGACGGCTTCGCGGTCCGGCATGCTCACGCGCGACCCTCCGTCACGAGTTCAGCCTTCTGAACCTCTTCGGCGGTCGGCTTGCGGTACAGAATGCAATCGTTCAAAACGATGGCCTGAAACTTCACTGGCATTTTGGAGATGGATTCAGAGTGGCCGAGAAACAGGTAGCCGCCCGGCTCGAGGACTGAGTAGAAATGCTGAACGAGCTCTTGGCGGCGCTCTTCTGAGAAGTAGATAAGAACGTTCATGCAAAAGATGACGTCCATTTTTCCGACGTACACGCTGTTGCTCAGATTCATCTGAACGAAATTAACCATCTTGCGGAGACGCGAACGAACCTGCTGACCGCCTTCCGCGGACTGAAAATGAGCGGAGAACTGCTTTTCGCTGACGCTTGCGATGCTGCGACCGGAGTAGACGCCTCGTTCGGCAATGGCCAGGGCGTGGCGGCCAATGTCGGTAGCGAGAATCTCGACATTCCAAGCCTCAGAGAAGGAAACGGCGTCGGAGATGGTAATTGCGATGGAGTAGGGCTCTTCGCCACTCGAACAACCGGCACTCCAGATGCGAAGCGACCGCGGATTCTTCCAGAACTTTCTAATGTGGAGTTCGGGTAGGACGCGCTTTTCGAACGCTTCGAAAACACCTGGATAGCGGAAGAATGATGTTTCCTGCGTAAGCAGTGATTCGAGCAATTCCTGGAAATCGAAATTGGTCTTTTTAATGGCACGCAGAAGATGGATGCCGCGGGCATGGCCCTTACGAACCATGTGTTCGCGCACACGAGTGGAGAAGAATCGCTCGCGCGATTCGTCGAACCGGATGCTTGTGCGCTCCTCGATCAGCATGCGGATTTCACTCAATTCGTGTTCGTTCAGACTCACTTGGCCGCCCTGGCGTTCGCCATCGTTCTCAATTCAATTCACTGCGTTTGTCACCAAAAGCGATTGCAAACTAGCGAAGGGCGCCCACTGGCACGGGGTGCCGGTCGGTTTCCTCTGCTGTCTGGTTGGCTTGCTTGGACGCAGCGCGGAATTGCGAGAGCGCTTCGTTGAGCTGATCAGAAAGTTTGACGAGCTGGCTGACGGTGGCGACCGTGCCGCGCGTTCCTTGCGACGTTTGGCGGGTGATGTTGGAAATGATCTGCATCGCGTGAGCGACACCTTCCGTTCCACGTACCTGCTGTTTGGAAGCGAGGGAAATTTCCTGAACGAGTTCGGCGGATTGACGAACGACGCTCGAAATCGCATCGAGTGCGCGTCCGGCCTGATCGGCAAGCGTTGCGCCGGATTCCACTTCCTTGGTACCTTCTTCCATGACAACGACCGCTTCGTTCGTCTCGGCCTGGATGGCCTTGATGAGGGCCGCGATGTCTTTGGTTGCGCTGCGGGAGTGTTCGGCGAGCTTGCGTACTTCGTCAGCGACGACGGCGAAACCGCGGCCAGCTTCACCGGCGCGAGCTGCTTCAATGGCGGCGTTCAGTGCCAGCAAGTTGGTCTGCTCAGTGATGTCGTTGATGACGTTGATGATTTCCGAAATTTCAAGAGAGCGGTCGCCAAGCGACTTGATTTTTTTCGCGGTGGCTTGCACGGAAGCGCGAATGCGCTGCATGCCGTCGAGGGTGTCGCGGACGGCACGGTTGCCCTGTTCAGCAGCGTCAAGAGCGCGCCGCGCAGCTTCGGCGCTGGCCTCGGCGTTGTTCGAAACCTGTTTCATCGAGACGGTAAGCTCTTCGACGGCGCTCGACGTGTTCGTGATTTCCTGATCTTGTTGCGTTGCGCCGGCCTGCATTTCGTCGGCAGCGACGAGAATGTTGTTGGAGCAAGTGGTGACTTCCATGGCAGCCTTGCGGACGCGCTCGAGAACTTTAGTGAAGTTGTCGAGCATGTAGTTGATGGAGTCCGTGACGTTGCCGAGGGCATCGTTGGTGACTTTGCCGCGAAGCGCGAGTTCGCCGCGCGCGACCTGGTTGATGACCGCGAGGAGCTCCGTGATGCTGCGCTGCAGAGACTCGCTGGCTTCCTGGTTGGTATTGGCTTTCGCAACTTTCGCGACGGCGCGATTCAAGTTCTCCGAAATATAGCCAAGTTCGTCATTCGACTGAATGTCTGCACGTGCGCGAGCATCACCCGCCGCGAGACGTTCAGAGAATTCGGCGAGCTGCTGGACCGGCGTGACGACAGCGCTGCCCAGGCGCCAGGCCAGAAACCCACCGACCGCGAGCGACAGCAGCACCGCGAGGATGACACCGCCACTTGAGCCGCTGGGGAGCGACGTGAAATCGAGCAGGGAATTCCCGTTCGATTCGCGGCCGGCGTGGAATGAGAGGCCGATGATGCCAAAGAGCGCCAGCCCGTTGACGAAAACCAGCGTCCAGATGGTTGAACTCAATCGCGATGTCATTACTTCCTCCAAGCTGTTTCCTGCGGAGTGCCGGCTGAGCCGTCACGCCGCAAATCTCACACAAATCTCAAATTGACGGCCCGGGAAAGACTTCCAGGAGCCTGGGCAAATCCAAAACCAGCGCCAAACGATCGTCGTGGCGCAGCATGCCGATGCAATGCGGGATGTTTTCTGGCGCTTGACGCAGCATGTCGTCGGAAGTTACGGAGTACGTTCCAACGACTTCGTCAGAGGCGATCCCGATGCGGACGTCTTCGTGGCTGCCCTCCACGCGCATCGACGCAACGACTACATGTTTGGGCAAAAGTCCGGGCCGGCGGCCTTCGGTCATGCCGATGTCGATCAACGGAACGATCGCGCCACGTAAGTTGAAAATGCCCATAAGGTAGCTGGGGCCGAGAGGAAGCTTGGTGACAATCGGCCACTCAAGAACTTCCTCGACATCGAGCACCGGCAGACAAAAACGTTCGCGACCGCTGCGGAAGACGCAGTATTGCGATTCCGCGGGACGCTCTTCGAGCGGGCCGATGGCCTCCAGCATTTCTGCCGTGTCGGCATCGGGAGGAAGCGGCGCGAGTTGGAATTCGTCATTCGTCATGAATTTCAAGCAAAGCGGCGGACGGCCCGCAAAAGTTCCTCTCGCGTAAATGGTTTCGTGACATAGGCGTCGGCGCCCTGCTGTTCGCCCCAATATTTGTCACTGGTGGTGTCT
>Ga0137386_10002007_pt1 | contig 12989 bp, 19 predicted proteins | sample SagtaG_4_FD_104910 | JGI IMG/M metagenome (GOLD analysis project Ga0137386, IMG submission 104910) | Vadose zone soil microbial communities from Sagehorn Ranch, Mendocino, California, USA - Sage2_R_100_16 metaG | ecosystem: Environmental > Terrestrial > Soil > Vadose zone | place: USA... | reverse complement strand
GCATGTGCCCAGGCCAGGGGCGGTTTCTCCTGATGGTGAGCGGAGGGTGTGGGATTCGAACCCACGATGAGGCTCACGCCCCATAGCGGTTTTCAAGACCGCCTGCTGCATTCCCGGCCCGTCTCCGGCAGTCCACAGTGATCCCTTCCTGCCTGGTCAGCGGCCGTCGAACGTGCCTCGCGGTCCTCGCTCATCCCTCGCGGTACCCGGACGCCTGTTCCCCTTCTGTTCCCCGGCGAAGGCTTGTCGGCACCCGCGTCGTACCTGCTCAGCTTCGGCTGCTGCGTCGCGTCGCTCCAGGCATCCTGGCCACCGCCTGATCCCGCGATCCGGCGCGAGGTCGCCGACGCCGGCCGTCAGCGGCCAGTGGCGCCGCTCGCCATTTGCCGACCGCATCATCCGTCAGCTCCAGTTGGTATCGCGATCGTCGGATATTTCGATCAAGCCCTTGATCAGGGGTTCGGGACCGTCATGGCGTCAGCTTAGATAACAATGGCTGGCCGCGGCGCGTGAGCGGCCCGCCGACGCGGAGCGGTTGTCAGAAGGACTGGCCGGCCGAGATCTGCTCGAGGTAGTACAGGAACACCTGCTCGGTCACGACGCGGACGCCGAGCTGGCGGGCCCGTTCGGCCTTGCCTGACTGCGACCAGGGGTCGGCCGCGACTAGGAGGGCGGTGTTGCCGCTGACCGATCCTGCGACGCGCAGCCCAGCTCGGGTGGCCATCGCCGTGAGGTCGTCCCGGGGCATGCTCATGTCGCCAGTCAGCACTATCCGGGCGCCGGTATGCAGCCCGGTTCGCCACAGCCAGGCGGGCTGCCGGGCGGCTTCTTGCGCCTGGTCCAGGATGGCGAGTGCTTCGGTAGCCGGCACGCTGAGCAGCTGCGCGACTTGGAGGAGGTCGGTGTGTTCCAGGTCGGTGATGATCCGGTCCCGCCACGCGGCAGTGGCCAGGTGCAGCATGTAGTCGCGGTGCGCGCGGAGCACGCTGTCGCGTGTCAGGCCGAGCTCGGCGGCCAGGCCAGCCAGTTCGTCTGCTTCGGCAACGGTGATAATCCGGTCTTCCAGAACCCGGTCCAGGACTGCCAGGTAGCTGTCCAGGTCCGCCGTGGCGCCGCGGGGCAGCTGGGTGATGAACGCGGCGAGCGGGGGCGGCGTGGCTGCGGCTGCCGCGGCCTGCTGTGCGCGGGTTAACGGCCGGAACGCCGCATAGCCGGGTGCCGGGAGCCAGGACACGCGCGCGGCCTCGTTGAGAGCTAGCGCCCAGGAGCCCGGCAGCTGCCGGTGCGCGGCCCGGTAGCAACCCAGCAGTGCCACCACAGCGCGGGCATCCTCGCGCGCTGCATGCCATCCCGCGGCGGGGATGCCGGCAGCGGCACAGCAGGCGGGCAGGCTGCGCCCCGGCAGGCCTGGCAGGTAGGAACTGGCCAGCTGCATCGTGCACATCATCGGCGGCGGTGGCAGCCGCACTCCGCATCGGCCGAACTCGGCATCCAGGAACCGGGCATCGAACGGCACGTTATGCGCGACCAGCACGCGTCCGTCCAGCAATTGCCACACTGTCGCCGCGACCTGAGCAAACGTCGGCGCCTGCAGGACGTCGGCCGCTCTGATGCCATGGATCCTGGTTGGCCCGACATCGCGGCCAGGGTTGATCAGCGTGCTGAACTCGCTGGTGACCTGCCCGCCGACGCTGACCTGCACTACGGCCAGCTCTACCATCCGGTCAGTTCGCGGGTAAAGTCCGGTCGTCTCCAGATCGACAACGGCGAACCCGCGCGGCGCGCTATCCTGCATTCCGGCGTCTCTGCCTTCCCGTTCTGTTGCTAACTGCGTGCCGTGATGGTAATTCAGGCAATAGCCTGCTAGGACCATTTCTGGCGAGCGTAGCTCGACCGGGTTCATGTATTTGTTGGCAGCCGCCGACTTCCTCCAACGGACTTTTCCTGGGCACTTTCGTGCTGCAGAGCAACGGCTGCCATACCCTTTGCCAGTTCCCAGCGCCCGCAATGGGGAGTATTCCCTATCGCGGCCAGCGGCCGGAGTAGCCAATCGTGAGCATATCGTCACAGTCAGCATCCACCACCGAGATGACATGCTCACGCGATCCGCCATCGGCGGCGGCCTGACCATCAGATTTACTCCATGACACATGCCACCCGGCCGGCAGCCTATCTCCGGCTCAGCCGCACGCCGCACGCCGCCGCCCTGACCGCCACCACCGGGTACCCCCTCGCCCGCGCCGCGCAGAGCCGCGGCTGGCCGGTGCCCGCCGCCCTCTTCATCGACTATGGCAGCACCGCGCCCAGCGGCGGACCGGCCCTGCGCAGGCTGACCGCAGCCATCGAAGCCGGACGCTACGACGCGCTGTTGCTCGCCGGGACCGGCTCGCTCATGTCATCGGACACGCCCCAGCTCATGCGCCTGCTCCGCCGCTGCACCCGCAACGGCATCCCGGTCGCCCTCGTCCTGCCAGCCGACCACTAACCCCTTGGCCCCAATGCAAACGATATGGACGCGCAATACGATTCCGGAGGCCGATGCTCTGTGGCTCGCCGACCCGGAGGAACGTCCCGATGGAGACGTAGCAGGAGGCGTATGGGGGGCAATCTGAGTCGACGGAACTGGTACCTCGCCGCCCGAGCGGCTTTCAAAACCGGACCGGCCCGAAGCGCCGGATGCTGCCTGTCGTGGGCGAACGACCCACGCAGGACCTCCCGCCGTGAGTCATCGCGTAGGCACTGGGCGCAGCGCCGCGGCCGGGCGGGTCTGAATCGGCTCAGACCCGGCTCGCGGCATGGCTGCGGGCTCGCCCCGGGCACGACCGCACCGACCGTGACCCACCCGCGCCGGTACCCGACCGTCGGGATCCTGGTCATCGCGATCGGAGGAACGAGGTCCCGCCGCCGGCGCAACTCGGTTCAGGGATTCGCCTGAGCTCATGGCGGTTGCCCTCGCAGGCGAGGGTTGAATAGAAGCGCTCTATCGTCTATCGTCGATGAACGATGAATGATGTGCGGCCGCTTCGGCGGGACACTGCCGCGGAGTACGCGAGCTGGTTCCGGGCGCTTGCTGATGCGACCCGGGTGCAGGTCGTGTCCCTGCTGGCGCGACATGGCCAGCCGATGAACGTGGGCGAGATCGTGGCCCGGGTCGATGTCGGCCAGTCGACCGTCTCGGCGCATCTGAAGGTGCTGGCTGAGGTCGGGTTCGTGCTGGCCGAGCAGCGCGGGACCGCGTGCTATTACCGGATCAATGAGGCGTGCGTGGAGTGCTTCCCGACGGCGGCCGACATCGTGATGGGCCGGCCGGTGCCAGTTCATCCTGGCTGAGGAGCGCTTTCCGAGGAAGTACGGAGGAACCCGTGAGGGGCGATGACAGGGCAGCGACGCGGGACCAAACGATCAGCCGCTATTCCGCTCTAGCGCGGGAGGCACTGGGCGGTGCGGTGATCCATGACTGCGAGCCGGAGGCGTTCGACGACGGCCAGTTCGGCCCGGCCGCCTACTCCGGACCGGATGTGCCGGAGTCAGCGTTGCGGGCGAGCCTGGGCTGCGGGAACCCGGTCGCGGTGGCTGATCTGAGTCCGGGCGAGACGGTCCTGGATCTGGGGTCGGGCGGCGGTCTGGACGTGCTGCTGTCAGCGCGGCGGGTCGGGCGTTCCGGTCTTGCTTACGGGCTGGACGGCAGCGCGGACATGGTGGCGCTGGCATCCGCGAACGCCGATCGCGCGGGCGTGACCAATGCCCGGTTCCTGCTCGGCCACATCGAGGACATCCCGCTGCCGGCGGGGCACGTGGACGTGATCATCTCCAACTGCGTAGTCAACCTGTCGACGGACAAGCCGCGGGTGCTCGCCGAGGCATACCGGGTGCTGCGGCCCGGTGGCCGGGTCGGGATCAGCGATGTCATCGCCGGTCCCGGCCTTGACCTACGCCAGCAGGCCGAGGCTGAGAGCCGGGTGGGGTGCACCAGCGGGACACTGACATCCGCGGAGTACGAGGACCTGCTGGCCGCGGCCGGCTTCGCCTCGGCCAGCGTCACGATCACCGGCGACGCGGGCGGCGGCCTGCATTCCGCGATCGTGCGGGCGGTCAAGCCGCCTACCGCATGATGCTCGCAGCGGAGGCCGGTGATCCGCGACGCCAGGCAAGACAAGTTCTGGGTCCAGGGCACCCCGCACGGCGAGCGGCGGGAGATCTACACCGTGAAGGAGGACAGCGCGACGTTCTCAGGTGAGGGCGATGAGTAGCGGTGGCAGACCGTCGAGGAAGAGCTCGATGCCGCGGCAGGGCCCGGTGCTGCGGCACCAGCCAGTTGCTGCTGATCACGTCGGTCGCAGTCCGACAGGCGGGCCTGGCAAAGCCCTGGGCGAAACGCCCGCGGCTGCTTAGGACCGGGTGCCTACACTCGCTGCTAGCAGAGGGAGGCGCGATGAACGCTGAGACCCAGACAGCGATCGGCCACACTGATGAGAGCGAATGCTGGTGCTGCGGCCAAACCAGGTCCACGGACACTCTGGTCCACCTCGGAAATCATCCCGAAGTCAGTATCTGCATCAGCTGTGTCCACTTCCTGCGGCGCCGGGCCAGGGACCGGCAGGCCACGGTAATACGCCAGACGCTGCGCGGCGCCGCCGAATCAGTCCGGGCGCAAGTGACGGCGCGGGGCTGGCATGAGCGGCCGCTGATCGGGCCCGCGCTGCAGTGGCTGAACCGGCACCTGCCCTGGTAGCCGAAGGGAGCCAGGCCGGATGCATCTGACAGTTCTGGCGGTGCCGGGCGGCCCGAACGCACCGTTGCTGACCGGCCGCCTGATGGCCGTCGTGGAGGACCACGGTGACGTCTCGGTGTCGCATCAGGTCATCTCCGATGAGGCCGCAGCGGTCAGGTGGGGCATGCACGGCTCCCAGACGCTGCTGATCGACGGGGTGGACCCGTTCGCCTCGCCTGGTCAGCCGGCGAGTATGTCATGCCGCCTGTTTGCGGACGAGCACGGCCGGCTCTCCGGTGCGCCGCCGGCCGGCCAGCTCCGGCAGGCGATCACGCGGTCCCTGGCTGCGGCCGCGAGATCGCCGTCCGTTACGGTCGGCAGGAACGATGGGGCCGGCTGGTCAAGCGCGCGGGCCTGGCCGGAGAACTGGCGACCGGCGATGCTTCTCTGATATCGCGGGGACGCGCAGCAAGCCAGGTCCTGGCCGTTGTCAACGAGCCTGGCGGCCCTGGTGAGCACCGCCCTGGCACGCATGCACGGTCGGTAGTCAACGCTCTCGACACAACGCGCAAGTAAGGCTCGATATGGGAGAGTTGGCGGTCGGGGACCCCTGGCTGCCGACTCGAACCGATCGATCGTTATGGCCCCGTCGTGGGATCGCGAAACCCTGGCTGGCGGCTTGCCTGCCTGGAGTCGACCCCCAGGTAGCCGATGAGCGGGCGTAGCCGGGGCTGGTCGTTGGCCGGTTCGCCTAGGCCGAACCTTGCCGGGCCCGGAGCTATCTGGCATGTCTGTGGGGCGGGGAGGGCTGGGTTTTGCGCCGTCAGTCTAGAGGACCACCCCGAGTCCAGAAGCGTCAGCTTGTTTCAGGAATCTCATGGATGCCCGCCTGGATCAGGGGACCAGTAGCCGGTCCGCCAGGCTCGGGTTCTGCGCCGAGTTCAACGCCGAACTCGAGCGGGGACGGGCCGTGCCACCGCCCCGGCCGGCGGGGAACCGTTCGTCGGTGGATGCCTGCCCGTGCCAGTCTGGGTACACCGTGAGCGTGTCCTCCGCCGCGCGGGGAGCGCGGGGGATGTGGGCATGCCGTGAGTGAATGCGGACGAGGAGGTGGGCGCATGCAGGCAGTCGTCGGGGACCAGCTCCACGTGCACGCCAATATTGTGGGCCATCCGGAGCGCACGGGCGAGATCGTCGAGGTCCGCGGAGCGGGCGGGGAGCCGCCCTACCTGGTGCGATTCGACGACGGTCACACCGCCCTGGTCTTCCCCGGCCCGGACGCGATCATCGAGCATCCGCGCAGGAAGGCCAGGAAGGGGTCGGCGAGAGGCTAGCCCGCGCGCCCAGCGGGCTTGCCCGGGGGCCGGTCCCCCGGCGGGGTGCCCCGGCACCGGCACAGCGTGGGTTGCGTGATGGCAGCCGCCCGCCGACAGCCGTCCGGGATGAAGACCTGCGTTTCCTGGTGCGGATGGGGCACCGCGGGAAACCGTGCACGCCATCGCCGCGCAGTTGAAGGAGTTCGCCCGCTCCGCGCCCGGGGGCCGCGACGGGCTGCTGCACGTGCCGTGATCGAACTCGGCGCGGGAAGTGACCTCGGCCTGCTGGCTGCCGCCTGCCTGCTGTGGGGAGCCGGTCAGCACAAGCTTTCGGCTTAACGAGTCAATGGGGCGGTCGCGGCGGCCAGCAGCCGAGCTACGAAGAGTTCCTCGCCGTCGTCTGCTGTCCGCTCGGAAAGCTCTGTTCGTGCAGGACTCTCTCAACGTGCATGTGCGCGCACCGTCTATCCACGCACGCGGGCCCGCGACCTGGTCAGGAAGGCTACGTCGCGGCCGGCATTCGAGACGATGCTGCGCACGGCGCACCACTCGCGAGCGGGCAGGCTCGGCCGACCTTGATCGGCAATGCCTTCCGCCAGGCCGCCGTCGTGCCGATCTTCAAAAGCGGACATCGATGCGTGGCAGATGCGGGCGCCCGCTTGGTCCTGTCGCCGGACACTGCCGCCACTTACCCGGGCCGGGCCGTGCTGCGCTCGCGGCAGCTTCTGGCCGCGGAGTGTGCCTTGGGGTTCGGGCCACTTGTCGAGGGGAGAAAAAGCCGGTACAGCTCTTGGTGGCAGGGCACGGGACGTTCAGTCGGCGCCGCCGCCCGTGCCGCCGGCGGGCGCCTCACCCGGCTCGACCGTGCTCCCCGGTACGACGCGGCTGCCCCCGGCCGCATGGGTGACCTCAACCCGGCGGGCCTGGGCCTTCGGTGACGCGGGGATGGTCACGTGCAGGACGCCGTCGGCGTAGCCGGCGGTGAGGTTCTCGGCGTCCACACCCTCGCCGAGGGCGAGCCGCCGGGCGAACGACCCCTGGGGCCGTTCGGCGGCAATGACCTGCTCGCTGACGCCGTAGTGGGGGGTGCGCTCGGCCTGGATCGTCACGGTGCCGTGCTCGACGGTCACCTCGATGCTGTCAGGGTCGGCGCCGGGCATGTCGGCCTCGACATGGTAACTGCCGTCCTGGCCGCGGTAGACGTCCATCGGCATGCCGAGCGGGGCGCGCGTCCCGGTCGCGGCCATAGAGAAGAGCCGCTCGAAAGGGTCCCTGAAGGGCTCGAACCTCAGTACTGACATCGCTGCCTCCTCCTGGTGTGGTGTCTGCCCGGAATCGTGTACGGCCTCGGCCGACGCGGCGTTCCGACGACAGGATGCCCCGGCCGCTCCGCATTCAGGCCTGCCAGCCGCCGTCGGACCTGAGCGTTCATCGTGTCGGCCCGGCAGGCCCCGGGCCAGGGTCCCTGGCCCGGCAGACCCACGTCCGGCAGTTACAGCTTCGCCGGATAATGCGAGCGTCGCGAGCACCATCGGCGGCTCCCTCCGGTGACCCGGGGCACCTTGGCCGCCGCTGGCGGCTAACCCCGGTGTCTGCCCCTCAGCCTACATCCGCAATTAAAAACTAGCAATAGATTTCTAGAAATAATGATAACCTGTTAAGTGTGGCGAGCATAGTGGGACTGGAAGGCGCGGTGCCTGGCACCCCAGGCGGTGCCGGCCTTCAGTGCTGCACCAGCCCAGACTACGAGCGCGCATCACCGCGCAGCGGTGCACACACTGGGCTCTGTATAGAAGCGCCGGTTGGCTAGGCCCGCAGCATGGTACCGAATGGGAATCTGGGAGGCCCGCAGCCGTCGTCACCTGCCAGACCCAGCAGTCCAGCGTGGGCGATGGGGACGCATGAGTCCTCCTCGCGGATGGCCGTGATGGCCGACATGCCGTCCTGGGTGGCTCGTGCCTGACTGCGGTAGCGACCGTCCGTTCAGGTCACACCGTCGTGCGATGCTGGCCGTGTGAAGCGGATGCCGAGGCCGGCCGGGGTGCTCGTCTGGACATTCGGAGCGGTGGCAATGCACGCCGTTGTCCCGTTCGGGTTTGTCGGTGCTGGGCGGCCGGGCCGGGGCGCCTGCCGGCAGGCCCGCCGCGCGGGGGCGCCGGGCTCGTGACGGTCGCTGCCGGCGCAGGGCTGATGGCGTGGGCGCTGGCCGCCCACTGGATGCGGCGCCGCAGGGGTGGCCGCTGGAATCAGGGCTCACGCCGCGGTACCTGCTGCGGCGGCCCGTGCCGGCTGTGCCGCAATCCGATGTACGCCCCAGGGGCTGTGGTCTGGCTGGGCTGGGCGCTTTCTACGGCCGCCCAGCTGTCTGGGCCGGGCTGGCCATCGAGTGCGCCGCCTTCGCGGGGATCGTGCGGTGGGAAGAGCAGCGGCTGCTGGGCCGCTTCGGCGGCGAGTACCGGGCCTACCTGGCGGACGTGCCGCGCTGGGTGCCGCGGTTCAGCCGCGTCGCCGGCGCCGCGTGAGCCGCGAGCAGCACCTGAGACTTTTGTGCCCCATGAGACCTGAGCGGTGGCTGCGGGCGTTCCCGGTGCCGCGATTTGCCGGCCATACCGGCGCGCTCACCCGGCGCGCGGCAAGCGTGAAATCTTCCGGCGATGGGCGCTATCTGGCTGGCTGGCCGGATGGCCGGCGCCGGGCCATGCGCGCGGCAGCGCCCGGCGCAGCCGGGCACCGGGTAACGGCGGGTAAGCCCCGCGATTTTCACGCCGCAGCGACGTCACCCCGAGCCACCATGACTCATCTGGCGTCTCGAACCTCCTCTGCTTCTGCGGTGACATACCAGCAGGTGGCGTATCCGTACGCCAGGGCCGTGTCAGGCCTGTCAGTTGTCTGATGACTGCCGGCTGGGCCGCCAGCAACCCTGGCCCGGGCCAAGCCACCACAATGACGCCATGACTGACCATGTTCTCTACCTCGTCGGCGGCGCGCCCCGGGTTGGCAAGTCCGCGCTGGCTCAGCGGCTGCTGGAGGCTGACGGGATCCCGTGGTTGCCGACCGATGTGATCAGGACAGTGCTGCGCCGCGTCCTGCCGGAACTCGACGCGCTCGACCAGGACCCGGTCGACGCCGTGCGGCTTGCCGACGGGATGTACCCGCATATCGAACAAGCGTCGGAAGTATGCGCCGCGGAAGCAGCACGGTTCCTCATCGAGGGCTTCGAATTGTCTCCGTCGCACCCTGCGCGCCTGCAAGCGGCGCTTGCAGGCACAACAATCCGGGCATGCTTCCTCGGGTACCGCGCCTTCACGGCCAGCGACCTGGCCTGCTACCGCGGCCCGAAACCCCAGCACGAGCGGGAACTGCCGGCCGCGGAACTGGACGCGGCCGCAGCCTGGATCCGACAGCGGAGCCGTCAGCTGCACCAGCAGTGTCGAGTGGAGGGGCAGCGGTATATCGACGTCGGCGAACTGGGCTTCCACGAGGCCATGGAGCAAGCGCGCCGCTATCTCCTCGAACCCAACTCGCCGCGGGCAGAATGATCGGGCATCGAGCAGACGGTGCTTTCGCCCAACGAAACTTGACGCTGTGCACGTGGTTGAGTCTCCGCGCGGAGCCTGCCCGAACATCTGCCGCCGGCGCAGTCGGTAGCCGCGCGAACGCCGTTCGGCGGTGCGCCGCGCTTCATTGATCCGGAGTCCAGATCGTCCAGGACGACTTGCGCACAGTGCGCCGGTGACGTGCAGTTGCCTGCCTTAGCTATGTTGATCACGAACAAGGACCGCGGGACCGAATAGGTAATCTGGGCGATCTCTCGTCGGCCCGCGATCGTACTGAACTCGCGCCGATTCGGCGATATGCTCGCTTTACGGCTTTCAGGGTAGTTGCAACATCGTTTTGAATAGCCAGCAGGGGTGGACTGCGGCATGGGCGGCGCGCCTCCCGGCTCAGCCGGCAGCGCGGTGGTAGGCCGCGACCTGGTTCCGCGGCGTTCGCGATGTGCGAAGGGTTCTTGACGTCCGGGCCTGTCATCCAGAATTCGGCGTCGCTCCATCCTTGCTGGCGCCGTCAGGCCCGGTGCCTGGCTTCAGCTCGACATCTACGGCGAGCTGATGGACTCGGTCTACCTCTGCGACCGCTGGTGCGGGCACATCCGTAGCGCCGGGTGGGACGAGGTCAACTCGCGGACCGAATGGGTCTGCGACCACTGGGGTCAGCCCGACGAGGACATCTGGGAGGCCCGCCAGGAAGTTCCTGTACCCGCGGCTTGTGTGCCAGGTGGCGACGGGACGGGCGGTCCGGCTGGCGATCCGCCGGGTCTCACCAGCCCTGAGGGCGTTCGTCCGCTACGCGGGCGGCGATGTGGCCGGCGCGGCCGTTCTATGCCGGGCAGATCAGCCGCGCCGGACAGCGGCAAGGGAGTTCCCCGGGGCGCCGGCCCGCCTGGCGCTGATCAGCGCAGCGAGCAACCTCGACCGTGCCCTCGCCGCGTGAATCACCAGTATCTGGTGATGACCGCTCACCCGCCCGGCGGCGAGGCTCGGTTGGTCGCGAAAGGCTGGCACGGCGACGAGGGTGCGCCCGGCAATGCTCGAAGATCCGAGCCCGCGGTGAACCCGGCTAGGTTCACCTCTATGAGTAAGGAAAGTCAGGTGGTATCCCAGATGGAATCTCAGCTTGCGGACGCAGATGAGGAGCTTCTCCTGGAGTTGACGTCGAAGAACACGACCAGGAGTATCAAGGATTTCTCGCCCGAGGGCATCAGGCTCGAGTCCAATCTCGAGGGAGAGGCCAAAGGCGTGTACGACGCCACGTTCTACGCGACGATCACCATGCTGGTCAAGCCAGATCGAACCATTGACTACGAAGTACGGCAGATCCACACGACCATTGACGGCGACACTGTCCTCGTGTACTACAAGGGGAGGAGCGTCATCGAGAGCCCCACCCACAATAAGTTCGTGGGCGAAACCACGTTCCAGACTTCATCAACGAAGCTCGCATGGCTGAACGGAATGGAAGCTCGGCACGAAGGAGAGTACAACCCCGTCGCGGGTGAGAATGACTTTCGAGTGTACGGGGAAAGGTAGCTTATCTCCCAGGGCGATGCGGGCACCGGGCGCCGCCGCGGCCGTCGTCGGCGTGCGTGACGAGGCAATGTGGCAGGACCCTGCGGCGAAACCTCGGCCGGCGAGCTTCGTTGATTGTCCGGGCGGCCGCGCGGGTGGCGCCGCACAGGCGGACTCGCCGCTGTGGCGCCGAACCCTGCCCGGCTGGCAAGGTAATCTCACCGCCTCCGGAGAGGCGTTCTGGGACGCTTGACCGAGCGTGAGAGGCTGCTGGCGATGATCGCAGCCGGCAGCCCGCCGAGCTGTTGGCAGCAGCCGGTGGACGCGTGCAGAGGTGCTGCTGGGGGACCGGGCGGGCGAGGCTACGCTGCGCCCGTCGGGCAAACTGCCGGACCCGGGGCTGCGCTGCCGGCCGGCGGGCGGCCCGCCGCCGAGGCCCGGGCAGGGAGGGAACGTGATGACATCGCTGCCGCAGCCAGCGCACCTGAGTAACCGGCACCGCGATACGCTGCGCCAGATCTTCGCGCACCCGGTGAGCCACAACATCGAATGGCGGGCGGTGCTGTCGCTGCTGGAAGCCGTCGGCACGGTCACAGTGCGGCACGACGGCAAGGTGGCCGTGACGATCGGGCCGGCCCGGGAGTTCCTCGACCCGCCCCCCGGCAAGGACATCGACGCGCAGATGGTCACGGACCTGCGCCGGATGCTGAGCGGCGCAGGTTACCGCCCGTCCTGACGCTGATGTACGCCCGGCGCCGCTGGCCTGGCCGCGCTAGCGCTCCGAGGCCGCGTAAAGCGTGAACAACTGGCCAGCGAGCTCACCGGCGAGACCCTGCGGGTTTGGACCAGCGTTTGCATCGCTTCATGCGCCGGTCGCCATGTGAGACAAGATCGTCTTGGGTTGGGGCCGTACCGAACATGACGATTGGCGCGGCCAGCCAATGCACCCAATGGCAACCCACCCGCGCGCCGATTCGGCGGACTGTGTGTGAGGTAGTTGGCGTTCCCTGTGGTGTCGTGTGGTCGCTGCTCGGTGTCTGGGTGGCGGGACGGGCGAGCCAATGCCGGTGCGCGACGCGGGACCTGCCGGTGCGGCCTGCGGCTGGGACTGTGCCGCTTCAGGTATCACCGCGTTGCTCGTGTCCTTGCCTGTCGAGCAGCCAGGACGAGGCGTGCGTCTGATTAGTGGACCCCATAGACCGTGTCCTGAACGCTGGGATGCGGTGCCGGATGAGTGTGCGCTGGCGGCAACTGCCGGCCTTGGCGTCCACGTCGGCTCATCCTTGACCGACGTGTGACGTGCGGGCCATTCCGCGAGCCATTGAGCGTATGCCGCCGGACGGGTAACGGGAGCCGCGCATGGCCAGGAAGATTGCGATTGTGCTGTGTCTCGCGGTTCTGGGCCTCGTCGCGGGATACGCGTCTACGTGGCTCGGCGGGCATAGCTACTACATCGGCAGCGGGCTCTGGCTGCCGCGCCACAGCCAGCATTCGCCCTCGCAGCTGGTGGCCATGACTGCGGGCCGTCATCCGGGCGCGGAGGTCCGCGCGGTCGGGGGGAACAAGATCAGTGTCGTGGCTACCGGGAGCCTCGAAGCCGCGGAAGCCGCCGTCGCGGCGGGGTACCGGGCGGTTCTGGTGGCTAACGGCGGCGAGTTCCAGTTCCTGCCGTATGACTACGTCGTCGACCAGCAGGGGCTTGTCTGGGGTGATCCGGTGCACCGGGGCCTGGTCGGGCTGCTCGCCGGGATCTCGGTCGCGCTCGGATTCCTTGTGCCCACGCGCGCGGTGTCACACCCGACCCAGAAACGGAAGGTCGCCAGGGCGGTCACCCTGGGTGTGCTCGGCGGGGTAGCTGTCCAGGCCGCGTTCCTCCTTCTCGCGGCGCTCCTCCTC
>Ga0137386_10001997_pt1 | contig 13016 bp, 17 predicted proteins | sample SagtaG_4_FD_104910 | JGI IMG/M metagenome (GOLD analysis project Ga0137386, IMG submission 104910) | Vadose zone soil microbial communities from Sagehorn Ranch, Mendocino, California, USA - Sage2_R_100_16 metaG | ecosystem: Environmental > Terrestrial > Soil > Vadose zone | place: USA... | reverse complement strand
CCAGGAGCGGTCCGGTGCCGTCCCATACTAGAACTCCGATAGAGAGCCTGCCGAAAGCGGTAGAAGAGTCGGATTTAGTAGAGGATTATCCTGAAATCGTAAAGGAAGGTCGTGAGAAGCTGGGCTTGTCACAGATGGATCTCGCATTCAAGGCGAAGGAGAAGGTGACGGTGATCCAGAAGATCGAGTTAGGCAAGATACTGCCCACAATGCGGCTGACGAAGGAACTGGAACATCTCTTACGGGTCAAACTGCTTGCGCCGAGATCAGAGCTTGAGGTCTCAACTGTTCCAGTGAGGCAGGCGGGGCCAAGAGAGCTTACCCTCGGCGACATAGCGCTAGTAAGGCATAGGGAGCCAGAAAACAAGTAACCTAACTACACGCAAGGTTGACTTTACAAGTGTACTTTCCATAGCCTCCCTTTTGCAGATCTTTCCGTTTCTCTAACTATCTTTCTTCGTGTAATTTTTCTTTTCCACTAGCCATTTTCTCAAGCTTTCTTTTTCATAGTGACCCCCCGTGGTGCTGTTTTTCGCGCGCCCCGCTCTCTACGAAATCAGCCGTTTTTCCAGACCTGACCACACCTGTCACTGGACAGGCGATTATCTCGAAGCATTATTTACCATGAAGTAGGATCGCTACCCATGGCTTCCCTCAGCCAGGCAAAGACGCTTGGCGGAGTAGGCGGGATACTTGCCCTGCTGTTTTGGCTTCCCGCCCATGTGGGGGTCGTCTTTTTGATAGTAGGACTCGTTTTGATGCTTTTCGCCGTGAAGAATATTGCTGACACGGTGGGAGACGAAGCGATCTTCAGCAATATGATATACTCTGTTGTCTTAGCAATCATAGGACCAATTATCGCCACCGGGTCTTGCTCGCCGCTGCGGCGTCATTCTTCAGTGCTTTCAGCGGTTTCACACCAGGAACAATGACTATCCCTAGCGGATTTTTCGCCGCACTTGGGTTCGTGATCTTGGCGGGCGTTATACTGTGGATTTGCATTCTGATCTCGACGGTTTTCGTCAAGAGAAGCTACGACGCCATAGCCTTGAAATTGAGAGTCGACATGTTTCGGACCACGGGTCTCCTGTTCCTCATCGGAGCCGCCACGCTGATCGTCCTCGTAGGTTTTGTGATACTCTTCATCGCTGCAATCCTCCAGATCGTAGCCTTCTTTTCAATCCCAGAACAAGTCCCGTCGCAGATGCCTCCCCAGCAAGTCTGGGGACCGCCAACGCCGCCCGCACCTATGCCTCCATCGCAGGGCCCGACACAATAGGGTTACTTCCGAGCCCGCCCTCGTTAAACAGAGAACATCTAGCCTACCTTTGGGCTTATGAGGAAGGAGCCTATCGCAACGCGCAGGCTCCCGAAAAGATGACAGTGAGAGCAGCGCCACTAGCTGTGCCTGAAGAGGTCTTCTTACGGGATACGGACCGAAAACGGGTCAAGAAAGGTCTCCTCGGCGGGTCGGAAGAAAGGATCGTTTTCGCCAAAACGATCTTTCTACCCTATCTAGACTTTACCTATCGCTTTCCGACGGAAAAAGGCCTTCTGTCAAAGCAGACAGTGACCAGTGAAGGCCGTTCAACGATGCTGGCTTTGCGAGAGGCGAACTTCGGTTTCGACCCTAGGCTGGTTGCGCTGGCTCCGATGCTTGCTGACATGGAGGAGGACTCCAGGTCGGTCATTAGCGGCGTTGACTCCACGGTCTTGGTGAGCGAGCGATTAGCAGAACTCAAGAACCTCTTGAGAGATTATGAGGCACAGTCAGAGGAGAGGTTGAAACAGTATGAGGCTCTCCCGAAGGGGAGTCCCGCGAGAGAAAATCTGAAGGAGAATATTGAGTTCCTCAGAAAGACGAAGTTGTTACGATGGAAAATGTTTGCCGACGGACTGCAGCTTCCATCGAGGTTCGATCTGGACAAACTAGAGCTCTTGGACGGGACGTTATTTTACATGCCGTTCTTCATAGCAAAACTCGCTCGCGGTGGAGAGAGACGATACATTGTGTGGAACCGCGAAGGCAAAGAAGACGACACGGTCGCTGACGAGCTTACAAAGAACCACAAATTCCGAAACCTCATCGAGACACACGCTCTCTCCTAAAACCTCACAGTGATATAGAGGAAGATACTCTCATCATCTCTGGTTGATAGGATTGGCTTACTGCTGGAGGTGCGGCACACAGCTCTACGAGAACTCCTCCTACTGCCATAGCTGCGGGGCCTCAGCCAAACCCTCTACCACTTCCGCTATAGGAGCCCAAACCGGATTCGAACGCCTGAAAGACGACAAAGAGTTTCAGGACCAATGGGTGAAACGCATTATCGCATACGTAATCGACGTAGTCGCAGTATCGGTTGTGGTCTATTTTCTCCTGCTTGTCGTAGCGTTCCCAATTGTTCCAGCAGTCTTCTTTGGGCAGACGTTCCCCTTTGTATGGTTCTGGGGGTTCTGGCTAGGCGGAATCGTATCCTTGATCGTTCTAGCCTACTTTGTTCTGGCCGAGGCGGTGTTCGAGCGGACCCTCGGGAAGGAGCTGCTGGGCTTGAAAGTGACAAGGCTGGACGGTAAGCGCGTGGACCTCTGGTCTTCGTTTGTCAGGAATATCTCCAAGATTTCTTTCGTGCTACTGGTCATCGACTTGGCGGCAGGTCTGGGAACCCATGGGGATGGCCGGCAAAAATATAGCGACCGCTATGTTGGAACCACGGTCGAAACCACGAACACGAGTAGAATCATCCCGGATTGCATATAGATCGCGCTCCCTGGCACGCCTAGCTCACGCTTTGTGGATGTTCAACAGAGTTAGCGAGGCGCTATTTGCGGCCTGCCGGTCAGACGCTTGAACCGGGTCTAGATAGCCAACATGGATAACCAAACGTGCCCTGAACAGGTCCTACCCCCTACGGGGACGGGCCGATCAATGAATGGGAGTTTTTTCTGCTATTTCGATCTTACAGCGTGCCGTCCCGTTGTATCCTGGCCGGTGCTGTCAAACCAGTCCTCTTTCCCTCCATCTCCTGGGTGTGAGGGAGAGGCTGGCGTTGAAGTGCTATGCTTTCCCTTTCGAGCTGGCTGCTTCTCCGGTTTCTCGGTTTCCTTCTGATTGTTTTGTCTCTTCGCCTTCTTTTCTGACGGTGGCGTTTTGATGTTCTTCGGCTTTTCAGAAGTCTGATTCTTCTTGGTCTCGGGCGGGGTCAATCCTGGGCCTGGTATTTTGGCTCCGCAGTTGGGGCAGTTCTTTGCTTGTTCGTCCTTGGTTTCGAAGGCTCTGTTGCATCCGAAGCAGACTATGAGGCCGAAGGTCGTGTTTGCATTGTCAGTAAGCTGTCTTAGCTCGCTGTTATCGGCGAGGTTCTGGTCTAGCGGGATCTCGGCTATCATATGCTCTACCAAGAGGCCGGCGTCGAGGATTTTCTTCGCAAGCTCGTCCTGCCCAGCATTTTCGGCGTCGAGCCATTTCTCGAGTGTTATGTCTTCAATATCGGTGAAGAGCCTTACTCTCGCAAACGTCCCACTTGTCAACGCGTCTCAACAAAACCAGTTATGCTCGGATTCTCGGATTTAAAAACAGAGTAACCAGTCCTGCGGTTCTACCTGCGCAAGAAACTGGGCTATGTCGCTACTATTCAGCATGGGACGATGAACAATTTAATAGATGAGGTTGCATTGCAGAAGAAATTTTCATTCTTTCGTTCCAACAGACCAGTGGATGCGGAAACACAAACGAGCTTATTATCCCGAGAAGCGGTCCATCACTTTGGAAGATTCCAGTTTTGAAAGGCAGACTAGCCAAAGGAAGAGGAACTGGACCTCGCGAGGGTCGGATCGACAGTGAGAATCTTCACGACACTCTCGAAAACTCGATTCTTGGCAACCCAATAGAAGAGAACACACTGACGATATAACCCAGGTCACCCGTCCGGGCATTTGAAGACCCGAAGACGTGTTGAGGCTTATTCAGATTAGCCCAGAATGAACCCTGTTTGGCGGTCTGGGAGATCTCTTCAAGATCACCCCTAGATTCACTGGGCTAATCACGGTTTTCGGCCCAGCTATCCAAGCCTAAACTGCGCCCTGAATCGCCTGTCTCGCCCATTATCGGGGCCAGACAGCGAGCGTTCTAGAAAATAGGAGGTCTTAGCGACCGAGTCCCGCGTTGCATATTCGCCTTTCCCCTTAAGACAGACATCTGTTGAAGTCTTGCCCAGGGCATCTCACGAGGCAGGTCGGGTTCCTCCCGAACTATGATGAGTTTCTACAGTTTAGCAGGAGTTCGATAGGAACTCAAGCCAATACCTCTAAGCCGATTACCGATCTTCGCAATCACTCCAGGAGCATCGGTGCCAATCTTGCAAAGAAGCGATTGGACAAAAAGGGAGAGGCTTTCCACCTTCACGATATCGCTCTGTAGTCCCGCGGCTCTCACAGCGGTCTCTGCCTGTGTTTTGTCAGCTCCGACCACTATCACCCTGTCAAAGGGATATTTTCTCCACGAAACAAGACGGTCTCTCGCCTCATCGTTCAGTTCTACCGAGATCTTCTCACCCTCAAGCTCCGTCACAATCACCTTCAACGGCACATAGTCCACCAAAGCATTTTCGTCCAGGATGTCTCTAGCGGACGTAGCTTCTCCATCAGCCAGTTGCGCCCTCATCCTGTGAAGCGGGTAAAGAGCATCTTTGGGCGCAGGTTCCTGGATTCCAATGTCGATGTAGACCCCGTAACCAATTCGACCAGCACCTGTTACGAAGCCGTTAACGACGTCCCACTCTTCTAGCTTTGAATGGGAGATTGGGGGCTCGCCATATTCTTGTTTGAGGAGGTTGAGGAATGCGTCCGCGTCTTCACCTTTAGCCCTGATCTGAAGCCAGTATCCTTCGAGGCTGAACTCGGACTCTACATTGAGGCCTTTAGCTTGCTTCACGAGATTGTTTCGCAGGAAATGTGAGCCTTGTTTGAGAGCTTGTGGTGGAATTTTCTCGGCGAGGGCGGCGACCTGCCATCCCTCCACCACTTACTCTCGCCCCTGAAAAAAAACAGATTTTATCAGGGCGCGAAAGCGGAAGGACGTTCCTGAAGCTCTGACTCTAGCTTTCGCGATAAATCCTCTAGCACCTGGACGGTTCTGCTGTTGTCCTCGCTGATTAGCGAGCCGTTGCAGCTACTGCACCGGAAGGCCGACTCCATGGCCTCCTCGAAAGTCACTCTGACCGTGAGGCAGCCTTTGCACATGAAGAAGCTGTGTCCCTTCTCGTACTCAAGGCGTGAACGCATCTTCTCCAACGCCTTCTTCTTCCGGCTTCGAACAAACGCGTCTAGCTGGTCAGGCTGCAGTTTCCAGTGGTAGATGAACCAACCTGTCTTCTCATCCCGACTCCGGACAACCGTGACTAGCGCATGGTTGTAGAGCTTGTAGAGCACTCTGCGGGCAGCGTTCAGCTTGACGTTGGCGTTGACCGCGATAATATCGTCGGTAGTCGTTCCAGCGTCGGATAGGGCCTGGACCACGCTGAGAGCTTCCTGTCCCCCAAAGAAGCTTGCCAGTCGTGCAAGATCATCATGATTAGAACCCATACTACCAAAAATCCCTCGTTAACACCCTATATTGTGCGGTTCTACGATTTAATGTATTAGGCTCTAGAGATCCGTTCGTAGCCATGGGAAGGCTTGTCGTGCTCCGCATCGGGCACAGGTTATTCAGGGATTCGAGGGTTACGACTCATGTCTGTCTTACAGCTCGAGCGCTCGGAGCTGACGGGGTTATCATAGCAGATAGGCATGATAAGACGGTTGAAGCTACTATCAGAGAAGTTGGAAAGCGGTTCGGCGGACACTTCTCAATCGAATCTGGGAAACCATGGAGGAAAAGTGTTCGAGAGTGGAGGAATAACGGTGGGAAGGTCGTCCATCTAACGGCCTATGGCTTGCCATTGCCCGACATGATTCAGGAGATCCGGCAGCCTTCAGGAGATCTGCTTGTCGTAGTGGGGTCCGAGAAGATGCCCGGGGAGATGTTCAAATTGGCGTCTTGGAATGTTAGCATAACATCTCAGCCTATGAGCGAGATCGGGGCTCTCGCGGTCTTCCTCGACTGGTACTATGAACATGGTGCTCTTGATGTGAGCTTTCCAAATGCACACATCCGAATCATGCCATCTCATGATCGAAAAAACGTGGAGCAAGTTGTGCCAGAGGAAGGCTGAACCGCTACGGAAAAGAGAAATCACAGAAGCGATTGAAATGAGGCTTGTGGTACTAAGCGATTTTGATGGCACGGTTACTCTCAACGATTTCAGAGAAGTGGTCACCTCACCTCTCTTGAGAAAAAAAATGTCCGAACGAGATTCACAGCAGGGAGAAAGTGAATACTAAACGTCTCCTTTCGGTCCTTTCTACTGCGTGTTCAGATGGGATCTATCGAAGTTCAACTACCCCGATCCTAATCAAACTGCAGGGATACGAGTCAGGTTTGCATCAGAAGGCGAAATAGGGGCTGCAGCTTGAGTATGGTACGAGGGTCTTAGAGAGGAGGAGGGGTCTCCTTGGGAGAATTACCTAAAGAAATGGACACCAAGCAGCGCCGCAAGATGGTTTCTGGACTCTAAGAAACGACTGGGCGCGAAGATGTTGGTCGCAGAGAAGGAGGAGAAGGTTGTTGGGATCAACGGGATAATTGCGGAGAGAAACTCAGGCGAAGGACCATTTTTCACCGGAATAGTGGTCTCGCCTAACTATCGAAGGCAAGGAATCGGGTCTCTACTCCTTCACCGGACGCTCTTGGACCTGAAGAAGGAAGGCCTTCGAAGCGCGGAAGTGGAAACCATTCAAGGAATACCGGCGGCGAAATATCTCTGTTCGAAATATGGGGGAAAGAGCATTCAGGTTCCTGCATAGGAGAATCCTGATCCTATCGGCTACGACTCAGATTGTAATTCTTGCTTTGTCTTGTTGGCCTTGTCCGTTAGGATGTCTATCGCGTCTTCCAGCCTCTTGCATTTCTCCTTCTCTGAGAAAAGTGCTGCCAGTAGCTCGTTGATCTTGCTTAGCGCATAGTCCATACTTCGGTTGATCTGTCCTAACGGGACATAGTCCAGGCGGCGTGGCATGGTGGCGAACAATTGTCGTTGGGCTGCGTTGATCTCGCTCATCTTGGCGGAGTCAGTGGCGCCGAGCCAGGTGACTTCTCGCGCAGTCTTCAAGCTCTCATACAATTGGTTTTGTAGGTCGATGTAGGCGTTCCAGTAGACAAGCCAGGATTCGTTGAATTCGTCAAACGTTTGTTCTATTCGCTTACTCTTCTCCGTGTTCGAACTAGCTGACAATGGTAAGTGTTGAAAGAGACCGCGTCCGGTAAATGTGTTGCGGGGTCTAGTAGCGACTGTTTATGAGTAGCGATGCCTGGCTCACCATTTGGTAATCTTAGTGGAACATGTTTGCGACAGGTGTGGCGGGCAGTTCGAATATAGTGAGCTTAATGCGCAGGAAAAACAGATTCTCGATCCGGCTGGAAAATGGAAGACAGAGCGCACCTACAGGTGTTTTGACTGCGAGAAAGAAGCCCTACTGGGACAAGGCGCACCTTAGAAAGGCGCGAGCAGACTCGGGCTCACTATCGAGCCTATCTCTTCCTTAGAGCCGCGGATTCGACCTTACCATGGACTCTTACAGTTCCGACTCGCAAGGATGATGTTGCTAGTTCCATGGTCACATCGAAATTGAAGGCATAGTCTTTCTCGGCCATTTTCTCTAAGACCTCTGCAAGAGAGGACGGTGAGGGTTCAGTCTTCTGGGGCATTATGATCGAGCTGCATTATTGCCGTCACGAGTATAAAGTTCTATGGCAGGAGGCTTTCGGAACTTAGCATTGCTCGCTTTCTAATAGTCTAGCTTAGCTTGTACAGTTTGAGGCCTACGAGCAGGCTCCAGATTACGAGGAAGATGAACCCACCTATGTTGAATAGTCCCGACAACATGGAACCTAGGGCGAATGTTGGGATGAACAGAAGGCCTAACACTCCACTGCCTATACCGATGTAGCCCACGCTCTTCTTGAAGGTCTGGCTTTTCAGCATCGCGTAGCTTGCAAGGATGATCGCAGAAAACTGGAGAAACGTGGCTACTAGTGCGGTGATGTTCGCTAAATCCATTGTCAGTTGTCCTGTCGCTAGATACGCGGCTTGGTTGTCACGGTTTGTTGAAGCGTACGAGTTGCTTAGGCCGATGAGCGAAAGGCGTAGAGGAATGTCAACGCCGACATCGACGGCCACGAAAACCATGTTGAAAATCGCTGCGATCAACGTAACAGTGCGATTGGCTTGTCTGAGCGCAAAATAGAGGGCAGGGAATGCAATGAGGTAGAGAAGGTCGCTTACCAAGTAGATTCCCCAGGTCATGCCGAAGAGGAGGCTTTGAGATTGGATGGACGTAAGACCTGACTGTACGGATGACGGGGCCAAGCTTGGAATAAGAACAGGTATCAGCGGCAGCGTGATGAGCACTAAGATGCCGGCTATGATGATGCCTATCGCGCCTGCCTTGTAGTACCCGCTCCATTTCTTGTCCGGGCCTCTCTCGAGTCCAGGAGTCGTCATGAGCGGTTTAATGTCCGAAGTTCGTGGGTTTCTAACAGTTATGGAAAATCGGCGAAAAGCCGCTGGTGCATTAAGGGCATTCTGGCTGGATTGGTTTCGAGAATAGATCCTCTAGGCCAAGGCGTCGTTGTATAATGCGTCCAATACAGAATAGGCTTCCTCGGGCGTCGAAGGATTCGCAGGTAGAATATCCTCAGCGATTGACCGTTCAAGGATCTGCCGGATGCAGTACCGGAGCTTTGTTGGTGTCATGCTCGCCTCGACGTTCCACATCGGATGGTCCATGTTGACGAAGACAGTGCGGACGCCGTTCTTGTCCGTCTCAACATACGCTTGACCCCTGTCTCCACCGTGGGCAATATCGAAGGCTAGGACCTGGTCCTTTAGACGTATGACGCTGCGGGTTGCATCTCGAGGATGAATCTTTGACTTCCGGTCTTTCCGGTGTCCCGATCCGTTTTCTTTCTTGGCGACGTGATGTGGACCCTGACTAGTCTTTGACGATGTCTTTGCCTTGATCATCGTCTTAGAGAGGATCTCGATGTTTCGCCGGAGACTACGTCGCAACCTCTCCGCAATCTCCCGGTTCAGGTATTGAATGCTCCGGAGTTCTCTGCGGCTGGCTGTCTGTCTGAGAAACTTGTAGACCCTGTTCCGGACAAAGCCTCGCATTGCCTTCTCGAATACTCTCCACTGCGCGCTGTCTCGTTCGAACTCGTTGCCACCGGGCAGTCGACGGAGGAAGTCAGCATTGACCCAGCCTTGTATCCGGCTGAGCCCGTGAATGCGGTATTGGTCGAGCCCGAAGAACTGGTGTTGGAGACAGGTGATATGTTTCTGCTGGACGCTCATACCGGCTTCGGAGATTCCAGCGCGTGTTTTCGAGATGGGAAGGATCAAGACTTCGCCACTAATCTTCCCGTACTCAGTGGCAATATTGACGGGGAGGAGAGTTGCGCCGCGGAGTTCTTCTGGTTTCACAGCTTCCCCGTTGACGAAGACCTCGAACGGCCCGTATCCCCGCAAAGCAAGGACATTCGCTCTTGCCAGTAAAGCTCTGCGAACCTCGCCAGGATCAGCCTTCTTCGTCAAAGATCGAATCCTTATTCTCAAACCGTCATGCTCCAACGGCCCCTGAATCACTCGTAAGGGCTTCCAGGTCGACTGATCCGTTGCAGCCCAGTGACGATCAATAAGGCTCTCAGTGAGCATTATGGTCCGGTCGAAACGTCCCTTGTGGACTTGCATTTCCAGCTCGCGCCCAAGAGTCAGCCAGGCGAGGCTTCCCATCCCATATGATTCACGTATAGGGCGTTTGTATTTTGGCGAGAAACCCTCGCCAGTTGTTTTTCCTTTGGTGAGAAATTCGCGTAGGCCGTCGAGGTCCATTCCATGACCCCATTCTTCGTATTCGATCTGGGAGCCGGAATCGGCGATCTTGATCTCGACCCTTGTTGCTTCGCCCCACATCCACGAGTTGACGACGAGCTCGACGAAGAATTGTGTTGCGTCCGTGTATTGTCGTCCTAGGGTCTTGATGATGCTCTTGTGAGTAGAAACTCTTAGATCCTCATCGATCATCGAGTGTACTGCTCTCGCTGAATGCGCTGGTCGTCTTGTTGCCAAGGGTCTTTGTCGATTGTCGTATGGAAAGTCGGCCGAATAATGGAGTGCTGTAACCGTTATCTTCTAAGAAAGGGAAAGGATCGATTCGCTTCTAGTTTCGTCCCGCCGCTTTCCTGGTCTTCTCGTTTCCTGACTCTGCAGGTTCGGGGAAAAGGTCCTTAGGCATCCCCGACAAAACATCCGACAAGGAATCTCGACCCATCTGTCCTGGACCCGCGGTCTGGAAGGGCCTGACCCTATTGAACAGTTCGTCGATCTTATTGGCCATTTTCATTTTCTCGTTGATCCTTTCGTCAAGCTCTTGACCGTCAGCTTCCAGCTGCTGTACTCTGGGTGCGAGTCCTTCTATTCCCTTAGAGACCTCAAGCATTCCGTTGACCGTGGCGAGCGACGATCTTAAACTCGTAATCTCCTTCTGAATCGCCTCCCGGTAGCTACGGAGTCTCTCTAGTATAGGTTGGTAGAGACGTAGAAAGTCGACCATGAGACCCTCGAACTGTCGAATAGCGAGGGTGAATTTTTCTTCTCTCTTTTTCTCTGCAAACTGTTTCGCTGTACCCAAGAGCTTTTCGCGGAGAGCAACTCTTTCGATAACATCGTCCAATACTTCTCGTACATTGTACGACTCATCAAACACGGTCTCGCGCATTAGCAGTCAGTATTCTGCACTAAGAGCCTTGGCATTAAGAGACGCGTCACCTAGGACGGCAAAATACGGTACCGGATAAAGTTGGGAAACCTATTTAGATTCTAGAAGCCATTCTATCCACTCACCGTGCGGTTGGCTTCTTGCCAGCATACTCTCGGTCTTGGCTCCTTTGTTGAACGTTGCGAGGGTGAGGAGAGGAGTTTCAGAGCTTTTTGCCCATTCTAAGCTTATTTGAAACAGGTTTCTCTTCTCGGACACTTTGGATAGGAGTGACTCTAGTCTTTCTCTAGGCTTTCCGCTTGCAAGGGAGAGAGTAAAAGAGTGAAAGACGCACAGGTGAAAGTTGCTTCGGGCGCGATCTACGAGGCGGGGTAGAATCTCTAATGCATCTCCGCGAATGATTCGCGGGGGGTCTTGTCTTGCCACCTCGATCGCACGCCCGAGTTGATTGGCTCTTTTCCCCTGCTCAGGCCATACCAAAGCCCGAAGCCATTGAACACTCTCGGGATCGTTCAAGTCAAGGGGATTTAGATCTACTCCAAGGCGTGAGGCGATTTCCGGAAACCGATTGGGAACTGGAGGTCGCTTTTCTCCCCGCAGTTGACACTCGATTTGTACCGGCGAGTTCGGGGCTCCACATTGCAAGTTTTCGTCATATCGGTAATGGTAGTGGTCCCAAAGTAGCGTCAAACCTCCACTTGAGCCAATCTCGATCAGAGCCAGTGGCCGATTTTCGACTTGACGGGCCACAAGTTCGAAGGCTGGAATCAAGGCTGCGCAGCGTCCCACCTCGTTCGTCTGGACCGAGTGGGTCGTGATGATCTCGCCTATCTCGTTCTTGCGTTCGAGGACGAAGCTACGAAAATATGGATAGACATAGTCGTAGTGCCGCGAGGCTTTATTGAGACTGAGGTAGAATGCGGCAAGTTGATGACGTTCGCCCTTGAGTAGAAGAAAGTGAACCGCGCCGAAGAACAGGTTCGGCAACGCGTTTTTCTCCCAAGCCAGAGCGGCCACTTCAAGAAGTTCCGGGTCTTCGGCAACCCTCATCGCGAGGCTTGCGTAAAGCGGGGAGCCACCTGGATAGATCGTGTCCGCATAGTAGCGGAAGCTCTCCGCTGCTTTATCGATTGGTAATGGTGAAGAGTTTGGTTTGTCCATAGGACCTCGGGTTGAGGTGTCCTTGGGATTATCAGGATTTCCGGTGGATAGCTTCTGGGTGGAGTTCTTTCTGGGCGACTTCTCGTCGCAGTGCGTCGTAGGCTGCATGTCCATCGGGTTCATTGACGACTATTATGATATCTCCGTGGCCGAGGAAGGCATCGATGATGTTGACGCCGTTCCGGTAGAGCAGCTCCGTGATGTAAGACGCTATTCCTGGCGTGTCCCAGGCGTTTGTCGGCAGGTACAGTGAGAGTTTGGCCACGTTCGCTTGTACTGCGACAATGTTGAGATGGCGTAGTTTCTTCTTGATCAGTTCGTAATCCTCTGAGGGCAATATGATCTTGATCGAGTTGGCTAGTGGGAATATATGGGGAAACTCTCCTAGTCCCGCGGACATTTCTGAGAGCTCGTTGAGTATCTTGGGAAACTCGGCACGGGGAGCTCTTACCGTTACGTCTGCTATTCCGTTTGAAAGTGAGATTCTAGTGTTTTCCATTGCTCTTACAGGGTCCAAGGATTTCATTTCCTCTAATGTATCTGAGAATCTCTTGATCGCTACGACTAGCGTGTTGATGGTAGGTTTTCGGCCTGTCAACTGCTCGACGTGTGGCTGAATCAGTTCGGCGACTGAGTGAAAATTTGTGAGTTTCATCTTGAGGCATTGGTAGATAGGGTAGTTCTTGGTCAGAATCTGCCGTACAGCTTCCGGAACTGTTATGTTCTTCTGGGTAGGAGCCGGCATTCTCGGTTGCGCCTCTACCTGTAATATATGTAGGTCGAAGATTAAAAGGTTTATATAGAAAGTAATATCCATTACTCAATTGCAATAAGATGATATCTATGCAAAACACAATCTATCCCGCCTACGTCTTCGCAACCGTCAATCACGGCATGACGAAGAACGTGGTCGAGGAGCTAAAGAACAACCCGAACATCGACCTCATCGCACCAGTCACTGGACGCTTCGACCTAGCACT
>Ga0137386_10001990_pt1 | contig 13030 bp, 17 predicted proteins | sample SagtaG_4_FD_104910 | JGI IMG/M metagenome (GOLD analysis project Ga0137386, IMG submission 104910) | Vadose zone soil microbial communities from Sagehorn Ranch, Mendocino, California, USA - Sage2_R_100_16 metaG | ecosystem: Environmental > Terrestrial > Soil > Vadose zone | place: USA... | reverse complement strand
GCCGGATGCGCCGCTGCCGGGGGTGCCGTGACCGGGGCCTGGGTGGCGGTACTGGTGACGGCCGCCGGATGCTACGCGCTGAAGCTGACCGGGCTGATCGTGCCCCGGGGCGTGCTCGGCAACCCGCGGGTGCGCCGGTTCGCCGAACTGGTCCCGATCGCGCTGCTGGCCGCGCTGACCGCGGTGCAGGCGTTCGGTGCCGGCCAGTCGCTGACCTTTGACCCGGCCCGGCTGGCCGGACTGGGCGCCGCGGTGGCCGCGCTGCTGCTGCGCGCCCCGTTCCTGGTGGTGATCGTGGTGGCGGCGGGCACCGCCGCCCTGCTGCGCGCGCTGGGTGTCGCCTGACTGCCAGCGCGCGCAGCGGGGCGCGCGGCTACGGGACGGGACGCAGGCCGGCCGCCATGAGCAGGTAAGCCTCCGGGCCCTCGCCGGACGCGGGAGCCTCGATCAGGTCGACGATGGCCTTGCCCGCGTGCTCGGGGGTGAGCGCCGGGCCGAGGTTCTCGGTGTAGCTGGCCAGGTCCGTGCCCGCGCGCTGCGCGTAGGCGGCGACCGCCGCCGCGCCCAGCTCGGTGGCCGGGGTGAGCTGCGGCAGCACCGAGACGAACCGGATGCCGAGCCCGGCCCGCTCGGACTCATCCGCGGCGTAGCCGCTGATGAACCTGATGGTCGCCTTGGCACCGGCGTAGCCGCCGGACAGCGGTGAGCCGCGGAGCGCGGCGCCGCTGGAGAACGCGATGACCACGCTGCCCTCCTCCAGTGGCTTCAGCAGCGCCTCACGCAGCCAGTGGAACACCTGCCGCACGTCGGTGTTCCAGTTGCTGCTGAACGTCTCCCAGGTGTGCCGGTGCAGCGGCCGGGACAGCGGGGCCGCCCCGGCGGCGAGCACCAGGACGCGCGGCCGGTAGGCGTCGATAAGCTCGCCGGCCACGACCGGGTCGGCCGCGTCGGCTGCGACGGGGGTGAAGGCGCCGCCGAGCTGCGCGCGCAGCTCCTCCAGCCTGGCCCGGTCGCGGGCGACGCCGACGACGTTCGCGCCGGCCCCGGCGAGCGCGATGGCGATGCCGCGGCCGAAACCGCGGCTGGCGCCGGTGACAAGCGCCGTCGACCCTGACAGTTCTTGCGCTGGCATCGGGAACTCCTTGATCCTTGGCTCGGAGCGGGTTTCCCCGCGGGCACCGATACTGATCCGGGCGGCAGCCGAAACTCACCGGCCGCCCGGCCGATGACTTCCGCCGCGCCCGCGGATCTATACCGGGACGGGCGCGGGCTCGCGCCGGACGGGGCGGCCCGCGCAAGACGGGCACCGGCCCGCGCAGGGAAGGCAGGGGTGATGCTGGGCAGCGACGACTTCGCGCGGCTGACCGAGCCGTTCCGGCCCGAGCTGCTGGCGCACTGCTATCGGTTGCTCGGCTCGGTCTACGACGCCGAGGACCAGGTGCAGGAGACCCTGGTCCGGGCCTGGCGGTCCTACAGCGACTTCCAGGGCAGGTCATCGCTGCGCACCTGGCTGTACCGGATCGCCACCAACGCCTGCCTGCGGGCGATCGAGAACCGCGCGCGCCGGCCGATGCCCTCCGGCCTCGGCGCCCCCGGCGACGACCCGGACGGCCCGCTGGCCCCGGTCCTGCCAGAGATCCGGTGGCTGCAGCCGATCCCGGACGCGCTCGTGCTGCCCGGCCCGGCCGACCCGGCCACGGTCGCGGTGTCCCGGGAGAGCGTGCGGCTGGCCCTGATCGCCGCGCTGCAGTACCTGCCCGGCCGGCAACGGGCCGTGCTGATCCTCCGCGACGTGCTCGGCTGGCACGCCGCCGAGGTCGCCGACCTGCTCGGCATCACCCCGGCCGCCGCGAACAGCCTGCTGCAACGGGCCAGGGAGCGGCTCCGGCAGGCGGCCCCCGCCACCGACGAGGTCCGCGAGCCCGCCGAGGCCGGCCAGCGGGCACTGCTCGACGCGTACGCCGAGGCGTTCAGCAACGCGGACGTCGGCGCGCTCACCAAACTGCTGCGCGAGGACGCCGTGATGGAGATGCCGCCGCAGCCGACCTGGTTCGCCGGCCGGGAGCAGGTCGGGCGCTTCCTCGCCTCGCGGGTGCTCATCGAGCCGGGACGGTTCATCATGACCGGCGCCGCCGCCAACGGCCAGCCCACGCTCGCCGCCTACCTGCGCGGAACGGACGGCGTGCCCCGGGCGCACGCGATCCAGGTGCTGACGCTCAGCGGCGGCGGTATCGGCAGGATCGTCTCGTTCAACGACGCCGGCCTGTTCCCGCTGTTCGGCCTCCCCGGCATCGCTCCCGCCCGGAGCTGACCGCCGGGGCGCGTCAGCCGCGACCGTGAGGGCTTGCCGGGGATGCCCGCGTGTGGCACTCGCCGTTACGGTGTGACCAGCCGCCTTCACCACCGGCCTGAAGGCCGGCGCACTGGCGGCCAATTCGGTAGCGCGGTCCTCGCGGCACGCGCCCGGGCATCCGGCTGGACTCTCCCGGCGCGAGCCTCAGGCCCCTCCGAGCGGGCGTGCTGCCCGGGCGTGGCGTTGCCTGAACCTGATCGTGATGCGACACTGGTGATTCCCGTGCTGCTCCAGACCCCGGCAGGCGATAACAACTACCGCCTAGGGGTGGGCCCCAGTGAGCCCTGGAGACACCGACGTTGCCGCCGGCATGCGGTCGCCTGACCGCCCGAGTGCCGTTCCCGTACCGCACCGCCCGCACGATCCCCGTGACCCGTGGCTGCGCATGGACGATCAGGGTCTCATCACACTCCCTCTTCCTGGTCAGCCCGGCCACGGCTGCACAACGAGCCTGCGCCGCCAGCCGGCCCGCATCGTGGAAGGCCGGATGGAAGGCGGCTACACCGACGCGTTTGAACTCATCTGCTGCGAGTGCGGCGACCACCCCTATCTCGGTTACTCCGAGATCTCGCCCCGGCTTCAGCGGATCCGCGGGCCATACACGATGGAAGCGGGCCTTGCAGCGTATGACAGGCACCTCGGCCTGACCACCTGACAATCGCGGAGCCGTCCGTCTCCGAGGGGGGCGGAGCCCGGTCTTCTGGGGGAGAAGGGGGAGGACCGGGCTCCGGGGACGGACGGCGGGAGGGGTGCGGAACTGCGGCCTTGCGCGCGCCTTTGCACTTGATGATCAAGCCTCGGCGGCCGGGCTCACGCTGCGGAGGCAGCACGAGTTTGGGGGGTGCCGGTGAGCGACACGAATTCGTTGATCCCGATCAGCCGCAGCACGAGCCGCTCATACCGGGGATAGGCCGGGCCTGCGGCGGCGCGATCGATGACCGTGGGCCGCACCACGGTGTGGTCGGTGCCCTGGTAGGTGATGACGCACCCGCCCGCTGCCCGGATGTTCTGGTACCAGTGGGATGCGTCGCTGAAGGTCAGCGGGATCACGAACCCGCCGCCGGCCGCGGGCCGCACGCCCAGCGGCGTGGCGTAGGCGCGCCCGGTCTTGCGGCCGAGGTGGTGCACGATGCCGAGGATCGGCATGTGCCGGCGCCCGGCGATCCGCAGCACCAGTGGGTTAACCACCCGCGCGACGGCCCTGATCAGCCGCCGGGTGCGCGGCCCAAAGCGAACCGCATTCCCGGCCGCGCGCGGCGGCGCTTCGTGCCCTGCCTGTCCCGCAGGCATGCTGCCGCCCCGGGCCGCAGCAAAGACGGCCGTTGCTCGCCTGTGTTGTGTGGACATCGTGAAACCTCCTCGGCGGCCGGACCTTCCGGCTTCGCTCACAGGCAAGGACGAGGCTGCGGCCGGTAATGTGACCGGCCCGGGGTGGTAACAGGTCCCGGACCGCAGCCGTTTAGCGGATTGAAGGTCTCGGCTCCGCATGGGCGGGTCACCCATCAGCCCGGGCCCGGCAGTGAGGGGGTTGGCGGCGGGCTGCGCTCCGGGTGGTGCCATCGTGCGCCGGGACGCGGCCCCGGATGAGACGTCCAGCCGGTGGAAGAGGGGCAGGGCATGTTTGGGTATGCCGGTAGCTTTCGTATCGTTACCGCGCTGGGTGCGGTCACTCTTGTCACGGCGGCGGTCACGGCCGCTGGTGCCGCAGCGGCGGCTGGGCCGGCTGCGAGCTATCGAACCGGCCCGGTTACCGGCGTCAGCAGCTGTGGCGGCCAGAACGCCGAGGTGGAGCAGGCGGTCGACCGGAAGCTGGGTTATGTGTATGAGGAATGGATGGGCTGCAAGGGGATCGCCGTTGCCCGATCGACCGATGGCGGGAAGAGCTGGGCGGCGCCGGTCAGCTTGCCCGGCACTGTTGGCTCGAACATCAATACCTGGGACCCGGCGATAGCCGTCGCTCCCAACGGCACCGTGTACGCGTCGTTCATGCTGGCCCGCAACAGCCAGTACTACCCCGTGGTGGACGCCTCGTTCGACCATGGGGCGACGTTCGCCCAGTCGTCGTCGCTGATCCCGCCGGATCCGAAGAATTGGGGCGACCGTGACTTCATCGCGGTCGGCCCGGGCGGCACCGTCTATGTGACCTGGGATTACGGCCCGGAGCGGACCTCGATCACCTACATCTGCACCAAGGGCGGCAGCTGCGCGTTCGCCACCGGCGACCTGAACGTGGTGATGCAGAAATCCACCGACGGCGGCAAGACCTGGAGCAAGATGTCCGACATCAGCCCCGGCTTCCCCGCCAGCGGCGGGGACAGCGCGCCGCTGGTCGTCGAGCCGGACGGCCGCATCGACGTGCTCTACCAGGGCTATCAGATCACCAGCCCCACCACCTACACGATGAACCCGGCATACAGCTACTTCACCTCCTCGGCCGACGGCGGCGCGACCTGGTCCCCACCGGTAGCGGTGGGACCACAGGCCGGGACGATGTCGCTGGCTGAATGGTGGATCGACGGCGACATCGCGATCGATACGGCCGGCAACCTCTACGCGACCTGGGACACCCAGGGCACCAACCCGGACGGGTCCGCCAACGACGTCGGGTGGCTGTCCTACTCCACCGACCACGGCGCGCACTGGTCGGCACCCATCCAGGTGCCGCCGGACCGGCTCAACGTGCCCCACATCATGGAGGTGACCGGCGGCGGCAGCGGCATCGCCTATGTGAGCTGGCTGTCTGACAGCAACCCGGCCGGCTACGCCTTGTACTTGCGCACGTTCTCCGTAACCCGGGGCTGGCTGTCCGGGCCCGCGCGGATCTCCACCCGCTATGGCGACAGCGCGGTCTGGCCCGGTGACACCACCGGCCTATCCGCCCTCTCGCCCACCGGCATCGTGGCCAGCTGGGGCAGCGACTACCCGGACCTGAGCGGGAACAAGTCCGAAATATACGCGGCAAACATCAAGGCATCCTTGCCCTGAGCCTGATGCCAACTCCCCGGGCACGATCTCAGTGCGGCGCAACCGATGCGGTGGTCCCATGTCACCGGTATCAGCCACCGGCGCCGGGGTAGGTACTGGCCATAATGAGATGGCACACGCGAGCGTGTCCTCCGGGGCACGGGGAGCGCGCGAACGCAGGTGAGGACGTGGACTGATGCAGGCAGCCGTCGGGGACCAGTTCCATGTGCGTGGCAACATCGTGGGCCAGCCGGAGCGGACAGGCGAGATCATCGAGGTGCGCGGGGCGGGCGGGGAGCCGCCCTACCTGGTGCGTTTCGACGACGGCCATACCAGCCTGGTGTTCCCGGGTCCGGACGCGATCATCGAGCACCCGCGCAAGAAGGGTAAGAAGAGACCGCCGAAGGGCGGGTAAGCCCAGCCGGCCCGGCACCCGCCAGCGCACTCAGCGCTTCCCGCTATGCCGTGGAGCGCGGGTGAGTTGGCTCAGGGTCATCGGCGTGGCCGGGTTGCGGTGGTCAAGACAATGGGCGTGCTCGCACTGGGTGCTGGCTTACGGCGCGTGGTCAGTGCCGGCGGGCACGCCGAAGAGGGGCAGGCAGGGCGGCAGGCCATGAATCTGCACCGGGATCGTGCGCGCGGACTGCCAGGCGGCGCGGTCCAGGCGAAGCCGGCGGGCCAGGGCCGGGCGGCCGCGCACGACGTGCCACTCGATGCCGTCGTCCTGGTAGCCGAGTTTCCGCGAGACACCAAGTGAGGCCGGGTTGTCCTCGAACGCCGCGGACATCGCCCACCGTGCGCCGAGCCCTTCGAATGCCAGGTGCAGCACCGCCGCCCGCATCCGCGTGCCGATCCCCTGGCCCTGGTAGCGGCGGCCGAGCCAGGAGCCGGTGTGCACCTCGCGCAGCACCGCGAAGTCGTGGCCGCCGACGCCCTGGGAGCCCACCACGGCGCCGTCCCGTACCACGGCGAGTTCCAGCGTCCAGTCCGACGGCTTCCAGGAGCCCCATTGGGACCAGTGGTACTGCAGCGTGCCACGGGCCCGCTCGTCGGGGGAGGCATCCGTCCAGGCCACCATGAACGGCTGTACCTGGGGGTCATGCACCCCGTCGGCGGCCAGGTCGGCCAGCGCGTACAGGTCGTCCATGCTGGGCCAGCGCAGCTCCAGGTCGGGGGTTTGCAGCCGCAGATCAGCCAGTGGCCAGCGCGAAGAAGCCATGGCCGCGATTGTGCCGCGCCCGGCCCGGCCGGGCACCTCGATTATCGGGAACCTCTCGTCACCGCGACAGCGGCCGGGCGCCCGGCCACGCCGGACCGGGCCGCGCCGGTGCGGCGGGCGGGCAGCTTCTATGCTGGCGCCGTGCATCTGGGCCTTGTCGCCATCGTGGTCAACGACTACGACGCGGCCATCAGCTTCTTCGTGGACGCACTGGGTTTCGAGCTGGCGGAGGATGCCCCGGCCCTGACGAACGACGGGCGCCCCAAACGGTGGGTGGTGGTCAGGCCACCGGGGGGCGCGACGAGCCTGCTGCTCGCGCGGGCCGACGGCGAGGACCAGGCCGCCGTTGCCGGGAAGCAGGCCGCGGGCCGGGTGGGTTTCTTCCTCCAGGTGGAGGACTTCGGCGCCGCCTACGCGCGGATGAGGGCAGCGGGCGTGCGGTTCCTCGGCGCACCGCGCACGGAACCCTACGGCCAGGTCGCCGTGTTCCTCGACATCGCCGGCAACAAGTGGGACCTGATCGGCCCCGCGTCATAGCGCGGCCAGCCGCCCGGCGGCCGCACGAAAGGAAGGAGCCGGAGGATGAGCCGCGTGGTGGTCATCGGCGCCACCGGGCATATCGGCAGTTACCTGGTGCCGCGGCTGGCCCGGGGCGGTCACGAGGTGATCGCCATGAGCCGGGGCATCCGCGGCCCCTACCTGCGGAGCCCGCAGTGGGACTCGGTCACCACGGTCGCGGTGGACCGGGACGCGGCCGACGCCGAGGGATCCTTCGGAGACCAGGTGGCGGCGTTGCGCCCCGATGTGGTGATCGACCTGATCTGCTTCACCGCGGCCTCGGCGCGGCAACTCGTCGATGCGCTGCGCCCGTCCCGCCCGCTGCTTGTGCACTGCGGCACGATCTGGGTGCACGGCCCGGCGCTGCGCGTGCCGCTCACCGAGGACGAGCCCCGGACCGTCTACGGCGAGTACGGCACGGGCAAGGCGCAGATCGAGGACCTGCTGCACCGCGAGACGCGGGCCGGCGGGGTCCCCGCCATCGTGCTGCACCCAGGTCACATCACCGGGCCAGGCTGGCCGGTCATCACCCCGGCGGGCAACCTGGATCCGGGCGTCTGGACCAGGCTGGCCACGGGCCAGCCGCTCCCGCTGCCCGACCACGGGCTGGGCGTGCTGAATCATGTGCACGCCGACGACGCGGCGCAGGCATTCGAGCGCGCACTGTCAGCCCCTGCCGCGGCCGGGGCCAGCTTCCATGTGGTTGCCGAGCAGGCGATGACGTTGCGCGGCCTGGCGGCCGGCGTCGCGGCGTGGTTCGGCCGTGAGCCGGTCCTGGAGTTCGTCGACTGGGCGGAGTTCGGCCGCCTGGCCGGGGCCGAGCACGCCGAGGCCACCCGCGAGCACACCTTCCGCGGCATCGCCGCGAGCATCGCCCGGGCCAGGGGGACGCTCGGCTACGCGCCGCGGTTCAGCTCGCTGCAGGCGCTCCGTGAGGCGCTGGCCTGGCTCGTCGCCGACGGCCAGGTGGACGTGGGCGGGCAGGCGTTCGAGCTGGCCACCCGATAAACCACCGCGCTCAGGCCTGCTTGCGGCCGGCGAAGGACCAGCCCGCCGCGACACACTGCCGCCGGACCTGTTTCGTGCTGAAGAACGGCAGCGGGATCACCGTGCCCGCGCCCTGAATCGTGAGGCCCGGCTGACGAAACGCCCCCTCCCGGATGGTCACATCTCCAGGGTGAGGGTGACCGGCCCGTCGTTGACCAGGCTGACCTTCATGTCGGCACCGAAGACACCGGCTTCGACATGGGCTCCCAGGTCCCGCAGGGACGAGACCACGGCGGCCACGAGCGGCTCGGCGACCGGGCCTGGGGCCGCGCCCTGCCAGCTCGGACGGCGCCCCTTACGGGTGTCGGCGTAGACGGTGAACTGGCTGATGACCAGCAGCGGCGCGGCCGTATCTGAGCAGGAAAGCTCGCCGCGCAAGATGCGCAGCCCCCAGAGCTTGGCAGCCAGCTTCGCCGCCGTCTCGGGCGTGTCCTCATGGCTGACGCCGACGAAAACCAGCAGGCCAGGCTCGCCGATGGCGGCCACGACCCGCTGGCCCACGGTCACGCTCGCCTGGCTGACCCGCTGCACAACCGCTCGCACGTTCCGCAGGCTACTGTTATTGACCAGCCCGGGCGCGGTAAGACCGGCGATCGATGCACCGGGGACGCCTGGAGGGACAGCGGTGAAGTACCTGCTGATGATCTACGGCAACCAGGAGAAGTGGGAGTCGATGCCCCCGGATGCCTGGCCGGAGGCGATCGCCAGGCAGGAGGCGTTCAACGCGAAGTACCGCGCGACCGGCGAACTGCTCGGCTCGTACGGCCTCGCCGATGCCGCCCGCGCGAAGCTGATCCGCCGCGTGAACGGCCTGCCCGCCGTCACCGACGGCCCCTACCTGGAGACCAAGGAATACCTGGCGAGCTTCTGGCTCCTGGACTGCGACAGCCAGGAGCGGGCGCAGCAGATCGCGGCCGACATGCCGTTCGCGGACGCCGAGCCGGTGGAGCTGTGGCCGGTCCTGCACGAGTCCGCCGCTGACCAGTGATCGAGGCGCTGAGCGCGCACGAGATCGGGGAGTTGCTGCGCGAACTCGCGCCCCAGGTCCTCGGCGCGATGGTGCGCCGCTACGGCCAGTTCGGCGCGTGCGAGGACGCGGTGCAGGAGGCGATGCTGGAGGCGGTGTCCTCGTGGCCGGCCCGCGGGGTGCCGGACAGCCCCAAGGGGTGGCTGCTCACCGTCGCCTCCCGGCGCCTGATCGACGAGGTCCGCAGCGAGCACGCCCGGCGGCGCCGGGAGCAGGACCACGCGGCGGCCACCGCCCCGCTGCAGCCACCCGGGCAGCCGCAAGCGCCTGGCCTGGATCACGACGACAGCCTGGCCCTGCTCTTTTTGTGCTGCCACCCGGCGCTGTCGGGGCCCAGCCAGATCGCGCTGACCCTGCGCGCGGTCGGCGGCCTGAGCACCGCCCAGATCGCCGCCGCGTTCCTGGTGCCCGAGGCCACGATGGCCCAGCGGATCAGCCGCGCCAAGGAGGCCATCAGGGCCAGCGGGGCCCGGTTCGGGATGCCCGGCCCGGACGAGCGCCCGGAGCGGCTGGGCATCGTCCTGCACGTCCTGTACCTGATCTTCAACGAGGGGTACACGGCCACGGCCGGCACCGGGCTTACCGCGCCGGAACTGTGCGGCGAGGCGATCCGGCTCACCCGCTGGCTGCACCGGCTGCTGCCCCGGGACGCCGAGGTCACCGGCCTGCTCGCGCTCATGCTGCTCACCGACGCCCGCCGGGCCGCCAGGACCGGCCCGGACGGAAGCCTGATCCCGCTCGGCGAACAGGACCGGAGCACCTGGGACTCCGGCCGGATCGCCGAGGGGGTGGCGCTGGTCAGCGCCGTGCTCCCGGCCGGCCAGGTCGGCCCTTATCAGGTGCAGGCGGCGATCGCCGCGGTGCATGACGAGGCGGAATCCATCGACGCCACCGACTGGCCGCAGATCCTCGGGCTGTACGAACTGCTCGAACGGCTCGCACCGGGCCCGATGGTCAGCCTGAACCGGGCGGTCGCGGTCGCCATGGTGGCCGGCCCGGCGGCCGGCCTGGACCTGCTCCGCGAGCTGGAATCCGACCGGCGGCTCGCGGATCACCACCGGCTGCACGCGACCCGGGCGCACCTGCTGGAGATGTCCGGCGCCGTCCCCGATGCGGTGGCCAGCTACCGGGCGGCGGCACGCCGCACGACCAGCCTTCCCGAGCGCCGGTACCTGGCCGGCCGCGCGGCCCGGCTGGCCAGCCAGGAAGAAAATTCCGCCGCGATGTAGAGACCCGGCGGCCGGTTCCGACCCAGGGCCGAGAAGGCGCACGAGGCGCCGGACCGGAAGGAGCCGGAGATGACCAAGGTAGTTCTGGGCATGTCGACGTCGCTGGACGGCATAGCGGGCCCGCGGACCGCCGACGAGGACGGCATGGCCGTGTTCGGAGCGGTGCTGGGCTGGGTGTTCCCGCTGCGGAGCTGGCGCGAGCAGCAGGGCGAGGAGGGCGGCGAGGATTCGGTGGACTCCCAGGTGTGGGCCGGCGAATTCGCCCGGTTCGGCCCGCAGATCGTCGGCCGCACGATGTTCGACTACGGCATCGAAGCCTGGGGCGAGAACCCGCCGTTCCACGCGCCCGTCTTCGTGGTGACCCACCGTGGCCAGGAGCGGATCGACAAGAGCGGCGGCACCAGCTACACGTTCGTGACCGACGGCGTCGCGGCCGCCGTCGAGCAGGCCCGGGCCGTGGCGGGCGGCAAGGACGTGCTGCTGGCCGGCGGCGTCAGCATCGCCCAGCAGGCGCTGGCCGCAAGGCTGGTCGACGAGGTCGTGCTGCACATCACGCCGGTACTCCTCGGCCGCGGCGTGCGGCTGTTCGGCACCGGCCAGGCGGAGCTGCGCTGCATCGAGACGATCCAGGGCGAGGGTGCGGTTCACATCCGATACGAGGTCCGATGATCGCGGCTGCCCGGCCGGCCCGGGCAGCGTGGTACCGCGGAAAGTGACGGGGCTCCTGGCGGCCCGGCGGGTGCCGGGCCAGCCGGCCGCCGGGAGCCCGGCACCGGGAGTGGCTCCGGCGGCCGGCCGATTCCCGCCCGTAGGATCGGCAGACAAGCCTGGCCGGACGGCAGGGGGTAACCATGCTGAAGTCAAGCCCGGTCGTCGCGTTCGCGGCGGCGGCCGACCTGGACCGGGCGCGGGCGTTCTACGAGCAGGCGCTCGGCCTGCCCGTGGTCGAGCGGAACGACTTCGCGTGCGTGATCGACGCGAACGGCACCATGCTGCGCATCACCGCGGTCCCCGAGGTCTCCCGGCCCGGCTACACCGTCCTCGGGTGGCGGGTCACCGACATCTCGGCCACCGTCCGGGGCCTGGCCGCCAAGGGCGTCGTCTTCGAGCGTTACGACAGCATGGACCAGGACGACGACGGTGTCTGGACCACCCCTGGCGGCGACAAGGTGGCCTGGTTCACCGACCCCGACGGCAACATCTTGTCGCTCACCCAGTTCCGGTAAGAGCTCAGCTACCGGGCCCGGGAGACGCTACGAGGATGTCGTGGACCGGCTCGGGTTCGCCGAGGCTGGTGGCGGTGGTGCCGCGGCGGATGAACTCGCGGGCCGGGGGCCACCGGGCGACATGCTGGTCGCCGGTGGCGTCGTCGTAGCGAATGAACGTCACCTCGCCGATGGTGACGGCGAACAGGTGGAACCGGCCGGGCTCGGGAGCCCATCCCAGGGCGGCGCTGACCGCGGCCGCGTAGCGGGCCTGCACCTCCGGGTCGCCCTCGGCACGGGCGGTGCCGCGGACCTTGAACTCCCCCTCGCCGCCGTCGCGGCTCGTGATGACGCTGTGCACCAGGATGCGGGGATCTCGCAGCAGGTCAGCGGCCTTGCGCGAGTGCCACAGCATGGACAGCCACAAGCTGCCATCGAGGACGAACGGCTCCACGGGACTGATCCGCGGCGTCCCGTCACCGCGGATGGTGGCCACCAGGACCACGCCCGGGTCCAGCAGCCGCCGCCGGCCCAGCGCGGCCAGCCCCGGCTGGCGGCGCTCCAGCTCGGACCAGTCCATGACGCTCACCTCACCTCGCCGGGCAGTTCCCCTGCCCTGCCTACCCCAGGCTGCCGACAATCCGGGGGGACAAGCGAGCCAAGCGCGGCCACCGGGACCCGCGGCGGGGTACTGGTAGACCAGTGCCATGAACTACGGCAGGCTCCCGGTCGCCGAGCAGGTAGCCGCGTTCCGCGCGGTCCTGCTGCGTAACCAGACGCTGACCAGGGTGCTTGCCCGGGCGGCCGACCTGGGGCTGCCGGGCTGGTACCTGGTTGCCGGATGCCTGTACCAGACCGTGTGGAACGTGCTGACCGGGCAGCCGCCCGAGGCGGGCATCCTGGACTACGACCTGGCCTATTTCGACGCCTCCGACCTGTCCTGGCGGGCCGAGGACGCGGTGATCCGGGCCGGGCAGGAGCTGTTCGGTGATCTGCCCGCCCCGGTGCAGATCCGCAACCAGGCCCGCGTGCACCTGTGGTACGAGGAGAAGTTCGGTGTGCCGTGCCCGCCGCACGAAAGCACCGAGGCGGCGATCGACACCTTCGAGGCAACCACCGCGTGCCTCGGCGTGCGCCTCCGGCCCGGCGGGCGGTGGCTCGTCTACGCGCCGCACGGGCTGGGTGACGTGTTCGGCCTGGTCGTGCGGCCCAACCCGGTGCTGGCACCCCGGCACGTCTACCAGGCCAAAACGGCCCGGTGGCGCCGGCAATGGCCATCCCTGACCGTCCTGCCGTGGCCCGCCGGGCCGGGCGGCACCGTGTCTACGTGAGGCGGGCGGCTAGCCCCACGCCCGGGCGAGGCGCCACATATCCCCCTTCAGCGCCACAAGCGCTGGGGTAGAACATGGAGGCAGTGCGGACTGAACG
>Ga0137386_10001966_pt1 | contig 13112 bp, 13 predicted proteins | sample SagtaG_4_FD_104910 | JGI IMG/M metagenome (GOLD analysis project Ga0137386, IMG submission 104910) | Vadose zone soil microbial communities from Sagehorn Ranch, Mendocino, California, USA - Sage2_R_100_16 metaG | ecosystem: Environmental > Terrestrial > Soil > Vadose zone | place: USA... | reverse complement strand
CGTGGGATGGTGGGGGTGATGATCAGCCGCACGGTTCGCAATGTCATGACCCGGGAGGTCGTGACCGTCAGTGAGCAGGCGCCGTTCACCGAGTTGGTCCGCCTGATGGCGGTGCACAAGCTGAGCGCGCTGCCGGTGGTGGACGGCGACGGGCAGGTGGTCGGCATCGTCTCCGAGGCCGACCTGCTCCGCAAGGAGGAGTACCAGGACGAGCGGGACGCCCCCCACTGGCTGGAGCGGCGCCGCGAACGGGTGGCGCGGTCCAAGGCGGCCGGGCGCACCGCCGCGGAGGTGATGTCCACCCCGGTCATCACCGTCGACCCGGAGGCGACCGTGCCCATGGCCGCCAGGTTGCTGGCGCGGCACGGGATCAAGCGGCTGCCGGTCGTCGACGACCAGGACAGGCTCGTCGGGATCGTCAGCCGGGCGGACCTGCTGCGGCTGTTCCTGCGCGACGACGAGGCGATCCACCGTGAGATCCTCGACGAGGTGCTGCTGCGGGCCCTGTGGATCGACCCCGCCGCGGTGCTGGTGACCGTCCGGGATGGGCTGGTCACCCTGGTCGGGCACCTGGAGCGCAAGAGCATGGTGCAGATGGCCGTTCACCTCACCCGGACCGTTCCGGGTGTGGTCGACGTGGTCAGCCAGCTCACCTTCGCGCTCGACGACGACCGGCTCGAGATGCCACGCAGCCGCTCGTTCCTCCCTTGACCAAGCGGCGAACGGCCCCGCCCCTGGTTGCCGGGGGCGGGGCCGTTGCTTGCTGCGTGGAGATCAGAGCCGCCCGGCGACCAGCTCGGTGAGGTCGGCGAGGCGGTTGGTGTAGCCCCACTCGTTGTCGTACCAGCCGAACACCTTGGCCAGGGTGCCGTTGGCCTGCGTGAGGCCGGCGTCGAGCACGCACGAGTGCGGATCGCCGATCACGTCGCGGGAGACGATCGGGTCGCTGGTGGAGCGCAGGATGCCCCGCAACGGCCCCTCGGCGGCGGCTTGGAACGCCTGGTTGATCTCCTCGACGGTGGCCTGGTGGTCCAGCACGACGGCCAGGTCGGTGAGCGAGGCGTCCTCGACCGGGACGCGCAGCGCGATGCCGTCCAGCCGCCCCTCGAGCTCAGGGATGACCAGCGCGGCGGCCCGTGCCGCCCCGGTGGTGGTGGGGATGATGTTGACCGCGCCGGAGCGGGCGCGCCGCAGGTCCTTGTGCGGGAAGTCGAGCAGGACCTGGTCGCCGGTGTAGGCGTGCACCGTGGTCATGAAGCCCCGCTGGATCCCGAAGGCGTCGTGCAGGACCTTGACCATCGGCACCACGCAGTTCGTCGTGCAGGAGGCGGCCGACACCGATCCGTGTCGTCACGCGGGTGCTCCCTTGGTTCCGTTCAATCCGTTGTGGTGGGGGTGGCGGATGACGACGACCGGGCAGTTGGCGTGGTGGACGCAGTGCTCGCTGACCGAGCCGAGCAGCATCCCGGCGAACGCTCCGTGGCCGCGGCTGCCGACCACCAGCAGGTCGGCGTCGGCGGCGGCGCGCAGCAGCATCAGCGCCGGTGGGCCCTCCACCACCTCGGTCTGGAGCGTGAACGCCCCCTCGGTGCCGGCCACCTGCTCGACCGTGGCCTTGAGCGCGGCCCGTGCGTCGCCTTCCAGGTCTGCCTCGGGGATGGCCAGGGCCGAGCCCCAGCCGAAGCTGGCCGGGAAGTGCCACACGGTGACCGCGCGAACGATCGCGCCGGTCGTGCGCGCGTAGTGCACCGCCCATCGGAGCGCGTCCCTGGAGGGCTCGGATCCGTCCACACCGACGACCACCACGTCGCCACCTTCGGTGTCCTCGCTGGTCATGTTGTCCTCCTTCGCTGATGTGTCGTCATGGCCAGGCTGGCGCCGCGCCGGCCGTGCAGGTAGGGCCATTGGGTCCCGACCAGAGCGGGTCGACCGTCCGAGGCGAAGGGGACTTCTGCGCCATGACCGATCACGGTGCGCCCGCCGCCCATGAGCCGGTCGCGTCGCGTCAACTCTGCCGGCGGGACGGCGTGATGGTGGTGAGGGTCCGGAGGTAGTTGGCCCGCTCGTAGGCGTCGGCGTCCCGCACGGCCTGGCGGCTGGCCTTGCCACGGATCTCCGCCACCGAACCGTGCCCGTTGCGCTCCAGCCAACCGCGCAGCTCCGCTTCCATGGTCGCCAGGTGCTCGGGGCCGTAGAGCAGCAGCGCGGAGGTGGTCATGGCGACATCGGCGCCGGCCAGCAGCGCCTTGGCGGCGTCCAGGCCGCTGTGGACGCCGCTGCTGGCGGCCATGGACGCGGGGAGCTGGCCGTGGAGGATGCCGATCCAGCGCAGCGGCAGGCGCAGCTCTGTAGGGTCGCTCAGGTTGAGCGTCGAGGCGACCTCCAGGGTCTCGAGGTCGATGTCGGGCTGGTAGAAGCGGTTGAACAGCACCAGCCCGTCGGCGCCGGCGTCGACCACTTGCAGCGCCAGGTTGCCCATGGCGCTGAAGTAGGGGCTGAGCTTGACCGCCAGCGGGATGCCGAGCTGGTCGCGGAGGGTGCGCACCAGGGTGGTGCAGCGGGTCTCGATCTCGTGGCCGGGCAGGCCGAAGTGGGTGGCGACGAAGTAGATGTTGAGCTCGACGGCGTCGGCGCCGGCCTCTTCCAGCAGCGGCGCGTACTGGACCCAGTCGCCGGGTTCGACGGCGTTGAGGCTGGCGATCACGGGGATGTCCAGTGCCGCCTTGGCCTCCTGCACCAGGGTCAGGTAGCCCTCCGGGCCGGTGTTGTAGTTGCGCAGCCTCGCCAGGGACCGCTGGAGGCTCTGGCGGCCGAGGCGGAGGCCGGCGCCCTGGGTCAGCACGCGGGCTTCCTCGGTGAGCTGCTCCTGGAACAGGGAAGGGAGCACGACCGCGCCGGCGCCGGCATTCTCCAAGCGGCGCAGGTCGTCCAGGCTGCCGGTCAGCGGTGAGGCCGACGCCACCAGCGGGCTGCGCAGCGCCAGCCGCAGGTACCCGGTGTGCAAGTCAACCATCGCGGCAGCCTCCTCTTCCCATGGTCGAGCCGGATCGCCCGAATCCCGGCTCGACCAGTCCATGTCAAGCCTGCCGCTGCCCTCGTCCATTGGCATCGGCCAATGTCCCTCACCAAGTGCGGACCTTCGGCCCGCCGCCCCGCGCACTCACGGGCCGGTGCAGGCCCGGGAGGAGCAGACCACGTCGCCACGCCATCGCTGGTCGGTCGGGTGTCAGCCAGACGTTCGTCCAGCAGGTGGCGAAGCGCTGGTCACCGGGCGACCTGTCGTCCTGCTCGCCGGGCGACGTCCCGCGGCCTCGACCCCGTCGTCGTGTCATCGATCTCCCATGCCACCTCCGAGTCCACGGCGATCACGCCGTCCACCGCCGCGGTGAGACGTCCGAGCTCACCCGCGACGCTGCGCCGCTCGACCTGGCCGTCGAGCCGGACGACCCCGTTGTGGACGGTCACGGCGACCTGGTCGGAGGTCAGGTGGAAGGTCATCTCCATGGCGTGAACGATCTGGCGGCGTACCTGCTCGTCGCCGCGCAGGAACGCGGCCAGCAGGTCGCGGCGCGTCACCATCCCGACCAGCTTCCCGTCGGCGACCACCGGCAGGTGATGGATGCCATGCATCTGCAGGAGCCTCGTTGCGGTCCGCAGCGAAACGTCTGGGGTCACACTTACGGCCGGGCTGCTCATCCGCTCCGCCGCTGTCTTGGCGCCGCTCGCGCGTGCGGGATGGCGCGCCATGCATCCCAGCAATGCCGGCCCGGAGTAGGACTGTCCATCGTCCATGGCGAGGTCCATGGCCGACACCACACCCAGTACGTGGTCCTCCTCGTCCACGACCGGCACTGCCGTCACGCCGCGCTCGCGGAGCAACCGGGCGACCTGGGTGACCGGTGTCTCCGGTCGCACCCGCGCGACCGCCGTGGTCATGACCTCACCGACCATGGTCTGCATGCTGATCACCCTCCCGGCGACGTTCCTGCGCTCGTGTCGAGTTGGACCGTTGGGTGCGACTGTCCACCGCCACCGGTGCCTGGGTGCCGAACAGATCACGCCCTGTCCGCAGCGGTCCTGCTGCCTGTCGGTTCGGACGGCTGCTGTCGGGCCGTTGCTTCGTGGCCGAGGTCGTCGTGGTCGAAGGTCAGGTAGCTGTGGACGGCGACCGGCCAGCACGCCGGCCCGGTCCACGACCGGGAGCTGATGGACTTTGCGGGTGTGCATGCGCCGGGCGGCCTCGGCGACGTGTTCCTCTGGGTAGGCGGTCACCACCTGCGCGGTCATGACCTGCTTGGCGGTGGTGCCTGCCGCCTTGGTGTATTCCTGGCGGTGGCGCAGTGTCATCTCCTGCGGCGCGCAAGGCCCCGCCAGCTCCTCGACCTCCTCCTCCCGGAGGCTCCCGATTCCGAGCCGGGTCTCGAGCTGACCGTATTGCAGGGCTGAGCGGTGTCCCAGGGGCGGTGGGCGCGCCGTCACCGGGTCAAGGGCCCTGGTCGGGCGAGCCGTTGGTCCCTGCCCGCAGCCTGGACGCCGATCGCCATGGGGCGAGTTGCTGGGCCGCGCGGCGGAGCTCGCCGGCAGCGGCGTGCGGGTGCTCGCGGTGGCGCGCCGCGCGCCCGGCGTCAGCGAGCGCAGACGTGCGGGAGCACGACTGCCGCTCCGGCGCCGCGGCGGATCAGCTATGGCCCTGGGTTTCGTGCTTGCCGGGTCAACGGTCCTCGTCCAGAATTCCCAGGTCTCGGAGCGCTCGGCGCAGGCCGGTTGCGAAGACGGCCAGGTCGGGGCAGGCGTCGGCGTCGCCGACGATGTCGACGCCGAGCCGGCCTGCGTAGGACAGCACCCCGACCGCGATGGTGACGTTCCCCTGGATGACGCCGATCTGGAACGCCTCCAGCATCCTTGCGCCCGCCAGGTACGCGGGCCTCGCCGGGCCGGTGAGGTTGCTGGTGAACAGATTGACCATCCGCTGGTGGGCCATCGCGTGGACGACCCAGCGCTGCATGCCGCGTCCGCCGGGCTGGAAGGGGGGTTGCCGCTTGCGCTCCGCGGTCGTCCGGGCGATCTCCTCCAGGAGGCGGATCGTGTCCGGTTCCCCGACGGGGAGTGGGACGATCATCGCTCCGACCCGGTTGCCGGAGGTGTCGGCCTCGCCTTGGGCGCGCATGGAAACCGGGACCATGGCGCGGAGGCGAAGTCCCGGCGCCAGCTCGGCACGGCTGGCGAGCAGGGCCCGTGCGCCTCCCGCGACAGCGGCGAGCACGACGTCGTTCACCGTTGCGCCATGCGCATGGGCCACCTGCCTGGCGCGTTGCAGGTCCCCACGGACGAGCAGGAGACGGCGGTGCTCGCCTACCGCGCGGTTCAGCGATGATCCAGGCGCGCGACTCGCGCGAAGCAGTCGCCGGAGCTGGGCGGCGTTGGACTGCAGACGCCGGACGGCCTGGACTGGGTGGCCGAGTGGGGAGCCAACCGCTCGCAGCGTGGCCCCGTGGCGGTGAAGGTTGTCGGTGAGCAGGTCCCGCGACGATGGCGCGGGAGCGGGCGTCCAGGTCGGCGCGACCGGGCTCGGCGCGTCTGGAGCAAGGTCGAACATCGATCCGAAGAGCGCCAAGGCGGCGGTCCCGTCGGCGACCACATGATGCAGGCGCAGGAGCATCGCCACGTCGCCGCTGGCCAGCCCGGTCAGCAGCCACAGTTCCCACAGGGGGCGCGACCGGTCCAGTGGTCGCTGGTTCAGTTGCACACAGGTGTCCAGCAGCGCTGCCTCGTCGCCCGGCGGCGCGATGGCGCGAGTCCGAACGTGCCGCTCGATGTCGAAGCCCGCATCGCCGACCCACACCGCCGGTCCGAGCCCGAGACCCGGCTGGTAGAGCACCTGGCGCAGGCGAGGCGCCAGATGCAGACGTTCCTCGATCCGCGCCCGCACCTCGTCCAGCCAAGCCAGACCCTCAGGACCGCGCAGCGGTACCCCATCGAGGATGGCGAGCGCGGCGACGTGCATTGGCAGCCCGCGGGCCTCTACCCGCAGGTTGCTGAGGTCCTGCGCGCTCAGCCGGTCGAGTCCGCAGGTCTCAACGCGTCGACGCGCTCGCCACATCCTCGGCTCCGGTCAGCCACGCCGTGTCCGCCGGCCGACCATGCGCGCCGCCCGCCGCTCCACCCATTCGGGCGAGAACACCGGAAGGAACGTCGTCGCCAGATGAATGACGACCGCTACTCCCCAGCCGAGCAGCACCCAGTAGAACCACCAAGCGCCGTTCGCCCCACGCGTGGCCCAGTTGGTCAGGAACAACCCGGCGTTGACCACCGCGAACACGAACAGGTGCACGTACAGCCCCTGGAGCGCCCCGGCCCGCTCGCGGGCCTGCTCGTACGCAGGGTCACTGGCGGCGGTCCGGTCCGAGGCAGTGGCGCTGCCGGCTTCCAGCTTCATCGACATCCCGTTCACCTCCCGAGACCACCTTGACCCCTCGGTGGGAGCGACGGCAGGGCCGAGGGCCCCGCTCCACAAGGGCCGCTCGGCACGTACTCGACGTGCGAGTAGACGTGGCGGCGGATCCGGATGGCCCGCTCCCCGTTCTCATGACCTTGGCGCAAGTCACGGGAGGCGGACGTAGCCGTTGCGGGCCTTCCACAGGAAGTACTTCTCGAACAGCAGCTTGGCCGGGTGGGCCTGTGGGCCCGGATCATCACGCAGGCCTTGAGCCGTGCACGTTGGCGCCACCGCCCAGCAGCGCCGCGACGTAGCGGGCCATGTCTCTGGCGGTGGGGGTACACAGAGGCGGCTCCCGCGGTCACCATCTCGCGGTCGGTGACCGCTCTTGGTCCACCTGGTACCCGGCTCGACGTCGACGCGGAGACCCCGCCGGTAGTACTCGGCCAGCGACGGCACTGGCCGTCTCAGCTTCACGCTCTCGCCGAAGTCCGGCCACCGGAGCAGGCCGGAGGGGTGCAGCACTCGCGGATTCCAGCAGTGTGGGTCAGCAGATGTCGCACGGTCGCGGGCCGGAAGCTGGCCTCGGCGGGCAGCAGCCGGTAGGCGCGCAGATACTGGTTGGCGGGCGCATCAATGTCGACGATCCCCTGTTCCCACAGCTGCATCACGGCAATCGCGGTGAAGGTCTTGGAGATCGACGCGATCCGAAAGACCGTGTCCTCGGTAGCCGGGGTCTTCGACCCGATGTCGGCGACGCCGTGTCCGGAGAACCACTCCAGCGATCCGTTGCGGACCACGCCTACCGCCAGACCAACGGCGGGCCAGCGGTTGAGGACCTCGGCGACCTTGAACTTCATCCCAGGCCCATCGATTCCTGCTCGATCTTGGATTCGGTGGGTGCGGCGAGCATCACCGTGTCCCCCCTTCTTGGGTCACTGGCACGCGTGCGCGAGCCGCGGCCGGGATGCGCATCTTCAACAACGAGACGCCCAGGCCGTCGGTCAGGAACGCGCCCCGGGGGGATGACCTCGATGATGCAGGCGGAGGCCCGCCGCTCAGCCGGCAGCAGCGACGCCAGCTCCTTGGACAGCGAGCCGACCTCCAGCGAGCCGGCCGGGTGGACGATCGCCGTGGCGTGGAAGCTGACGGTCGCGGGCGGGATCGGCGCCACCAACGACAGGATTCCGCCCCGGCGCACCGGCACGGTCACTGCGACCTGCCGGCTGGCCGCGATGTGCCTGGCCTTCCAGCTGTCGGGGGCGACGGCCACATGCAGCCGCCGTCCGACGGTCTTGTAGACGACCCCGCTGGATCTCGGCTCCCCCGCCGGAGTGACGTGGCCGAGGACCGCGAATGACGCCTTGGCTACCCTGGACCAGACCTGCTCGGTCGTCAGACGAGCCGCCATCGGCTGGCCGTCATCCCCGGAGACCGCGCGGGTTACACCCTCGCCTCCGGTTGCGGCTCTCGCTTCCTGGTGATCGATCGTTGTCAACATGGCCGCGTCTCCTCACCGTGCTCGACATCGGGGCGAGACCCTCGCCACCTCCTGGAACCAGTACTAAAATTCAACGGTGGTTGTTAGTTGACTGAGGTTTCGCCAATTTCATGACCTACGGATGGGTTGGTCGTGACGTTGCGTGATCCCTACTGGTCGGTGGCTGGCGGGCCGACCCAGAAGCCGAGGGTGTGGTTCATGCCCTCTTCGGGAGTGCCGGTGGTGGGGCCGAAGCGGGTGGGCAGTTCGCTCTCGCTGAAGGTCTCGGTGCTGGCCGTGTAGATCGCGATGAGCCAGCGGTCGGCGGAGCCCTGGTAGCGCAGGCGGAGCACGGTGAAGGGCTCGGGTTCCTCGACCGCGGGCCAGAACAGGCGCCAGCGGCGGGCCCTGGGGCGCTGGATGACGGCGACGTAGCAGAACACGCCGCTGTGGCGGACGAGAACCTCGGTGTCGGGCCAGTTCTTGCGGGCGTGGGCGAGGATGCGCTCGGTGACGGCATCCTTGGTCGGCTGGTCCGGGCGCGGTCCTGCACTTTTGGCCATGTGGGGTGTCCTTGCCGGGAGTTGAGGACGCGTCGCGTGTGCGCCGCGTGCCGCCCGATCGGGGAGGCCCTGATGCCGCTGACCGTACCGCCGTCCCTGCTGATCGTTGTGGAGGTCCTGCGGCCGTGCTTCACCGCGCGCTCGTTTGCACGATGTCGGCGCTGGTCACCGGGGCGCTGTCGGCAAGCGGTCCGCGCACGGTCACCGGAATGTGGCAGGCGGCGGGCCTGGCCGGGCAGGCGCACTGGTCACGCGCGCACCGGTTCTTCTCCCGGGCGGTGTGGGACCTGGACGCCGTCGGCCTGGCCCTGGCCCGCGCGGTCGTGGCCAGCCTGGCGCCCGGCGGAGCGGCAGTCACCGTCGCGGTGGACGACACCCTGTTCCACCGCGACGGCAGGAAGGTCCACGGCGCGAAGTACCAGCACGACGGCTCCGCCAAGGGCCGGGACGGCATCGGGCGCGGCAACTGCTTTGTGATCGTCGGTGTCGTGGCGGCGGTGCCGTTCCTGGCCCGCCAGGTCTGCCTGCCGGTGCTGTTCCGCCTGCACATCCCCAAGACGGGAGCCTCCAAGACCGAGCAGGCCCGCGCCATGGTCGACCTCCTCGCTCAGGCGCTGCCCGGGCGCACCATCCACGTGGTGGGCGACGCCCCCTACCGCGGACCGGTCTGGCGCGGCCTGCCCGCCCGCGTCACCTTCACCACCCGCCTGGCCGCCAACGCGGTCCTGCACCGACCCGAACCCGCGCGCACCGGCAGGCGCGGACACCCCGCCTGGAAGGGCCAACGGCTGGGCACCGCCGCCGACATGGCCGCCACCACCACCTGGACCCGCACCCGGGTGACCCGCGACGGGGTGACCGAGGACGTGGACATGGCGGTGGTCACCTGCCTGTGGTGGGGCAGCCTGCACCGCACCCCCATCCGCGTGGTCCTGGTCCGCGACACCAGCCAGGCCCGGCCCTACACCCTGGCCCTGGCCACCACCGACCTGGCCACCACCGGCGACGCCCAAAGCCGGCTGCCCACCGCCGTCGAGCGCACCACACCCCTGGGCCTGGCGAACCTGACCATCCTGGTCCCCTGGTACGACCAGGCCGGCCAACCCACCGCCGACCTGGGCTCCCGCCGCCGAGCCGCCCCCTGGTACCGCCACAAGCGCCACGTCTCCATCGAAGACATGCTCATCGCGTTCCGGCGCGCTCGGATAACCCAGGACACCGCAGCCCAGGACACACCCGCCCTATTCGACGAGACCACCCCGACCAGCAACCCGACTGCCGCATAACGGCGAAACTTCAGCCAGTAACGCTACCACCAAAGCGCGGACGTTGTTGTACCAGTCGTCTTGGGCACCAGCTCCTCCGTCAGCCGAGCTGGTGAAACCGCGACCGGCGGCATTGCTGGCGGTGTCGGAGCAGGCGCCTTCCCTGATCCACGATCGGCAGCGCTAGGCGGCCGATATGTGTACATTCTTGAGATGCAGATCCTGGTCGCCACCCCGCTCGAGGCCGAGCTCGTCGATCGCATCCGCCAAGTATCATCGAACGTCAATGTCTTCCACGAGCCTGAGCTACTCCCCTCGCCTCGCTATCCCTCCGACCATCGAGGCGACCCCAGCTTTCGCCGGGATGCGGCTGCTGAACGACGTTTCGCTGAACTCCTCGGCCAGGCTGACGTTCTGCTCGGTGTGCCCGGCGAGACGCCGGAGTCACTCGCTGCGGTTGTCCGCGCCAACTCACGGCTGCGCTGGATCCAGGCAATGACCGCTGGCGCCGGAGACATGGTGCGCCGCGCGCGTCTGACCGAAGTGGAGCTTTACCGGGTCATCGTCACGACCAGCTCGGGGGTCCATGGGGCGCAGCTCGCGGAATGGGCCTGTCTTGGGCTGCTCGCCTTTAACAAGAACCTGCCGAGACTGCTTGCCGACAAGGAAGCGCGCCGCTGGAATCAATACGCGGTCCGGGAACTGCAGGGTCAGACCCTGCTGCTGGTGGGGCTGGGCGGCATAGGCCGAGCGGTCGCCGAGCGGGCTGCCGCTCTGGGGATGCGGGTAGTTGCCGTCCGACGGAGCGCAGCAGTTGCCGCCGACGCGGAGCGGCCACTCGGTCCGGTGGACGAGGTGCACGGACCGGAGGCGCTGCCGACGCTCGTGCCCGCGGCGGACGCGGTCGTCCTCGCACTTCCCGGCACACCGGGCACAGATGGCCTGTTCAACCGCGCCCTTATCGAGCGGCTACCCGCGCACGCCATCGTCGTCAACGTTGGTCGAGGCTCGACGATCGACGAGGCGGCCCTGATCGACGCACTCTCGGAAGGGCGGATCGCCGGGGCGGCGCTTGACGTGTCCAGCATCGAACCGCTGCCGCAGGACAGCCTTCTTTGGAAGCTGCCGAATGTCTTGATTAGCCCTCACACGGCTTCGGTGACAGCTGCCGAGAACGGCCGCATCGTCGATCTCTTCTGCGACAATATCCGTCGCTTCAATGAAGGCCGTCCGCTGCGCAATATCGTCGATATCCGCCACTACTACTGACGCGCAGCCGGGCGCAGCTCCCGGTGGTTGAGGATGTCACCGCGCAGATGGTCGTTGGGGAACTGCCCCTCAGCGTAGACTACCGCGCCGCCCCGGACGGTGATGCGTGGCCAGTAGCGCAGGGTCATCCCCTCATAGGGTGAGTAGTCCACCGGAGAGGCGAGGTCTTGCGCGGTCACAATCCGGCTTCCCTCTTCGAGGACGACGAGATCCGCATCGGAGCCGACTTGCAGCGTTCCCTTCGCCGGATACAGGCCGAAGCGCTGCGCTGCATTGGTCGATACGAGCCTGGCAAGTCGGTCAACGCCAAGTCCCTGATTGGCGACCAACTCAGTCGCGAGCAGCGGCAGCAGCAGCCCAATCCCGGGCAGGCCGGCCCGGCCTGACCACATGTCCCGCTTTGCCTCGGCAGGCCAGGTGTTGTGATCTGAGCCGAAGAAGTCGATCTCTCCGGCGATCACCGCGTCGAGCAGTGGCCGGACGTCGGCCGGCCGCCGCAGCGGCGGCGCCACCTTGCCGTGTGGCCCGATACCGCTGTCGGTGGACAGCAGCAGGTAGTGCGGGCAGCTCTCCAGGGCTGCCGACCCGCGGCCCAGCGCACGACGAGCTCGGACGCCCTCGATGCTTGAGACGTGCACGATCGTGACGGGGCAGCCCTCTGTGCCGGCGAGATAGAGGGCGCTGAAGGTCGCATCACCTTCCGCGACCGTGGGCCGGCTGGCTTCCCAGTCTGCGAGCGAGTCTCCTGCCATGCGCGCGGCAGCGGTGCAGTGCTCGACGATGTCGCCGTCCTCGGCGTGGACCAGCGCCTGGGCTCCGGCGGCGCCGATCTCCCGGAACGCCAGGCGAAGCTCGGCGTGGTTGAGGCTCCCGATGCCACCGAGGTCCTTCGCCTCCTGGCCGCGATAGGGCATGAATAGCTTGAAGGTGCGCAGCCCCTCCGCGACCCCTGGCCGGATTTCGTGCAGCTGCTCCTGGTTCATCACGTAGCCGTGGAACAGGATGTCGACCCGCGAGTTGGCCGCGGCGATCGCCCACTCGGTCCGGTAAACGTCCATGAGTGATCCCTGACCGAACCGGACGTAGTTGAGGGCCGTCGTGACCCCACCCGCCAGCGCCGACCTCGTGTCCCACTCGAAGCTCGACGCCATGTCGAAGCCTTCTCGGTCCTCGTACTCTGGCGCGGTCTGGCCAAGATGCGCGTGGGTGTCGATCGCACCGGGGAGCACCCAGCGGCCTTCCGCGTTGACGGTGGTGGTTGCCCCGAAGAGCATGGTGGCCGGGTCGGCGATCGCGACGATCTTGCCGTCACTCACGGCAATGGTCACCACCGACTCACGGCCGCCGACGGCGATTCTGGCGTTGTCCACCACGAGGTCCGCGCGGCCTTCTGTCACCTTGGTCTCCCTTCGATCAGACTTCGCCGCGTCGGCTGCCCTGGGGCGGCTGAGTCGCGCCAGGTTTCGGTGAGACAATGGTGTGCCAACGGTCGAGCAGGTAGTCATCCAGCCGATAGCCGACGGCCAGCTCCTGCTGGAGCCATCGCGTACGGTTCTGCGGTGGTGTCGCGCTGTAGTCGTCGATCAGGACGGCGACGGCCGCGTTGGCGGCTTGCATGTAGTCGAGCGCCAGGCGGAGACGCCGGTCCTGCGTCGCCTCGGGGTCGCCCGCCCGTGCTGGACTGACCCCTTGCGCGGCAAGCTCGTCGAGCGCCGCGAACGCCTCACGCTCGAGATCGTCGAGGTACTGTCGAGGGCTCTCGAAAGCGGCGCTTGCCTGGTAGCGCTGCGCCGCCAGGCCAACCGACGCGCGGTAGAGCGCTGCCCATCGCAATTGCTGGGCCGCCGGCAGCCAAAGATGCGCGACGAGGAGCATCAACGCATGGTGGCGGATCATGCTGTAGTCATGGCTTGGTCCCGGTGCGAGCACCTGCAGGACGTCGTTGGTGACCGCGATCCGCAGACGGCTGCCGTCCTCGACGACGGTTCGAAAGGACTCTCCTGCGTGTGGTAGCTCGTCGAGCAGGCGCTCGTACAGGCGAAGGAAGGGGCGACAGTCGACCAGATGGTTGATCACGGCCTCGCGGCCATCACGCACCG
>Ga0137386_10001955_pt1 | contig 13146 bp, 10 predicted proteins | sample SagtaG_4_FD_104910 | JGI IMG/M metagenome (GOLD analysis project Ga0137386, IMG submission 104910) | Vadose zone soil microbial communities from Sagehorn Ranch, Mendocino, California, USA - Sage2_R_100_16 metaG | ecosystem: Environmental > Terrestrial > Soil > Vadose zone | place: USA... | reverse complement strand
GGCGGACAGGAAGTGACTCGAGATCACCGACGCCAGCCGCTCGAACCAGAACGCGCTGAGCTGCGTGAGCACCGCGCCCTTGTGCGGCACCGGCTCCCGCAGCACCACGTCGAACGCGCTCACACGGTCGCTCGCGACGAGCAGCAGCGTGTCGGCGTCGATCTCGTACACCTCGCGCACTTTCCCGCGCCGCACGAGCGGCAGGGGCAGGGCGCTGGCGACCAGCGGAGCGGGCATACGTTCACCTCGGCTGTGGCGACGGCGGGGGCCACCGCCTCGATGCGGTGCAGCACCCCGGGCAGGACCCGCTCGAGGAAATCGTCCACCTGGCGCGGCGCCCGGCCCACGTACGCCGCCGGATCGAGCTCGGTTGGGGCCAGTGCGACGTGCAGCGTCCGGAACGCGGGGTCGCGCGCCAGACGCTCGAGCAGGTCGTTTGCGAGTCCTTGCTCCGCCATCGCCTGCGCCACCGCCAGGCTGTGCGTGCGGATCACTTCGTGCAGCCGCTGGCGGTCGCCTCCCGCCTTCACGCCGCGCATGAGCAGGCGCTCGGTGGCGAAGAACGGGAGCTGGGCGGCCACGTGTCGTGCGATCACGGCCTCACGCACCTCCAGGCCCGCGGCCACGTTGGTGGCGAGCACGAGAATCGCGTCGCTCGCCAGAAACGCCTCGGGCAGCACCAGGCGCCGGTTGGCGCTGTCGTCGAGCGTGCGCTCGAGCCACTGCTCGGACGCCGTGTGCCAGGCGTTCCCCTCGAGCTCGATCACGAAGCGCGCCAGGCCGGTGATCCGCTCGGCGCGCATCGGATTGCGCTTGTAGGCCATGGCCGACGAGCCCACCTGATCGCTCTCGAACGGCTCGAGGATCTCGCCTTCGTGCTGCAGCAGACGCACGTCGGTGGCGAGCTTGGCGGCCGACTGCGCCACACCCGACAACGCCGCGAGCACCTGGGCGTCGAGCTTGCGGGTGTAGGTCTGCCCCGTGACGGGGAACACCCGGGCGAAGCCCATCTTCAGGGCCACCCGGGCATCGAGCTCGCGCACCTTCTCGTCGTCGCCGTCGAACAGCTCGAGAAAGCTCGCCTGCGTCCCCGTGGTCCCCTTCACGCCGCGGAATTGCAGCGCGTCGAGCCGGTGCAGTAGCTCCTCGGCGTCGAGCAGAAACTCCTGCATCCACAGGGTGACGCGCTTGCCGACGGTGGTGAGCTGCGCCGGCTGGAAGTGGGTGTAGGCCAAGCAGGGCACGGCGCGCGCGCGACGCGCCAGCTTGGCGAGCGCCACCAGCACCGCCGCGAGGCGGCCCAGCAGCAGCTGCAGGCCCTCCCGTATCAGGATCAGGTCGGTGTTGTCGGTGACGTACGCGCTGGTCGCGCCGAGGTGGAGGAACGCCCGCGCGGCGGGCGCCTGCTCGCCGAGGTGATGGATGTGAGCCATGACGTCGTGCCGCACGCGCTTCTCGTGCTCGGCCGCGCGGTCCAGGTCGGCGTCGTCCAGGTGCGCGCGCAGCTCGATGAGCGCCCGCTCGGGGATGTCGAGCCCCAGCTCGCGCTCGACCTCCATCAAGGCGAGCCAGAGCCGTCGCCACAGCCCGATTCGGCGCCGCTCTCCCCACAGGGCCTGCATCGCCGGGGAGGCGTAGCGCTGGGAGAGGGGCGAGCTGTACGTCAAACCGGCGCCTTCGCGCGCGCCGCGAGCTTGTTCCAGTCCGCGAGGAACTGCTCCAGGCCGCGGTCGGTGAGCGGGTGGAGCAGCAGCTTTTTCAGGACGTCCGGGGGCAGCGTGGCCGCGTCCGCGCCGATCATGGCCGCTTCCACGACGTGGCGCGGATGACGAATCGAGGCCGCCAGAATCTGGGTCGCCATCTGGTAGTTGTCGAAGATGGCGCGCGCCTCGCGGATCACGTCCATCCCCTCCTGACCCACGTCGTCGAGCCGGCCGATGAACGGGCTCACATAGGTCGCGCCCGCCTTGGCGGCGACGAGGCACTGGACGCTCGAGAAGCAGAGCGTGACGTTGGTCTTGATCCCTTCGCCGGCGAGCCGCCGCACCGCCACCATCCCCGCCTCGAGCATCGGGATCTTGACGACGATGTTGTCCGCGATCTTGGCCAGCTGCTTGCCCTCGCGCACCATCCCGTCGGTGTCGACCGCGACGACTTCGGCGGACACGGGACCCTCGACGAGCGAGCAGATCTCTTTCAGGACGTCCCGCGGGTCCAGGTCGCCGGCCTGTTTGGCAAGCAACGACGGGTTCGTCGTGATCCCGTCGATCAAGCCCGCCTGGGCCGCCCAGCTGATGTCCTTGAGACTCGCGGTATCGAGGAAGAACTTCATGGCTCAGGCCCCCCCCCGGCGTAGAGGTCAGCGGGATAACGCACCGCCTCGAGATAGAGTCCCTGCGGCGGCGCCGGCGGGCTCGCCCCCTGGTTGTCAGGGGCCGCGAGCAAGCGGGGAAGGTCGTCGAGCGGGCGCCGGCACAGCGCGATGTCGACCATGGCGCCCACGAGAAAGCGCACCATGCGATGCAGGAACCGGTCGGCCTCGATCGTGAACGTCACCCCCGCTCCGTCAGTCCGCGGCGCCCACTCGGCGAGCGCCACGCGGCTGCGGTAGTGAGGTCGGGCCGAGCGCGCACCGGTCGCCGCGAGGCCGCGGAAATCGTGCTCCCCCACCAGCAGCTCCGCCGCACGCCCCAGCAGGGTGACCTCGAGCGGGCACCCCAGCGCCCACTCGTACGGCCGCCGAAACGGCGAGCGCGCCGCCTGGTCGGTGCCGATCACGTAGCGGTAGCGCCGGGCCAGCGCGCTGTTGCGCGCGTGGAATCCGGGCCGCATGGCGTGCAGCCGCTCCACCCAGATGTCGCGCGGCAGCAGGGCATTGAGCGCCCGCAGCAACCCGGCCGTGTCGGCCGCCCAGCGCTCGCCCGCGAGGAATCCGACTCCCTGACCCAACGCGTGCACGCCCGTGTCGGTTCGGCCGGCGCCGGTCGCCGGGGTGCGCCGGCCCATCAGCTTCTCCAGCACCGCCTCGAATTCCGCCTGTACCGTCCGGCCATCCGGCTGCCGCTGCCAGCCCGCGAACTGCGCCCCGTCGTACTGCGCCACGGCGAGGTAGGGCCGGCTCGTCACGGCCGAAAGATAGGGCGAAACGAAGGGCCAATCAAGCCACGCAACCCGTTGTGGCATTTGACAAAACGCGATTTTTCGGGGTAGCTTTGCAGGCCCGAAACCCCGAGCCCCCCGGTGCCCCCGTCGTCTCAGACCGCACCCTCGCCGCTGCACCGCGCGATCGCCGCCCTCGCCACCCGCCAGTCGCTGAGCGAGCAGCACGCGACCGACGTGTTCGGCGCGGTGATGCGGGGGGAGGCGACCCCCGTGCAGATCGCCGCCCTGCTCATCGGCCTGCGCGTGAAGGGCGAGACCGCCGAGGAGATTGCGGGCGCCGCGCGGGCGCTGCGCCAGGCCATGGTGCGGGTCGAGGCGCACGGCGCCCACCTCGTGGACACGTGCGGCACCGGAGGCGGGGCCGTGTCCACCTTCAACATCTCGACGGCCGCGGCGTTCGTCGCGGCGGGGGCCGGTGCGTCGGTCGCCAAGCATGGCAATCGCTCCTTTACATCGCAGTGCGGGTCGGCCGACGTCCTGGAAGCCCTGGGCGTGCGGATCGCCCTGGAAGCGGCGGACGCGGCGCGCGTATTGCGCGAGGCGTGCCTCACGTTCCTGTTCGCGCCCAACTTTCATCCCGCCATGAAGTACGCCGGTCCGGTGCGGCGCGAGCTCGCCGTCGGGTCCGTGATGAACCTGCTGGGCCCGCTCGCCAACCCCGCCGGGGTGCGGCGCCAGGTCGTGGGCGTGGCCGAGCCGGACCGCGCGCCCCTCGTCGCCGCCGCGCTGGCACGCCTGGGCACCGACCACGCACTAGTCGTGCACGGCCGCATCGGAATGGACGAGATCGCGCCGCACGGCATGAGCGACGTGTGGGAGGTGAAGGCGGGGGACGTCACGAAGTGGGAGCTCGATCCCGAGCGTTACGGCCTCGCGGTGGCCGACGTGGCACCGCTCGCCGGAGCGGCACCCGCGGCCAACGCGGCGCGGATCGAGGGCCTGCTGGGCGACGGCCGGCACGACGTCGCCGGTCTCGCCGCGCTACTCCTGAACGCGGGCGCCGCGATCTACGTCGCGGGCCTCGCCGACTCGTACGCCGACGGGGTCACACGGGCACGCGAGGTGGTGCGCGCGGGGAAGGGTCGCGAAGCGCTGGACCGCCTGCGCCGCGCGACTAGTGCCGTTCCAACTGAGCGCGGCTGACGGAGTGACCAGTGTCGCCCGGCACCAAGTTGGAACGGCACTAATACCTCCGGATGACGCCCACGACCACTCCCTGAACCGTGACGTCGCGCTCGTTGAGACGCAGCGGCGTCATGGCGGGATTCGCCGGCTCGAGCCGGATCCACCCTCCCGGCTCGCGATAGAAGCGCTTGACGGTGGCGCTCGAGCCCTGCACCAGTGCGACTACGGTCTGGCCGTTGTCGGCCTGGTTGCGCTCGTGCACCACGATGAAGTCGCCATCCTTGATGTGCTCGTCGATCATCGACTGACCCCGCACCTTCAGCACGTAGCTGCGGCCGCGGCGGGGTACCAGCTCATCGGGGACGGCGATGGTGTCGCTGCCGCTCACGGCCTCGATCGGCTCTCCGGCCGCGACCAGTCCGTACAGCGGCAGCTCGCTGGCGCCGGTCTGACCGCGCGGCGGTACGACTTCGATGCCGCGACTCTCGTTGTGAGCGCGGCGGATGTACCCCTTGCGCTCGAGGTTGGTGAGGTGCTCGTGCACCGTGGCGAGCGAGCGGAAGTTGAAACGCTGCGCGATCTCCTCGAAGCTCGGTGCGTACCCCTGGGCGGTGATCTGCCCGGAGATGAAGTCGAGAATCTCGCGCTGACGGCGGGTGAGCGGCACACTTTCTCCCGAACGGAAACCGAAGCCTAATCTACCCGAAAATCGACCGAACGCAAGCATGCCGGAAAGCCGTCTCGACGCCATTCTCTCCGCCACGCGGGAGCGCATCGCGGGCCTGCGCCCGCGGGCGCGTGAGCTCGAGCGCCGCGCCGCCGAGGCGCCCGAGCCGCGCCGCTTCGCGCCCGCGCTCGTGGGGCGCGTGGTCGGTGTGATCGCCGAGGTCAAGCGGCGCTCGCCCTCGGCGGGCGCAATCCGCGAGGACTTGGATCCGGCGACGCACGCGGGGGCGTACGAGCGGGGAGGAGCGGTGGCGATCTCGGTGCTGACCGACCAGCGGCACTTCGGCGGAACGCTCGACGACCTGTCTCACGTCGCGCGCTGCGTGCGCGTCCCGGTGCTCCGCAAGGACTTCATTCTCGACGAGCTGCAGCTGTACGAGGCGCGGGCGGCGGGGGCGAGCGCGGTGCTCTTGATCGTGCGGGCCCTCGCGCCGGAGCGACTGCGCGCGCTGGCGGCTGCCGCCCGCGGGCTCGGGGTGGGCGTGTTGGTGGAAGCTCACTCGGAAGCCGAGCTCGATCTCGCGCTCGGCGTCGAGCCGGCGGCGGTGGGCGTGAACAGCCGGGACCTGGGGACGTTCGCGATCGATCTCGGGCTCGGAGAGCGACTGCTGGCGCGCGTTCCCGCTGGCGTGCCGGCGATCGCCGAGAGCGGCATCGAGACCCGGGACGACGTGGAGCGCATGGCGTCCGCCGGCGCGGACCTGGTGCTGGTGGGAACGTCGGTCGCTCGGACCGCCGATCCGGAAGCGGCGGTGCGGGAGCTGACAGGCGTACGGAGACAGAGGAGGGGGCGGTGATACCAATGCGGAGTGCGGAGTGCGGAATGCGGAACACTGAAACGCGAAACGCGGAACGCGGAACGCGGAACAGATCGTGCCCGCGTCGAGCCGCGGAGGCTGCTCCGGGAATCGACCACGGATCTGCTGTTCCGCGTTCCGCATCCCGCGTTCCGCGTTCCGTTGGCTCGCGAACCGGAGGCTCGCATGGCATCTGACGCCGGCCCGCGCGCCCCCGGCCGCTTCGGCCCCTACGGCGGCCGCTACGTCCCCGAGACGCTCATGGCCGCGCTCGAGGAGCTGGAGCGCGTGTACGAGACGGCCCGGCAGGACCCGAGTTTCTGGGCCGAGCTCGAGGGGCTGCTCAAGGACTACGTCGGCCGCCCCACGCCGCTCACCGAGGTGCCGCGGCTCGCCGCCGCGGTGGGGCAGGGGGTGGTGATCGCGCTCAAGCGGGAAGACCTCAACCACACGGGCGCGCACAAGATCAACAACACGCTCGGGCAGGCGCTGCTCGCCCGGCGGATGCAGAAGCGGCGCATCATCGCGGAGACGGGTGCCGGCCAGCACGGCGTGGCGACCGCGACCGTGTGTGCGCGCTTCGGGCTCGACTGTGTCGTGTACATGGGCGAAGAGGACATGCGGCGCCAGCGGCTCAACGTGTACCGCATGGAGCTGATGGGCGCGCGCGTGGTGCCCGTGACGTCCGGCACCCGCACCCTGAAGGACGCGACCAACGAAGCGTTGCGCGACTGGGTCACCAACGTCACCACCACGCACTACATCATCGGCTCGGTGGTCGGGCCCGATCCGTTCCCACGCATCGTGCGCGACTTTCAGTCCGTGATCGGTCGCGAGGCGCGGGCCCAGGTGCTGGAGCGCTGGGGTCGCCTGCCGGGCACGGTGGTCGCGTGCGTGGGTGGCGGCTCGAACGCGATGGGCATCTTCACCGCCTTCCTGGACGACCGCGACGTGGCGCTCGTGGGCGTCGAGGCCGCCGGGGAGGGCGTCGACACCGCTCGTCACGCCGCGTCGCTCGGGCGCGGACGGCCCGGCGTGTTTCACGGCAGCCTCAGCTACCTGTTGCAGAACGCCGACGGGCAGGTGCAACCGGCGCACAGCGTGTCGGCGGGCCTCGATTACCCCGGTGTCGGACCCGAACACGCTTACCTGAAGGACAGCGGCCGCGTATTGTATGAGGCAGTGACGGATCGGCAGGCGCTGGAGGCATTCGCGGCGCTGTCGCGCCTCGAGGGCATCGTGCCGGCGCTCGAAAGCGCCCATGCCGTCGCGTGGGTGCTGGGTCGCCGGGGGAGGTTTCGTGCGGGCGACCTCGTCGTGCTGAACCTGAGCGGCCGGGGCGACAAGGACGTCGCCATGGTCGCGGAACTGACGGGAGCCACTCTCTGACGAACGCGCCCGTACCCGAGCTGGCGCTGCCGCCGCAGCAGGTCGAAGAGCTGATGCAGGTCCTGTCCAAGGGGATCAGGGCCACGCAGCTCTATCTGCCGAACAATCCCGTGTACCAGCGTGCGGTCGACAACATCCGCGCGGCGTTCCGCCAGATCTGGCAGGCGACGGACGACCTCGTGTTCGACATCGGGGAGACGGAGCTGCGCTGGGAGGACAACGTCGTCTACAGCCAGGACCAGCGCAACGAGAGCATTGCCTGGACGCTGTTCAAAGACGGCGTCCGCTCCCTCACCTTCCGGCCGGGGGTGGAAGAGACGGAGATCGTGCGGTTCCTGGGCGTGCTGCAGCAGGCGCGCAACCTCCAGGCCGACGCCCCGGACGACCTGCTCACGCTGTTGTGGGCGCAGGACTTCCAGTTCGTGGCGTACACCTTCCGCGAGCTCGCCACGGAGAACGCGGTACCGATCGAGAAGGGCGAGACGATCCCGTCGGCGCCGCCCACCCAGATCCAGCACCGCGTGCAGGAGGAAGCACCGCCCAAGCGTGAGGGGCTGGTGTCGATCGACGACTTCGATACCACGCTCTATTTCCTGGAAGACGGCGAGGTCGAATACCTCAAGAAGGATGTCGATCGCGAGTACTCGCAGGACCTGCGTCGCAACGTCCTGTCGATGCTGTTCGACTTGCTCGAGCTGCAGACCTACGGGACCGTCCGCGCCGAGCTGATTTCGATCGTCGAGAACTTCATCCCCTATCTGCTGGGCGCAGGCGACTTCCGCTCCGTGGCCTACATTCTCCGCGAAACGCGGGCCATCCTGCAGCGCGCCCGCGAGATCATCCCCGAGCACCGCAAGACGCTCGAGGGGCTGCCCAGCCGCCTGTCACAGCGGGACGCCCTGTCACAGCTGCTGCAATCGCTCGACGAGGCGGCGATGCATCCCACCGAGGAGGACCTCGCCGAGCTGTTCCAGGAGCTCAGCTCGGAAGCGCTGCCGACGCTCATGGGCTGGATCGGCAAGCTCCACAACGAGCGGGTGAAGGATCTCGTGCAGGCGGCCGCCGCCCGGCTCGCGCAGGCGAATGCCGGCGAGGTGCTCAAGGCTCTGGGCAGCGAGGACAGCGCCACGCAGCTGGAGATGGTAAGGCTCGCCGGGCGCCTCAAGCTGCCCGGCGCGCCGGACGGGATGGAGCCGCTGCTCGCGTCGGGCGATCGCGCGCTCAAGCTGGCCGTGGTCGAGGCGCTCACCGCCATCGCCAGCCCCTCCGCGCTGCGACTGCTGGAGCGGGCGATCGACGACAGCGACCGCGACGTCCGCATCGCGGCCGTGCGCTTTCTCGCCTCGCGTGGCTACCGCAACGCGGCCGCGCGCGTCGAGACGATCGTGAGCGGCTCCAAGCTCCGCAACGCCGACCTCACTGAGAAGATGGCGTTCTTCGAGGCCTACGGCGCCCTGGTGGGCGCGAAAGGCATTCCCGCGCTCGACAAGCTGCTCGTGGCCAAGGGCCTGCTCGGCAAGCGGGAGGACCCCGAGACCCGGGCCTGCGCGGCGATGGCGCTCGGGAAGATCCGCACGCCCGAGGCGCGCGCCGTGCTCGAGCGCGCCGCCCAGGACAAGGAGCCGCTGGTGCGCAACGCCGTGACCCGGGCGCTGCGCGAGGTGGGCGCATGAGCGGCGGCGGCCAGCCTCCCCGCGGGTCCATCGCCGATACCGTCCAGACCACCGACGGCTTCCTGCGGCACGCCGGACGGGATTTCCTCGTCGTGCTGTACACCGCCTTCCGATCGCTCAAGCTCTATCCCGTCGAGAACGCGCAGGTGCAGAAGGCACTCGACGACCTCGCCCACACCACCCAGCACCTGCTCGACGTCGAGAAGGAGCTCGAGCTGCGGCTCCAGGGCGAGTTCATCTTCGTCAATTCGACGCGCCTGCGCCTCGACCTCGACAACTACGCCTCGTTCTCGCACATCCTGGGCGTCTTGCGACAATGCGGCGTGGGAGCGGTGCGCATCGACGAAGGCGTGGAGCGCAAGCAGCTGCAGATCTTCGTGTCGATGCTCCTGTCCTATGCCGCCCGGGAGGCCACGCCCAACAAGGTGTTCGAGCTGGGCCAGAAGCTGTCGGACGGGGGCGTGACACACATCGGCGTCGAGCCGCCGCTCGAGACCGACGAGGAAGCGGAGGACGAGGAGCGCCAGAAGGAGGCAGCCAAGCGCACCTACGCCCGGTCAGTGGCGGTGACCAAGGAGGTCATCAACTCGATCCGCATGGGCCGAACCGCCAACGTGAAGAAGGTGAAGCGGGCGGTCCAGGCCATCGTCGATCAGGTGCTGAACAACGAAGCGTCGCTGATGGGGCTCACCACGCTGCGCGACTACGACGAGTACACGTTCACCCACTCGGTGAACGTCTGCATCTTCTCGGTCGCCCTGGGCCGCAAGCTCGGCTTGAGCAAGCTGCAGCTGTACGATCTCGGCATGGCGGCGCTGTTCCACGACGTCGGCAAGTCACGCGTCCCGCTCGAGGTGCTCAACAAGCAGGGCGGCCTCTCCGACGAGGAGTGGCGCATCATGCAGGCCCACCCCTGGCTCGGGGTGCTCACCCTGTTCGGCCTGCGCGGCTACGGCGAGATCCCCTACCGCGGCATGATCGTCGCCTACGAGCACCACATGAAGACCGACTTGACGGGCTACCCGAAGTCCCTGCGCGGGCGCGAGCTCTCCATTTACTCGAAGATCGTCGCGGTGGCCGACGGCTTCGACGCCGCCACGAGCCGCCGCGTCTACCAGACGGTGCCGATCCAGCCCGACCAGGTGCTCAAAGAAATGTGGGAGAACCCCCGGCGCGGCTACGATGCCGTGGTCGTCAAGGCGTTCATCAATCTGATCGGCATCTACCCCGTGGGCACGTGCGTCATCCTCGACACCTACGAGGTCGCGGTCGTCCACGGCGCGAACCCGGATGTCACACACGTGCACCGCCCCATGGTGCGGGTGGTGACGACCCCCGAGGGCGGGCTGGTGCACCCGGGGTTTCTGGTCGATCTCGCCCAGCGCGACGCGCAAAGCAACTATCCCCGCACCATCGTCAAGGTCACCGACCCGCTCAAGTACGGCATCAACGTCGCCGACTACTTTGTCTGAGCACCCGATCGCCGAACGCTGGCGGTCGCTGCGCGGCAACGCCGTCCGGCGCGCGGCCTTGATCCCCTACCTCACCGCGGGATTCCCGACACCGGCGCTGTCGCTCGAGGCGCTGCGGGTCGTGGCCGACGCGGGCGCGGATTTCGTCGAAGTCGGGATCCCGTTCTCGGATCCGCTCGCCGACGGTCCCACGATCCAGCGCTCGACGCAGGCCGCCCTCGACCAGGGAATGACGGCGGCGCGCGTGCTGGAACAGATCCACCGTGCGGCGCTCGCCGTTCCGGTGATCGTGATGACGTACCTGAACCCGGTCCTGGCGTTCGGCGTGGACCGCTTCGTGCGCGACGCGGCGGCCGCCGGGGTGTCGGGGCTGGTGCTCACCGATTTTCCCGCGGGTGCCGACCCCGAGATCGAAGCGCTGGTGGCGTCGAGCCCGCTCGTCTGGATCCGGTTGATCGCGCCTACCACGAGTCCGGAGCGATTGACCCGCGCCGTGCGCGGGGCGAGCGGCTTTCTCTACCTCATTTCGCGACTCGGCGTGACCGGGGCGCGCGACCAGGTGCCCGCGGACCTGGCGCAGCACGTCGCGCGGGTGCGCGCCGCGAGCCCGCTGCCCCTGGCCGTGGGTTTCGGGATCGGTACGCCCGCACAGGCGCGCGCGACCGCGGCGCTGGCGGACGGCGTCGTGGTCGGCAGCGCGATCGTCGAAGCCCTCGGCCAGGACGGGCTGGGCGCGGCGGAGCGCCTCGTGCGCGAGCTCGCCGCGGCAGTGCGCGCGCCGTGACCGCGAATCGCCTAGTCGTCGTCTACAGCCGCGCCCTCGCGATCGGCGGGCCGCTGCTCCTAGTCGCGATGCTGATCGCCGACCCGCGCTGGACCGGCCAGTTGCTCGAGATCGTCGTGATGACGGTCGCCGCGGTGCTGCTGCGCGGCGCGCAGGTGCCGTTGAGCAAGTACTCGTATCTCACGCAGACCGGCCTCGTGGCCCTCGCCGGGTGCCTGCTGGTGGGCGCCCCGGCGACGGCGCTGGCGGTCGCCGGCGGCGTGCTCGCGGCCGACTGGCTGTGGCAGAAGAAGATGTTCCGCGCGGCGCTCGTGAACCTGGGCCGCGAGGTCGTCGCCGTCGTGGGCGCGTACGGCATCTATGCCGGGGCCCTGCGGGTCTCCGACGTCACCGCCCCGGGACTGCACGTGGACCTCGTGCCCGCGCTGTTCTTCTACGCCCTCGCGTATTTCGTCATCAGCCGGCTGCTGTTCTACTTCGCCCTGATCATTCGCGGCAAGCTCGAGCAGGACGAGCGGCTGCTCATCTTGCGCTACGAGTGCATCGGCTACGGTGCCAGCCTGATCGCCGCGGGCATCATCGTGGGCACGGTGGCGTATTGGCCGCCGCTTGCCTGGCCGTTCGTGGCCGCGGCGCTGGGCGCCCTGGGCCTGCTCTTCAAGCATACGCTCGAAGAGGCGATCGCCGCCGAGGAGCTCAATAAGATCCACGCCATGGAGGCGGTGATCACGAGCAACATCAGCCTCGCGGACTCGTTCGCGCGCATCGAGCGCTTGGCGCACCGGCTGGTGGACTGGGGCGACTTCCGGATCTACCGGCGACAGGAGGGCGGGGTCATGCTCGCGTATCGGGGGCAGATCGGCCGGCCCGAGCGGGGGCAACCGACGCCGGACACCGAAGCGCTGCGCGAGCACGTGACCCGGACCGGCGAGGCGGTCGTGATCGACGACGTGACGCGTGACAAGCGCATCGCCGACGCCCCGCTCGTGATCCAGAGCCTGGTGATGGTCCCTCTCAAATTCGGCGACCAGGTGATCGGGACGCTCGAGCTCGAGCACCACAAGCGCAAGGCCTACCGCGCCAAGGACGTGCTCTCGATCAACACGTTCGCCAATCAGCTCGCCACCGCGATTCACATCACCGAGCTGCGCCGGCCGCTGGTGGAGACGGTCGAGACCCTCACCCAGCAGCTCGCCACCCTGGCCCGCGCCGCGCTGTCGATGCGCGAGGCCGCCGGGGCGGTGGCGCAGTCCACCAGCACGATCCGCCAGGGTGTGCTGGCCGAGGAAGGAGAGGTGTCGGGCGGGCTCGAGGCCACGGAGAGTCTGGCCCAGGTGTCGCGCCGGGTGTCCGAAGACGGCACCGAGGCCGCGCAGGCTTCGACGACGGCGAGCGAGGTCGCGAACAAGAACCGGGGGCAGATCCGCGACGCGATCGGGCGGCTGGTCGCGCTCAAAGCGTTCGTGGGCGAGGCCTCGAGTCAGGTGCAGCAGCTGGGACAGGTGAGCCGGCGGATCACCGGGTTCATCGCCTCGATCCGCGAGCTGGCCGATATGACGAACCTGCTCGCGCTCAACGCCACCATCGAGGCGGCGCGTGCCGGGAAGCACGGCAAGGGCTTCGCGGTCGTGGCCGACGAGGTGCGCCGGCTCGCGGAGCAGAGCGGCAACGCGGCGCTCGAGGCGGGCGAGCTGGTGCAGGACATTCACCGCCAGGTGGGCGAGGTGGTGGAGCAGATGCGGCGGGGCCAGGTGAACGTGAGCGGCGTGGAGGAGCTCTCGTCAGCGGCGCTCGAGGCGCTCGATGCGATCGTCGCGGCCACCGCGGAGGCGACGGGTCATGCACAGCGGATCGCCGGGGCCGCCCGCGAGCAGGACAAGGCCTTTGGGAGGTTGCGGGAGCGGATCCACGCCGTCGCGCACATCGCGGGGAAGAACCGCGCCGAAGCGGACGACGTGGCCACCCGCGCCGACGAGGCGGCGCGCGGCCTCACGGACCTGGAGCGCGCCACGCACGAG
>Ga0137386_10001948_pt1 | contig 13173 bp, 10 predicted proteins | sample SagtaG_4_FD_104910 | JGI IMG/M metagenome (GOLD analysis project Ga0137386, IMG submission 104910) | Vadose zone soil microbial communities from Sagehorn Ranch, Mendocino, California, USA - Sage2_R_100_16 metaG | ecosystem: Environmental > Terrestrial > Soil > Vadose zone | place: USA... | reverse complement strand
GTCGTGTCCGCCGGAGCCTTCTTCTTGGTCGTGTCCGGAGGAGCGGGCGGCAGCGGCTCGAGCTGCACGCCGTCGGCGTGCCCGGTCGCCAGCACACGATCGACCTTGTTGCCGACGAGCAGGATCTCGATAACGTCGGCGCGCTGGTAGTTGAGCGACGGCAGGGAGTCGCGCTGGTTGTACTGATGCGTGAACGCGCGGGCGGATCCGCGCGAGACCACGCGGTGCAGCGTGCTCTTCGGTTGGTGGGCCCCTCCCCCGGCGGGGTCGGCCGGCTGCGCCCAGTGCGCCGTGAGCGAGTCGCCGGTAATCCAGTCCGGGGTGGAGTCCCGCCTGGCCGTGGAGTCGCGTTTCATGGTCGAGTGTGCGTGCCCGAACGCGCGCACTTCGGTGAGCACTTGATCCGGGACGTCGAGCGCGAGCGAGTCGGCCCGGATAGTCGTACTGCTCGAGACGGCCCGCGCGTGGACCGAGTCCTTGGGGCCCCAGGCGAACGCCAGCTGCAGCTTCTTGCGGTCGATATGGAGATGAATCGTGTCGGCGGTGAGGCGCCAGTCGGCTCCCGTGGCCACGCCGTCGCCCAGTGCCTTCACCAGGCGGATGTCGTGACCCCGGAGGCCGAGCTCGATGCGGGTGCCCGTAAGCGTGTAGGACTCCGTCCCCTTGCCCTCGACCCGGGGCTTGCCCAGGAGCAGCCCGAATCCCGCGACCTGGTCGAGCTGCATCGAGTCGCCGCGCGCCGCGAAGTCGCTGCGATCGATGGTCACGGCTCCCCCGCCCCAGATGCGATCGTTGCCTTTGAAGCGGACACGATCCGCGACGATCACATAAGGCTCCGCAGAATCGGCACTGCCGCGATAGTCGATCGTCGGGCGGCCGGAAGCGTACATCTCGAGCGTGTCCCGGACGCCCTTCAGCGCCCGGTAATAGGTCAGATTGGGCCCCCGCAGCACCGAACCGCTGTTGCGGTTCACCGCGACCACGTTCTTGTGGGCTTCGAGCCGCTCCTGACGCAGGAAGTAGGCCGCCGTCACCGCGTCGAGCGTGATGGCCGTGTCACGGATGTGCACCAGATTCCTCTGACCGATCATGTCGAAGCGCTTGAGACCGGCGAACCAGGCGACGCTGTCGGCGGCGAGCGTGCTTCCGGTGCCCTGACAGTGGGCCAGCACCCCACCGCCTGCGAACACATTGGTCTCCCCGACGCGCACCTCGACCTGTTGCGCCTGCCGTCCGACCGAGTCTATGACGATGGTGCAAGGTCGCCCCCCGGCCGTATCGGGGGACGAGGCAGGTTGCTGAACGAAGGCGACGAGGAGCACGGTGGCCATCATTGGTTCGGGAGCGTGAAGTTCCCGCCCTTTCCGGTCACGTGAGTAGCCGTCACCACCTTGAAGTCGGGATCCGCCGTGAACCCCGTTCCCAAGATGTGCCTTGTCGGCTCGTCGAATACGAAGTCGCGGTCGGAGCTGACCTGATTCTTGGTCTGGCTGTAGCGGATCACCTCGGTGCGGAGCGTGGCGCTATCGGTCCGCACCACCACCACGCTGCCCCGTGCCTCCATGTCGCCCGACCGCCAGTGGTAGGTGCCCTCGCGTGAGGTGAGCGTGGATGTCTGCGCCCCGCGGGTATCGTAGAACGTGATGTGCACGTTGCGGAGCTCGGCCGTCTGCGAAGGCGAGTACATATATGCCGTGTCCGCTAGGACGTGCGCTCGGAGAACCCCGTCGTTGGTCATGTAGTGCGACATGCCTTCGAGCACCTGATCGGCCGAGTCGGCGGCGGAGATGGTGGCCGTGGGCTTGATGCCCGTGTCGCAGGCGCTCACCAGCGCCGCGCAGAGCAGCCAGCCGGCCCTCATGCCGCGCCTGCCTTCATCAGGTCGTGCAGATGCACCATCCCGACGACCTTGCGCCCGCCGTCGAGCACCGGCAGCGCCATGATGCCGTGCTCCTCCATGAGGCGCACCGCCGCCCCGGCGAGCTCATCCCGTGTGGTGGTCTTGGGCTGCCGCGTCATGACGTCGCCCACGGGCAGATCGAGAAAGGTGTCGGTCTTTTCCATGAGCCGGGTAAGGTCCCCGGCGGTGACCACGCCGACCAGGCTGCCCGCCGGGTCCACCACAGCCACGGTGCCCCGCTTCTCGGCGAGCAGCACGACGCACTCGCGCATGGGACGGTCAGGCCCGAGGGTGGGGATGTCGTTCGCGAGCATCACGTCCGCGACGCGCAGCAGCAGATTTCGCCCCAACGCGCCCCCCGGGTGCAGCGCCGCGAAATCCTCGCGCCGGAATCCCTTCACTTCGAGCAGCGTCACGGCGAGCGCGTCGCCCAGCGCCAGGGCGGCGGTGGTGCTGGCGGTGGGCGCGAGCGTCTCCGGGCACGCTTCTTCGGCGACGCTCGCATCGAGCACCACGTCCGCCTGGCGAGCGAGCACGGAGTCCGGGTCGCCGGTGATCGCGACGAGCCGCACGCCCAGCCGCTTGAGCTGGCTCACGAGGCCGAACAGCTCGTCCGACGCACCGCTCCGGGACAGGAGAATCGCCACATCGTGCCGGCCGACGATGCCCAGGTCGCCGTGCAGCGAGTCGATCGGGTGGAGGAACGAGGCGGGCGTGCCGGTCGAGGTGAACGTGGCGGCGATCTTGCGCGCGATGAGGCCGGACTTGCCGAGGCCGGAGACGATCACCCGGCCGCTCGCGGCCGCCAGCAGGCGCACCGCGGCGGCGAACGCCGGCCCCAGTCGCTGGGCCACGCGCCCGATCGCGTCGGCTTCGAGGGCGAGCACGCGGCGCCCGCGCTCAACGAGATCGCCCGGCTCCGTGCGGGACATCGCCACGCTCCAGAAAGTACGTCGTGAGGAGACTGTGCCACTCGCCGCGCGCCTTGAGGATCAGCTCGGCGACCTCGCGGACGGCGCCATGGCCGCCCGGCACATCGGTGACGAGGCGCGCCGCCGCCTTGACCTCGGAGACCGCGTTCGCGACGGCGACCGGCAACGCCACGCGTGTGAGCACCGGGAGGTCGGCCAGGTCGTCGCCCACAAAGGCGCACTCGTCCCACGCGAGCCCGCGGCGGGCCAGCAGCGCCTCGAACGCCGGGAGCTTGCGGGCCGTGGGATCCTGGATCAGCTCGTCCACCGACAGCTCGCGCGCCCGCAGCGCCGTGGCTGTCGATTCCCGCCCCGTGAGCCACACGACCACGAGGCCCGCCGAGCGCAGCATGCGGATGCCGAGGCCGTCCTGGATGTGAAAGCGCTTGAATTCGACGGGGTGATCGCCGACGACGCCCAAGTAGACGCCGTTATCGGTGAGCACGCCGTCGACGTCGAAGCCGACGAGCTTCAAGCGGCGGGCGAGGACTTGATCAAGCACGGAGGGCGCCTCGGGCGGGGGGCACCGCTTTGGCTCGGTCCTCGACAGCCGCCCCACCACTCCCCTGGGACCTCGCCGCCGCGGTGCCCCCCGCCCTCGCGCTGCACCAGACCTCGATCGCCACACGCAGGATTCCTTCGAGCTGGTCCAGCGGGATCATGTTCGGCCCGTCGGACGGCGCGTGCTCAGGGTCGGGATGCGTCTCGAGGAAGAATCCGTCCGCGCCGGCCGCGGCGGCCGCGTACAGGAGGGGCGGGATGAACTGGCGCAGGCCGCCGCTCGCGCCGTCGGGCCCCTGCCCCGGCTGTTGCACGGCATGGGTCGCGTCATACACCACGGGCGCGCCGCAGGCGGCGCGCAGCCGCGCGAAGTTGCGCATGTCCACGACCAGGTCGCCGTAGCCGAAGAAGGTGCCGCGCTCCGTGACGGCTACTTCGGGGGCGCCGCCGGCGCGCACCTTCTCCACCGCGCCGGCCATGCCGTCGGCGGACATCCACTGTCCCTTCTTCACGTTCACGGGGCGGCCACCGCGCCCCGCGGCGATGAGCAGATCGGTCTGGCGACAGAGAAAAGCGGGGATCTGCAGAACGTCCGCCACCTGGGCCGCCGCGGGCACCTGGGCGGCCTCATGCACGTCGGTGAGGATGGGCAAGCCGGTGTCGGCGCGCACCCGGGCGAGCGATTCGAGACCGCGCTCGAGCCCCGGGCCGCGCGCACCGGCGAGCCGCGACCGATTCGCCTTGTCGTACGACGCCTTGTAGATCACGTGCACACCCAGCGTGGCTCCAAGCTCGGCGAGCGCCGCACCGACGCGGAGATTCAGGTCGTCCGACTCGACGACGCACGGCCCCGCGATGAGGAACGGGGCGGCTCCCGCCGCGAACTGCTGCGCCACGTCAGTCACGCCGGCCGGCGAGCTGGGACGGCCGCTCGGCCTGGGCTGGGGCCGTGCCACTCCGGGCGCGATGCTGCTGGCGCGCCGCGCCGATGAACCCGGCGAATAGCGGGTGCGGCCGCGTGGGGCGCGACTTGAGCTCCGGGTGGAACTGGCAGCCGATGAACCACGGGTGATCGGGCAGCTCGATCATCTCCACGAGCGAGCCGTCGGGCGAGAGGCCGGAGCAGCGCATGCCGTATTCGGCGAGCACGTCGCGGTAGGCGTTGGACACCTCATAGCGGTGCCGATGCCGCTCGCTGACTTCGAGCGCCCCGTAGGCCTGGGCGACCCGGGAGCCGGGCCGCAGCTTGCACGGGTAGGCCCCGAGGCGCATCGTCCCCCCCAGCTCTTGGATCCCTTCCTGGGACCGCAGCAGCGCGATCACCGGGTTCTCGCATTCGGGGGCGAACTCGCTCGAGTTGGTGTCCGGAAGCTTGACCACGTCGCGCGCGAACTCGATGATCGCCGCCTGCAGGCCGAGGCAGATCCCGAAGAAGGGCAGCTTGTGCTCGCGTGCCCAGCGGATCGCTTCCAGCATCCCCTCCACCCCGCGCACCCCAAACCCGCCCGGGACGAGCAGGGCGTCGTAGCCGGCGAGCAGCTCGCCGGCGGCCGCCTGATCGGTGAAGCGGTCGGACGAGATCCACTCGACCTGCGCGCCGCACTCGTTCGCGATCCCGCCGTGCACGAGCGCCTCGTGGATGCTCTTGTAGCTGTCGGCGAGCTCGGTGTACTTCCCCACGACCGCGATGCGCACCCGCTCGGCGGGGTGCCAGATCTTCTCCACCATCAGCGCCCAGCCCCGCAGGTCGGGGTCCTTGGTCTCGAGGTGCAGCCGCATGCAGACTTCGCGGTCGAGCCCCTGCTCGTGCAGCTTGAGCGGGATCTCGTAGATGGATCGCACGTCCGGACTCTCCACCACGCAGCCGAAGTCGACGTTGCAGAACTGCGCGATCTTGCGCTTCAGCTCTTCTGAGAGCGGCCGCTCGGTGCGACAGATCAGGATATCGGGCTGGATCCCGATCTGCATCAGCTCTCGCACGGAATGTTGAGTGGGTTTGGTCTTGAGCTCGGCGGTGGCGGCGATGAAGGGAACGAGGGTGAGGTGGATGAACAGCGTATTGTCGCGGCCCACCTCCTGGCGGAACTGCCGAATCGCTTCGAGGAACGGCAGCGACTCGATGTCGCCCACCGTGCCCCCGATTTCCGTGATCACGACGTCGTGGTCGGGGGCGAGGCGGCGGATCGCCGTCTTGATCTCGTCCGTGATGTGCGGAATCACCTGCACGGTCGAGCCGAGGTATTCGCCGCGCCGCTCCTTGGTGATCACCGACAGGTAGATGCGACCCGTCGTGACATTATTCACCTGCGACAGCGAGCGGTCGATGAACCGCTCGTAATGTCCGAGGTCGAGGTCGGTCTCCGCGCCGTCGTCGGTCACGTACACCTCGCCGTGCTGGAACGGCGACATGGTGCCGGGATCGACGTTGATGTAGGGGTCGAACTTCTGGATCGTCACGCGGAGGCCGCGCTCCACCAGCAGGCGACCGAGCGAGGCGGCCGCGATGCCCTTGCCGAGCGACGAGACGACGCCACCGGTCACGAAGATGTACTTCGTCGAGCTCACGGGCTCACCTCCTTCAGTTGGCGCGTCAACTGTGCTTCCACATGGCGCAGGTCCTCCGCCGTGTCCACGCCGGGAGCGGCAGCCCCCGGAAACAGCGCCACGCCGATGGCCATCCCGTGCAACAACGGGCGCAGCTGCTCGAGCCGCTCCCATTGCTCCTCGGGCACCGGTGGCAGCCGCACCCAGCGGTCGAGGGCCTCGCGCGTATAGGCGTAGACGCCTACGTGCTGATGATAGATCACGTCGCCGCTGCCATCGCGGTCGTACGGTATCGGCGCCCGTGAGAAATACAGCGCCCGGCCCCGCGGGTCTGTCACGACTTTGACACGATTCGGATCGCGCGCCAACGCCGGATCCAACTCACCCGCAGCGGTGCCGATCGGGTCCCCGGCGCGCACCCGGGACACGGCGCCGTGCAAGGCGGCACGAGCCACGAGCGGCTCGTCTCCTTGCACGTTCAACACGACGTCGAATGCGCTAAACGATTTGTTGGCAGCGACTTCCGCGACACGCTCGGTGCCGGACCGGTGCTCGGCGGAAGTGAGCATCGCCTCGCACCCGATGCGCTCGACCACGGCAGCGACCTCCCGCGCATCGGTCGCGACGACCACCCGGTCACAGGGGCCGGCATCGAGCACCCGCCGGACGACCCAAACGACGAGGGGTTCGCCGGCCAGAGGCAGGAGTGGCTTGCGAGGAAGGCGGCTGGAACCGAGCCGCGCCGGGATCACGCCGAGGACGGGCACGGGGGAAGATACAAAATCCGTGCCGTGGCGTCTAGCCCCGGCTTAATTCTCTCGTGTAACGCGTCTTAGGCCGCGGCGCACAGCTTCAAGAAGTTCTCGAGCAGTCGCTTGCCGTGGGGGGTGCCGATGGACTCGGGATGGAACTGCACACCGTAGATGGGATGGCGGCGGTGTTTCATCGCCATGATCTCGGCGTCCTTGGGGCGATCGGCGCTCCAGGCCGTGATGACCAGGTCTTTGGGGAGCGAGGCTGGCTCGAGCACGAGCGAGTGGTAGCGCATGCCGGTCACGGGACTGGGAATCGCCGCGAACAGCTCGTCGTCTTCATGGATCACATCGCAGGTCTTGCCGTGCATCACGCGGTCGGCGCGGACCACGCGGCCGCCGAACGCCTCGCCGATCGCCTGGTGGCCGAGGCACACGCCGAGGATCGGCACGTGGCCGGCGAGCGCGCGCACCAGCGGCACAAGGATGCCGGCGTCCGCGGGCGTGCAGGGGCCGGGTGACAACACCGCCGCCGTCGGCTTGAGGGCGAGCACCTGTTGCACGGTAAGCGCGTCGTTGCGGTACACGACGGGCTCCGCGCCGAGCTCGCCAAACAGCTGGACGAGGTTGTAGGTGAACGAGTCGTAGTTGTCGAGCACGAAGAGCATGGGTTGCGATGATAACCCCGCCGGGCAGACGGGTCCAGCGGTTGGCACTCCCGGCACGGCGCCTGCAGTAGGCTCGGCGCATCTCCCCCCCAGAGGCCACCTTGTCAGGCGATCCGCTCTCCCGTCGCGATTGGCTCACCGTCATGGGCGCCGCCGGGGCCGGTGCGGTGCTGCGGCCGGGTCTGGACGGCCCGAGTCGTCCGGTCTACGGCGCCGAGACCCTTCCCATCCTGCCCCTCACGTCGACGAGCGAGGTGTTCGTCCCGCCGCGCGGACGAGCGTTCCAGAAGTTCAGCTTCGATTTCCCCGAGCCTTCGATCGAATTCCGAGACATGCGGTTTGGCTTTCTCGTGTTCTCCCGGGAGAACGCCTACGCCATCGACGCGAGCGGCATGACGACGGCGGCCACGGACGGAGGGCTCGAGATTACGGCCACTGGATTCACGTGGGCCGGTGGCCAGGAGCGCGCGACCGGCCGCCTGACGGCGCGATTCCGCAGCGAGGGCGACGCCGTCCTGTGGGACGTCAGCGCCGACCTGTCGCCGGAGCCTATAAAGGCGGTGACGACCGTCGTGCGCGGGGTGCCGCGCGGCAAGCTGTCGAGCGGCGGCGCGGAGCCGCGCGACCACCGGGACGACGAGGTGCTGTTCGGCTATCCGTTCGGCGGCGGCGACCTGTTCGGCGGCAACACGGCCGACGGCATCGGCACGCCGCTCATCGTGGTCCAGGGCGGCGAGCAGCAGTTCGTGGCGCTCTCCTCGCTCGACGACCATGTCCGCACCAAGCGCTTTTATTTCCAGCCGGGCGAGCAGGGCTATCGCGTCGAGCTGGTGCACGAGGTCGAGGGGTGGCTCAACCTCTCGCGCGTACAGGTCCCCACCTGGCGTGTGGGCCGGGCCACGACACTCGAGGCCGCGGTGGCGCCCCACTACGCGCATCTCGAGCGGGCGTATCGCTGGCCGCGCTGGGAGTCGCGCCCCGACGTGCCGGCGTGGCTCCAGCACACGGCCCTCGTCGTCACGCTGCACGGCATGCACTACACCGGCTACGTGTTTAACGACTTCGCCAGGATGCTCGAGATCCTCAAATGGATCGCGACCCAGATCCCGGCCGACCGGGTGCTGGCGTTTATCCCAGCCTGGGACGGGCGCTACTACTGGGACTATCCCACCTATCGGGCCGCCCAGCGTCTGGGCGGCGAGGCCGGGCTACGGCGTCTCGTTCAGGAGGCGCACACGCTCGGATTCAAGATCATGCCGATGTTCGGAGCCAACGCCGCCAACCGTCGGCTGGCGAGCTTCGCCGGGATCGCCGACGCACGCACGTCCAGGGTGGACGGTGACCACTTCGACCTGAACTGGGTGGATTGGGACAACGACCGGCACCAGGAAGGCTTTGGCGCCTATATGAACCTGGGGGTGGCGTCGTGGCGGCGCTGGCTCACGGCACGCATCGCGGACGTCATCGAGCGCTACGGCGTGGACGCCTACTTCCTGGACATCGTGGGCGGTTGGGTCAACAACACCCAGGCGGACATGCACGAGGGCACGCGCGAGCTCGTGGCCGCGTTGCGCCGGCGCTACCCACAGGTCCTATGTTGCGGCGAGTTTCTGTACGACGCGCTGGTCGAGTTCATTCCGTTGTACCACGTGTACTCGCCGCGCGCCGTGCCGTTCGCGCGCTTTTTCTCACACCTCTCGCACCCCGCGCCGGGACGGGGCTCGAGCGGCGTCCACGAGTCGGGCTTCAACCACTGGGACGCGACCACGCTATCCGTCGCGAAGCGCGACGGGCTGATACCGACGCTGAACGTGGTGGATGACACCTTCACCACGTATCGCGATCAGATGGCGGCCGTGATCGCGCAAGCAAAAGCCTGGGCGGGGGCGTGACGCCAGCGCATTGCACACAAGGAATGCCAGTAACAGCAGCCCGCGCGGTTGCGCCGCCGCCGCACGGCGAAACGCGCGCGCTCGAACTCGATTCCCGTCGGACGGGTCGGGACGTTTGCGCCGGTGACGGGCCGTGTGGTATCCCGGGTATCATCTGGGAGCACTTGGGAGGAGGCTGCGATGAAGCGGACGCTGCGCACGATCCGACCCGTCGTTGCGGTGGCTGCACTGCTCACCTCATCGGCGTGTAGGAGCGATTCACTCACGGACCCGGTCGAGGCGGTCGGGCATCTGATCGCGCTGGATTCCTTGAGGACGCTAGATGGGCAGGGGCTGCCGACAGCCACGCTCGATGGGGGCACGCTGACGTTTTACGCCGCTGCCTCGTACACCGATACGGTCTTCACCCCGGCCGGCCCGATGTCGGGCGCGTGCGTGCAGGGGGTGCCGAATGGCGCGCACATAGGGCGCAACGGTCTCGTGACGCTCCCCGACAGCAGCACGTACTTGCTCCTGCCGTGCTCCCGCGGCACATTCGCCATCGTACTGACACGGCGTGTCGCGATGACGGACGGCTCACCGCGCACCGAACAGGACACGCTCTCCCACGGCCTGTTCACCTGGAAAGTGGATACACTCACATGGAAGGCGGATACACTCACGCTCGTGGACGCGCGCGATCCGGGCCGTTTCACCACGTCTCTCGCGGGCGACACGGTGACTGTCACGGCATCGGATCACCGATATGTGTTCGAGGCCGTGCGGGTGTTCTGATCGTCGCACCGGACCTCTGCAGGCTTTGCACAGGTGAGGCTACGGCGGCGTCCTGTCGCGGATCATCCGGAGGCCGAACAGCGTAGCGACGCGGCCACCGTCGGCCGCCTGGAACCGGACCGCCACCTTGCTCTTGCCCTGGACGAGCCGGGCGGGCACCGGATACTCCACGTCGAAGAAGCGCATTGGGTCGGCGAAGCGCAGCTCCTGATCGGCCACCCGCTCCCCCTCCACCAGAATCACGAAGCTCGCGGGCGTCCCCCGGCGGTCGCCCGAGTAGTAGGTGACGACAAGGCTCATGGGATGCGCCGGATCGACCGGGAGGTCGTAGCTGAACCAGGTCGCGCCAAACCTCCCCGAGCGCCCGAGGATCCGTTGTGAAAAACTGCGCTCGCCCGCTTGGTAGTTGAACTGGCGCTCCGACGCCGTGTCGCCCGGCTGGAGCAAGGCGACCGTAGCGGCCTCGAGCTTCCGCTGCCGCTCCGCCTCCGCAGCATATGCGGCCTTCTGCGCCTCCCACTCGGGCGTAGTGAAGCGGTCCCAGTAGGTCGAGTACGTCCGGCGGTGCAAGCGGTAGAAGGGCATGAGCTCCACATCGCGGGGCCGGCCGGCGGCATCGGGCTCCCGACCCACCCCGTCCGAGCGGAAGTGCCCCGGTTCGGTTCCGCTCGGTTTCAGCCACCCGGCCACCGATTCGCTGTCTGTCACGAAGACGGGGGTCACAGCCGGCGCGTCGAGCGCTTCTCCTTCCACTGCGCCCCTCGCCCCCTCGGGCCCCAAGTCGCCCGCGAGCACGAGCGGTCCCCACATGACGGACGCGCGCCGCGGATTGTCCGGCAGCGGCTCGAGGCGCAGTGACTTGGGCAGCGTGACTTCCACGACGTCACCGCTCTTCCAGGTGCGCGCCACCTCGACGTAGGAGCTCACCGGAGCCGGCCAGTCGTATGGGACGCGCCGCCGATCCGGAGCCGGGGCGGTCGCCACGCGCTCGCCATTGACCGACACCGCGAATCCGTCCGCGACCCAGTATGGCCGCCGCACAGCCAGCGTGAACTCACGCGGCGACCGGAGACTCAACGTCAGCCGGGCGCGCTCGCCGTCGGGAAAGTCGGTATCCATCGCCAGTCGAACGCCCGCCTCCGTCCACTGGGCCGTGGAGGGAGCGTACAGGTTCACCCACAGGCGATCCCCGGCCTCGTAGTAGAGCCCCAGGCCGTGCAGGGCGTGGCTCTCCATGCCGGTGCCCACGTCGCAGGTGAAGCTGTGGGCCATGTCCTGGTACTCGTGGGTCACGCCCCGCCCCACCGGAACCATGTAGCACACCCGGCCGTCTTCGGGGTCGATCGACGCGAGGATCTGATTGAACAGCGCGCGCTCGTGATAATCCGCGTAATGGGCGTCGGGGTCGAGTGAGAACAACCGGCGGGTGAGCTTGAGCATGTTGTACACGTTGCAGGTCTCGCACGTGCGTCCATCGATGCGGTCGCTCAAGCGGTCCGGCGGACCGTAATACTCGTCGGTGCCGTGGCCTCCCGTGGCGAAGCTGTGGTGTTGGGTGACCGAGTCCCAGAAGAACCCGGCTGCCAACAGATCGGCGGGGCGGCCGGTGTAGACGTAGCGCTCCACGGAGCCGAGCAGCTTGGGAATCTGCGTGTTCGCATGCTTGCCACCGAGGTCGTCCTGATGGCGCTCGAGCGGCTCGATGAAGGCGCGGTGCTCGAAGGCGTACGAGAGCCGCAGCCAGCGCTCGTCGCCGGTGTCGGCGTGGAGGTCCACCAGAACTTCGTTCATGCCGCCGAATTCGGTGTTCAGCATTCGTTGGATCTGGCCGTCGTCCAAGCCCGACAATGTCCGTTCGGCCCAGCCGGCAAACTTCGTCTCGACGGCGAGCGCGGTGCGGTTTCCGGCGTGGCGGTACGCGTCGCGCAGGCCCGCGAACGTCTTGTGCAAGGTGTACCAGGGCGACCACAGCCCGTTCAGGTCGAAGGCCGCCGACTGGATCTCGCCCCGCGCCAGTCGGGCGAAGGCCTCTCGCCCGCCTTCCAGGGCGCTCAGGTAACCATCGCCGTGCTTGTCCTGCACGACCTTTAGCTCACGCACCAGGTAGTCGGCGCGCTCTTTCAAGCGCGGCTCTCCCGTGGCCGCCCACATCAGGCTCACGGCGGAGAGGTAATGGCCCGCGATGTGTCCCGTGAGGTTGCGGCCGCCGCCGTCCCAGCCGTCATACGGCGCCGCCTTGCGCGGCAGTCCGGCGCGCTCGCGGTAATAGGCCAGCATGCGATCGGGCTCGAGCTGCAGCAGGTAACGGGCGATCAAATCCTGGGCGTGCTTGAGCGGCCCGCCCTGCAAACGCACCGCGTCGAGCGGGAGCGGTCGCGCCCTGATGCGGTCAGGAGCAGCGCCACGGCGGGTGGCACGCGCCGCCGCGGCCAGGACGGACGGGGGAGCGAGCAGCGGCAGCGCGCCGGCGCCGAGTCCGAGCTTGATGGCGCTGCGGCGAGACAGTGGCAGGAGCACTCCTCAGGATGCGTGCCGTACGCCCGGATCGCAAGGCGGGACGTCAGGCGCGCGAGCGCCCGATCTGCTCCTCCCATTCTTCCAGCGTGCGCGGCCAATCTTCCCGCAGCAGGCGCGACAGCGCGCGGTCGGCGAGCAGGCGTCCGCCCGTCTGACAGGTCGGGCAGTAATTCACCTCATTCGCCGCGTAACGAATGCGCTGCACCGGCGAGCCGCAGACGGGGCACGGCTGGCGGAACCGCCCATGCACCGCCATTCCGGGCCGGAAGGCGGTGACCTTCTCCGGAAAACCGTCGCCCGTCTCCGCCTGCAGGCGGCTGATCCACGTGTGCAGCGTGCTGCGGATCGCGTGAAACAAACGGTCGCTTTCTTCGGCCGACACCTGGGAGGTGAGTCGCAGCGGGGAGAGGCGCGCGGCGTGCAGGATCTCGTCGGAGTAGGCGTTCCCGATGCCGTCGAACGCCCGGGGGTCGGTGAGGGCGCGCTTGAGGGTGTGGGATTGGCGCGTGAGGGCCGCGCGGAATTGCTCGGGCGTGGCCGTGAGGACGTCGAGTCCGCCCGGGTCGTGCGCGGCGAGCGCGTCGGCCCCATGCACCAGGTACAACGACGCGCGGTGCTTGGTGCCCGCCTCGGTGAGCGTCAGCGTCCCCGACG
>Ga0137386_10001934_pt1 | contig 13189 bp, 15 predicted proteins | sample SagtaG_4_FD_104910 | JGI IMG/M metagenome (GOLD analysis project Ga0137386, IMG submission 104910) | Vadose zone soil microbial communities from Sagehorn Ranch, Mendocino, California, USA - Sage2_R_100_16 metaG | ecosystem: Environmental > Terrestrial > Soil > Vadose zone | place: USA... | reverse complement strand
CGTGCGCGTCTTCCGTTGCCGCTCTCTGGGGGCCTGCTGGGCCCGAACGCACTGGTCAGGACCACCCCACTGGGCTCACGCGGGGGTTACATCACCCACGGGAACCTGAGGAGTCCCCAATTTGGGCTATGTCCAACTCCCAGGACGGGCCAAGGCCATCCCGATCCCATACCTGCTGTGGGAGCGGGTCCCGTTCTTTCTCATCCAGGAGGTTGTCTGGAATTACGGCGCGGGCGTAGCCAGCAGTCGCAGTTTCTCGCCGCGGAACGAGAAGTTCCTCTGGTACGTGAAGGACGCCGAGAGTTACACCTTCAATCTGGATGAGGTGCGAGACCCGAACGTGAAGTATCCGAACCAGAAGAAGAACGGGAAGATCAAGGTGAATCGACTCGGGAAGAACCCCACGGACGTGTGGCAGATCCCCAAGGTGACGAGCGGAACGAACAGAAGCTCGAAGGAGAGAACCCCCCACCCTGCTCAGTTCCCGGTCGCGCTGCTCGATCGCATCATTCGAGCGTGCAGTCGGCCGGGCGATCTGATTCTGGACCCCTTTCTCGGATCGGGCTCGGTCGCGGAGGCTGCGATTCGAAACGGGCGTGCGGTCATCGGAATCGAAATCGAGCCGCGGTACGTTCGCGTCACCGCGCAGCGGCTGGACCGAGTTCTGGCTGAGGCCGACCAGGTGTCTCTCTTTCACGAAGACTCGTAGAGGGTCTTCAGTTTCCCTTGATCCGCTTCGGGCGACAGGTGCGCCTGCTGCCCGCTCGGCGCCGTCTGCCCGATCCAGTCCTCCTCGTCGAGCCACCCGAACCGGATTCGACGAATCCGCGGTCGGCTCGCGTCCTTCGGCCACTTCTCAAAGTTGATCGCAAGGTAGTACCCCGACTTCTCCTTCTTCCGCGCGCTGGGCTTCTGCGCGAAGCTGCGACTTCCGAAGATCTGGCGAGGATGCGATGAGGTCTTGATCTCTACAGAGAATTGTGAATCGGGAACGTAGTTGAGGTCCTTCTCGGTTGCCCGCTTGTCTCCGGCCCAGGACTCCGGGTGCCCGTGCTCCAAGTCGGCCGTGATGATCTCGTGCAGCAAGAAGCCCATGATCTGGGGCCTCGGGAAGATGTCCTTGCCGATGCGAAGCCGGGTCGTGCCGAAGCGGGAGGCGAAGATTGAATCCCAGGCGGCGAGCACGACCTCCACGAGTTCGTCGGGCGACAGTGGATGGGTGGCCACCAAGCGCTCGGTCACGTGCCGCCACCGCTCCGGCCGAACGCGCCTGTACGGAGAAGCCATATCAGGGTTGGCCTTGCAGAAGATCAGCGGTCCGAACACCGAGAGCCTTCGCGATGCGAGTTAGGCTCGTGAGGGTGACGTTCCGCTCGCCACGCTCAACGCTGCCGACGTACGTTCGGTGAAGGCCGGCCTTCTCAGCGAGGGCCTCTTGAGACAGCCCTCGACCCTTGCGTAGCTCCCGGATCGTGCGTCCGAGGACAATCAGCTGGCGCGCACTCACCCGGGGAGTCTGGGATGCTTGATGACTATGCGTCTACAGACTCTGAGTAGCAGTCCATCACCGCTAGACTCGGTCCGTGACTTCCTCTCTCGAGGGTGTGATCGCTGACGCGATAAGGACCCGACGTCGGCTACGCTTGGTCTACCAGCGAAAATCCGACGAGGTGGTCTCGGTCCATGAGGTGGCACCCATTGACATCCAGCCAGGCGACACGCCCCGGACGGCGACCACCCGATACGTGTGGGCGTGGTGCTTCGCCGAGGACAAGCTGGAACGGCATCTGCTGGATCGCGTCCTGAAGGCCCAGACGTTGGAGAGTGGCTTCAACCCCGAGGAGATCCTCCGCCGATGGCCTGAAGGGTGGCCGAGGCCGACCGGATGGACTATCTCCCGAGACTGGTGATTCATCTCCGCACACGAGCGACGACGGTAGCGGACGTTCGCTGCCGCAGGCCTAGGAGGATGGGACGGGATGGACGATATCAGGCTTCATATGGGCATGAGCGTGACCGCTGCATTGGACACGCTCAAGAACCTCACTCTCCATGGAGGGAACATCGCGGCAGGCGGAGGAGGCGTTGCGCCCGAACGGCACCGTGACGAGTACCTCGCATGGGTAGAGACAGCGGAGGTCCAGCTCCGGAGCCTCTTCGCTGCACGCGATGTGTGGCACGAGCTCTACACCGAACGATATTGGCACCTGCGCGAGCTCGCGACCGACACGCCCCGGCCCTACCCCCTCGTCGACATGGAGGCCAGGTGGAAGATCGAACGCCTCGATCGCCTCGCTGAACGGCTGCGCCAGTCACAGCAGTTGTTCGACCTTCCGGCCGATTGCGTCGCCGTGGTCCCCGACACGAACGTGTTTGCCCACTACCGACGGTTCAACGAGATCCGGTGGCTGGATTTGGCGGGAGTCCAGACCGTAAGGCTCATCATCCCGCTGCTTGTCCTCGATGAGTTGGACGAGCTGTCGTACAAGTCTCGATCCGGCGGGGAACGAAGCGGCTCAAGTTCTGCGAGCCCTTGGCAAGCTCCGAGGCGATGCACCACCGGGGGCCTTGGTTGATGTGCGGGAGGGGACTACGCTTCAGTTCCTAGTTGACCCGCCGGGGCACGAACGTCGTTCCAATAGGGACGACGAGCTGCTCTCACGCGTCGAGGATCTCGCTGCTGTGGTCGGAAATCGAGTGCGGGTGGGTACAGGCGACTACGGGATGCAGGTGCGCGCCCGTGCCCGCGGCCTCCAATGCCTGTTGCTTCCCGATGAGCTGCGACTTTCTTGACGCGGCCTCCGCCGAGGAGACGGTTCTGTGAGGGTCTGCATCGACTTCGAGTGGGAACCGGCGGGAGCGATCCGGATCGATTCGAGCGGGAAGCTAGAGTTTCCTCGATTGCCCGCTGAGCCTGGCATCTATCGAATCCGGTTCACCGACGGTACGAAATGGTCTGCCTACATCGGTGAGTCCGACAACCTGCGACGGCGCGCGCGCAACTACCGGAACCCCGGCCCAACACAGCAAACGAGCAAGCGAGTCAACGCCTTACTCCTGGCAGCAGCAGCTCGAGGTTCGCTCGGATGGCCGTCGCGAGAGAGGCGCCGGTCGTGACCATCGACGGCGATGCCATCGTCCCCGACCTAACCCGAAAACCGTTCCGCGTCCTGATCGAACACGCCGCGCTCGTCCAAGCGGTGAACGACGGTGCGGACCAGATCCTTAACCTGTAGACGGCTACTCTGACTCGATCCGAAAGCGAGGTCCGCCGACTTCACCGCTGGCGGCCGGCCAAGCCTCCTCAATGTGCCGCATCGCCTCTGCCAGCGCCAACATTGCTTCGGTCGCGATCTCCGCGGTCTCGTCGGCGAGTTCTCTGCTTCGACATAGCCAGACGACACCCCAAAGCTCAGCTTCCGTGTTCCGGGCTTGGGTCGCTCCCATGGCGTAGCCTTCGTCACGCTTGCGAGCCCATGCGTTCGTGGCCTCCATCGATGGAAGTCGACGCCCCGGCGGTCCATGAGCGCACTCCAAGCACTGCTTTCGCCCAGGGTCGCGACCGGCTCGACGAAGGCGATGACCTCAGGCTTCTCGGCTTGATTCGCGATTTCTCGGAGCGTCCGAGCGGTTCGCTCGTTGAGGGCGATCCAGTCGTCGCGGTTGTCGGAATACGGCGGGAAGGTTGACCCTTTCGCGAGTCGGGCCGCAAGCTATGCGCGAAGGCCCGAATCCAGGGCGAGGGCTCTCGCGCAGACATTTGCGAGTCCGTGGCCCGCCGCGTATACGAAATGGCATTGTGCCTCAGCGTTCGCTCGGATTGACATGTCGTCGAGGGGGTCGTGTTCGGCACGCCTAGAACGTGCAGCTCGCCAGATCGCGGTTTCGATCGCTGCGGCCCTGGCCAATCCGAGCTGCTCACCGACTGCGGCCATCTGGCCTGCCAGGGCGTGCGCCCGTCCTTCATCCGCCCCGCGGGCCGTTGCTCCCATCTCCCACGTCCTCGCGAGGGTGGAATACTGCTGCCACTCAACGGCGAGCTTCGCCACGCTCTCGTGCAGCGATGCTTCATCGATCTTGGGGGCGTCGCGTACCCTGCCGGGCCAACCAAGGCGCGCTAGCACAAGAGCGACAAGCTCTCCCTCAGGCGATCCGACCGAGGGGTTGCTGCCGTCGACGGCAAGGTTCCTCGTCTAAAGTAGCGAGCCACTTTGTTTCGGATCGACCTCATCCTGCTGAGCGTACCGACTGAAACGGGGCGCTTGGGGTTGACCAGTCTGGTTGTCCGGACGACGAATCGGAAGACATCAGATAATGGCGTCACGAGTCCGGGTTTCATCGGAGGGTCCGCACACGGCCGATGATGTGTGTGTTCGCCTCATCCGGAGTGCCGGTCTGATGCCGGTTTCTCAGGAGGGGACGGAGACCTGCACAGAGACCGGCACAGAAACCGATTGTGGGAGGCGGCGACAGGATCGCCTACCGATCCCTATCGCCGCGCCGGAGAACGGTGTTCCGCGCGGCCAGCGCGATCGGCGGCCCATCGACCAGTAGCGGGGTGTTCGCATGGTGCCACCCCAAGACCACCAACCAACTACATCAACCGAGTGCTCTCAGAACGCGCGGCCTCGATGGTCACGGGCCGACTGGCGCTTGGGTGGCTCGCACGTACAGATCGACCTGGACCTCCGACGACGGGGTGGTCAGACCGGGGTGCAGGGCGAAGGCCCGGAGGAACCAGCCCACGGTAAAGGAGTGGGTCTCGATCGAGGGAGCGGGGACGGGGTCCGGCACCGTGAGCGAGAAGGGGATCCGGACCATCCGGCGCGCGGCGACCTGATCCGCAAGGTCATGGCCCTGAGCGACGACCTTTCGCACCACCTCGTGGCGATCCGACATTCCCTGCGGCACCAGCGCGGCGGACGCGAGGCCGAGGACGATCACAGCGCGCTGGATCTCGGCGCCGCCTGGTTCGATCACGAGGGTCCCGGAGACCGAATCGCCGGGACCCAGCCGCCGTGACGAGAGGTCGGCGAAGGACAGATGCGCGCCGTGGTCCGCGAATGCCACTGGCGCGTCGGCGCTGCCCGCGAGGTTTGGGGCGTCGGCGACGACGAGCAGCGGGATCGCGTCCGCCGCGTCCCGGCCCCTCGCCTCCACCGTCCAGCGGAGGCGCGCCTCCTTGGTGTCCACGGATGGAAGGGCCTCGGCGGGGAGGTTGAAGACCTCCCTGACGCGCACCGGGCGACCCGCGGCCATCCTGCCGGGCTGGGCCAACGGCTTCGAGTCCACCACGGTGCGGGTTCGCACCGCGCCCCGCTGGGCCTGGAATGAATGCGTCGCCCAGTCGCTCTTCAGCTGCTGGACCTCGGTCTCGAGGGTCCGAACGAGCTCGAATCGAGTCGCGTCGATGACCACGTCACGGCGTGCCACGATCTCGACCGTTGCAGGGACCGCGCCGCCGGGGGCGAACCGCCCTCCCTCGACCGCGAGCCGCAGCTCCACTCGCTTGCGGAAGCGTCTGAACATGACCTCTCACGCTACCCGGTCCCGGGTGATGAACGTGGATGGGACCGGGCTTCGTGAGGGCCAGGGCGGATCCGCAACGTCGACTTGACGAGTTGGCGCTCCCTGAGGTATTTTACCAACAGGTTATTTAACGGAAAGGTTCAACGATGGGCTCGGCGACAGGCACGCTGGATCGGACGTTCGGGGCGCTCGCGGATCCAACGCGGCGGGCGATCCTGGCGCGGCTGGCGGCGGGGGAGGCTTCCGTGACCGAGCTGGCGGAGCCGTTCGCCATGAGCCTCCCGGCGGTGTCGAAGCACCTCAAGGTGCTGGAGCGGGCCGGGCTGATCGCGCGGGGCCGCGAGCGGCAGTGGCGGCCGGCCCGGCTGGAGGCGGGGCCGCTGAAGGAGGCCGAAGAGTGGATCGAGCGGTACCGGCAGTTCTGGCAGGAGAGCTACGACCGGTTGGACGAGTACCTGGAGAAGCTCCAGGGACGAGGAAAGGAGGAAGGCGATGCCGGCCAGCGGTAACAAGCTCACGGTGACGACCCAGGGGGACCTCGAGTTCGTCATGACCCGGGTGTTCGACGCGCCGCGGGAGCTGGTGTTCGAGGCGCACACCTCGTGCGAGCACATGTCGCGCTGGTGGGGCCCTCGGCGGTTCGAGACGGCCAGCTGCGAGATCGACTTCCGGCCCGGGGGGAAGTGGCGGATCGTGCACCGCGGCTCCGACGGCGTCGACCTCGGGTTCCGCGGTGAGTTCCGGGAGATCGCGCGGCCTGAGACCATCACGTGGACCTTCGAGTTCGAGCCCATGGCCGGGCACATCTCGGTCCAGACCGTGGTGTTCGAGGAGCACGACGGAAAGACCACGCTCACAGCAACGGCCCGCTTCGACACCAAGGAGGACCGGGACGGCATGCTCCAGTCCGGGATGGAGGAAGGGGCGGCCGAGACCTACGACCGGCTGGACGAGTACCTGGATGAGCTGAAGGCCCGCGCAGCCTAGCCAGCCTGCGGTGAGGTTCGGCGGGCGGCTCCTTTCGCGGGGAGCAGCCCGCCTTCCTTTCCGGGTCAGCCCTTCGGCGTTTCCTTCTTCGGGTCCCAGAAGGGTAGTGGGCTGACCCGGGCGGTGAGGGCCCCGGTCGGTCCTTCAACGCGAACCTCGGTTCCCATCGACGCCAGCTCGATGGGAACCCACGCATAGCCGATGTTGTGGTCCAGCCGTGGTGAGTGGATGGCCGCGGTGACCCGACCGACCACCGATCCGTCCACCACGACGGGCCATGGCACGGCGTTCTCGGAGGAGAGCGGCTGTCCGGATAGCTCGACGCCCACCAGCTTCCGCCGCACCCCTTCCCGGCTGATCCGTTCGAGCGCCGTCGAGCCGATGAACGTCGATCCGTCGAACTCAACCAGACGTTCGAGGCCGGTGACCTCGAATGGGTTGTTCTCGAGGGTCATGTCCGAGCCGTAGTTGAAGATCCCCGCCTCGATCCGCCGCGCCTCGCACGGTGCGATCGGCCGAATGTCGAACGGACGGCCGGCGTCCATGACGCGCTTCCACAGCTCCTCCCCGCGACTCGCGTCGCGCAGGTAGATCTCGTACCCGACCTCACCGGTCCATCCAGTGCGGCTGACCACGACCGGGATCCCGTCCAGGTCCGCCTCCGTGCAGTAGTAGTACCGGAGGGCGGCCACCTCCTCACCGAACAGAGCGGTGATGACCTCCCCGGAACGGGGGCCCTGGACCTGGAGCGGGGAGACGTCGGGCTCCCGGATCTCCACGTCCATCCCGGCATGGACGGCGACGCCCTTCGCCCACAACAGGATGTCGGCGTCAGCGGCCGACAGCCAGAAGTGGTTCTCGCCGAGCCGCAGGAGCACGGGGTCGTTCAGGATCCCGCCGTCCTCGTCGGTGAGCAGCACGTACTTGCATTGCCACACGGCGCACGTCGACAGGTCACGAGGGGTCAGCATGTTGGTGAAGGCGAACGCGTCCGGGCCGGTGATCTCGACCTGACGTTCCACTCCCACGTCCCAGATGGTCACCGCGTTCAGCAGGTGCCAGTACTCCTTCACCGGGTCGTCGTAGTACGAGGGCAGGTACATGTGGTTGTAGATGTCGTAGCCCGTGCAGCCGAGGCTGCGGGTGGCCTCGAAGTAGGGCGATTGCCGATACCACGGACCGAAGTACAGGGTGGCCGAGTCGGGCATCCCCGTCACGACCTCGGTGCTTTCCTCGTTCATGCGGTCACCTCCTCGACCGGTTCACCCCGGGTGGCTCGAGCGGGGAACGGCAAGGCGACCGGATCCGCCGATAGCCGGCTGTTCCCGTGTTCGTCGAAGCGCTCCAGTCCCAGGCCTGCAACGTCGGCGACGTCGGTGGTGCCGTTGAGCGCAAGGTCGGCGCCGATCCGCGCCAGTGCGGGGCCCCACATCATTCCGTGGCCTCCCGCCGAAAGGACCGTGGCCCCCTCCAGGACCTCTCCTGCGCGGGTGATGGCCGGGCCCACGATCGGAAGGTGGTCCTGCGTGTAGTCGATCGTGGCGGCCCAGGCCCGCTGGAGCTCCAGCCCCGACGTCGCAGGGACCAGCCGGGTCAGCCGATGCCGCATCCGGCGGAGGTATCCCCAATCGATGGAACGAGTCCACCCCGGCGGCTCGTCGGGGTTGCTCATGCCGAACAGCAGCCCGCCGTCTTCCTGTCGCCAATACAGGCCAGCCCCCACGTCGAACACCATGGGCAGGGGCTCGTCCTCGACCGAGAACGCGGGATGGGGTTCGGTGACCGCGACCTGGTGGCGCACCGCGCCAACGGGGATGTCCACGCCGGCCAGTTTCCCCACCGCGTGGAGGCCGGGCCCGCCAGTCAACAGGACGCGCTCGGTGCCGATTACGCCGTCGGGCGTTCGGACCCCCGTGATGCGTCGCCGACCTCCGCGCGCAACGCACCGGAGCTCCAGGAACGGGGTCCGCTCTCGCACCTCCACCTCGGCCCGCTGCATGGCGAGCGAATACGCCCGGATGTTGCGCAGGGGGTCGATGCACCCGTCCGTACTCAGGAAGCTCCCGCCGCGGTGGCCGTCCCGGGCCAGCGTGGGGTTGACCCTAGCCGTCTGGTCGGGCTCCAGCCACTGGACGTCTAGGCCGAGCGAGCGCTGCATGGCCACGCGCTCGCGCCCCACGCGTTCCTCCCGGGCGGACGTCGACAGCAGGATGTAGCCGAGCTGGCGGAACCCGGAGTCGAACCCTATCGACTCGGCCTGGCTCCGGTAGAACTCGACCGACCACCGGCCCAGGTGGACGGCGATATTCGTGCCTCCTTGGGCCCGCACCATCCCGGCGGCCAAACTGCTGGCTCCCTGGCCCACCAGCCCGCGCTCCAGGACGACCACCCGATCGGCCCCGGAGGTCCTCGCGAAGAACGAGGCCCATCCTCCTATCGTGCCCGCGCCGACCACAACCAGGTCGGCGGTGTCAGGATGGCTCATCCGCCTCCCCCGGCCAGGTCGTGTACACATTCGGCCCTCGCGTCCGGAGCTGCCGTCCGGTGATGGCGCGCTGGATCTCCGAAGTGCCCTCCCAGATCCGATCCACCCGAAGCTCCCGCCACAGCCGCTCGACCGGTTGCTCACGCATGTATCCGCGCCCGCCGTGGATCTGCACCGCGCGGTCGATCACCCGCCCGGCCGTCTCGGAGCACACCAGCTTCACCGCCGCGGCCAGCGTGTGCAGGTCCCGGCGTGACACCGCCGTGCGTCCGGCCTGCCACCCCACTCGGTAGAGGAACGCTTTCGCCGCCGCAATCTCCGCTGCCATGTCCGCAAGCATGAACGCAACGCCCTGGTGCTCGGCGAGCGCCCGCCCGAACGCGACCCGCCCGCGAGCGAATTCGGTGGTCAGCTCCAGGGCCCGGATCGACGCGCCCACCGAGCGCGCACCGATCATCAGGCGCTCTTCGACGAACCAGTCCTTGGTCAGCTCGTAGCCTTCCCCGACGTCCCCCAGGACCGCATCCACACCCACGCGGACGTCCTCGAACGCGAACACCGGGTGTTCGAACACGAAGGTGTGCATGTATCGCGGGGTGCGGACCATTCGAACCCCCGGCGTCGCTTTGTCCACGATGAACAGCGTCGGGAGCGAGGGGTCGCCGTCGACGTGGGCGTGCACCAGGATGAAGTCGGCGACGTCGCCCGCCGTGACATGCCACTTCTCGCCGTTGATCACGAAGCCGCTGCTGTCGCGCCGAGCAGTAGACCGGACCTTGGTGGGGTCGGACCCCGCACCCTCCTCGGTGATCGCATAGCAGTCGCGGCGCTGCCCCAGGCACGCCGGTCTCAGGTACTCCTCGCGCTGACGGTCCGTGCCCCGAGCGAGGGGTACCGCCGGCCGCCACACCACGTCCCACAGCGCGCCGGTGGCCTTTCCCATCTCCTCCTGGACCAGGATCTGCTGGAACAGGTCCAGACCCTGGCCTTCCACCTCCACGGCGTGGTTGATCGCGTTCAGTCGGAACTCCAGGACGGCCTTCTGGATCAGGGCCAGGCTCTCGTCAGATAGGCCACCCCGCTCCTCGCATTCCCACTCGTGGGGGAACAGGTGAAGCTCAGTGAACTCTCGAGCCCGACGCTTCAGGTCGCGATCCTCGCTGGCCAGCGTGAGGTTCACGACGCCCCCATCCGGTCCACCCGCCGGGTCTCTCCGAGATCAGCCGGATCACCGGTTCTCGGCAGCACCAGCGCATCCACGGCCACACAGCCCGCCGCCCCCGCGATCAGCGGGTTCACGTCCAGAGCCTGCAGGCAATCGCCGAGGTCCCGGACCAGGATCGACAGTCTTGTCATCGCCCGCGCGACTGCATCGACGTCGGCCGGCGGCGCCCCCCGCACCCCGCTCAGGAGCGGTCGTGCTGCGAGCCGATCGATCATTCGATGCGCTCGGCGGACGTCGACCGGAGGAAGGGCGAACGTGCGGTCCCGCAGGACCTCGACTAGCTGCCCGCCCACCCCCACCATCACCAGGGGACCGAACTGGTCGTCTCGAACCACACCCAGGGCCAGCTCGACGCCGGCCGGGGCCATGGCCGCGATCGTGACCTCCGGCCCCAGCCGGGCGACGAGGTCCAGGTAGGCCTCGCGGAGATCGGACTCGCCGCGGAGCCCCAGGCGCACGCCGTCCACGTCCGATTTGTGGGCGATCCCCGGGGCCGCCGTCTTCATCGCTACCGGCCATCCCAGCCGGCCGGCTACCGCCAGCGCTTCCTCCAGGGACGAGCACCTCCGGGCCCGGACCACGGGGAGGCCGTAGTCGGCCAGCATCGCGAGCGCTTCCGTTTCGCCGATCACCCCGCCCTCCGAGAGACGGGCCCGCCAACGGTCGGCAACCTCAGCGGCCGGTGCGGGCTCGGCCTGCGGGGGCCCCAGGGCGCGGTGGTCGCGGTATTCGAACAGGTGCCGGAACGCAGCCAGGCCGCTCGCGGTCCCCTCCAGGACGGGGATCCCGAGGTCCCGGACCCAGGCGGCGTCCCCGCGATCGACGGCGCTCCGCAGGTTCGACAGCATCGCGAACGGCTTCTCGGTCCCCGGAACGATGTCCCGGGCCACCTGGAGGTACCCCTCGTCCCTGGCCTCCTGGGTGGTCAGATCGACCACGAACGCCGCCGCGGCAGTGTCGGGGTCGTCCAGAAGGGCCCGGATGCACTCGGCGTAGATCCGCTCGTGATCCAGGCCCGTCCCCCACGCGTCCAGCGGGTTCACGGCAGGGAGCCCCTCCTCCAGAACGCCCTTCAGCCTGGCCTTCGTGACCGTGGAGATGTCGGCGAACTGGACGCCGACGTCCTCCGCCACGTCGATGAGGTGCGCTCGCTCTCCGCCCGAGTCGTGAATCGCGGCGAGCCCACCGCGGCCGGCCCGCCGCCCGCCGACGAGCAGCTCCACGGTGTCGGCCATCTCGTCGAGGGTGTGGACGCGGAGCGCCCCATGGGCATCGAACACCGCGTCGTAGGCGGCGTCCTCTCCGGCCAGGGCGCCCGAGTGGGCCTCCACCAGCGGGCGAGTCTCCACTGCTCGTCCGACCTTGAGCACGACGACGGGCACGTCGCGACGCTCGGCCGCGGTCAGGGCCGCCCGGAAGGACCGGGGATCCCGAACCGTCTCGATGAACAGGGCAATCAGCGACGTGCTCTCGAGGCCCAGGGCGTAGTGGAGGTAGTCGGCGGCGGTTGTGGTGAGCTCGAGGCCGGAGGAGATCGCGAGGTTGAACCGGATTCCCCGGTCGTTGTGCAGCCAGGCGGAGAACACCGAGCCGGAATGGGTGACCACGGTGACCGAGCCTTCCCGAAGGTCCTCCGGCTCGCTGAACCCACAGGCCCGGAGCCGGCGCTCCACGTTCACGAACCCCATGCCGTTGCCGCCGCAGATGGTCATCCCGGCCCCCCGCGCGATGTCCGTCAGGCGCTGCGCGAGCGTGTGCCGGCCCGGTGCAGCGGGTTCGTGGCAGCTGGCAAAGATGACCGCGGATCGTGCGCCGGCCCGGGCCGAGGCGGTGAGCTGCTCCTCGAGTCGTGCGTTGGCCACCCCCAGGATCGCGAGATCGACCTCCGCCGGGACGGCGCCAACCGAGGGGTAGCACTGGTGTCCCAGGACCTCCTCGTACCTCGGATTCACCGGGTAGACGTGCCCGTCGAAGCCGCCCCGGAGCAGCTGCAGCATCATCTGCTCGCCGAACGAGCCCGGGCGGGCGCTCGCGCCCACCACCGCTACGGACCGGGCTTCGAGCATGGGGACGAGGGTGGGGGAAACCGGCTCGGATCCCGAGGCCGGGGACCCGCTCACGTCCGGCGCAGCGCGCGCCTGCCGCGCTTGCGGTCCCGGAGGACCTGCCGCACGGCGTGGTGTCCGGGGATCCCGCACACCCCCCCGCCGCCGTGGGTCGCGGAGCTGGCCTGGTACAGGCCGGCGATCGGCGTGCGGTAGTCCGCGTATCCGGGCGCGGGCCGCATGTGGAACAGCTGTTCAAGGGATAGTTCGCCGTGGAAGATGTTCCCGCCGATCAGTCCGTACTCCTGTTCCATCTCGTACGGACCGATGACTTGGCGGTGCAGGATCGCGGCCTTGAGGTTGGGGGCCACCTCCGCGTAGGCGTCGATCATCCGGTCCGCGTACGCCTCCAGCTCGTCGGCATGCGGCTCGGACGCCCACTGGTGAGGGACCCACTGCGTGAACAGGGACATCACGTGGATCCCCTCCGGAGCGAGGGTCTTGTCGAACACGGTGGGGATGCAGCCGTCCGAGAACGGAAGTGTGGACGGCTTCCCGCCCTTGGCCTCCTGGAACGCCTGCTCCATGTGCTCCATCGACAGGGCCATCTCGATTGCCCCTGTGTGGTGCTCGCCCACATCTGTTCCCGGATCGGTCAGGAAGTCGGGGAGCTCGGCCAGGGCCAGGTTGATCTTCACCACTCCGCTCCGGGTCCGCCACCGTTCGATGTCGGCGACGAAGTCCCCGGGGAGCTCGGAGCGGTCGAGGTGCTGCATGAACGCGATGCGGGGGTGGACCCCGGTGACCACGATCGGCGCGTGCAGCTCCTCTCCGTTCTCCAGGGCCACGCCCCGGACCCGGCCGTCTCTCGTCAGGACCCGCTCGACGCGCGCCCCGGTTCGAACGGTGGCCCCGAAT
>Ga0137386_10001924_pt1 | contig 13209 bp, 10 predicted proteins | sample SagtaG_4_FD_104910 | JGI IMG/M metagenome (GOLD analysis project Ga0137386, IMG submission 104910) | Vadose zone soil microbial communities from Sagehorn Ranch, Mendocino, California, USA - Sage2_R_100_16 metaG | ecosystem: Environmental > Terrestrial > Soil > Vadose zone | place: USA... | reverse complement strand
GCGATGACGGCCTCGCTCAGCCGGACCGACCCGATGCCGACCAACACGTAAACGCCCGCCGCCAGGACGAGGGAGAGGGCGATCGAGCCGAGGTGGCGCATGGTGCCTCCCGCAGGGTGCAGTTGCACAGTAGCGCAGCTTGTCGGAGCGGCTTCCAGCTAGCGATCGTCAGTCGCGCAGCTTGTCGGAGCGGCTTCCAGCTAGCGATCGTCAGAAACCTACCCCCTCAGGTCAACTGCGCGGTTCCGACGAATGGCTCTTACCTCGACTGCTCTTCCCTGGTGGTCTCTCCCGGCGGGGTATGCCACGCCGACGAGCCGAACTGACCCGGGACGACCCGCTCGGTCGACGGATCGTCGCCGAACTGGCCGTCGAGCGGCGTGTTGACCGGCGTCGCCGGCGTCCAGAAGTCCTTCGTCTCCTCGGCGCCCGGCTCGCCCTCCGGTACCGCCTCGCCCAGTGCCGGCTCCACGGCCGTACCCGGCCACCGCCGCCAGCGGTCCAGGCTCACGACGCCGACCAGCAGCAGCGCGCCGAGCAGCAGGGTGGTGCCGTTGACGACCGGGTCGTACAGGTGCGCCCGGTGGTTGAACAGCGAGACGTCCCGCTGGCTGAGCAGCTTGTACACGTCCTTGCCGTCGAACATCGCGGCCACGTAGCTGGCTACGTAGACCAGGCCGGTCAGCACCGCGCCTAGCGGCGAGAACCGCAGCGTCGCCAGCAGGCCGAGAAGGATGCCGGCGCCCGCGAGGAACAGCAGCGGCCAGACGAAGTCGGTGGCGTGCCAGCTGCCGCCCTGGATCGACTTCGCAAATGCGGCCGCCGACTGTGGCTGGCCGTACGCGATCAAGAGCCACGCCGCGGGCGCGACCACTATCGCGGCGATGAGAGTCCACAGGTGTCGCATACCGCGCACCGTACCGTGTCCGCATCGATTGAACACCCCGTGTGGCGGAGATCTTCGACCGGCGCGGCAGGATAAGGGCATGAGCCTCGGAGAGGTGTTGTGGCGGCCGCCCGCGGGGCAGCGCTCCCGGGTGGGTGACTTCCTGGCCTGGCTCGACCGGGAGCGCGGCTGGACCTTCGCGGGGTACCCGGACCTGTGGGAGTGGTCCACCACCGACCTGGCCGGTTTCTGGCGGGCGGTCTGGGACCATTTCGGCGTCCGCGCGTACGAACCACCCACCGGTACCATCCCGGATGCGCGCATGCCCGGGGCCCGCTGGTTCCCCGGCGCGACGCTCAACTACGCCGAACACGTGCTGCGCACCCCCGGTCTCGCCGAGGACGAGCCGGTGGTCCTCGGGTATTCGCAGACCCGCGCGCCGGTCACGCTGACCGTTGCACAGTTGCGCGAGCAGGTCCGGCGGGTACGGGCCGGGCTGGTCCGGCTCGGGGTCTGCCCGGGCGACCGGGTGGCCGCGTACGCGCCGAACATTCCCGAGACCTTCGTACTCATGCTGGCGACGGCCAGCCTCGGCGCGGTGTTCTCCTCGTGCGCGCCGGAGTTCGGTACCCGGTCCGTGGTCGACCGCTGGCAGCAGATCGCGCCGAAGGTCCTCGTCGCCGTCGACGGGTACGTCTACGGCGGCAAGCGGATCGACCGGCGGGCCGAGGTCGCGGCCGTCCACAGTGCACTGTCCTCTGTGGAGCATCTGGTCACGCTGTCCTATCTGGACGGTACGGCCGCCGACGGGTGGTCGGAACTGAGCAGCGACACCGACGAGCCGCTGGCCTTCACGCCGGTACCGTTCGACCATCCGCTGTACGTGCTCTACTCCTCGGGTACCACCGGACTGCCCAAGCCGATCGTCCACGGCCACGGCGGCATCCTCGTCGAGCACCTGAAGATGCTGGGGCTGCACCACGACCTCGGCCCCGGCGACCGGTTCTTCTGGTACACGACCACCGGCTGGATGATGTGGAACTTCCTGGTCTCCGGGCCGGCCGTCGGCGCGGCGATCGTCATGTACGACGGCGCACCCGACCCGACCGCTCTGTGGCGCCTGGCGGCCGAGGCCGGTGTCACCTACTTCGGGACGTCCGCGCCGTTCCTGCTGGCCTGCCGCAAGGCCGGCGTCGTACCGCGGGAGATGGCCGACCTCTCCTCATTGCGCGGCGTCGGCTCGACCGGTGCGCCGCTGCCGCCCGAGGGCTTCCGGTGGGTGTACGAGGCGGTCGGCGAGCACGTGCTGCTCGCCTCGCTGTCCGGCGGTACCGACGTGTGCACCGGGTTCGTCGGCGGCTCCCCAATCGTGCCGGTCTACGAAGGGGAGATCTCCTGCCGTTGCCTGGGCGCCCGCGTGGAGGCCTTCAACGACAAGGGCGAGCCGGTCATCGGCCAGCTCGGCGAGCTGGTCATCACCGCGCCGATGCCCAGCATGCCGGTCGGCTTCTGGGGCGACGAGACCGGCGAGCGCTACCGGGAGGCCTATTTCGACGTGTACCCGGGTGTCTGGCGGCACGGCGACTGGATCACCATCACCGAGCGGGGCACCTGCATCATCACCGGGCGCTCCGACGCGACGCTGAACCGGGGCGGGGTACGCCTGGGCACGGCGGAGTTCTACTCGGTGGTCGAAGGGCTGCCCGAGGTCGTCGACTCGGTCGTGGTGCATCTGGAGGATCCCGAGGGCGGCGCCGGGGAGCTGCTGCTGTTCGTGGTCCTCGCCCCGGGCCGGGAACTGGACGACGCGCTGCGCGCGCGGATCGCCCGGGAGCTGCGCACCGCGCTGTCGCCCCGGCACGTGCCCGATGAGATCTATCAGGTACGGGCGGTGCCCCGCACGCTGTCGGCGAAGAAGCTGGAGGTACCGGTGAAGAAGATCCTCACCGGTACCCCGGTCGACCGGGCGGCGGCGACCGGCGCCCTGGCCAACCCCGAGTCGTTGCAGGCCTTCGCGGAGCTCGCCCTTGGGCGGGCGGCGTCTGGACTGAGGAGCGAAGCGACGAGGGAAGGCGGCGCATGAGGAGCCCAGGGGCCGCGTGAGCGGAGCGAGCGCCGGCAAGCTCGCCCTTGGGCGGGCGGCGTCTGGACTGAGGAGCGAAGCGACGAGGGCAGGCGGCGCCTGAGGAGCCCAGGGGCCGCGTGAGCGGAGCGAGCGCCGGCAAGCTCGAGCTAGCCGGCTAGATTCCGGGTGACCCGCTCGGCGCCGACCCGCTCCCAGACCTCCTCCGGGTTCAGGTGTCCACAAAGGACGATCGAGGCGCCGACGGCGAGCGGGGCGAGCAGCCAGGTGAGCGGGTCCGGATAGCGGTCCGCGTCGATCATCACCCGGTCGCCCGGCTCGATCTCCAGCTCGGCCGCCCGCGCGGCGGCGGCGGCCAGTAGCTCGTCCTGATCCGGTACCGGTCCGGGCGGGATGAACCGGTCGCCGTGCCCGCGCACCTCGACCGCGTAGTCGAGGTACCCCTCCGGCACGTTGCGCAGCGGCAGCCCGAGCCCGTGCAGGCCGACCAGGTACCGCTGCGGCTGGGTCAGCTCGCCGGCCCGCTCGGGCGGGGCGAACCCGACCTCGGCCGGCCCGGGCGTACCGGCCACCGCCAGACCCAGCGACCAGCTGGCGAGCAGTATCGCGGCGCTCTGCCAGTGCGGCGGCAGGAGCACGAGGGCGCGATCGCCGGGATCCAGCCCGGCGCCGTCCACGAGCAGGTTGGCGGTCTTGGCGACCCAGTTGGCCAGCGTCGCACCGGACAGCTCGGTACGCTCGCCGTTCCCGTCGTCGTACCAGGTCAACATCGGTTGGGTCGGATCCGCGGCAACAATGGCGCCGAAGCGCGCCCCAACCGTCGTCATGCCGCAGATCTATCACAGCCACCTGGGTACCGTCACCGAGCGCTGCCACGTAGCTCTCGGTGAACGCAGCTTGAACGGCCGGGAGCCGGTCCGTACCTTTCGGTAGCACTCTTAACCGATCAACCGTTACGGATGCCCGGTTCGTTGTCGGACCCGTCGCGTTGCGGTCACTGCATCGCCGCCGGCCCGGCGTAGGCTTGCGGAGGAAACGGCAGTCATGACGGAAGGACGGTCCCCGTGACCGGCGGTCGAGCACCACGTGTGCTACTCGACGCAACCAGTGTTCCCGCTGACCGGGGAGGCGTCGGACGGTACGTCGACGGCCTGCTCGGGGCGTTGAACAGAACCGACGTCGATCTGGCCGTGGTATGTCAGCGCGCCGACGCGGAGCGTTACTCACGGTTACTCCACAACGCGACCGTGATCCCGGCGCCGGCCGCCGTGACCCATCGGCCGGCCCGCCTGGCATGGGAGCAGACCGGGCTGCCGCTCCTTGCCCAGCAGGTGAGCGCCGAGGTCCTGCACTCGCCCTTCTACACCTGTCCACTGCGGGCCGCCTGTCCGGTGACGGTGACGGTGCACGACGCCACCTTCTTCACCGAGCCGGAGCACTACGACAAGTCCAAGCGCACGTTCTTCCGCAGCGCGATCAGGACCTCGCTGCGCCGCGCGGCCCGCGTGATCGTGCCCAGCAAGGCGACCCGCGACGAGCTGATCCGGCTGCTCGACGCCGACCCGACCCGCATCGACGTGGCCTACCACGGCGTGGACCACGACGCGTTCCACGTGCCGAGCGAGGACGAGAAGGCGCGGGTACGCGCGCGGCTGGGCCTGGGCGACACGGCCTACGTGGCGTTCCTGGGCGCCAAGGAGCCGCGCAAGAACGTGCCCAACCTGATCCGCGGCTGGGTGCTCGCGTCCGCCGACCTGGAGCCGTTGCCGGCGCTGGTGATCGCGGGCGGCTCCGGGCACGACGACGAGATCGACCAGGCGGTCGCCGAGGTCCCCGCAAACCTGCGCATCCTGCGCCCTGGGTACCTGCGCTACACCGACCTGCCCGGATACCTCGGCGGCGCGCTGGTGGCCGCGTACCCGTCGCACGGGGAAGGGTTCGGCCTGCCGGTACTGGAGGCGATGGCGTGCGGCGCGCCGGTCCTCACCACGCCGCGGCTCTCGCTGCCCGAGGTCGGCGGCGACGCGGTTGCATACACCGGCGAGTACCCGGAGGAGATCGCCCGCGACCTGCGCGCGCTGCTCATCGACGAGGCGCGCCGGATGACCCTGGCCAAGGCCGGGGTGGAACGGGCGAAGGAGTTCAGCTGGGAGTCCAGCGCCGAGGTACACCTGGCGGCGTGGACCCGGGCGATCGGGTGAGGTCGCCGGCATCCCCGGGTGGGCGGCGGGGGTGACCGGTCGGCATGATGGGCGGATGCTCTACGCAGTCATCCCCGCCGGTGGGAGCGGCACCCGGCTCTGGCCGTTGTCCCGGGCCGGCAGACCGAAGTTCCTGCACCTGCTGACCGGAAGCCCGCTGACGCTGCTCCAGGCGACGGTCGAGCGGCTGGCCCCGCTGGCGCCACCCGAGCAGACCTACGTGGTCACCGGGGTCGGCCACGCTGCCGACGTGGCCCGCCAGCTTCCTGAGCTGCCCGCCGAGAACATCCTGGTCGAGCCGTCGCCGCGGGACTCCTGCGCGGCGATCGGGCTCGCGGCGGCGGTCATCGCGCGGCGCGACCCGCAGGCGGTCATGGGCGCGTTCCCGGCCGACCACCTGGTCGGCCACCCGGAACGGTTCGCCGAGGTGGTACGGCAGGCGGCCGACGGGGCGCGGCAGGGGTACCTGATGACCGTGGGCATCACGCCGACGCACGCGGAGACCGGGTACGGGTACCTGGAGTGTGGCGAGCCGGTCGACGGCGGCCCGATCCGGCGGGTTCAGGAGTTCAAGGAGAAGCCGACGTTCGAGGTCGCCAGCTCGTACGTGCAGTCCGGGCACTACCTGTGGAACGCCGGCATGTTCGTCTGGCAGGTCGACGTGTTCCTGCGCGAGCTGGCCCGGCAGCAGCCGGCGTTGCACGCCGGCCTGAGCACGATCGCGGAGGCCTGGCAGACGCCGGCCCGCGAGGACGTCCTCGGCCAGCTCTGGCCCGCCCTGCCGAAGATCTCGGTCGACTACGCGGTGATGGAGGGCGCGGCCGCGGCGGGGCTGGTCGCGACGGTACCGGGCGCGTTCGGCTGGAACGACGTCGGCGACTTCCACACCCTCGGCGAGGTACTGCCCGGCGACGACGCCAACAATGTCGTGGTCGAGCCGGCCGCCGACCAGGACAAGCCGGACGTCCTGCTCGTCGACTCGGCCGGCGTGGTCGTCGTACCGCACTCCGGCCGGCTGGTCAGCGTGCTGGGCATGCGCGACATCATCGTGGTCGACACCCCCGACGTGGTGCTGGTCTGTCCCCGGGAGCGGGCGCAGGACGTCAAGAAACTCGTCGAGCAGCTCAAGGGGCGGGGCGACCTGCGGCTGGTCTGAGCCGCGGCCGGCCCGCCGCGGGGCGCAGCCGGCGCCAGAGCCAGCGCGTGCCGGTCACCGGTACCCGCCAGGCGTAGCCGAGCAGCAGCCCGCCGAGGATCACCAGTACCGCGCCCTGGGCGAGGTCGGGTACGTCGCCGGGCCAGAAGGCGCCCATCGGCAGGAAGATCAGCAGCATGCCGGTGGCCAGCGACAGTGGCCCGATCAGCCGCAGGCCGCGGGCGTCCTCCGGGTGCCCGGCCAGGTACCCGGCGGCGTGCTCGCGCGCCTGGGCCGGCCGGCCGATCTCCAGCAGCGCCTCAGCCGTTAAGAGGCCAAAACTGCTCATGTCGACTCCTCGGTGCTCTTGGCGGGTCCGCGCTCGGATCCGCCATGAGGCTCCTCGAAAGCACTGAGCCAGCCGATTCGCTCGCTACGCTCGCTCATGGGCGGGCAGGTTAGTCGATCTGCCGCCTTGGCGATCCCGGATTCAGCCTGGCAGACCGATGGATAGCAGACCGAGCGGCAGGGCGTCGGCGGCCAGCGGGACGTGCGGCCGCAGCCGGCCGGCATCGGCTTCCCGCCAGGCGGTGACGAGGCCTTCGGCGGCGAGGGCGGCGCGCAGCCGGTGCAGGTCGGCACCGGCCCGGAAGGCGGCCCGCGGCGCCGGTCCGGCGGCCGCCAGGACCAGCTCGCCACCGGGCAGGTCGGGAAACTCGTCGCGCAGCTTGTCCCGTACCCCTGCGGGAAGGAGGGTCAGGAAGGGCGACGCGACCACATCGAGGGCCCGGCTGACTGCCGCGCCGCCCACCGGCGCGCCGGCGATGTCCACATCGGACAGTACCGCCGCCGCGCGCTGCCCTTCCGCGCGTGCTTCGGCGGTACCGGTCGCGAAGAGGTCGTGCGCCGCATCGCGCACCAGCGCGGCCGCGCCCGGCCCGTCCGGGGTACCGGTGACCGCGAGGCCCCGCACGACCGCCACGGGTACCTGGTCGGACTTGTTCTTCACCAACTCCGCCGCCGCGCACAGCTCGTCGATCACGGCCATCTGGGTGATGCTCAGCTCGTTGCCGTACGCGTCGTGCTCGCCCCGGTAGTCGCGCAGCGGGTCGAGGCCGGCCGCACCGAGCGCCACGTCGGTCAGCCCGGTACGCCATGGCCGGCCCATGGTGTCGGAGACCAGGACGGCGACGTCGCGCCCGAACCGCTCGCGCAACGCCACCCGCAACGCGCGGGCCGAGGCGTCGGGATTCTCCGGCAGCAGCACCAGATGCGCTCTGTCCACATTGGAGGCGTCGATGCCGGCGCCGGCCAGGACGAACCCGTGGTGCGTCTGCACGATCCGGACCGACCCGCGGCGGGCCACGGTACGGGCGGTCTCCCGGGCCACCGCCGCCGCCCGGGCCGCCTCGCGCTCGGGCCCGTCGACCGGTACCGGTACCAGCCGGCCCTCCGCCTTCGAGATGATCTTGCTGGTGACCACGAGCACGTCCCCGTCGGCCAGCCAGGGCGCGGCGGCGGCGATCAATGCGGCCAGGTCGTCGCCGGGCCGCACGTCCCCGATCCCGGTCACCGGGAGGATCTGAATCACGCTGCCTCCAGCGCCGCTTGCACGATGGCGAGCGTCGCCGCCTCGTCGGTCATCCATAGCGGGCATGCCCGTACCCGTACCCCGTCCAGCCGAACCTCGGCGTCCACGGTATCGACCAGCCAGGCGTCGAGGATGCCCCCGGCCGACCGGGCGCCGTAGAGCCCGCCGACCCCGGCCGCCGTACACGGCACGTCGAGGGCGGCGAGGCACTTGTCGGCCATCCCGCGTACCGGTGCCCCGCCGATGACCGGCGAAACCCCGACCACGGGCGCACTGCCGCGCACCAGGGCGTCGCGCAACTCGGCGACCGCCAGGATCGGGGCGATCGAGACCACCGGGTTGCTCGGGGCGACCAGTACCAGGTCGGCGTCGGCTAGGGCGTCGAGCACCCCGGCGGCCGGCTTGGCGGCTTCGGCGCCGACGAACACGAAGCGCTCGGCGGGCAGCTCGGCGCGGTACCGGATCCACCATTCCTGGAAGTGCAGCGCGCGGCCGCCGGTGACCACGTGGGTCTCCATCCGGTCGTCCGTGGCGGGCAGCAGCCGGACGCCGGGTTGCCAGCGGGCGCACAGCGCCTCGGTCACGGCGGACAGCGGGTACCCGGCGTCGAGCATCCGGGTGCGCACCAGGTGGGTCGCCAGGTCCTTGTCGCCCAGCCCGAACCAGGCCGGCTCGGCGCCGTACGCGGCCAACTCCTCCTTGACCACCCAGCTCTCGCCGGCCCGGCCCCACCCGCGATCCCGGTCGGCGCCGCCGCCCAGGGTGTACATGACGCTGTCCAGGTCGGGGCAGATCCGCAGCCCGTGCAGGGTCACGTCGTCGCCGACGTTGACGACGGCGGTGACCTCGGCGCCGGTCGCCCGTACCCCGGCCAGGAAGCGCGCCCCGCCGATCCCGCCGGCCAGCACGACGATTCGCATGCCGCCATCCTCCCAGCAGCCGCGCAGTTCGTCGGAGCGGCTACCGGTCAGCGGCCCGATCAGCCACGCCGACCGCCCACAGGTGGTGCAACGGCGCTAGGCTGCCCGGAGCACCCGGCGGAGAATCCGGGCCGACCCGTACCAAGGGGGAGTTGTGACTACCCAGCCGCCTATCCCTTCGGCGCCCACGGCCAGCCCGGCCACCGAGCCGAAGGATCCGGTCAGCATCACCGCGCCGTTGCGCGAGTGGGCTGCCTTGCTCCTGGTCGTCGCGACCGCGGCGCTTCTGTTCCTCGCCCTGATCGGCCTGCTCCTGACCAACAACGGGTTGGGCGGATTCGGCGACCGGGCCAACCTGTACTACGAGTCGTTCGTCAGCCTGGCCACCATCCTGCTCCCGCTGGCGGGCGTGCTGCTGGCCACCCACATCAAGCCGGTGGCGGGCAGGGCCAAGGTGGTCACCCTGCTAGCCTTGATCGACTACGGCTTCGCCGCGCTCATGGGCCTGGTCTGCCTCCTGGCCGGCTTCGTGCAGAGCATCTCGGGGGCGGCCGTCAACTCGTTCGTGACGCTGCTGACCCGGCTGGTCTGGCTCGCCCTGCTGGCGTTCGCCGGCTTCGTGGTACTACGCGTGCTCCTGGGCGCCTTCGTGGTACCTAAGCCGGCGCCGGCGCCGACCGGCTACCCGGGCGGGTACCCGGGCTACCCCGGCTACCCGGGTGCGCAGGGCTACCCGCAGCAGCAGCCCGGTCAGGGGTACCCGCAGCAGGGGTACCCGCAGCCCGGCTATCCGCAGCCCGGCTATCCGCAGCCGCAGGCCGGCTACCCGACCCAGGGCTACCAGCACGCCGGGTACCCGACGCAGGCCTACCAGCCACCGGCCGCCCCGGCTCCGGCCCCGTTCGCGCAGCCCAGCTCGGGACCGCCGGTCAGCGCCCCGTACCCGTCGTACTCGGTGACCCCGCCGAGCTCGGCTCCGCCGGCCGAAGGAGTCTCCTCCGCGCCACCGGGGTACCCGCCGTCGGCGTACCCGGCCTCGGGACAGCCGGCCTGGGGCGCGCCCGGTGGCGAACCGGCCAGCCCGCCGTCGAGCGCTGCCCCGTCCAGCGCCGCCCCGTCCAGCGCCGCCCCGTCGAGCGCCGCCCCATCGAGCGGCGGCCCGTCCAGCGGCGGCCCGTTCGGCGCAGCCCCGGCCGGGCAGCACGCCGCCGGTGGGCCCGCCGACAACGGGCTCGGGGAGGGCGGCGACCGCACCCAGGCCCTGCCGCCCCGGCCAGCGGGCGGCCAGCCCAGCGGCCAGCCCGGCGACGAACCCACCCAGCGCTGGGGGTGAAACTCACATCGGCGCTCGGTGCGGCGACGACATAGGCTGCACGGGTGCGTGAACCGACCGACACCAGCCTCCGCCGAGCGCTGCGCCGGGCCGCCGACGGTCGCGTCCTCGACGCCACCGAGGCGGCGGTCCTGCTCGACGCACGGGGTACCGCCCTCGACGAGTTGCTCGCCATCGCCGGCGCGATCCGCGATGCGGGTCTCGCCGACGCCGGGCGCCCGGGCGTCGTCACGTACTCCAAGAAGGTCTTCGTCCCGCTGACCCGGCTGTGCCGGGACCGCTGCCACTACTGCACGTTCGTGACCGTGCCGCACCGGCTGCCAGCCGCCTACCTGGAGCGCGACGAGGTGCTCGCGATCGCCGCGGCCGGCGCGGCGCAGGGGTGCAAGGAGGCGCTGTTCACGCTCGGCGACCGGCCCGAGGACCGGTGGCCGCAGGCCCGCGCGTGGCTGGAGGAGCGCGGGTACGCGTCCACAGTGGACTATCTGCGCGCGTGCGCGATCGCGGTACTGGAAGAGACCGGGCTCCTGCCGCACCTCAATCCCGGCGTCCTGTCCTGGGCGGAGCTGCAGCGGCTCAAGCCGGTCGCGCCGAGCATGGGCATGATGTTGGAGACGACTGCTACGCGGCTCTGGACAGAGCCGGGTCAAGCTCATTTCGGGTCGCCGGACAAGGAGCCCGCCGTCCGGCTGCGGGTACTGGAGGACGCCGGGCGGGTCGGCGTGCCGTTCACCACCGGCATCCTCATCGGCATCGGCGAAACCCTCGACGAGCGGGCCGACTCGCTGTTCGCGATCCGCCGGATCGCCCGCGAGTACGGCCACCTTCAGGAGGTCATCGTCCAGAACTTCCGCGCCAAGCCGGACACCGCCATGCGCGCGATGCCCGACGCGGAACTGCACGACCTGGCCGCCACTGTCGCCGTCGCCCGGCTGGTACTCGGCCCGAAGGCGCGCATCCAGGCGCCACCGAACCTCATCGCGGGCGAGTACGACCTGCTGCTGCGGGCCGGCATCGACGACTGGGGTGGCGTCTCGCCGGTGACCCCGGACCACGTCAACCCGGAGCGGCCGTGGCCGCAGATCGAGGAGCTGGCCCGCCGGTCGGCCGCGGCCGGGTTCACGCTGCGCGAGCGGTTGACCATCTACCCGGAGTACGTGCGGCGCGGGGTGCCGTGGCTCGATCCCCGGCTGGCCGCCCACGTCGCCGCCCTGGCCGATCCGGAGACCGGGCTGGCAGTGCAGAGCGCGATGCCGGAAGGCCGGCCCTGGCAGGAGCCGGACGAGACGGCGCCGGGCGGCCGGATCAACCTCCACGCCGAGGTCGACACGCTCGGGAGAAGCGCGGACCGGCGCTCGGACTTCGACTCGGTGTACGGCGACTGGTCCGAGGTGGCCGCGCACGCGGTCGCCGCCCGCCCCGCGGCGCAGTCGCCGCGGCTGGATTCGGCGGTACTCACCGGGCTGCGGCTGGCCGAGAGCGATCCCGCCGCGCTCCTTCAGGAGCAGCACGAGGGCGCCGCGCTGGCCCTGCTGGAAGCCGACGGCACCGCGCTGGACGAGCTGGCCCGCATCGCCGACGAGCTGCGCCGGGACACGGTCGGCGAGGACGTCACCTACGTGGTCAACCGGAACATCAATTTCACCAACGTCTGCTACGTCGGCTGCCGGTTCTGCGCCTTCGCGCAGCGCGAGCGCGACGCCGACGCGTACCGGCTGTCTGTGGAGCAGGTGGCCGACCGGGCCGAGGAGGCCTGGCGGGCCGGCGCGACCGAGGTCTGCATGCAGGGCGGGATCGACCCGAAGCTGCCCGGTACCGCGTACGCCGACCTGGTACGCGCGGTCAAGCGGCGGGTACCGGAGATGCACGTCCACGCCTTCTCGCCCATGGAGATCGTGACGGCTTCCGCCAAGGCCGGTGTCTCGATCCGGGACTGGCTGACCGAGCTGCGCGCGGCCGGCCTGGACACCATCCCGGGTACCGCCGCGGAGATCCTCGACGACGACGTGCGCTGGGTACTGACCAAGGGCAAGCTGCCGGCGTCGACCTGGGTCGAGGTGGTGAGCACCGCACACGAGCTCGGCCTGCGGTCCAGCGCCACGATGATGTACGGGCACGTCGACCACCCGCGCCACTGGCTCGGGCACTTCCGGGTATTGGCCGGCGTGCAGGACCGTACCGGCGGCTTCACCGAGTTCGTCGCGCTGCCGTTCGTGCACCAGAACGCGCCCATCTACCTGGCCGGCATCGCCCGCGCCGGGGCCACCTGGCGGGAGAACCGGGCGGTGCACGCGATGGCCCGGATCCTGCTGCACGGCCGGATCACCAACATCCAGTGCTCCTGGGTCAAGCTGGGCGACGGGGGTACCGTCGCGATGCTGAACGGCGGCGCGAACGACCTCGGCGGCACGCTGATGGAAGAGACGATCTCGCGGATGGCGGGCTCCGAGCACGGCTCCGCCCGTACCGTCGCGCAACTGCAAGCGATCGCCGCCGCGGCCGGACGGCCGGCCCGCCAGCGCACCACCACCTACGCCGTCCCGTGATTCGCTGGCGACTCGCCGGAGTCGCGTTACCTCCGTGACCCCTGGATCGATAGGGAAGCGGCGGTACGGCCGCGAACGCCCCCGACGAACAGGCCCATTTACCAGGTTCCGCTTGACGCGTCACGCATTACACGCGTGTAATTTCAGTGGGGTTGTTCAACAGGGGCAGGCGAATCGCCACTGATTGGACTTATACGGCGGAGGTTCAGCCTTCGCGTGGGGGGTTAACGCCGGCGCCCGCGGCCGGTGGAAGGAGGCACGCTGATGGACGGCCGAGTTGCCGGGGCCGATCTGCTGGGCAACGCTCCCGAGTGGCAGGAGCGGGCACTGTGCTCGCAGACCGACCCGGAGGCGTTCTTCCCGGAGAAGGGCGGCTCGACACGGGAGGCCAAGCGGATCTGCTCGCGCTGTGAGGTACGGGCGGAATGTCTGGAGTACGCGCTGGGGCACGACGAGCGCTTCGGGATCTGGGGCGGACTGTCCGAACGCGAACGCCGGAAGTTGAAGCGCAGCG
>Ga0137386_10001911_pt1 | contig 13244 bp, 13 predicted proteins | sample SagtaG_4_FD_104910 | JGI IMG/M metagenome (GOLD analysis project Ga0137386, IMG submission 104910) | Vadose zone soil microbial communities from Sagehorn Ranch, Mendocino, California, USA - Sage2_R_100_16 metaG | ecosystem: Environmental > Terrestrial > Soil > Vadose zone | place: USA... | reverse complement strand
CTCTGGATGTTCCTGCTCCAGACAATTACCCCGCCCGATCATGAGGTTATCCTTATTGATGCCAACCCCCGCGCGATGAGCGATGACGAGATCGTTGAGTTGCTACGTGAGCAGAGCATCGAACCACTTGGGCAGGTCGCCATGACCAGAATGGCTGAGAAAGCCTACCGCGTCGCCGACGCGATCCGCTCCGCAAATGTGCCGGTCGTGATGGGCGGTCCGCATGTCACAGAGGTTCCGGATGAGGCACTGGGACGAGATGGAGGACCGCGTCACGTTGATGCAATCGCGCTTGGTGAAGCTGATGAAACCTGGCCCAAAATCGTTGAAGACGCCGCTCGCGGCGAGCTCAAAGAGATTTACGCGCCGGTTGACGAGTCGGGCAAAGAACGCAAACCGAGTCTTCAGCCATACCCCGAAATTCCCTGGGAGTCACTGAACCTGGAGCAGTTCGATTTCTTCCCGCGCGTGTTGCGTCCCTTGCTTTCGCGCGTCGGCCCACGGTGGCGCACCTTTCGCATAATTCCCATCGAATCGGGGCGTGGTTGTCCTTATGGCTGTGAGTTCTGCACCGTCACAGGTTTTTTCGGTGACTCGATTCGCTTCCGCACAAATCAAAGCATTGTTGACGAACTCTTGAAGTTGAAAGCGCGGGCAAAGTCGGAAGCCGGATTCGTTACTGTCTTTTTTGTCGACGATAACTTTGCCATCAGTATCAAACGCACTAAATCCCTGCTCCGCGACATTATCGCGGCCGGTGCCGAGGTTCCCTGGACCGCGCAGATAAGCGCCAATCTCTTGCGCGATGAAGAGCTGGTTGACCTGATTGCTCGATCGGGCGGCAAGATAATCTTCATCGGGATGGAGTCGATTGATCCGGTCAATCTCGCGGACGTTAATAAGAGTTTCAATAAGCCCGAGGAATACGCCACCGTGCTCAATCGGCTCGCCGAACGCGATATCTATGCAATCACCTCATTCATCATCGGTTTGGATAACGACACCCCCGGCGTGGCCGAACGGATCCTGCAACAGATTCGCACCTGGCCGCCGGGTCTACCGATCTTTGGCCAGCTCACGCCGTTCCCGTCCACACCGCTGTACCAGCGCCTATTGAAAGATGGCCGGCTGATCAGGCCGAAACACTGGTTAAAGTTTGAGCGATATACGATGGCCCACAAGCCGCTGAAGATGACCATCGACGAGACGCATAGCGAGCTTCATCATGCCTGGGCCTCTTCATACAGTCCGGAGAGAAATGCTGAAGCGGTTGCGGCGCTGAGCCACAAGCCGGTGGGGCCTCGCGTCTTTCACTTCATTTCCAGGCTCGTATTCCGGGCGATCTATTTCCCACAAACAACCAAGGGCGACTGGATGAAAGTAGTCTTTCAAAATCGGCAGACGGTCTTCAACCTCGTGAAGGAAGCGCTTGGCGCCCTGCTAACTTCAAAGAAACAAGGCGGGGCCGGAAGTAAAAAGAAGGCCGGCGAACAGGTCAGTCCGCCTGCAATGGCGCGTGCCCAAAGCACAAATGAATAGGGATCTTATCCGATCCCCCAATGTCGCTAGGTAATTTCTAAAGTAGAGCTAAGGGAGTTTATAGCAGTTCAACAAAGGCGGGGTCTGTGCGCTAACACACAGAGCCGAGACCTGGCGAAAGAATAAAGCGGATCACTATCCGAGCAGCCGATCGAACTCCTCTTTCACTACCCGGTAACATTCGCAGACGGTCTCTTCCATTTTCTGGCGGTCGAGAATCTTGATGTGACCACGGACGTAACTAATCGCTCCCGCATCCTGCAGGCGGCCGGCAGCCACGGTGACGCCTTCGCGACGCACGCCCAACATATCGGCAATCAGTTCCTGGGTCATAATCAACTCATCTGTCTTGAGACGGTCATGGCTTAACAAGAGCCAGCGGCAAAGTTGCTGCTCCACTGAATGAAGACGGATGCAAACGGCCGTCTGGGATATCTGAGTAATCAATGCTTGCGTATAGCGCAGCAACATCTGTTGAAACTTACCACCCATCGCGAACTCATCCTGCAGCACTTTTGCCTTCATCCTGAAGGCGCCGCCCGCGCTCTGTACGACGGCGCGATTGGGCATGGTGCCGCCGCCCATGAAGAGCGCAATCCCGACTACGCCATCGTTTCCCGTCAAACCCATTTCAGCACTGGTGCCGTTTTCCATGGTGTAGAGCAAAGAGACGATTGAAGTCGTCGGGAAATAGACATAGTCCAGGTGTCCGCCGAATTCGTAGACAACTTCACCGAGAGAAAACGCAACCTGCTGTAAGCGTGGGTGCAGTCGTTCATACTCGTCAGTCGGAAGCGCGCCGAGCAGCCGGTTCTCAACTGCCTCGTTCGGTGTCGTAACTGCAGACATGCGCGTAGATCTCATGCAGCGATCCTCAATAAAACGCGGCTGGTCGCGTACGATAGGTTCATTATACTCTAAGCAATATCGATGAGTAGCTTATCGGAAAAATGTCATGTATGTGATCCCGCGCGCAGACGGTTCTAATCACTTGGCCCACTGTGGTTGACGAGCAATATCAAGGGATTGAAGGTCAGACAGAGTTTTTGAAATTAAGGAGAATACGATCATGTTATGGATAATTCTGATAGTGTTGTTGCTGCTGTGGGCACTTGGGTTTGTGGGTGGCTTTGTTACCACCAACCTGATTCACCTGTTGCTGCTCGGAGCGCTGATCATTCTTGCGTTTAATATTTTCTCCCGCCGCCGCCCGGCATGAGCCACGAGAGAGATCCGGCAAATCAGGGGCAGGCGAAAAAAAGTGTCAGGCTTTAACGCCGTTTCAACGCACGGCAATGGCCGAAGGCACATTATCGGGCGGAGCAATCGGTACCGCGCCAGCGTCAGGTGTCTTGAAACTATCGACAGCTTCTGGTTCATCGCCGTAAACATCAAAGACTGTAAGAAGACTTGCGGTCGTCATCAGCTCCTCGAGTCGTTGGGTGAGATTGAGCAGCTTGATCTGCCCGCCCCTCTTAGTCAAACCGACATGACTGGAAATAAGTTCGCCCAGACCCCTTGAATCGATGTAAGTAACTCGCGCCAGATTCAGCACAATCTGATTTCGCCCTTCGTTGACCAGGGAGCAAATTGCTTCCTGTAGGGCTACATTGTTTCCGCTGATTCTTATGTTGCCGTCCATGTCCAAAACCGTCACGTTTCCGATTCGACGTTGATGGATGTTGAGGGTGCTCATGCCGGTTCTCCATGTCTTCAGTCAGGAGGAGGTTTTACCAATGAAAAATGAAAAGCCTCGCCAGATTTCTGGAGCGTCATTCCTGTCGAGGGGCGGACCTCAGGTCCGCCCTCTCGCAGTCAGGAATCTCTTTACTTTTACACCGTCTTGACGGGGGCCGTCTGGTGGAATGTGGAATTGGCAAACTCGAATGTCTTAATCGTCGGCGTTCCTTCGAGCACATTTGAGAGCGTCTTCAACACTTCCGCATAGCCTACGCGGCTATAAGCGTCTGCGTCCTCTTTTGAATCCCAGAAGCTGTTGGCAATCGCTTCCGAGCGTTCCGGAGCGATAAAGGTGGTCTCATCGCGGAAGCCCTTATGCTTGCGCAGCAAAGGGATAATCTCGTTTTCATTGATGCGGGTGAGCTCCTTGGCCGAATTGGCCTTGAGCTTCATGGTGATTTGTCTTCCAAACATTTGTTAGCTCCTTAAGTTGTTGAGCTGTGAACTTCAGATAGTCTGGATGATTCCAGAAGGGCTGAGAAAGGAGTAAGCGAACTCAATTCCCAAGGACACTACGCTAAGACAGAGATATATGTCAAGTATACAATATATCTCGCATAGACAATATTTCTCATGTGTGCTATATAGTGTACGCGAAAGGAAGACGCCATGATTGAGATTCGAATTGACAGCCTGCTGAAAAGTCACGGGCGAACGTTCTACTGGCTCGCCAAACAGACGAGCATCAGCCACACGACGTTGTGGCGCTTGAAGAAAGGCAAAGCTTTCGGAATTAATTTCGACACTCTGGAGAAGCTATGCCAGGCGCTAGTGTGCCAACCCGGCGATGTGCTCTCGCTCACTAACGGGAAAAAGATCGTTAAAGCGCGTAGCGCAAGAAGACTGCCGGCGAAGTAATCATCATGGCTCTGAAATTTGGAACTCTCGATAAACCGAAAAGGAGATTGAAATAAGTTATGACGAATATCCAACCACTGCACGACCGCGTGATCGTGAAACGCATCGATGAAGGCGAGCAGGTTCGCGGCGGCATCATTATTCCCGACTCTGCGAAAGAGAAGCCACAGGAGGGCGAAGTGATCGCCGCCGGCCTGGGCAAGTACAAAGATGACGGCTCGCGCCAGGCCCTGGATGTAAAGGCAGGCGACCGCGTCTTGATTGGCAAGTACAGCGGCTCGGAGATCAAGGTTAATGGTGACGAGCTGTTGATTATGCGCGAGGACGAGATTCTCGGAGTCATCACGCGCGCGGGCGCGGCCGCCGGCGGCGGCAGGAAGAGCCACTAGGTTCTGGCGTCACAACTTTAATTAGGAGAAAGAGACAAAGATTATGGCAAAACAAATAACTCATGGAGAAGAATCGCGCGCTGCAATTCTGCGCGGGGTCAATCAACTCGCCGACGCGGTGAAGATTACACTGGGACCAAGGGGGCGAAACGTCGTCCTCGATAAGAAATACGGCAGCCCGACGATTACCAAAGATGGTGTAACCGTGGCGAAGGAGATCGAACTCAAAGATCCAACGGAGAACATGGGCGCCCAAATGGTGCGCGAGGTGGCGTCGAAGACCAGCGACGTCGCAGGCGACGGTACCACGACGGCGACCGTGCTCGCGCAGGCGATTTTCCGCGAAGGCGTTAAAACTGTTGCGGCGGGTGCGAACCCGATGGCCCTGAAGCGCGGCATCGACAAAGCAGTTGAGCGCGCCACGAAAGAGATCAAGAGAATGTCGAAGCCGGTCAACGGTGACATGATCGCGCAGGTGGGCACGATCTCTGCCAATGGGGACCACACCATCGGCGAATTGATTGCCGAAGCAATGCAGAAGGTTGGCAAAGATGGGGTCATCACCGTCGAAGAATCAAAGACGATGGACACGGCCCTGGAGGTTGTCGAAGGGATGCAATTTGATCGCGGTTACCTTTCGCCCTACTTCGTTACCGACGCGGAAAGCATGGAAGCCGTGCTTGAGAATCCGGTAATTCTTCTCAGCGAGAAAAAGATTTCTTCGCTGCGCGACATGCTGCCGATTCTTGAGCAGGCGGCGAAGCTGGGTAAATCAATCTTGATTATTGCTGAAGATGTTGAAGGTGAAGCATTGGCGACCCTCGTGGTCAACAAGCTGCGCGGCACCATCACCGTCGCCGCGGTGAAGGCGCCTGGCTTCGGTGATCGTCGTAAAGCAATGCTTGAAGACATCGCGGTCCTCACTGGTGGAACAGTCATCAGCGAAGACCTCGGCATCAAGCTTGAAAACGTTAAGCTGGAAGACCTGGGCAGCGCCCGGCGGGTGACCCTCGACAAGGAAACCACCACCATCATTGATGGCGGGGGCAACACCAAGGACCTGCAGGCCCGCGTCAAAACGCTGAAGGCTCAGATCGAAGAAACCTCTTCTGATTATGACCGCGAAAAACTTCAGGAGCGTCTGGCGAAACTTGTCGGCGGCGTCGCGATAATTCGCGTCGGCGCAGCCACTGAAACTGAACTCAAGGAGAAGAAGGCGCGGGTCGAAGACGCAATGAATGCGACCCGAGCGGCGGTCGAAGAGGGCATCGTGCCCGGCGGCGGCGTGGTTTTGATTCGCGCTGCAAAGGCGTTGGACAAATTCAAACTGTTCGATGCCGATAACGAGGACGAACCCGCCGGCGACCCGGACGAACAAATTGGCGTCAACATCGTCCGTCGCGCCCTGGAAGAGCCCTTGCGACAAATTGTCGCGAACGCGGGCAAAGAAGGCGCGGTCATTGTCGAGAAAGTTCGCGCTGAAAAGAATCCGAACGTCGGCTACAACGCCGAGACCGAAACATTCGAAGACCTGGTGGCTGCCGGTGTCATTGATCCGGCGAAAGTCACCCGATGTGCGCTGCAAAATGCGGCATCAATTGCGGGCTTAATGCTAACAACTGAAGCTCTCATTTCTGAGCTACAGGAAGATAACAAGCTGCGGGCAATGCCCGGCGGCATGGATATGTAACTCCTTGGCAGATTGGGAAGCCGCAGTTTTCGGCATGCGGCTTCTGTTGACTCGCCAGGGAAGAGTCTTCCGGGTGAGAAGCCCCGCATGGGGAAAGGTATGAAACTTATGTCTATGAAACTTTATGTCGGTAATCTCTCGTTTGATACGTCGAGCAATGAACTCCAAACATTGTTCGCGCAGGCGGGGACGGTTGAAAGCGTCTCCTTGATTGAAGATCGCGAAACAGGTCGCTCGCGCGGCTTCGGCTTCGTCGAAATGTCCTCGAGCGAGGAAGGCGCGACAGCTATCCAGAAGTTCGACGGCCAGGAAGTAGGCGGCCGCGCGTTGAGGGTCAATGCAGCCAAGCCGCGCGAAAATCGCATCGGCTTTTAATTGGAATTAAGAGTGCTGCAATTGCGAAGTCTGAAGAGACCTCGGGCCTGGAAACGGCCCGAGGTCTCTCTGATTACCTCGAGAGACACGCATACTTAGGCGAACCTAACTTCATTCCGGCAGGAATATTCGAGTGTCTTGTAAGGAGTACGTCGTTAATCAATAGCGATCATTCGCTCAACTGCGCGAGCGGCGCGGAGGCGAATGTCTTCGGGAACGTCGATCACATACTGATGTTTCTGTAATGATTTTAGGGTGTCCTCGAGCGTGATCTGGTTCATGTGCGGGCAGCGCACGCTGCACAGTCGCAGCATTTCCTTTCCTGGATTTGCGGCGGCCACGTTGTCTCCCATCGCGCATTCCGTTAGCAACAGATACCGGCCCGCCTGGCTGCTTGCGACGTACTTAGACATCGCGGTCGTGCTGCCTGAGAAATCCGATGCCTCAACAACCTCGGGACTGCATTCAGGGTGTGCCAGAACCACAACGTCGCTGAACTGTTTCCTGACATTCTGCACATCTTCGATCGTGAACTTCTCGTGAACCTCACAACGTCCACGCCAACCAATCATCTGATAATCGAGTTCATCATCCGACTGTTTTCTCAGGTGCGCGTCTGGTCCGTTCACTTTTGGAAAGATAATGTGCTTTCCTGTCTGGCGAGCGACGTTCTTTGCGAGATATTCGTCAGGAATGAAAATCACAGTCTCGGTGTTGAGCGATTCAACTACGGAGGCGGCGTTTGCGGAAGTGCAGCAAATGTCCGACTCCGCTTTCACGTCTGCGTATGTGTTTATATAGGTGACGACGGGCACGCCGGGAAATCTGCGCTTCAACTCGCGCACGTCCGCAGCGGTAATACTCGACGCAAGTGAGCAGCCCGCTCGCGACGGTAACAGCACAGTCTTCTCAGGATTCAGGATCTTCGCCGTCTCAGCCATAAACCTGACGCCGCAAAAGACTATGATGTCGCAATCCGTTTCGGCCGCTTTGCGGCAAAGCTCCAGTGAATCTCCGACGTAGTCCGGAATCGAATTGAAGAGTGCCGGCTCCATGTAGTTGTGGCCGAGAATTACGGCATTCTTTTCGCGCTTCAGGCGATTGATCCTGGCGGCCAGCTCAGCCTTAAGGCCTAATTCAATATCCGGCACTACTCCTGCCAGAATTGCCTGCAACCGACTCTGCATTTCATGCGGACTTGTTATAGTTGCGGTATTCATTATGTTTCAAGTTTACCGTCTTGCGTCGTGATTTTCCTAAGACACCCACTCCAGACTCGCATCAAACGATTTCGCTGAATGCGTTAATGCTCCGACTGAAATGAAATCAACACCGGTTTCGGCAATGTCGCGCACATTCTCCAAAGTGATATTGCCCGAAGCCTCCAACCTCACGCGCCCGGCGCTGAGTTGTACTGCCTCGCGAATCAACTCGACGCTCATGTTGTCCAGCAGAATTCGATCAACACCAAGATTGAGCGCGGTTTGTACGTCAGCCAACGTGCGCGCTTCTACTTCCAGCTCCAGCGACGTTCCCGAGGTACGCACCCGAGCCACAGCTTTTTCAAGTGAACCGGCAAAGTCGATATGGTTGTCCTTTATTAATATCATGTCATAGAGACCGATTCGGTGGTTCCGGCCGCCACCACGAATCACGGCGAGTTTATCGAGGGTACGCAGGCCCGGCGCAGTTTTGCGCGTGTCCAGAATTGTCGCCTGAGTGTGAGCCACGGCGTCTACAAACCTGCGAGTTAGAGTCGCGATTCCTGACATGCGATTCAGAAAATTCAATGCCGTCCGTTCACCCGTCAACAGGGCGCGAGCCGAGCCTGATAGTTTCGCCACTGTAGTATTTGATTCCACGACTGAACTCTCACCGGCGAGAACGTTGAATTCCATCTCCTTATCGAGCAAACGAAAGACTTGCTCAGCCACGTCCAGACCGGCGATAACCCCAGCTTGCCTGGCAACGATGTTTCCTCGCAGCACAGCGCCGGCGGCAACGATTGCCGCCGTCGTCACATCACCAGAACCGATGTCTTCTTCCAAAGCCCGCCCCAGGCACGTTGCAATCTCAGATTGAAGTAACGGTTTCATTGGTAACTATTCCAGTTAACCATACTGCAAAGCCGCATTCACCAGGGGGTAAGCTGCAACAAACCTAAGACTGCGAATCGATTACGCAGGTCTTCACTACATTATTATTAAAATTAAGTTGAATGCTGCCCGTCCTTACACGTTCGAACTGGGTTTCATCCGCCCGTATTTATTAGAATGATATTAAAGACCCATTACGAGCACTGCAACAGCTACACTAAAGACGGCTCCGGCGAAGATAAAACGATCAAAGCTGCCACGCAATCTTCGTCAACAAAGAAATCTTCTCATCAATCGGGAGCTGAGCTGGTTGGAGTTCAATCGCCGCGTACTTGAAGAAGCGTCAGAAACGGCTCATGATCGGGCCGTTCAGTTCGAGACTTGCAACTCATGCTATGACATGTCGTAATTAGATTCTGCAAATGAAGATCGCAATCGGTTCAGATCATGCCGGCTTTGAGTACAAGGAGAAGATCAAGAGCCTCCTTTCTGAGCTGGGACACATCGTCAATGATTTTGGCACCTATTCCGAGCAGCCTGTCGACTATCCTTTGTTTATTCGCCCGGTCGCTCTGTCAGTGGCTTCAGGTGAAGCGGAGCGCGGTATCGTTTTAGGTGGGTCGGGCAATGGCGAAGCGATGGTGGCAAACCGCGTCAGGGGAATTCGTTGTGCTTTATGCTGGAACATTGAGTCAGCGCGCCTGGCTCGGCAACACAATGACGCCAACATGATCTCGCTGGGTCAGCGAATGATGACGCCGGAAGTTGCTCTCGAGATCGTGCGCGCGTGGCTTGAAACACCATTCGAGGGAGGACGGCATGTGCACAGAATTCAATTGATTGATGAAGCGTGAGACTTATTAGAATTGGATTGGTTTCTCTCACGACTGAGATGGGCTCGGAATCCCGACTCGCTGTTTTAGTTTTGCGAATCTCGGGTCGCTTTGAAGCCGATCAAAAGCCGGATCAACTCCCAGCAATATAATCCACCCCACCCGTTCATCCGCTGCTTTTTCTAACAACTCAATTGCCCTGGCCTTATTACCCAACGCGGTGTGAACCAGCGCGAGATCCCAGGTCGAGACAAAGGCCGGCGCTGATGGGCGTTCGAGCTGGCTCAGGATCCCCAGCGCTTCCGATCGCCTTCCGGAAAGGGCGTACGCCTGGGCTAAGTCGGCCAGAATCCTGCCAGTCTCTCCGCCGGCGGTTTTTGCCTCCTCAAACTGGGAAATCGCTTTGCTGTATTCGCCTTTTCTCAAGTAGGTGGCTCCGAGATCCAGCAAGGCAGGAACGTATTTAGGATCCATTTCCAAAGTCTTCGTGTATTGATAAACCGCTCGATCGAAATTCCGGCCCTGGTAATAGATCCAACCATGGACGGAAGTAATGATCAGTGACAGCGGATCGAGATCCTGCGCGCGCGTGATCTCAGCCAACGCTTCGGATTGGCGGCCGGAGGTCATCAGACAAATGCTGTAGAAGTGATGAGCGGAAGCATAATTTGGATTGAGCGCGAGGGCTTGTTGAAATCTTGACTCCGAAGTCTTCCAGTCGCGTTCGTAGAGTAGAGTTGTATAAGCAAGCGACGTCAATGCCTCGGGAAGACGGTTATCGAGTTCCAGCGCTCTGAGCGCCGCGGCTTTTGCCTTGGCGTATGAATCGCCCGGCGGCGCGTATCTCCAATTGGCCATAATGATGTACGAATCGGCCAGACCGGCATACGCCAGCGCATAGTTTGGATCCTGCTCGATCGCCTGCTGAAAGTACTCAATTCCCTTGCGCAGGCCCGTCTCAGTTCTCTTGTTCCAGAAGTAACGCCCCTTTAAATAGAGCTGATAAGCCTCGACATTGTCGGTGCAGCTTTTGCGGCTTTGCGTTTGTTCTTCGGAATCAAACTGCAACCGTAGACCGTTCGCGATGTCTTTCGCCAGGTCTTCTTGCAGGAATAAAAGGTCCGTCGCTTTGCGATCGTAGTGCTCGCCCCAAATATGACTGCCGTCTCCGACGTTAACCAGCTCCGCGCTAACGGACAGGTCATCGCCGTGCTGGACGACTCTCCCGAGCAGGATTGCCTGGACACCTAATTCGTGACCCACCTTTTGAGCATCGATCTGTTTACCCTTGTAACGGAAAACCGAGTTGTGCGCGATCATCTTCAGGTGAGCTGCGAGCGAAATTCGGTTGATAATATTCTCAGTAATGCCGTCCGAAAGGTATTCCAGGTCCGGGTTATCGCTGGCGTTCACGAACGGCATCACGGCGAGGGAATCGATGGCCGTATGTGTTGGAGCTCGATTCGCATTACGGCGAACGATCGCGGCAGCGGCAATACCAAGTCCTATTATAACGCAGACGATCCCAACGATTGCGATTCCGCGGTTACGGCTCGTCAGCCTTGCAACCGGTGCCTGAGTAAGTGCGGAGAATTGAGCCAGCGGATTCGGTGCCGAAGTGTGCACAATCGCTTCCGTCTGAGCGGCGCTGAGATCAGCGCTCTCCTCTTCGGTGGTAACAATATGAGCACGCAGGCGCCGCTGCACCAGCAACTCAATTGACTGACTCGGAAACTCTTTAACCGGCGCAATGAATCGATACCCGCGTTTGGGAACGGTTTCAATGTAGCGGTGCTTGCCGTGGTCATCACCCAAAACTCGGCGCAACGCCCACACATTCCGGGCTAGATTTGCTTCCTCGACAGTGGTATCGGGCCAAACCTGCTGCATCAAATCGTCTTTTTCGATGAGGTGGCCGCTCTGCTGAACCAGAATCAGGAGTGTGTCGAACGCCTTGGGGGTCAGTGGAATCGGCCCCTCCTTACCCAGTAAGAGCCGCTCCGCGGTCTCCATGCGAAACTCGCCGAACTCATAAATGTGGTTAACTTGCGCGCTCATGGACAATGGAGAACTTTTGAAGAATTTTTCAATAGGTGCCCAAAGACTTTTCTGCGCGTCCGCGCTTAAGGTCCGCGCTCAGGCAAGAGGCTGCCCCGTCTGGGGAACTCGGGGATGCCATTCTAGGCGCAAGTTCGCGAGCCGCGCAAATCAATTGAAGAGGTACGGCAAACTTCATTTTGTGGTTGCCTCAGCGATTCAATTGTTTGAAACACTAATCCAGCTTCTCGCCATCACGACCACGCAGTATCATCACTTCGAATGAAAATGGTTGGCCCAGAGCAGTCAACTCAGGTCAATGCCGGCGCAAAGACTGTTGCCGCATTATGCCTGGCGCTGGCGCTCCTTCTCGGCGCGTCAAGCGTCCGTGCCCAACAGCTTCCGGTCCGCACTTACACGACTGCCGACGGGCTGCCGCGCGATCTTGTTCTGCGCATTGTTCGAGACTCGCACGGTTTTCTGTGGTTCTGTACGGGGGACGGGTTGAGCCGATTCAACGGCTACGAGTTCACCACCTATGGAGTCGAACACGGACTGCCTCATCCGTTCATCAACCACCTGCTCGAGACTCGGCGGGGAGTCTATTGGGTAGCGACCAATGGCGGCGGGGTGGCCCGCTTCAACCCCTCGCCATTGGCGAATCAACGATCTCAAGTCGGCAATCTATTCACTGCGTATCCGGTTGGTAATGGGGCGGCAACCAATCGCGTGAACGTCCTTTATGAAGATCGCGCGGGGCAAATCTGGGCCGGCACCGATGCTGGTCTATTTCGCCTCGATGAATCGAACGGTCAGGCAATCTTTCGTTATATCGAGCTGAAGCTGAAGCAGCCAGACGTACCTGTCAGGGATCTGATCGAGGACAGCGAAGGTAGCCTCTGGGTCAGCACTCAAGGGAGGGGCTTAGTGAGGCGCCTGCCCGACGGCCGCATCGTTCGCTACGCGATTCAACCGCTTGCCGACCTCGTCGAGTCGTTAATGTTTGATTCTGAAGGGAGGCTCTGGATTGCGCACCGCGGAGGAGCCGCATTGATTGTGTTCAAGCCGGAACCTGCGTCATCGATCGTCGCAGGAGATAGCCTCGTAACGCGAACACTGGCTGGGTGTGCACGCGAAGAGCGCTCGCGTGACCATCGGGTGCACCTGCCTGCGGCGCCAGGCGAGAACTGCCGCTACACCACTGCTGATGGACTCGCCAGCGATATTATTTTGACGGGCATATATCAAGCCGCTGACGGACGCATCTGGATCGGCACTGATGGCGGACTGACCGAGTTTAGCGATGGGCGGTTCCGCAGCTACACTTCGGCTCAGGGACTGAGCAACAAATACATCTCGCCGCAAGCCGAGGATCCTGACGGCAACTTATGGCTGTCAAGCTCAACCGGGGCCATGGAGATCACCTGGAGCGGCTTTACCACTTTCGGCAAAGTGGATGGTCTAAGCAATGCCAAGGTGATGTCTGTCTTTGAAAACCAGCAGGGAGAACTCTGCGTGACCAGTGATCTCGAGCCCTTCATCAATCATTTCGACGGCCAACGATTCGCCGCCGTCAGGCCTCACGTGTCCCGCGAGATCAAGAGTTTCGGCTGGGGCTGGAATCAGGTCACCTTTCAGGACCACACCGGAGAGTGGTGGGTGCCCACTTCCTACGGGCTCTATCGCT
>Ga0137386_10001909_pt1 | contig 13248 bp, 10 predicted proteins | sample SagtaG_4_FD_104910 | JGI IMG/M metagenome (GOLD analysis project Ga0137386, IMG submission 104910) | Vadose zone soil microbial communities from Sagehorn Ranch, Mendocino, California, USA - Sage2_R_100_16 metaG | ecosystem: Environmental > Terrestrial > Soil > Vadose zone | place: USA... | reverse complement strand
GTACGCCCATTCGAAGTTGTCCAGCAGCGACCAGGCGAAGTACCCGGTCAGCGGCGCACCGCCCTGGGTCGCGCGCAGGCTCGCCTCCAGATGGTCCTCGAGGTAGATCGTCCGCTCCTTGTCTTCGATCTGGCCGTCCGGCAGCACCTCGTCCGGCCACGCCGAGCCGTTCTCGGTGACGTAGATGCGCGGCGCGTGGTACTCGTTGGTCAACCGCAGCAGCAGTTGTTCGAGGCCGTCCGGGTGCACCTCCCAGCCCATCGCGGTCTGCTGGCCGTCCGGGACGGCGACCATCCGCGCATACGGGATCGGGCCGCTCGGGTCGTCGGTGACCACCTGGCGGAAGTAGTAGTTCAGGCCGAGGTGGTTCATGGGCGCGGCGATCGCTTCCAGGTCGCCCGCGCGCACCGGTGGCTCCACGCCGTACACGCCAAGCATGTCCGCCGGGTAACCGCGGCCATGCAACGGGTCCAGCCACCACCGGTTGGTATGGCCGTCGGCCCGCCAGGCCGCTGCTGCGTCCGGCTCGCTCGGTCCGGCCGGTTCGCACGGGCTGAGGTTGAGCACGGCACCGATCCGCGGCGGTACCGCGGCGCCGGCCCGCAGCGCCGCAGCCGCGAGGCCGTGTCCGAGCAGCAGATGGTGTGCCGCCGGTACGGCCAGCACGATGTCCCGTAGCCCGGGAGCCATCTCGCCTTCGAGGTGGCCGATCCAGGCCGAGCACAACGGTTCGTTGATGGTGAACCAGTCAGCGACGCGGTCGCCCAGCCGGGCCGCCACGACGGCGGCGAACTCCGCGAACCGGAACGCGGTGTCCCGTTCCGGCCAGCCGCCGCGATCCTGCAGTACCTGTGGCAGGTCCCAGTGGTACAGCGTGGGGAACGGCCGGATGCCGGCCGCCAGCAAGCCATCCACCAGCCGGTCGTAGAAGTCCAGCCCGGCCGCGTTGGCCCGGCCGGTACCCTCGGGCAGCACCCGTGGCCACGCGATGGAGAACCGGTACGCGTCCAACCCGAGCTGCCGCATCAGCCCGATGTCCTCGCGCCACCGGTGGTAGTGGTCGCATGCCACGTCACCCGTGTCACCGTTGTCGATGGCGCCCGGTACCCGACAGAACGTGTCCCAGATGGACGGTGTCCGGCCGTCCTCGGCCACCGCTCCCTCGATCTGGTACGCGGAGGTCGCCGCTCCCCAGACGAAGTCGGTCCCGTTCATCGATTCCCCCTTGTCGTGTCTATTTCACCGCACCGGCGGTCAAGCCGGAGACGAAATGGCGTTGCAACAGAAGGAATCCGGCCACGACGGGAACGCTGACCACGAGCGAGGCGGCCATCACCTGGTTCCAGTACACGTCGTTGGAGGTCGCGTACCCCTGCAGGCCCACGGCGAGGGTACGCGAGTCGCCGTTGGTCATCACCGAGGCGAACAGCACCTCACCCCACGCGGTCATGAAGGAGTACACGCTGACGGCGACGATTCCCGGTACGGCGGTGGGCAGGATGACCTGGAGCAGGGTACGCAGCGGGCCGGCGCCGTCGACCTGAGCCGACTCGTCCAGGCCGCGCGGGATCGAATCGAAGTACCCGACCAGCATCCAGATGGAGAACGGCAACGAGAACGTCAGGTACGTGATGACCAGGCCGGTACGGGTGGCGTACAGGTCGATGCCGGTGAGCTTGCCGATGTTGACGTAGATGAGGAACAGCGGCAGTAGGAAGAGGATGCCGGGGAACATCTGGGTCGACAGGACGGCGATGGAGAACAGTCGCCGCCCGGCGAACCGGTACCGGCTGACCGCGTACGCGGCGAAGATTGCCACCGTGACCGAACACACCGTCGCCGCACCGGAAACCAGGACGCTGTTGAGGAAGTAGTGCCCGAGCGGGACGGTGTGCCAGATGTCAACGAACGGACGGATGGTGAATCGTGACGGGATCCAGTGGAAGGCGCTCTGCACGTCGACCAGCGGCTTGACCGAGGAACTGACCATCACGTAGATCGGTGCGACAGTGAACAACGCGAGCCCGGAAAGCACCACCGCGCGGACCACCTTCACCCATCGAGGCTCATGCATCGTTCCTCCGCCAGGACGTGACGGTCAGGTAGGCCGCGGTGACCAGAAGCAGGAACAGCAGCAGCAGGACACTCATCGCCGACCCGAGGCCGAAGTTCCAGGTGATGAACGAACTCTGGTAGATGTGTACCGAGATCAGGTCGGACGGCCGTGGCGCGGACTTGCCGAACAGCACGTATGGGGTGTTGAAGTCGTTGAACGTCCACAGCACGAGGACCAGGATCAGTACCTTGTTGACCGCGCCGAGCATGGGCAGCGTGATGGTGCGCACCTGCCGCCCGAACCCGGCTCCGTCGATCGCGGCCGCCTCATACAACTCGTCGGGGATGGTCTGCAGTCCGGCGGTCAGGCACAGCAGGGCGAACGGCCAGGTACGCCACACCGACACCGCGACCAGCGAGGCGAAGCTGTTCCCGCCGATCAGCCAGAACGGCCGGTGGCCCGCCAGGTGCAGGTCGTCGACGATGACGTGGTTGAGCAGACCGGTGTCGCGCTGCAGCAGGAAGCTCCAGGTGATGACTGCGGCGTAGGCGGGCAGCGCGTACGGGGTGAGGAACAGCGTGCGGATCAGTCCCCGGCCGCGGAACGGCCGCTGCAACAGGACCGCGGCCGCGGTACCCAGCAGCCAGGACAGCCCGACCGACAGCACGGTGTACGCGGTGGTGACGCCGAGCGAGTGCAGCAGGTCGGTACCGACCGGTCCGTGCAGGTCGACGGCGACCCGGTAGTTCGCCAGCCCGGTGAAGGGAGCCGCGGACCAGTTGCGGACATAGAACTGGGTCAGCCCCTTCAGGCTCATCCACACGCCGACGACCATCGGGATGAGATGCACCGCCAGCTCCATGACCAGAGCCGGTAGCAGCATCAGGTAGGGCGTCGCCTGGTACCGCAACCCGAACCGGCGGCGCCGCCGGCGCGCCCGGGTGACCGGCACAGTACCGGTTCCGCCCGGGCGCGTCGACGTGGTGACCGTTGCCATTCGGGAGTCAGCCGCCCGCCTTGACCTGCTGGTTGGCAGCGGACAGCTTGCTCTTGACGTAGGCCGACGTGATCGGCTTGCCGCTGGCCGCGTCGGCGAACAGACCCTTCATGACGGTACCGACCAGGGTTTCGAACTGGCTCTCCTCCGGCACCGCCGGCAGCGGCGCGGCGGTCGTGGCCAGTACCTCTTGGAAAGTCTTCACCTCGGTGGTGTGGAACGCCGGGTCGGAGTAGCCGCTCTGTACGGTCGGCATGGACCCGTACGTCTTGTTCAGCGCGACCTGCTCGGCGTCGCTCGTCATGAACTTCACGAACTTGAGCGCGGCGTCCTTGTGCTTGGTGTTGGCGAACACCGCCAGGTTGATCCCGGCCACCATGCTGTTGACGTGCTTGCCGCCCGGCGGTACCGGTTGCTCGAACGGGACCGGCGCGACGCCGTAGTCGTCCGGGCTCATCCCGTGCGACTTCAGCGAGCTGTCCGCGGCCTGCCACAGGAGCATCCCGGCCTTGCCGGTGGCGAAGTCGGTCACCGACTGGTTGTTGGCGTACTCCGCATCGCTCGGGTTCACTATCTTGTCCGCCGCCATGAAGTCGATGTACCGCTTGATCGCGGCGACCTCGCCGTCGGAGTCGAACTGCGGTTTGCCCGAGCTGTCGAACAGGTCCGCGCCGTACTGCTGGCCGAACGCAAACGCGTGGTGCGCGTTCTCCGACAGGTTGCCGCCCTCCACGGCGAGGCCCCACTGGCCGTCATGGGTGAGCTTCTTGCCGTCGGCCACCAGCTCGTTCCACGTGGTCGGCGGGTTGCTGATGCCGGCCGCGGTGAACATCTTCTTGTTGTAGTAGAGGACATACGCCAGCGAATAGATGGGTACCGCGGTCGGTGGTTTGCCCGGAGCACCGGTGGCCGCGAGGCTGCCGGCCAGGAACCGGTCCTTGCCGCCGATGGCGTTCATGGTGGCGTCGTCGAACGGCAGGAGCGCACCGGTCGCCTGCAGCGACGCCGACCAGGTGTTGCCGATGTTGAGCAGGTCCGGACCCTGGCCCGAGGTGGTCGCGGCGAGGATCCGGTTGAGCAGGTCCGGCCAGCCGATGACCTCCAGGTTGACCGTGATGCCGGTCTGCGCCTTGAACTTGTCCAGTTCCGGCTGCAGCACCGCCTTGTCGTTGTCCAGGCTGGTGCCCTGGTTGCTGGCCCAGTAGGTCAGCGTCCCGGCGGCTCCTGAGCCGGAATCGTTGGAGCTCTTGCCGCACGCGGCCGACAACGGTAACAGCAGCGCGGCCGTGGCTGCCAGAACGCCGATTCTGCGAAGCCTCACCTCGGGTGCTTCCTTTCATTCTGGCGGGGGACGGGTACCTCACGGCACCGAAGGGGCGCGCTGCCACGGCCGGTGGACCGCTGACGTCCGGCCGGATCCGGCTCGGCGGCAGGGCGCGGAGGGAAACGCCACCGCCGGGGCGGTGACCGGAACTTAATTCACATCTTAGCTAATGGCGAATATTTAACTCGTAGCGCATGCTTTAGTCAAGACTCGGCGGCGGTCACCGTCCCCGATCCACGGTAATGGCTCCGGCCGGCATCGACCCCGGCACAGATTGGCACTCGATGGAACCCCACCGCAGCACGGTACGCGACCTGCGACGGCGCAACCGGTCCGCGTTGCTCGCGATGCTCTTCTTCGACGGCCCGCTGAGCCGGCAGGAGCTCAGCCAGCGCAGCGGGCTCAGCGTGGCCACCGTCAGCAACGTGACCGGCGAGCTGATCGAGGACCGACTGATCATCGAGGCCGGACTGGTCGACTCCGACGGCGGCCGGCCCCGGGTGCTGCTACGGGTCAACCCGCACTACGGCAACGTGGTCGGCATCGATGTCGGCGAGACCGGCGTGAAGGTCGAGCTGTTCGACCTGTCGATGACCCGGAAGGCAACTGTGGAGCATCCGCTGCGCTCCCCCCGCCCGGAACCCGCCACGGTGGTGGCTCAGGTAGCCGCCGCGCTGCGCGAGGTGATCGTCCAGGCCGGGGTCGAGGAGTCGAGTGTCATCGGGGTCGGCATCGGTCTGCCCGGTACCGTCGAACAGGCGCCAAGAGTACTGGTGCATGCTCAGGTCATCGGCTGGGACGCGGTGCCCTTCGAAGAGCAGTTGCGCGCCGCGGGGGTACGGCTGCCGCTGTTCTTCGACAACGGAGCGAAGACCCAGGGCCAGGGCGAGCTGTGGTTCGGTGCGGGCCGCGGCGCCCGGCACGCGGTCATCGCGCTGGTGGGTTCCGGCGTGGGCGCGGCGGTCATCACGCACGGCGTCACCTACCAGGGCGCCACCAGTAGCGCCGGCGAGTGGGGACACACCACGATCGTGTACGGCGGGCGGCCATGCCGGTGTGGTGCCCGGGGATGCCTGGAGGCCTACGTCGGCGCCGAGGCCGTCCTCGACCGGTACCGGCAGGCTCGGGGTGGCCGCGCCGTGCCCGGTGTCGACGAGCAATCCAGCCTGGCCGCGTTGATCGCCGCCGCTCCCCGCTCACGCACCGCGGCCCGGGTACTCGAGGAGACCGCCGGCTATCTCGGCGCCGGGATCGCCAACCTGATCAACTTGTTCAACCCGGAGCGCATCGTGCTCGGCGGCTGGGCCGGGATCGCCATCGGCGCCGCGATGTTGCCGCAAATCCGCGAGACCGCGGCCGCCTACGCACTGCGCCGCCCGTACGAGCAGGCAACCATCGAGATGTGTGTGCTCGGTCAGGATGCGGTGGCCTTCGGCGCGGCCACCCTGCCGGTCGCCGCGCTGCTGGCCCTGGGCAGCGACCCGCGGGAGGACCGGCGGGCACCCCGCCTGCGCACGGCACCACGACCAGCGACCCGGCCGGCGCGGACGCGGCCTGACCATATTCTCGGTTGACACCCTCCACTACGCTCCCGATCAATGTCCATCAGGTCCTGTCACCCGAAACAGTGGAGTGTCATGCCCAAACGCTTGATCGTGCCGTTCGTCGTGGCGGTGGCGATGGTGACCGCCGCGTGCGGGTCCAGCCAGCAGCCCAGCACCGGTCAGCGGAGCCCGTCCAGCGCCGCCCCGGCGGGCGCCTCGACCGGCCAGTCGTCTGGTACAGCAACGAAACGCGACCCCTGCTCGATGCTCACCACCGACCAGGTGACCGCGGCCCTCGGCGAGCCGTCCGCGCCGGGCAAGCCGGAGCCGATGTTCGATACCCCGGAGTGCGAGTGGGACCCGGCGTCCGGTCACAACGGCAACGTCACCCTGGACGTCGGCCCGTGGGAGGGCGACCCCGGCATCAAGCCGATCCACACCGGTACCGCGGTGACCGGCGTCGGCGACGAGGCCTACGACACCGGGAACACCGGTCTGTACGTCCGCGAGGGCAGCCAGGGCTTGCGCATCTGGGTGTTCAACGTGCACAGCCAGAGCAGCCGCCTCGATCTGGAGAAGCAGCTCGCCGCCGCTGTCCTCGCCAAGTTGTAGCGCCTGGTTACCGGTACACCTTGCGGGGATTGACGGCGTACGGTCCTGATCGGCGGGGCTGAAATGAGCCCGAACACTCACGAACGCCCGGCGCCGGCTGCTCGCCCATCTGCCCGCCCGTCGGGTCACTAGAGTCGCCGGTATGAGCATCGAGATCGAGGTCGTGCAGGTCGTCACCGACGAGGTCGTGCAGGCGTTCGGCCGGTTGCTCCCCCAGTTGTCGCGGTCCGCCAAGCCGCTCGATGCGGAGGCGTTGCGCAACATGGCGGCGTGGCAGGGCAACCATCTTCTCGTCGCACGCCTGGACGGCGAGATCGTGGGCGCGTTGACGCTGGCGATGTTTCCGATCCCCACCGGCTTGCGGGCGTGGATCGAGGACGTCGTCGTCGACGAGGTCGCGCGAGGGCGTGGCATCGGCGCCGCCTTGACCCGGGAGGCTGTCCGGCTGGCCAGGGCGGCCGGGGCCCGGACCGTCGACCTGACCTCGCGGCCGTCGCGGGAGGCGGCGAACCGGCTGTACGAGCGCCTGGGGTTCCAGCTGCGCGATTCGAAGGTGTACCGGCTGGCTAACGACGACTGATTCGAGGCTTTCGTACGGGTTCAGGAGGATTCCGCCATATACTTGATCGCGTGATCCAGGATGCCCGCCAGGTGTTCTCCCGGCGCGGGATTCTCGCCGGCGCCGGTACCGCCGCCCTCGCCGCCGCGTCGCTGGTGGCAGACACCGGCCCCTCGGGCAGCGGGTGGCTGGACGCGGTCCAGGGCGGGCATCAGGCCGGGATCGCCACGCCGCCGCTGCCCTTCCTGTCCATCGCCGGATTCGATGTGGTGACCACGGATCGAAACGAACTGGTGTCGGTACTTCGGCGCTGGACCGACGCCGTCGCGACGCTGTCCGGCGGTGATCGCACCGGATTGACGGTGACTGTCGGGTTCGGCCCGTCGCTGTTCGGGGACGACCGGTTCGGCATTCTCGACCGGCGGCCGGCCGCGCTCGTCCCGCTGCCGCCGTTCGCCGGCGAGGCGCTGGATCCCACACAGAGCGACGGTGATCTGTGTACGCAGGTCTGCGCGACGGACCCCGATACCGCACACCAGGCCATCCGTACGATCGTCAATGCCGCGCGGCCGTACGCCAGACTGCGGTGGCGGCAGACCGGCTTCCGCTCGGGCGGCGCCGACCCGCGCGGTCTGCTCGGGTTCCGGGACGGCACGGCGAACGTCAGCACCTCCGATGGCGACGCGATGTCGCGGTACGTGTGGGTACGCGACGGCGGTTCGTGGATGCACGGAGGTACCTACCTGGTGGTGCGCCGGATCCGGCTGCTGCTGGACACCTGGGACCGGGTCGACCTCGCCGGTCAGGAGGCGGTCCTCGGGCGCCGGCAGGACACCAACAAGCGGATCGACGCGCCCGCGAACGCACATGTCAAGCTGGCCACGGCGGCGAGCGGCGCCGACCGGATCCTCCGGCGGTCGTATTCCTACGACGCCGGTGCCGACCCGAACGGCCTCCTGGACTCGGGACTGATCTTCATCTGTTTCCAGCGCGACCCTGGACGGCAGTTCGTCGCGATCCAGCGCCGGCTCGCCGAACGGGACGCACTCAACGCCTTCAGTCAGCACATCGCCAGCGCCGTCTTCGCCTGCCCGCCCGGTCATGCGGAAGACGCCTGGATCGGCGCGGGACTCTTCCGTTGAAGCGCGGGCCGGTGAGATGACACGACGAGGGCTCCGGAACCGAGCGACCGCGTACGCCGTCCTGGCGTCGCTGCTGGTGGCAACCGGTTGCGGGAACGCCCGGTCCACCACGGCTGCCAGCCCGGCGTCCAGCGCGTCCGCGCAATGGGATCCCTCGAAAATGCCGGATCCCTGCCGGGTGATCAGCCCCGCCGAGGTCGGCGACGCCATCGGTACCGTCGTGTCGAACGGGACGCGGTTGCAGACGTGGCCTCCGCTGTGCCGGTTCATCATCGACAACGACAGCCATACGTTCGTCTACATCTCGGACGACTCCCGACCGACCGCCGGGGACGACTTCGAAAACAACGAACACACCACAGACGTCACCCAACCGGTCAGCGGCGTCGGCGACCGGGCGTACTGGCTGCCGCGGCTGACGACGCTGCACGTCCTCAGCACCGGTACCCAGCTCGTCGTCATCTTCCATGGCGGCAAGGTTCCGGCCGACGCGCAGGGCGCGGCAGTCAGGCTGGCCCGGACCGCCCTCCCCCGCGCGCGCCCCTGAGACACCGGTCCGGTCGGCCGGTCACACCGGACGCGAAGCCTCCACCGGATGGTCGGCCGCGGCGGTTGCCAGTACCTCCGTCAGCGCCGCGACGACCCGCGGATCGAACTGCCGGCCGGCGCGGTGCATTTCGGTGAGCGCGCTGGCGGCGGTGCGCGCGGGCGCGTAGGGACGCCGCGACGTCATGGCCGCCAACGCTGAGCAGGCGGCGATGATGCGCGCGCCGAGCGGGATCTGGTCGCCGGAGAGCCGGTCGGGGTAGCCGGTGCCGTCGAAGCGCTCCCGGGCGGAGCGGATCAGCGGTGCCAGCGGTGCCAGGGCCGGCGCCGCCGCCGTGATGCGCTCACCGATGGTGGGAGTCTGCTGCAGGAACTCCCAGTCCGACGGGTCGAGCGGTGGAGTCTGGGTGAGGAGGCTGTCCGGAACGGCGACCTTGCCGATGTCGTGGAGCTGCGCGGCCTGGCGCACCCGGGCCCGCTCCGCGGCCGGGAGCCCGAGAATGTCGCCGACCTGTTCGGCAAGCTCGGCGGTACGGGTCATCCGCTCGGTCAGGGCGGGATCGCGCTCGTGCAGGGCGCGGAGGAGGGCGTTGGTGGTCTGGGTGTCGGCCGGTACCCGGCCCGACGTCTTCTGCTCGTACATCCGCTGGTCCACCAGGCGCATGGCCTCACCCGCATCGTGTGTCTCGGTGGGCAGCAGGACGGCGCCGTGCGATGCGGTGATGGCGAACCCGTCACCGCTCTCGGTCAGCGCACGGAGCGTTGTCTCGACCGTCTCGGCGATACCGGCGATGCCGGGCCGGGCCAGGACGCAGAACTCGTCGCCGCCGATGCGGTACGCACTGGCGTGTCTGCCCAGTGCCGCGGCCAGCCTGCCGCCGAGCCGGGTGAGCAGGGCATCGCCGGCAGGATGGCCGAACGTGTCGTTGTAGGCCTTGAAGCCGTTGAGGTCACACAGGATGAGCAGCAGCGGATCGTCCGCGCTCGCCCGGCGCAGCCCGGCCTTGAGGTCCGCGGTCAGCCGGCGCCGGTTGTGCAGCCCGGTGAGCGGGTCGGTATTGGCCGCGTGCACGAGCGTCAGCTGTCCCCGCCGCAACGCCGCCGCGACGTAACCGATGAGCAGCAGCGAAACCGCCACCAGGACGACCGCCAGGGCGCCGACGCCGGTGAACGGCGTCGCCGGACGCGGGGCCAACGCGATGGCGTACCAGTGGTTGGCGTTGCCCTGGGTGTCGGCCACCCGCTGGTAGGCGCCCAGCCGGCCGTCGATGCTCAGCTGACCGTTGTCCTTCCAGCGGCGGGCCAGACTGGTGAACCGCCGGTCCGTCGGGTTGCCCAGCGGCGCGCCGACCCGCTGCGGTACCGCGGTGTCGAGCACGACGGCGCCCGTGTCGGCGTCCACCAGGAGCAGGCCGCCGGAGCCGTGGGCCGCCGCCTCCCGGCGGAAGCTCTCCACCGTCACCTCGAAGTGCACGATGGCGTGGTTGATGCCGTCGCGGCTCGGTACCACGGTCGAGTTGGCGAGCACCCACTCGTTGGTGTCCGGCGAGACATACGGCTTGGCCTGGTAGACCTGGCCCTGGGTGAGCGCGAACGTCGGGTGGAAGAACGGGTTGCCCGACTCGTCCGGCGACAGGTCGTCCACCGCGGCCCGGTCGCCGCGCACCACGCGGGCGTTCTCGCCGCCGCCCGCGTCGATGAAGCATGCCTCGCCGATGCTCTCCGGGTACAGCTTCTCGAGGTAGTCCATCGCGTCGGCCTGCTTCAACAGCGCGCCACCGGACCTGATCCGGTCGTCGTGGCTACCGGGCAGGTCGTAGAGCTCGGCGAAGGCCGGGTTCTGGGCGGTGATCAGCATGATCGAGCGGGAGCGCTCGAAGTAGTCGTTGAGCACCTGCGACTGCGCGGTGGCCCGCTGCGCCAACTCCTGGCGCTGGCGGGTCAGGGCGTTGGCGTGTCCGGCCAGGCCGGTGCCCGTACCGACGGCAAGGAGTCCGATCGCGCCGGCGAGTACCAGCACCAAGAGACGTCGCATCCCGAACCACCCCACCCCGCCAGCCGCCACCGCGCGACTCCTGCCCGGCATATCGGCGGTACCGGCGCCTGGCTGAGAAACTTGCCGGATGGGGACGCAAGCGACGCCGGGGCGCTCTACCGGGTCGGTTGGCGTTCCCGGCGGACGGTGGCCTTCCTTCCCTTGATGGTGGTTTGCCGCAGGGCGGCGATCACGTCGGCAGCTGCCGCCTCGGGAACCTCCACGAGCGAGAAGCGGTCGGCGATCTCGATCGCTCCGACGTCACGCCCGCTCAGCGGCGACTCACCGGTTATCGCCCCGACGAGATCATGCGCCCGGATCCCGGCGCTGCGTCCGACGCCGACGAACAAGCGGACCATCCCGCCCGCCGGTGCCCGGCCGCGCCGCTGGTCACCTCCGGCGGCCGCGCGGCGGTTCGATGCCTGCTGTCCGGTTTTCGGGGTGACCTCCGGGATCTCCTCCTCGTCGGCGGCGGCCCCGCTCGCCTCGTACGCGAGCTTCACCGCGGCGAGCGCCACCTCCATGACGTCGAACTCGTCAGCCAGCGTCTCGACCACGACGCGGAAATGCTCCAGGTCGTCCTCCAGGAGACTCTCGTGCAACGCGGCGCGGGTCAGTTCCAGCCGGCGGGTACGCAGATCGGCGACGGTCGGTACCTTCTCGACCGTGATCGGCTGCTTGGTCACCCGCTCGATGGTCTTGAGCATGCGGTGCTCCCGCGGTTCGGCCAGGGTGATCGCGACTCCCTCGCGACCGGCGCGGCCGACCCGGCCGATGCGGTGCACGTACGCGTCGGGCGCGGACGGAACGTCGTAGTTGACCACGTGCGTGAGATGCTCCACGTCCAGCCCCCGAGCGGCGACGTCGGTCGCCACCAGCAGATCAGCCGTACCGCTGCGCAGCCGCCCCATCACCCGGTCGCGCTGCTCCTGGCTCATCCCGCCGTGCAACGCCTCGGCCCGGTACCCCCGCCCGTTCAGCGTCTCGGTGAGCTGGTCGACCTCCTCGCGGGTACGGCAGAAGACCAGCGCCGCCCCCGGCGCCTCCACATCCAGCACCCGCCCGAGCGCCGCGGGCTTGTGCGGGCGCTGGACCACGTACGCACTCTGCCGCACCAGCGGTGCCTCGCCCGCGGCCACCGCCTCGCGCCCGATCTGGATCCGGACCGGATCACGCAGGTGCCGGCGGGCCATCCCGTCGATCCGCGGCGGCATCGTCGCGGAGAACAGCACGGTCTGCCGGTCTTCTGGCGTCTCCTGCAGGATCGCCTCGATGTCCTCGGCGAAGCCCATGTCGAACATCTCGTCCGCCTCGTCCAGGACAACCACGTCAAGGCTGTCCAGCCGCAGCGTGCGCCGGGCGATGTGGTCCAATGCCCGACCCGGCGTGGCGACAACCACATCCACGCCGCGCTCCAGCGCCCGCAACTGCCGGCCGATCGGCTGTCCACCGTAGATCGGCAGTACCCGGGCGCCCAGCTCGCGCCCGTAGCGGTGGATCGCCTCCGAGACCTGTACCGCCAGTTCCCTGGTGGGTACGAGCACCAGCGCCATCGGATCCGTCGCTCGCCGGTCGCGCGGCATCCGCTGCAGTACCGGCAGGGCGAACGCAGCCGTCTTCCCGGTCCCCGTCGCCGCCTGGCCGAGCAGATCGCGCCCCTGCAGCAGCGGCGGAATCGCCTCACGCTGGATCGGCGTCGGCTCCTCGTAGCCCAGCTCCGACAGGGCATGCAGCAGCTCGGGCAGCAGCGCCAGGTCGGCGAAGCTGGTCAGGTCATCGACGGTGCGCGGAGTCATCGTGAAGCTCCTCGTTCAGGCACGGGAACGCGCCGGACTCAGCCGGCGACGTCAGCCTTTCCCGCATGCCGACGCAGCTAACCCTCCCACGACCGGGCCGGACGAACAGGTAGGGGGTGGGCGGCTCCGTCCGGAGGCGGCGGCACGTCGAACATCATGATGTCGCCGGAGCGCTCGATGAGCTCGCGGATCGACGTCTCGTCGTCAGCCGTCTTGAGGTCCTCCCTCAGCTCGGCTGCTCGTCGAGGAAGGCGAGGGCGGCCGCGGCGAACAGCGGCGAGCCGACGACGTTGTAGTGGGTCAGGCCGGGCAGGATCGCGAGCGCGTGACCGCCCTTGGGCCGGCCCTCGCCCATCCAGCCGCCGTCGCGCAGTCCGCCGTCGAGCAGCTTGAAGACCTCGACGTAGTGGCTTGGTGGCGCCATGTCGGCGTCGGCGGCGGCGATGAGCGTCGGTACCCGGAGGCTGCGGACCTCCTCGGTGTAGTCGAAGTCCTTCGACATCGACTCGCCGATCTTGTCCAGCAGCCGGGGGAAGTCCTCGGGGCGTGGCGCCACCCGCTGGTAGAGCTGGTACATCGGGGTGTCCTTCATGAACTCGGCGGCGGCCGCGCCCACCTGGCCCTGCTGCGCGAGCAT
>Ga0137386_10001882_pt1 | contig 13326 bp, 9 predicted proteins | sample SagtaG_4_FD_104910 | JGI IMG/M metagenome (GOLD analysis project Ga0137386, IMG submission 104910) | Vadose zone soil microbial communities from Sagehorn Ranch, Mendocino, California, USA - Sage2_R_100_16 metaG | ecosystem: Environmental > Terrestrial > Soil > Vadose zone | place: USA... | reverse complement strand
GCATCCGGCGCGATCACGGCGAGCCACACGTATGCGCAGGCGGGCACGTTCACCGTGCACGTGACGGTGTGGGATACCCAGTCGAGCGCGGAGGCCACGTTCAAGGTCACCGTGTCGGCATCGCCGAGCCCGTCGATCACCGTGGTCCCGACGGCGGCACCGGGTGACACCACGTCGCTCACCGGCAGCGGGTTCACCGCCGGCGAGCAGGTGAAGGTGACCCTCGACGGTGCGGCCGAAACTACCGTCGCCGCAACGGCAAAGGGCACGATTACCACGACGCTGACCGTGCCGGGCTCGGCTGAACCGGGCCGGTACGCGGTCGTCGCGTCAGGCGCGGCATCCGACACCCCGGCGGCAGCGACGGTCGACGTCCAACCATCGGCCGCACCGACGTATCAGCCGCAGGTCACGCTGTCGCCGTCGTCCGGACCGCACGGCTCGCTGATGTCCATTGCCGGCAACGGGTTTGCGCCGCGCGAGTTGCTCACGATCACGTTCCGGTCAGGCGCGAGCACCTTGGCCACGCAGACGATTCGCGCCGACGGGCAAGGCATTCTCGGCGGCGCGGCGATGAGCGTGCCCGACATCGCCGCGATCGGCGCGGCGCAGGTCACGGTCACCGGCTCGGTCTCGCACGCGTCTGTGCCGGCGCCGTTCCAGGTCACCACCGGCGAGTCGGCCGCGACCGTCTACCGCCCGGTTCTGGATCTCGCGTCTGCCGGCGGCGCCGTCGTCGTCTCCGGATCCGGCTTCGCGCCGAACGAGGTGATCGCGATCCAGATCGACGGAGCGGCAACGGCGCAGACCGTCCGGGCCGATAGCAGCGGGTCATTCGCCGGTGTCCGCATCGCGGCGCCCGCCGACGGTGATCACGTCGTCGTCGCGGCCGGCGTGGACTCGCTGCTGCCCGTGAGCGCGTCCTTCGCCGTTCGATCCGGGACGGTGACCGTAGCGAGCTAGCAGGGGAACAGGCCGGTGATGCCCGGCGGGAAGTCCGTGCCGAAGACGTTGGGCCCGAAGCAGTTACCCGTCCCGGTGCCGTCGTAGACGATGTCGGCGCCGGGCGTGGTTGCCCGCACGGGGTCCGGGTTGGCGCCGTTGTGCAGGATGCGATTGCCTCGAACCGCATTGCGGTCCGGATTGACCTCCAGGCGCGGGTCGAGCGGGCCGAACGGGCTCTGCACGATGCCGACGCCGACTGAGTCGTTGCCGACGGCGGAGTTGCCCGTGATGACGACATGGTCGCCGCCGACGTTCAGGATGCCGGTACCGGTCGGCAGCAGGCCGACGTCGTCGCCGCTGTCGGCGGGCACCGGGTTCGGCATGTTGTTGTGGTCGACGACATTGGCGTCAATCGTCGTGTCGTCGTTCAGCGGCATCGGCAGTCCGGGCAGCAGGGACACCAGCACGCCGACCGTGTTACCGATCAGCTTGTTGCCGCGGACCACCGAGTGAACGGAGTTCTCGATCTCGACGCCGATCGAGCAGCCGGACACATGGTTGCCCGTCACCGTCACGCCGTTGTCGTCGCCGACGTAGATTCCGGCGTCGTGGGTGCCGCTGACATCGTTGTGGTCGATCGATCCGTGCACGGAGCAGATCGGGAACGGGCCGTATTCCTCGTTGTCGACGTAGCGTCCGTGGGTCAGCCGGAATCCGTCCACGCCGATGAGGTGCACGCCCGTGTCGTCGGCGTGCCGGATCGTCAGGCCGTCGATGGTGATGCCGTGCAAGCTGAGTGCGGGGCACAGCGGGTTGCCGTCCGGGCCTACCGAGACCTCCCCGGTTCCCACCTCGATGCCGTACTCGTGCCCGGCCGCGTCGATGACGGCTGCCCGGCTGCCCCGGATCGTGAGCGGGCTCTTGTCGACGACGACGCCGCCTTCGTAGGTGCCTGGTGGCACCACGATCGTGTCGCCCGGCGCGGCCGAATCCACCGCCGCCTGGATGGAACCGGTCACCACGATGACTCGCGGTTTCGCGGCTCCCGCGTTCGGCGCGGCGGCCAGGCCGAAGCCGGTCATCGCTAGGGCAAGCGATGCTGCGAGCATTGACACGCGCCGGGCCATGACGTACCTCCCGCGGTCACTGAGGGCGGGCGGAGCGTACTACCCAGTTGCATCGCGGGAACAGCGTCGGGAGGCGTCGATGAGCAACCTCGAGCTTCGGCCGGCCGAGGTGGTCTGTGACTCCAGCGGCCGGGCGGCGTCGCCTGCGGTCGAGGTGCTCACTCCGCGTGTCGTTCCGCTCGGCGGAACCCGTGCCATGCGGGTGAGCCGGACGCTTCCACAGCGCGGGCGCTCGCTCATCGGACCGTGGTGCTTCATCGACCATTACGGACCGGAGCGCGTCGCCATGGGCGTGCCCGCGCATCCGCACACCGGGCTGCAGACGATCAGCTGGCTGTTCAGCGGGCAGATCGAACACCGCGACAGTGCCGGGCACCATGCGCTGATCCGGCCGGGCGAGCTGAACCTGATGACCGCTGGGCGCGGCATCAGCCATGCCGAGGTGTCCACTTCGGACACAACGGTGCTGCACGGCGCTCAGCTGTGGGTAGCTCTGCCGTCGGCCGAGAGGTTCGCCGATCCGGCGTTCGAGCAGTACGTTCCCGATATCGTCCGGCAAGCGGGCTTCGATGCGCGCGTATTTCTCGGGACGCTGCTGGGTAGCACGTCGCCCGCCGCGGCCCATTCCCCCTTGGTCGGCGCGGAAATCACGATTGAGCCGGGGCACACCGCGCACATCCCAGTTGATGCGGCGTTCGAGCACGGCGTTCTCGTCGATACCGGTGCCGTCACCGTTGACGGCACCGACGTGACGAGGGGTTCGCTGGGCCATGTCGCGACTGGCCGCGACGTGATCGAACTGCGGGCCGGCGACGCGGGGACGGCACGGGTGCTCATGGTCGGCGGCCGGCCGCTCGGCGAGCGGATCCTCATGTGGTGGAACTTCGTCGCCCGCACGCATGACGAGATCGTCAGGTATCGCGCCGACTGGCAGGCGGAGATCGGCGCGGGCTCGCGAGCCCAGGGTCGGTTCGGGTTGCCGAGCGGAGCTGCCGAGGCTCCGCTGCCGGCGCCGGTCATGCCGAACGTCAGGCTGAAACCGCGGGAATGATCACCGGGACCCCGCCCGGCTGGTGACGCCTACGGCTCGGGCGCGGGCCTGCGCCTCGTCGGACGCTCCGGCCATGACCAGCGCCTCGATCAGCGCGCCGGTCACCGGTGCGACGTCGAGCACGCGCAGGCGCGCGTTCGGCGCAGCCGTGCTCAGTCGTTCCGCGATGCGCCCGATCAGGATTCCGTTACCGGACTGGAGGGTTCCGCCGCCGAGCACGATATCGGCGTCCGAGCGCAGGAGGTGCAGCCGCCGCAGCAGCGTCACGGCCATGTTCGCCGTCTCGTCAGCCAGCCGTTCGACGATCTCGCGGGCGACTTGATCGCCTTCGGACGCCGCCTCGAACACCAGCGGAGCCAGCCCGTGCAGTGACGCATGGGGAATCTTGCCGCGATGCACGCCCAGGGCCACGGCCTCGGCGTCGGCGACCGAGAAGTGCTCGGCGACGCGCCTGCTCAGCGCGGTGGCGGGCCCCCGGCCGTCCTCTGCGCGCACGGCCGCTCCGAGGCCGGAGACGCCGACGGCGTAGCCGCCGCCCCAGTCGCCGGTGATGTCGCCGAGTGAAAGGAATCGCGCGACCTTCCCGCTCGGGTGGACGCCCACCGCGTTGACACCCGCACCGGAGACGACGGCGACGCCCCAGCCGCGGGGACTGCCGGCGCGCAGGATCGCGAAGACGTCGTTGTAGACCTTCAGCTTGTCGACGATTCGCAGCTTGCGCAGCTCGGTGTGCGCCTCACGCTCCTCGGCCGGAATGTCGACGTTGGCCAGGTAGAACGCACCGGCGCCGATCCGGGCCGAGGGCGCGATGCCGGCCTGCTGGCGCGCCGCCTCGACCATCGCCGCGAGGTCGCGTGCCGTCTGGGCCATGCCGTCCATGTGCGGGCGCGTGCCGCGCCCCTGCACCTGTGCCAACACGGCACCGTCCACTGTGGCCAGTACGACGTCGGTCTTGGAGTTACCGCCGTCGGCCGCTATGACGTACTCAGCCACCGGTCGTGCTCCGGGCCGCCGCGAACTGCGGCAGTAATTGGGCATTCTCGCGGAGGATGTCGTCGAGCAGCGCCGCGACGTGCTGCCACTGGCGCACGAGCGGGTTCGCGAGCAGCGCCCGGGCCGCGACGTTCGGGTCACCGGACTTGGCGGCCTCGATGGTCAGCAGCTCGTACTGGGTGACTGCCTGCACGAGGCCAAGCATCTCCGGACGCAGCGGCGGGACCGCGACCGGATGTGCCCCGGAACGGTCGACGGTCGCGGGCACCTCGACGACGGCGTCGGCCGGCAGCCCGCGAATCGTCGCGTCGTTGCGCACGTTCAGGTAATGCCGCGCGCCGTCGCCGGTCATCAGCGACGTGACGAGCGCCGCAGCCGCCTCGCTGTAGTAGGCACCGCCGCGCTGGTCGAGCAGCTCGGGCTTGCGGTCGAGTGCGGGATCGCGGTAGATGCGCAGCAACTCGCGTTCGATCGCCAGCACCTCCTCCGCGCGATGCGGGCCGTGTCTCTCGGCCTCGACGGCCTCGTCGGTGCAGTAGAAGTAGTGCAGGTAGTAGGACGGGATCGCGTCCAGCATTCGCATCAGGTCGACCGGCACGCCGAGATCGGCCGCCAGCTCCGTGGCGTACTTGGACGCGAGGATCTCGGGCAACATGTCGAAGCCGTCGATGCGCACGGCGCGCAGCCAGGTGAGGTGGTTCAGGCCTGCGTGGTCGAGTTCGACCCGCGACGGCGGCACGTTGAAGTGCTGCGCGAAGCCCCGCTGGAAGCCGATCGCCACATTGCACAGGCCGACCGCACGGTGCCCGTCGTCGAGCAGCGCGCGCGTGACGATGCCCACCGGGTTGGTGAAGTCGACGATCCACGCGTCCGGCCGGGCGTACTTCCGAGTCGCGTCCGCGATCTCGAGTACGACCGGGACGGTGCGCAGCGCCTTGGCGAACCCGCCCGGTCCGGTCGTCTCCTGGCCGACCAGCCCGTAGCGCCCGGGAATCGTCTCGTCCCGCAGCCGGGTCTGCTGCCCGCCCACGCGCAGCTGGATCAGCACGGCGTCGGCACCGTCGAGCGCGTCCGGCAGCGACGCCGTCGTGCGGACGGTGCCCGGATACGACTGCGCGGCGAGAATGCGGCCGGAGAGCCCGCCGACCACGTCGAGCCGGTCCGCGTCGATGTCGTGCAGGATCAGCTCGTCGACCTGGAGCAACCCGGCGCGCCGCGCGAAGCCATCGACCAGCTCCGGCGTGTAGGTGCTGCCACCGCCGACCACGGCGATCTTCATCGGCTCAACCCTTCACGCCGGTCAACGTCACGCCTTCGACGAACACCTTCTGGGCGAAGAAGAAGATCAGAAGGACCGGCGCCAGGAAGATGATCGACGCCGCCATCTGCAACTGGTAGGAGTTCTGGTGCGCGCTCTTCGCCAGCGTCGTGAGGCCGACCGCGAGCGTCTGGCTGGTCGTGCTGTTTCCCGTATACAGCAAGGGATTGTAGAAGTCGTTCCACGCGTAGAGGAAAGCGAATAAGCCCACGGCGGCGATCGCCGGTTTCGCTGTCGGCACCACGATCCTGGTGAGGATGCGCCAGTCGCTCGCGCCGTCGCACCGTGCCGCCTCGGTGATCTCCTGCGGGATGGTCAGGAAGAACTGGCGCAGCAGGAAGATGCTGAACGCGTCGCCGAAGAACGACGGGATGATCAGCGGGCGCAGCGAGTTCACCCAGCCCAGCTTCGAGAAGATGACGTAGAGCGGCAGGCTGGTGACCTGGGCGGGGATCATCATCGTCGCGAGGACGACCATGAACATGGCATCGCGGCCGCGCCACGACAGCCGCGCCAACGCATACGCGACGGGCACCGATGAGAGCAGGACGCCGGTCGTCGACAACCCTGCGTACAGGATGGTGTTCCACAGATCGCGGGCGAACGGCATGGCGGTGAACACGTCGCCGAAGTTGTGCCATGCCCACTTGTTAGGCCACAGCGCGCCGGTGCCTGCTTGGCTCTGGGTCATCACCGACGTGATGACACAGATCGCGAACGGCAGCAGGAAGCACAGCGCGACCGCGATAGCCAGCGCGTGGTCAGCGACCGTGCCGAGCACGCGCCGGTAGGAGATCTCGCGCGGCCGCGCGTCGACGGCAGTCACCGCACCGCCCCCGCGTAGTAGACCCACCGGCGCGACGCGCGGATGAACACCACCGTGCACAGGAAGATGACGACGAACAGCAGCCACGCCATGGCCGACGCGTAACCCGTCCTGAAGTACTGGAACGTGTAGATCATCCCGGTGAGCAAGGAGAAGAAGATCACCGGCGAGATGCCGGGCAGCGTGATGTGCCAGAACTTCTGCCGCGCGCTCGCGCCGTCGATATCAGCCGCTTCGTAAAGGGTTTTCGGCACGTCGAGCATGCTCGCCAGGAACAGGATCATCGTGTTGCCGACCGTCCACAGCGCCATGAGCACGAGGCTCGGCTTGGACCAGGTCGCGTCCGAGAACCACCCCGGCCCGTTGATGCCGACGTGACCGAGGATGTTGTTGAGTGGGCCGACCGGGTTCAGCATGACGATGAATGCGAGCGCCGTGGCGACGATGGGCACCATCGCGGGCAGGAAGTAGATCGTGCGGTAGAACGTCGCCCCGCGCTTGATCCGGGTCAGTACCCACGCCACGAAGATCGCCCAGAGCGTCTGCAGCGGCACCATGAAGACGACCATCCACAGCGTGTTGCGCACGGCGATCCAGAACACCTGCGACTGGGAGAACAGCCCGCGGTAGTTGTCCAGGCCGACCCACTGCGTCGGCAGGTACGAGCCGGCCTGGTAGTTCGTGAACGAGTAGTACAGCGTGGCGAGTACGGGGTAGACGACGAAGAGTGCCAGCCCGACCAGGAACGGCGACATGAAGCCGAGCACCACCCACCAGCGCGTCCTGCTGGCACGCCGGCGCCGGCGCCCGGCCGGGATGAGCCCCGCACCCCGGGCCGCCGCTGCCGATCGGGTGGCGACCGCGGTCACCGTCCGTTCGCCTGCTTGTTGATCGTGTCGATCTGTCCGGCGAACCTCTTCAGCGCTGCTTGGACGTCTGCGATCTTGCCCTGTTCGTACTGTTGCGTGAACGTTCCCCAGGCGTCGACGTCCTGGCCGCCTACGGCGGTCAGCTCCTTGTAGTACGAGCCGGAGTTCTTGAAGATCGCGATCAGCGGCGTCCAGTGCGGGTCGCTCGCCTGCTGCCACGAGGCCAGCGAGTCGAACGTGCTCGGGATGTTGCTCACCGCGTCGGCGAGCGTGTTCAGGAAGTCCGTGTCGGTCGTCAGCTGCTGCGCCGCGAAGAACGCCTCCTGCGGGTGCTTGGTGTGGCTGGAGATGTAGAGGACGGTGCCCTGCGTGTTGCCGACGCCGTAGCGGTCGACCTGGTCGTCCGGCACAGGGAACGGTGCGACGCCGTAGTCGAGGTTCGGCGCCTCGGCCTTGATCTCACCGACATGCCATTCGCCGTCGTACTCCATGGCGGCGACACCCTTGACGAACGGGTTGGACGCGTCGTCGGTGTGCGGTTGGTATCGCCCGACGTACTTCTGCACGTTGCCCTCGCCATAGAAGTCCTGCAGTGTCTTGTCCAGCTCGAGGATCTTGATCCAGTTCGGGTCCGTGCCGAACGTCGCCTTGCCGTCCGCGTCGTAGAAGTTCGCGTTCGTGTGCACGCCGGTGAAGATGTTCGCGTTCGAGTCGTAGTCGGTACGCGTCACCAGGCCGTACGTCTTGATCGAGCCGTCCGGGTTCTTCACGGTCAGCTTCTTGGCGTCGGTGATCAACTCGGAGAACGTCTTGGGTGGACTACTGATCCCGGCCTTGGCGAAGAGCGTCTTGTTGTAGAACAGGCCGTACGCGTCGGTCAGCAGCGGCAGCGCGCACTGCTTGCCCTGGTACTGCGTGTAGACGAGCGATGCGGCGGGGAACGTCTTGGCAACGTCGATGTTCGCCGCCTTCAGGTACGCGGTCATGTCGAGCACGGTGCCGTTGTGGCAGAACTGGCCGACGTAGTCGGGTGCGGTCGAGATGAAGACGTCCGGCGGCTTGCCGGCCGCTATCGCCTTGGCGTACGCGGCATCATCCTTGCCGGGCACGAACTTGACGGTCAGCCACGGGTATCTCGTGTGCAGCTTGGCAAGGTCGTCCTTGAACGCCTTGACCTCGTTGCCCAGCGTGTTGAACGTCCATACCGTGATCGTCGTCGGCGCATGGCTCGCATTCGTCGAGATCGCGGATGCGACGGTCGGGGCCGGATTGGCACCACCGCCACCGGTCGTACATCCGGTGACGAACAAGGCGGCGATTGTCGCGGTGGCTGCGAGTGCCGTTCTGGCCCGCTTCATGTGGATTCCCCTGACCGTTGATGGACCGATGACGGGTGCTATGGCGTCGCGAGGGACGCTGCGGAGAAAACCGAGGCCCGCGCCAGTTCGCTGGCGAGGGACACCGCGCCCAGCAGGGCGGCTTCCTTGCCGCATTTGGAGACCTCGATGCGCGGCATGAACGGCGACATCGCCTGGACGTGCCTGGTGACCGGTTCCAGCAGCAGATCCTGGTTCAGGCCGACGCCGCCTGCGAGCACGACGAGTTCGGGATCCAGCACGGCCGTGACGCCGCAGATCACGTACGCGATGCGGCGGGCGATCGCGTCGACGACCTGCATCGCGCGCTGGTCGCCGGCCCGGGCGAGGTCGAAGACCTCGGGCGCGCTCAGGTGAGGGTCCATGCCCCGGGCCACTGCCTCGTCGACCACGCCGGGTCCGGACAACGTGTCCTTGATCATCGCCCGGTCGTGCGGTGGCGTCGCCGGTATGGCCGGATCGTCACCGGGCAGGTAGCCGACCTCGCCGGCCGCCCCGGAGACGCCCCGGTAGAGCTTTCCACCGAGCACGATGCCGACGCCGAGCCCGGTGCCGATCGAGAAGATGGCGAAATCGTTGACGTCGCGGCCGTGACCACTCGCCCGCTCGCCGAGCACGGTCAGGTTGGTGTCGTTCTCGAGGGTGACCGGGACGCCGAGTGCGTGGCGGACCGCCTGCGGGAAGCCGACGCCGTCGCGGGGGAGCGCGTCGCTGAGGCTGAGCCGCTGACCGTCCGGATGGACGACGGCTGGCACGCCGACCACCACGTGCACGAGGTCGGCGACAGTGACATCCATCGACGCTGCGAGCTTCTCGGTCATGGCCCGCACCTGTGCCACCAGCGTGTCGAACCGGCGCCGCGTCCGGGCATGCGTCTGCGCCTGGATCTCACCGGAGATGTCGGCGATAGCGGCGTGCACCCGGTCATGGCCGATGTCGACACCCACCGACAGGCCGCTGGCCGGGCGCACGCGGTACAGCGTCGCGGCGGGGCCGGGACGCCCATGCGCGTAACCGATCTCGTCGACGACCCCGGCGGCGAGCAGCGTGGTCAGGGCCAGCGTGACCGTCGGTTTGGACAGGCCGGTGCCCGCGGCGATGTCCGAGCGGGCCATCGGACCGTCACGGTGAATCAGTTCGAGCACGGCCCGTGCGTTCATCGAGCGCAGCAGGCTCTGCGGACCCGCGGGGAAGGTCCCGGCGTCCTCGCTGCGTCCGCGACCGGCCATCGAGCCCCCCGTCACGGCAAGAATTGAACGGAAACTTTCCTATTGAACGGTGACGGTAGGCATCGGGCTGACCGCAGTCAAGGGCCGGCGTCGTGCGGTGTCATCCGCCGGGCATGTCGAGGGGCCCGCCGGACACCCGGCGGGCCCCTCGATCGCGGTTAACGCAGCAGGTAACTCATCGCGTTGCCGAGCACCGTCTTGCGGGTGTCGTTACCAGTGATGCCCTCCAGGCCGAAGCCCATATAGACGGTGTCTGCCGTGTCGACGACCGCTGCCTCGGGGAAGTTGCCCGCGGCCAGCCGGGTGAAGTTGTTTGCGTTGGGCGCGCTTCCCGGTGGCGGACCGGTAACCTCCCAGCCGCCAGTGTCGGTCTCGAAGGACGTGCTGCCCTCGCCCGTGGACACCGCGATGTCGTCGACGAACACGCCGAGTCCCTGGGTGGCCCAGTCGCTGGCGTAGGCGATCGACACCTCGACCTGCTTGCCGGCGTACGGCGAGAGGTCGACAGCCCATTGCTGCCACCCGGCCGAGTTGCCCGATGCGGCGTTCCAGCTGCCGGTGGTTCCGGTCGGGCTGCACGTCCCGTCCGCGTTGAGCGTCTGGTAGTGATCCAGCTGCGGGTGCAGGTCTCGCCAACCCGCGGGGCAGCTCTGGCCTGTGGACTGGCTGGTGTGCCCGTTCAGGTCGGGCAGCGTCGTCCAGTCGTCCTGGCCCGCCGTTCGCGCCTCGACGAACATGTGGTCCCATTCCGGCTCGGTGTCGTACGACGTCCAGAACGACACGCTCGCGCCACCGGCCGGCACCGTGATCGTCCTGGTCAGCCGCTTGTACGACACGTCGCTGATCTGCGAATACACGTAGTACGAACCGGTGTGCGGGTCGAACGGACCGCCCGGCCGGTCGTACTTCGCCGACGGCACGCTGGCGAACTGCGGATAGTCGCTCACCGGCAGCAGCGCGCTGACCGGGATGAACGACGCGCTGTGATCCTGGTTCTTCGCGCTTTGACCGCCGTTGAAGTCCCACGACAGGCCGCTGAACGGATCCGCGGCGCCGACGACGGGATACATGTTGCCGGTGTCCGCGTTGATGCCGGCGTTGTCGTTCAGCAGGCCGGCACCGAACCAGTATTCGAGGACGTCGTTCACACCGTCGCCAGATCCACCCAGCGGCCGGCAGCGCGCGGTGATCGCCGGACTCGACGAGCACTGTGCATTCTCGAACGGGTCGTAGAGCTGGTTGCCGTGCGCCTGGGTGTACTGGTGACCGGCGTACTTGCCGGTGTAGAGCACGCGGCCGCCGTCGTTGAGGTAATCACGTACCGACAGCAGCTCGGTCATCGCCAGCCGGGACGCGTTACCGGGACCCCAGCCGGGCTCCCGGGTGATGATGTCATCGCCGGTGTACCAGATCACCGCCTGGTAATGCCCGAGAACGCCGAGCGGGTCGGGCGCGGTCCGGCCGTTCGCGTCGACGTCGTACACGTCGTAGCTGATGCCGTTCGCGGCGAGCGCGCCGGTGTAGTACGACAGGTACTGCGGCGCGGCCTTCTTGTACACCGGCGAGGCGCCGGTGTAGTCCTCGGCCGAGAGGATCAGCACCTGGTGGTGGGTGTTCGACACGGCCTGATAGGTGAACGAGCCGCTCGTCGCGCCGCCACCCACGAACCACACCGTGACCGAGTCGCCAGGGCTGGTTCCGGTGACCTGGCCACGCATGACCCGGTAGTAGTTCGCGTTGCCGACCCCGTACTTCTCGCCCTGGGTCCATTCCGACGTCGAGGCGCTGTGCACCGCACCGCCGTTGATCTGGTATTTCACCGTGACGGCGCCCAAGCTGCGCAGCGCGAGCACCCGCACGTCCTGCGGGTCGCCGTAGGACTTGTCGAAGCGGAAGTCGAACATCGACAGCGCGCCGTTCTCCGGGTCGACCTCGGTCTGGCTGAGGTAGAACGGCTTGGTCGTGGCCCCGACAGCCGAGTCCGGCGTCGCCACGTGCATGGCGGACGTCGCCAGCGACAGGTCGAACGGCAGCGTCTTGACGAACTCGGCCTGCACCGCTGCTTCGTCGTCCGGGAAGACGAAGCCGCAGCCGTCGCAGCCCTCGTCGAGCTCAGGCGTGAACGAGATGGTGCCGTCGTGCCGGTCGGCGTAGTCGGTCGTTTCGCCGTTGGTCACGTACAACTCATCGGCGCTCTGGCCCGGGTCGAAGCCCGGGATCGCCGGGTGGGCATCGGTGCCGGCTAGTGCCGCGTAGATCGGGTTGTCGGCGTCGGGCGTGCCGACCTGCCAACCCTGCGGGTAGAGGATCTCCGGCCCGAACGAGTGGAAGTTCGATTGGAGCTTCGGCTTGATCCGATCGAGCAGCCCTTGCATCGCTTTGGTTTCAGGCTCGGAGGCCGCCGCCGGGCCACGGTAGGTCTCACTCGACGTCAGCGTCGATGATCCCTCGTTGTCGTAGTTCCAGTGTTCGTTGAAGTTGCGGTTCGGGTCGACACCGTCGATGCCGGTGATCTGGCCGTCGCCGTTGTTGTCGCGCAGGTTCTTCCGCCACAGACGAACGTTGTCGAACGTGTACTGGTAACCGTCCGGGTTCGCGACGACGACGAACCACAGCTCGGTGGTCTTGAGGAGGTTCTTGATCTGCGTGTCGTTCGCGCGCCACTTGTCGATGTAGTAGTGCAGCAGGCGCCGGTCGACCTCGGTGCTGATCCATTCACGGGCGTGCTGTGTGGCGCTGTAGAGCACCGCCGGACGGGTGCCATCGGCGACGGCGTTGGCTGACTGGGTGACCTTCAGCGCGAGCAACTCGCGCCCGCCGTAGGTGTGACCGAGCACCTCGAGCTTGACCAGCTGCGGATTGGCCGTGGCGACGGCATGCAGCTCGTCGCGGATACCGCCCGGCTCGTCCCACGAGCGCCAGACGTTGTAGCCGCCGGCGGCCTCGGCCGCTGCCCGTTGCGCCTGGGAGCGTCCCTGCTGATCGCGGGTGACCGTGACGTCGTAGCCGCGAGCCGCGAGCGCGTCACGCTCGGCGGGGCTCAGCACGATCTGGGCTTCGGTCATTCCCCCGGCCGGCTTCTGGGCGACGACGTCCAGCCCGCTACGTACGAACCCCGCCGCGTCGGCCGCGGGGGCCCGGACCGTGTACATGTCGAGCTGTTCGGCACTGGGCTTGGCCTGCGCCGGTTGGATCGCAGCAAGGCAGCTGATGCCCAGCGCGGCCGCGGCGAGAAGGATTGGGCGACGTCTCATGAGGAACCCCCACCTGTGCGGGAATACAGAGATTCCCGTGAGGCTAATCGCTACCTGACGGTGCCGGAAGCACGTGCGAGTTACGGACCAGGTGCGGCTGAAACGCCATGGTTCATACAGTTAACGCCATGGTTCATACAGTTACGGACATGACCGCAGTCGCCGTAGCCGTCACCGACGGAATGCCGCTGTTCGAGCTCGCCGCGCCGTGCGCGGTCTTCGGGATCGACCCCGGCCTGACCGACCCCTGGTACGACTTCACCGTCTGCGCCCCGGCCGGTGTGCGCGTCGGGGGCTGGCTGCGTGCCGATACGAGGAACGGGCTGGACGATCTGGCG
>Ga0137386_10001871_pt1 | contig 13363 bp, 17 predicted proteins | sample SagtaG_4_FD_104910 | JGI IMG/M metagenome (GOLD analysis project Ga0137386, IMG submission 104910) | Vadose zone soil microbial communities from Sagehorn Ranch, Mendocino, California, USA - Sage2_R_100_16 metaG | ecosystem: Environmental > Terrestrial > Soil > Vadose zone | place: USA... | reverse complement strand
GCCGGGCGATCTCCTGTCCCTCCTGAAAATTCCGTCCGGCGTTTGCAATCTTGGCTTTACATCCCCCAACTGACACACTCCCCTCCTGTCGGCCAGAACCTTACCGGATGGATTTTTCGGGAGGGACAGCTCCCAGAGTTCGGCAACGTCGAGCAACCTGCCCTCGCTACGTATGACACGCGAAGAACCAACGGACTCACCGTCGAGCTGTGGGACCTCGCGATGCCGGCGCGATCGATATCAGCTAGACAGTGCGCGCATCGCTGCCAGCGAGTCCATGTAGTCTCGCCAGAGAACAACTTTACGGTTCTCGATCGTCACGATCGAAACGAAGCGGTTCTCATAGGTGGCGTCGCTCGCGACGACACGCCCAAAGACCTCGTACTCAAGGACCACAACACGACCATCGCGACATGGGTGCACAACGAGGGCGTCGGCACCGTTCAAAACGATCCCGTCGCCGTACCCCCGATAGAGCGCCATGAGCGCATCGCGGCTCTCGGTCCGTCGAGGCCATCCCGGGAAGTCATAGCGGAACTCGAAGACCGCATCGTCGGCGATCGTGTCGAAGTAGTGTTCGCCGTCTACAAGACCGGCAAGCCCCCTTTGAATCACGTCGAAGAATGGGTCAAGCGCGGCAAAGGCCGCGTATTTGGATTTCACGACGACCTCCCACTTCGCGCGGCCGACGCAGTCATTTGCCGAGGAGCGTCGATAGGACAGTCTGCAGGTCCGTCTCTCCGCGCCAGAACGGGTGACCGCCTTCCCAGACCACGATGTTGGCATTGAGACCGTGGGTCAGCTCCTGGAAGAGGCGAGCCCACTCAGCGTTCATGCCTGCGCCCATGAGGGCGGGTGCCATCGCCTCCTCGGGTGCCTGCTGCACCTCGATCGGTTTTCCGACGATTCGCCCTACGGCTGCAGCGACATCGCGCGGTGTATACTCACGCGGGCCCGCCAGCTCGATGACCCGTTTGCCGCTCCCGCCCTCAGCGAGCAGGCGCGCAGCGGCGGTTCCGATGTCTCGCGTCGCAACGAGGGGAATCGCCTTGTCCACGACAAGGAACGTCGGAAGGACGCCCTGCTCGACAGCGTAGAGCGACCCACCCCAGTTTTCCATGAAGTACCCCGCACGGACGAACGTCACGGCGGCTTTGGCTCGACTGAACACAGTCTCTGCGTCGCGAAGGCCGAGCACCGGGCCGGTTCCATCCGATTGCTGAGCGCCGACGGACGAGAGTAGGACGACATGCGGGACGCCTGCGGCCTCGACTGCCGCAGCGATGGTGTTTGTGCGGCGGTTGCTGTCCACGCGCACGTGGCTCGAACTGAAGTTCGGCGGAAGGAGGACGTAGACGCCCTCCGCGCCGCTGAAGGCACGCTCGAGCGTGGCCCCCTCCTCGACATCGGCGATAGCGACATCCGCACCCGCTTCGCCCCACGCCTTCCCCTTGGCGGCGTCGTGCAACACGACGCGGACCTTCTTTTTCTGCCGGAGCAATGCCTCGGCGACGACCTTGCCAGTCTTCCCCGAAGCACCCAGCACGACGAACATTGCGAGCCTCCTCCGCGTTGCGCGACTCCAGGTCGCGAAGTAGAACCTACTAGTTAGGACTTCGCTTTCTTCGAAGGTTTCGACTTGCCAGAACTGTTGAGGGCGACCGCTTGGCGAACGAGCGCCTTGAAGGCGGGCTCGTCAACTTCTTCTCCCTCGTGGATGTCGATCGCGCGGCGTGTGTTTCCGTCGAGACTCGAGTTGAAGAGACGGGCCGGATCCTTCAGAGACGCGCCCTTGGAGAAGGTAAGCTTCACGACACTCTTGTAGGATTCGCCAGTACAGATGATGCCGTCGTGCCGCCAAATCGGAGTGCCCATCCACTTCCACTCCTCGACGACGTCCGGGTCTGCTTCCTTGATGAGCTTGCGCATTCTCCTGAGGGTTTCCCCGAGCCAGTCCCCGAGTTCGGCGATTCTTTTAGAGATGAGCTCCGATACCGACTGGCCTTGGCTCGCGCCCGGCTTTTTCATGTTCTCATTCTAGAAGTTCCAGATATATCATGACGCCCAACGCCCCGGCTAAGCTGCGTTGCGCGTGCGCCGCAGCGACTCCGCCGCCGATCTCCCGCGCGCCGTCAGCTTGGGCCGGTTGTCAGACTGCTATCGCCCACGGAATGGCTATTGGGCAGCCGGGATCGAATGATGCTCGTGCACGACAATCCATTGAGAGTTGATCTTGCGAAGACCGATGGTCAGACGGAAGTCCAGCTCAATGTCCACTCCGTTCGCTTCCGTCCCAGCACAACGCATCACGGCCGTGACGAAGGCCACATCAGTACTGGCAGTGACGGTCATCTCGCTGATGTCAAAAAGCACAGGATCACGAGACCAGGAGAAGAACTTCTCCCAAGTCCTTCGGTACGGCTCGAGTCCCTTTGACCGCAGCGGCGGCGGAACGTCGAACATCACGATGTTCGGCGAATGGCTGCGAAGAATCCCTTGGACGTCCCTTCTACGGACTGAGCTCGCCCAATCCTTAACCAGGGCGCGGCGGCTTCATCCTTCGCGCGATCCTGACTCTCGCTCATCTCACCGAATCAGCCGCTGCGTGCGAGCGCCGCAGCGACTCCACCGCCGACCTCCCGTGCGCCCTCAGCTTCAGTAGCCTTAATGCACCTTCGGTGTTGCTTCTTTGGCAGCCTTGGCGATGAGCGCGGCCACCGCCATCGGTTGCGACACGTAGATCGCGTGACTGCCTGCGACTTCGACGACTGTCGAACCCGCTCGCTTGGACATGAAACGCTGGGCCGCCGGCGGGATCATCTTGTCGTCGGTGGCGACCATGTACCAGCTCGGCTTGGTCTTCCACGCCGGCTCGCTGATCGTGCCGCTGAGCGCGTCCACGCCCCACGGGACTTGGGAGTCGGCCATAAACGCAGCCGTCTCTGCGTCCACGTCAGCCGCGAATGAAGGGGCGAACTTCGCTATGTCGAGGAATAGATAGCCGTCCTGCGGCGGCAGTATCGGCGGCACGGGTGCGCCAGGCGGGGGATCCTTGATAAGCGAAGATACCGACTCGCCCCTGTCCGGTGCGAAGGCGGTGATATAGACAAGCCCCGCGACCTTTGGATCGTTGCCGGCTTCGGTGATCACCGCTCCGCCGTAGGAGTGGCCGACGAGAATCACGGGCCCATTCTGCGCGGCAATAACGCGCTTGGTGACTGCGACATCGCCGGCCAGCGATATCGTCGGATTCTGGACGATGCTGACGGGATAGCGGTCCTTCCTCAGTATCTTATAGACGCCCTCCCAACCGGAGCCGTCCACGAAGCCACCGTGGACGAGGACGATGGCTCTTGCCGAGGAACGAAGTTCTTCAGCCATGATGAGCTCCTTTCTTCAGTCGGTAGCGACTCAGGGACACAACGCGAAGTAGACTGCGAAGCAGGCAGCCATATCCAGAAGGAATGCGAGGTTCTGCCGCCTCCTGGGCCATTCGAGACTCCCGTCTGCGACCGAGTGGCGTTCTGGGGAAACAGGATGCCAGATGATACGCCTCGCCCGTTCCAGGCACAAGGGGGGCAGCAGTTAGGGACCAGCACCCAAGGTCCAGTGATCGCGGCACAGGGCGCGCTCGCGGCCGGTCATCCTCGGCTCTCCGCAGAGTCCGAGAGAATCAGAGAGCCGGAACGGCCCATGGTTCGACGTGGGATGGGCTGATGCGATTCTCCGGCACCCGGCTGGGGTGGCCGCTCAGCCGTCCCGCATCACGCACCCCTGAGGACATCCGGGAGGTCAACCTCCCGGTTAACAGGTCGGAGAGTTTTTCTCTCTCGCTGTTACTGATTTACGCATAAGCAACAGGACAGATCATGACCATGGAAGCTCCGAGGCGTAGATGCAGGACCAGAGCAACCTCTGCGACTGCCGGAGTCGCATGAGCGGGCCATGAAGAAGGCGTGTGAGGTGCGTGTTGTCCTTGGGAACACTGTTGGCCACAGCCCGCTTGAGCAGTGTCCAGACGAACTCGTCAGGATTGAGCTCAGGGGCATACCCTGGGAAGCGATGGAACTCCCAGACCGGGTGGCGCTGCCGGAAGTGACGCACCGGAGTCACGACATGATAGTAGTACGAACGTCCCCGGAGAGCCCGCGTCACGCTAGAACGAGCACGAATGCCGACCTCCCTTCGTGGCTTCTCCTTCGACAGAATCCTCACCACGACTTTGATCCTGCTGCCCCTCGTGGCTGCGCTGGCCTGCCAGGGCAAGGGATCTGAGCGCCTCAAGCCTCTTCCACCGGCAATCAACCCGCTCGCAGGAGAGTGGCATGTGACGTCGACGACGACCACGGACACCTGCAATCTGGGGCCCGGCGTGCAACCGATTCAGGGGTACTTCTCAATTCAGGTGAACGGGACATCCTTTACAGTTGGACGCAGCCGGATTCAGCGGCGGAGCGAGCCTAGCGGTCTCGGCGGTCGGCGACTGCGGACCCGGCTTCCCCTACCAGGTTCACGGCACCTTCACGGCCGAGCGCTGCCCGACCAACGGGTGCGGGCTGTTGTGTCCCTTGGCACCCTGCCTCGTTTAAGCGGCCCGAGAGTTCTGCCCCTCCAGAAACCTCCATCCGCCCTTCCCTCGCTCGGCTACAGGGTCTGTCCCGAGGGCACCGTGACGATGGCTGCCCTGCCGACCCTCCCCGTACTGCCCCCGAAAAGCACCATCAAGTCTCGGTGGACCACTACACCGGAGGTCACATGGTAAGGACGACGCGGAATTCGGCTCTCCCGCTCATCATGCGCGCGTAGCCTTCGGCGGCTTTCGCGAGGGGGTACTTTTCGATCATAGGCCGCACGCCCGTCATCTCCGCGAACAGCAGCGTGTCCTGGGAGTCGGTGGGGATGCCGCCAGCCCAGCCCTTGATGCCCTTTTTTCCGAAAAGCAACTGATTGGGCGACACCTCGATTGGATCCATCGACGCTCCCACGACAACCATTATACCGTTCACTCCCAGGCCGCCGACCAGCGCTGACATCGCTTTCCCGCTCGGCGCGGTAGCAAGAATCACTCGCGCGCCCCCAAGCTTCTGCAGCTCGGCTGCGGGGTCAGTTGCGGCACTGTTAATATAAACATCCGCTCCGAGCTTTTTCGCGAGCGTGGCGTTGTCTGACCCCCGCCCAACCGCCGCCACTCGATAGCCGAACTTCTTTGCGAACTGAACTCCCAAGTGGCCAAGCCCGCCGATTCCCTGGATGGCGACGAGATCGCTCGGCACCGCGCCGCTATGGCGCAGGGCGTTGAACGTGGTGACCCCCGCACACATCAGCGGCGCCGCCTCGACCGCGTCCAGCGATTCCGGCATCTGCGCCAACGCTTCCACCGGCGCGACCATGTATTCCTGATAGCCACCATCGTAGCTGATGCCGCAAATCTTCCCGTTCGCGCAGTTCACGAAATCCCCGCGGCGGCAGGCGAGACACGTGCCGTCCTGTCCGCCGTGCCAGCCGACTCCAACCCGATGGCCTTTCTTCCATTGCGTGACGCCAGGCCCGGTCTCGTCGATGATGCCGGCCACTTCGTGTCCGGGGACGCGCGGGTAGGTAATGCCCGTCAAAAGACCTTCCTTGGTAATCACATCGCTGTGACAGATTCCACAGGCCTGGACGCGGATCCTCACGTGTCCCGGGCCGGGCTGCGGAATGTCGCGCTCCACGATTTCGAAGTCCGCTCCCGCCTTCGGAACTTGCACCGCTTTCATTTTCGCCATTTGTTGTCTCTCCTTTTGCGTCAGATTTCTATGTGGCGCGCTCGCTACTGCTTATGGTGTTTCTCGGTACTCACTTCGTAAATGTCTCGCCGAACATGGGGAGGCCGCTCTTGGACGACTCGCGCGTCGCTTCGTCCTGGATCACATCCCAGTGTTCGACGAGAACCCCGCCCTTGATGCGAAGAATGTCTGCCGCAATCCAGTTCACAGGCAGGCCGTGGCCCGAGAATCGCCCGTGCACGATGACAAAGTCCCCATCGGCTACAATCGTTCCTGGCTCATACTTCAGCGTTGGCGGGATGCTTTTAATGAGATTGAATAGGCCAACACGACCAGGCGCGATATGAGCGCTATGCTGAATGTAGTTGGGTGACCAATAGTGCTCAGCCGCTGCGTAGTCACGCTTATTGAACAGCGTGTCAAAAGCTTCAAGGACCAGCGTCTTGTTTTTCGATTCAATCGTCTGATTCATTCTCATTCTCCCATTACCTGTGTAGTGGTCCACCGGTTTTTGATGGTCGGGTCTCCTGCCGGAACGTTCCCCTCATTATAGGGTTATCCTTTCTCGCGCCCCTTCATTCCTGCCATTCTCTGGGAGGCTGTCCATGCCCGGCGTCGCCTGTCCCCTTGCGCTTCCCAGAGGCTGGCCTCGTCGCATCCGCTCGGCGGCTGTGCACGCCGTCTCCCTCGCCGATTTCGCCCTGACTGCCGCCCTCGGCTGGGCCGCTCAGAGCCTCAACCCCCGCCTTCGCCTCCGGGCCGAGCTTGAGCGCCTCCGGAACGAAATCCCGCTTCTGCGGGAGGAGATCCGCATCAAGGACGCCCGCATGCAGCACATCGAAGCCCAGAAGCGGCCCCACTATCCGCTGACTGAGCGACTGGCGATCCTCGAGCTGCGGGCTGCACGCAACTGGTCCCTCACTCAGACCGCTCGCACCTTCCTCGTGACCCCGGCGACGATCACCTCGTGGATGGGGCGTCTCGACGAAGCTGGACCCGACGCACTCGTCCGTCTTCCCGAGCCCGTGAACAGGTTCCCCGACTTCGTCGGCTACCTTGTGAGGCGCCTCAAGATCCTCTGCCCCACCCTGGGCAAGGTCAAGATCGCCCAGATCCTCGCCCGTGCCGGTCTCCACCTCGGACCGACGACGGTGCGCAGGATGTTGCGGGAGACGCCACCGCTGAGACCCTGCCCGACTCTCCAGCTGGCCCCTCGCACCGTCACCGCCCGGAAGCCGAATGACCTCTGGCACATCGATCTGACGACCGTGCCTACCACCCTCGGCTTCTGGACCTCGTGGAGTCCCTTCGCCCTGCCTCAAGTCTGGCCGTTCTGCTGGTGGCTGGCGGTGGCCGTCGACCACTGCTCGCGGCGCTTGATGGGCTTCGCTGTCTTCCATCGCCAGCCCACTTCCGCGGTCGTTCGGGGATTTCTAGAGCGCCTGTTCCGGAGCGTCGAGCATCAGCCCCGGCACCTTGTCTCCGACCAGGGCAGCCAGTTCACCGCCAGGGAGTTCAAGCGCTGGTGTCGCCGTCGCGGCATCCAACAGCGGTTCGGCGCCATCGGCAAGTACGGCAGCCTCGCCGTGATCGAGCGCTGCATCCGCTCCATCAAGAACGAGTGCACCCGGCGATTAATTCTGGTCCCGTACCGTCTCGCCGCCTTCAAGCAGGAACTCACGCTGTATTTTTCCTGGTACAACGGCCACCGGCCTCACTCGCCACTCGGCGGCGCCACACCCAACGACGTCTACCACCATCGGCGTCCGTCAGCCAAGACGCCACGTTTCGAGCCCCGCCCACGGTGGCGGCGACGTTCCCCCTGCGCTTCGCCTCAGGCTCTCATCCGTCGTCAGCCCGGTGTCACGCTCCATCTCGGTGCCTGTTATCACGCTGACCGCCGACATCTGCCGATTATCACAGTCAAGCGCGTCGCGTAGCAACTCTCCTCTTGCCACCACGGGTCACTCATGGACTCGTCGATCTGTTATTGCTGTGCGACCGGGTCAGCCCGTCGCTCCGACCCACTCCTGACGCCTGCGGGGACCTTCTCCACCAAGATCTCAACGCTAAGGGCATCTTCGCCGCTCGACATTCCACCGGAAAGCACCATCAAGTCTCGGTGGACCACTACACCTCCCGACAGGATCGTGTAATCCAGCGGCGTAACGCCAGCGGCCGTCACGCGAACCAGTACCCGGCTCTTTGCTGGTTGCGGCTTTGGTAATTCACCCTGAGGGAGTCCGCCATATCCCGAAAACGTCTGCGCTTCGATCGCCCGCATGTCAGTGTTTGACATTCGCCTTTGCACCCCGTTCGACAGACAGGATCAAGTCGGCAGATGGGAATCTCGCCTTCATGGATTCGACCAGCCCCTCCGGATCTTTGGCTCGTTTGAGTTCTTCCTCAAACACGAAAACGTACTTCTCCGTGAAATCCACAGCGGTACTCGCGTCCAGAGGTGCTCCAACCTTGCTGTGTCCAGGGATCACAACCGAAGGCCCTAATGCTCTGATTCTCTTAAGTGTGTTCAACCATTCTCCCCTGGCCCCACTGTCTGTTTCCGCGGTGTAGACGTGCATATTGTTGAACACCACGTCGCCGGCAATGAGAAGTCTCTGTTCCGGAATCCAGAGCATCGTGTTTTCGTCGGTGTCACCTCCGACGCTCTTGATGATCTCTATTCTCGAGCCTTCAAGTTCAATGAAGTCCGCGTCGAATTTGTCGATGGCGACGGCGTGAGAGGTTGCACCTGGGCCCAGGAACTTTTTCCACTTCTCTATCTTCTCCGGATAGACCTTCTTGATTCGCTCCACCACCGCAGAATTCGCGATGATTCTCACTCCTGGATACGCCTGTTTAAAGACCTCGAGGCCAAGGAAATGATCGGCATGCTCATGGGTAATGTAGATTATGGACAGTGGTTTCTTGGTCTCCGTGATTTCCTGCAATACCTTTTCAGCGCTGGTTTTCGTCAACTGCGCGTCCACCAGCATCACCTCGTGCGCTCCCTCGATGATGGTCGAGTTGACCCAGAACTGGTCGTCCGGGGAGGTAAATACCTTGGTCGAGAATGGCTGGTGCTCCTTTGCGAATGATGGTAGGGCCGCGATCAACGTGAACCCAAACAAGAACATTCCTCCTGTCATCGATCTCTCCTTGGTTGATTGAGTACCCAGTTGGTGATGTTCGTGACTGAATCCCGATAGAACGTCTCGTATAAGGACTGCGATCCGAAACCGATGTGAGGAGTAGCCAGTACGTTTGGAAGCCGGCGAAACGGATGAGTTAGGGGCAGCGGCTCGTCCTCGAAGACATCGACTGCACACCCAGCGATCTTCCTGTTTTCAAGCGCCTTGATCAGAGCTGCCTCTTCAATCAGCGGTCCGCGAGAGGTATTGATCAGAGAGGACGAAGGCTTCATGACTGCGAGCTCGGACTCCCCCACGATTCCGCGAGTCTTCGGGCTGAGCACCAAATGGACGGTCAAGAAGTCAGCCTCTCGAAACAGATCGGCTTTCGACACCAGCTGCGCGCCTGAGGACTCGGCCCTTTCTCTCGTCAGATTCGGACTCCAGGCTATGACGCGCATCCCGAAGGCTTTTCCGATTGCCCCAACTGGCCCCCCGACATTGCCGAGCCCCAGGACCGCGAGGGTTTTTCCTCTCAGATCACTCCCTACGCCGATTTGCCAGCCGCCGCTGCGCAACGAAGCGTTCTCGGTCGTGAGATTTCGGGCGACCGCCAGAATCATGGCCCAGGTAAACTCGATCGTCGGCGTCGAGAAATAGCCTGTATGGAGAACATCGATGTGACGCTGCCTGGCGGCCTCGAGATCGATCGCGGCATTTCTGGCGCCCGTTGATGCGATGAGCTTCAAGCTCGGCAGACACTCGATGAGAGCCGCCGTCATTGGCGTTCTCTCCCGCATGATGCAAAGGATCTCGAATGGCAGAAGCCGTTGCGCCAGCTTCTCAAGATCGGAGACATGATCCGTGAAGACCTTGATTTCGGGATGTCCCGGAATAGATGACCAATCCGCTGACTTCATCGCTATTCCCTGATAGTCATCCAGAATCGCTATCCTCACACCTGACCTCTGCCGCCATCGGCGAACAGCTCGTTACCTGTGACGACACTGGAATCATCGGATGCCAGGAACAGCGCGGCTCTTGCAATTTCGTCAGGCTCTCCCGTGCGACCCATCGGAACAGTGGAGACGATCCGCGCGATCGCATCCGGGGATTGCCGGTCTGACAGGGGCGTCTTGATGGGGCCAGGACTCAAGACGTTTGCACGGACACGGCGCTCCTTCAGGTCGGTCGTCCGGGTCACGCAAACGAGCTCAGGGCAGCTTTGGTCGCGCCGTAGACGCCGAAACTGGAAGTACCCTTCACGCTCGCGACCGAACCGATCAGAATGACGGAACCGCCCTCAACCAAGAGGAGCAAGCCCTTTTGCACGGTGAAAAAGGTTCCCTTGACGTTGATGTCGAAGAGTTTGACGAAATGCTCTTCGGTTGCCTTGCCGAAGGCGGCGAACTCGCCGACGCCCGCATTGGCGACCAGAACATCGATTCGCCCCTTTGCCCGGCCAATATTCTCGTACAGACGGTCCAGGTCAGCCATATTGGCGACATCCCCCTGGATGCCAGCGACGTTGTCTCCGATCGTCTTCACCGTCTCATCGAGCTCTCTCTGGCGGCGTCCGGTAATGAAGAGATAGGCCCCTTCTTCGGCGAAGAGCTTCGCGATGGCCAGGCCTATCCCTTCCGTCCCTCCCGTGACGAGCGCCACTCTTCCTTGCAACTTGCCCATGCTACCTCTCGACCCATTGATCGGTCAGTGCGACTGGCGCCCAGCTATAGCCCTTACCTTCCTTGTGCAGGCGGCCCAGGCCAGGAAACAGCAGATGCGGCGACGCGATCAAAACATCCTCGCCCGCGAGCCTAGGCAACAATTGATTCCGCGTCGCTGCAGCCGCCTCCGGGTTCGTGTCGAACACCGCCGTGATCTCGGGGTGCTTCAGCTGGACGCGCTGGGCATGGACGGTATCGCCCCAAAACAGAATCTTTTGGCCCTTTGACGAAAACTCATAGCCGGTATGTCCCGGGGTATGACCGGGCAGCGGGACGATCTGCATACCGTCCACAATAGGCTCGGAGCCGCTGAACATGTGCCACTTGCCGGCCTTGACGTACGGCGCAGCGATGGCCTGGGCGCTCTCGAAGAACGGTTGCGCCTCTTTCGCCGCCTTGGCAGCGATTTCTGGCGACAGCCAAAAGTCGTTCTCAGCCTTCGCGACGTAAACCTCGGCATTTGGGAAGACCCGATCTCCGTCGTGCGTGGTGAGGCCGCCGACGTGATCGGAGTGGAGGTGCGTGACCAGGACGAGGTCGACTTGCTCCGGCGTATAGCCCGCGCTGCGGAGGCTGGTCGCCAGGCGCCCGAACGCTTCCCCACCATACCAGGTGCCGGCGCCAGCATCGACGAGGATCAACTGCTTGCCGGTGTTGACCAGGAAGCCAAGATCGGCGGCGTCGAGCAGATGCGGATCCTGCTGCAGGGCCTTTGCGACACCATCCATCGTCGCCTTCTTTCCGTTCAGCCAGTCCAGCTGGAATACGGCGGCCGCATCGTAGAGAGCCGTCACTTCCAGATCGCCGACCTTCAGCCGGAAATAGCCCGGCACCTGATCGTGATGCTGCGGCGCGGACGCCAGGGCAGGGGTCAAGCCTGACAGCGTCGTCAGAAGAGCGGCGGCGAGGCGTATCGAATTTTTCTTCAGCACGTTTTGCTCCCAAGGTGAGCCAAGGCGGAACTACCCTGCTCCGAACCTTTGATGTCGATCGTCATCATACGGATTCACGGTTCGATGACGATCGCCATCTAAGTTGCGGGAGCCCCACACCCCGGCTAGGCTTTCGGTCACCAGGGAAAGGCGAGTCGTCGGAGCCAACTCCTCCCCCCAATCACAATTCCCCCGAAGCAAACGAGTCGTCCCTCGTCACAAGGACGACTGGTTGCGAATCTCCCGGTTGCAATCCAGTCGTGTCTCACTGGAACCACGACATGTTTCCCTACGCCGGACCGGCAGCCCACGGGCAGCAGCGGCAGGCAAGCGGCATTCTAACGGCAGTATTCCGGGCCTACACGGGGGGTCTATGCCCCACCCGCAGGTGCCTGGATTCTTGCCTGCTCGTTGAAAAGGCGAGACTTACTGGCGTGGGCCTACCTCACAGCCCTTCGACCTCTGGGGCCACGTAGGAGGGAGACGAGTTGTTCGGGTCGGGCAGCTTCCGGAGCACGCGGCACATGATCCCTCTGAGATCGGAGGGATCCGCGCCCGCCTCATATGCAATTTGGACGATCGCCTGGCGGAGATCAAGAGGGGCGTCATTGCGTACGCGAATCTCTCGATCCTGAGGCTCGAAGCCGTGCCGACGCGAGAAACGCTCATTTTCGTTGGTCACTAGGGTGTTCTCGTGAAAGAAGTTACCCGATGATACGCCTCCCCTCGCTCCAGGAGCAAGGAGATCAACTCACCACACGCAGGGCGGCGCGGACGCCACTGGTATCCAGAGCCTCTCGGAGAGGCAGAGAGCCGGAACGGGCCAGGGTCACGCGTGGGCGGGGAGGATGCAGTTCCCGAACCGGGCTGACCGGACCGCTCAGCCGCGCCAACCCGCGCACACGTAGAGACATACGGTGGGATTGAAGAGGCGGGCCCCTGTTAACCAAGAGCCCGCCGGTTCGAAAAGGATGAGGTCTGGCTCCCCAGACGACAATCTCTTCGAACTCGGGGCCGCTCGGGTTAGCAACCAGAGAGCCGTCGGAACCCCGCTCAGGTCCGATCCGACCGCACGAAGGCACTCTGCCTATCGCTTGGCCACTCCGCTTCGAGGCGGACGGAATTTTCAGTAGGGACAGCTCGTCGTACATCTGCTTGAAGGTCTCGTGATGCGTCTCGGCGAGCCGGTACAGGGGTGACTCGGGCGCCCGGCGCGGGCGGTACGCGGTGGGCGCAGCGCAGGCAGCCTCGGCCATGCCCGCAGGCGAGGCACGAACCGCGCCCGGACGACCACGGCGTGTCTACCCCCGGCGCGGCAACACCTTGGATCCTCTCCCGCCCGGGCGCTGTGGGGCTCTGGCCTCTGGAGAGACCCACCTTCTCGGGTGAAGTGGTGGAGGCGGCGGGGGTCGAACCCGATTCAGGGAGCTCGGCAAACCTTTTGATGCCATGCGACCTTCGTTGGAACCCGTTGCCTTGTTGCCAATTCGTTGTGCTCTGGAGTGTTCTGGAGTCCTCCGGGTCCCACTGCGTCGGGCTCTGGGAGCGAGAATCACTCCGCCCCATGGTTCATGCAGAGAGTCGGGATTTTCGGAGCGCCCTTTGACTACAATAGGCCGCATTCCAGCAAGAGCGCGAGAGGTTGCGGGGCTCAAGCCCAGCCTCAACTCACGGCCGTCGCCGGAAGCCGGGCCAGCGTCCAGGACGCCGCCTGTAAACGATCCAGCCTGATGAAAGCCCGAGATGAAGGCCACCGCCGACGCCATCGACAGTTCTTCTCCGGGGGAAGAACCGATCCGCGCCGAGCT
>Ga0137386_10001864_pt1 | contig 13419 bp, 13 predicted proteins | sample SagtaG_4_FD_104910 | JGI IMG/M metagenome (GOLD analysis project Ga0137386, IMG submission 104910) | Vadose zone soil microbial communities from Sagehorn Ranch, Mendocino, California, USA - Sage2_R_100_16 metaG | ecosystem: Environmental > Terrestrial > Soil > Vadose zone | place: USA... | reverse complement strand
CTGAAACGTCGCATCGCGGACCATGTCTGGCGGGTGATGCGGGCAGACGAAGTGCTCCGCGATCTCGGAAAGGAGCGCAGGCCCATCGCCGCTTGACAAACACAGAGGCACCCCGGGTTCCTTGGAGCCTCCGGTGAACCCGGGCGGTTCACGCTGTTGGGGCGCCTGCCGGATGACTTGGCTCGGGACCGTTGCTGAGTGGGAGAGGAGTTGGCCGAATAGAAAGACCTGAGCCTCCCTCCAATGGAAGTGGAGAGATCGATGGAGACCACTGTTCACTTGACCCTGAAGATTGGGACGAGGACGAGCAGTGCATCTTGTCCGAGTACGACGGCACCGTCCCGGTGTCTGACGTGGGAGACGATGTGGATTTCTCTAGGTCCGGGGACTACGGGGAGCCATGACTCCCAAGCGCATTCGGCAAGCGGAGGCCGCTGGTCAGAAGATGGCGAGCTAGAGCGGACTGGTGGTGAGGGAGAGGAGCATTCGTCACGAGCCCGGTGAGGTTGCCGTTCAGCTCGTCCTGCCCGAATCGTGATCCAATCGTGAGGGGCAATGGGGACCCCACCTCATACAGGCGGTGTGGTAGGCTGCAGCTCGCAAAGGAGGGAGCCTCGTGACCAGCGCGGACATCGGTCCGGGCGTGAGCATCAACGATGCCAGAACTTACGCTTGGGACGGGACAACTGGCTTGGTGGAGGGGCGCCCGGACCTTCGGATCTGCTACTTCAAGGGGCTCGGAGATGCAAAGAGCAGGCGACTGGAAGTCTGGGTCCCGATGGCATACGCAATCCAGATCGAACAAGAGACGGATACCACTCTCCCACTTGCGAAGAGAAATACGTACCAGATCAAGCATCTTGTTCGGGATTATCACGCTGCGAGTGTTCATGACGTGACGCCGGACTAGCTCCCACGTCCTCGCTTTGCGCGACGCCTGGCGCAGTGGGCGCCTGTAGCGCGACGCCATGAGGCGGTCGTTGGGAGCACTCTACTTCAAGGCCTTGTTGACCGCGGATATCAGCTTGGCCCACTGCTCGCGCTCGGCGTCCGTCAAGTCGGCAGCGGCGTGCGCGCGGGTCCAGCGCAAGTAGGCTTTTGCCAGCCTGTATTTCGAGAAGTCGGTGCCGATGGCGTCCGCGAACACGTCCACAATGGGTCGGCCGGGCTGTGACGCGCCCTTGTCCTTCACGTCCCACCCCAGTTCGTCCTTGCCGACGACCACCAGAGTCTTGCGCAGCATGTCCTCAATCTCAGGCTTCGACACTGCCCCCTTGTAGGCATCCTTGGTACGCAAGATGTTCTTGTTGCCCAGCATGTGAACGAGCGTGTCCTGAGAGGCTGCCTGGTCACCGGCAGCGTCAGAATCGAGCAGCGCCGCGACCTTGAGGCGATGCGCATGAAGGATGGTTGCGAAGTAGACAACCTTCCCGGCACTCTGAGCGGGGACCAGGGCAATCTTCTCGTTCAAGTCGGCGGTGCCTGCCTCACGAAGAAGCGCGGCGGTGGCATCCACGTACCAGTAGTCCGTCAAGCCTTCCAAGACTAGGTTGCGCTGCTCCATGAAAAGGCTCTGCGCCAGGTCATATCCAAGCGCTTCCTGCAGAACCTGAATCGAGGCGGAGTCCTCCGCAGAGACCGATGTATGCACCTTGGTCCCTACGTTGCGGTCGGTCATCTCAATGACTCGCACGGCATCCAGCTCGTCTGGGCCGACCATGAAGGGCGAGTGCGTTGTGAAGAGGATCTGATTTCCCTCCGCGAGTCGAGACACGGTGGTTCGGAAGTCGCGTTGCTTCAGGCCGTGGAGACTCAAACCCGGCTCGTCCAGCAGCAGGATGGCGTTCTCGTACTCATCCGACGCTTGAGCGAAGAACACCGTGAAGAACGAGACCAGCCACTGGAACCCCTCCGATCTCTGGTCGAGCTCAATCTCGACCCCGAGATCGTCCTCGACGACCACCTTCAGATACTGCTGGTCGGCCGTCACTCGGACGGTGAATTCGCGCTCCCTAGGGCGATCTCCATCTGGCTGCCATACCTGCTGGATCTCATTCGTGAGGCGAACGGACGCGCCGTTCAGCTTGTAGCCGCGGCGGTCGAGTTGGTCACGGTAGTTTGCCAGAGCCTCAGAGTCGCCCGCCTCGGGCTCTGGTGCTTTGCCGAGGTCGGAGAGCTCCCGAGCCGTGAAGCCAAGCAGCTTCAGAAGGCAGACATTCCCGAAGTCGTACTCGTTGTCGTCAAGAAGGTTCTGGTCGAGTCGGTCGGCCAGGTGCTGCAGATGGATCAGCGGTCGAACGCGGAAGTAGGCGGAGAAGTAAACAAAGATGGGGAGGCGCTTGTGGAGTTCCCGGAGCACCGTCTTCCGGAGTTCGCCGATACGCGCCTGGGCCATCAACTTGGAGTGACGCTCAACCTCTTTGGGGACCTCCTCGTCCACGTATGGCAATGCTTCGTCAAACCACTCGACGAGCGGCTTGGCAACGGTCGCCGTCAGTGCCGTGTTGCTGTCCCAGTCCGCCGTCAGCTCGTCAAGATCCTCCTTTAACGTCGTCTGCTCTTCCTCTGGCGGGGTTTCGGCACGCTCAGCGGCCAACTGCTTGTCGATGTGCTTCGTCAGTCGGGCTAGGTCATCCTTGATGGACCCGTATGTCGGCGTCGCGGGCGCGTCAACGAGCCTGTGGGCGTACGAGTTGTCCAAGTGGCGGTCGTACTGATACTTGCAACCGGCGGCCTCGGGCCAGATGGCTGACACAGCGGCCTTGTCGTCGGCGTCCAGTTCGAATTCTCCGGACACGACGATGATGTCCTTCTCAGCGACGGAGCCGGTGTCGAGGTCGTTGAGTTCTGACCGGGGGTAATCGCGGAGCGAGTCAAAGCCTGGAACGTCTTCCCCCGCATTCAGCTGCTCGAGAGCGCGGAGAAGCGCAGTCTTGCCCGCCTCGTTTGGCCCGACGAGGATCGTCTTTGTGTTCTCGAGCTCGAACCAGCCCGTGTCCTTGATGCTTCGATACTTCTGGACCCTTGCCCTGGCTAGCCGCACCTCGCCCTCCGAACTGTTGCGTCCATGTGCTGATCGGATCGTAGCCCACGACTCGGACATCCCGAGTACTTGGTCCACCTACCGATTTAGTGATCTGGCGGCCTGCCTCGGCCTGACGCGCCGCGCGGCCCTAGGGTTGCGATCTAAGGCTGCGGCAGCGGGCTGCTCTGGTCCTCGCCACGCTAGAAGCCTGGAGCCGCGCGCGTTTCTCCAGCCCAGAAGGGGTGAAGCGGCTCGATGGGTTGCTTTAGCGACCCCCTTGATCTCGGCTCCCAGAGTTGGCTCCTCGCATTCGACACCGTCTAGACAGGTGGCGACTTCCGCCCCGACGCGGCCCTCGGGCGCCGCACGTGAGCGGTCAGCGGCCGGCGGCAGCCATCCCCGGCGAGGATCGGCGAGCAAAGTCATCTCTGCGGCGCCCGAGCCATGCTGGTTTGGGCCGGAGCCGACAGGGTAGATCGCCGGATCTTCCTCGGGCACACCGGACGGTTCACCGTCCAGACGCGAGGGGAGGCCGGCACCAGCGCGGCGACTATGCTGCTCTTCGTGGAGCGGGCCACCGGCTACGCCTGTTTGGGTACCGACCGGATCGCCTACGAGATCTTCGGCTCGGGCCCCCTCGATCTCGTCCTCACAGCCGGGAGCTTCGGCGCGTTCGATACCGACTGGGAAGATCCCCTCGCCGAGCTCTTCTTCCGCCGGCTCGCCTCGATCGCTCGCGTGATCCGGTTCGACCGCCGCGGAACGGGAGGGTCCGACCCCCTGCCGCTTGACGCGCTCCCGCCCTGGGAGTCCTTCGTCGAGGAGCTGGACTGCGTCATGACTGAGGTCGGCTCGGAGCGCACGGCGATCATGACCTCCTACGACGCGGGCCCGATGGGCATGCTGTTCGCCGCGACCAAGCCGGAGCGCACGGCGGCCCTGATCCTCGTGAACACCAGCGCCAAGTACGTCGCCGCCGACGACTATCCGCAGGGCGTGCCGCTCGGCGTCGCCGAGGAGCTGAACCGGACGATGGCTGACCGGTGGGGAAGCGATCAGCACGTGCTCCTGCAGGTTCCGAGCCGCGCGGACGACCCCCGCTTCCGCAGCTGGTACGCGAAGAAGACCCGGTCGATCGCCGGCCCCACCGCCGCGGCGGCGTACTTCCGGTCGATGTTCAAGGCCGACGCCAGGGCCCTCCTGCCGGCCATTCACGTGCCGACCCTGGTGTTGCACCGCACCGCGTATCGGTTCATGCCCATCGAGCACGGCCGCTACCTGGCCGGGCACATCGCCGGCGCGAGGTTGGTCGAGCTCCCCGGATCGGATGGTCCGCTGTACTGGGAGCACCCGGACCAGGCGATCGATGTCGTGGAGGAGTTCCTGACCGGGGTCACGCCGTCCCCGCCCCCGGACCGCGCCCTGGCCACCGTGCTGTACACCGACATCGTCGATTCCACGGCTCACCTCGAACGCGTCGGCGATGCCAGATGGCGGGCCCTCCTCGACTTGCACGACGACATCGCCGCCCGCTTCCTCGGAGCGCAGGGAGGGAGACTCATCAAGAGCACCGGAGACGGCGTGCTCGCCACCTTCGACGGCCCCGGTCGAGCCATCCGGTTCGCGACCGGCTTCCGGGGACAGCTCCAGGCGCTCGAGTTGGCCATCCGCACCGGCATCCACACCGGCGAGATCGAGATCCGAGGCGAGGACGTCGGCGGCATCGCGGTTCATCTCGCCGCCCGGATCATGGCCATCGCCGAACGGGGAGAGATCCTCGTCTCGCGGACGGTGAAGGATCTCGTCGTGGGCTCTGAACTCGCGTTCGAGGACCGGGGGCCGCACCGTCTCAAGGGCATCGAGGGCGAGTGGCAGCTTCTGGCGGTGCAGACCGCGGCATAGGCTCACCGTTTCGGCCCATCGGGATGAGCAGTACAGCGCATCTCGGGCGAGCGAGGGCCAGCATCGTCCCCCTGGTTCGCCGGAGCAGCGGATCAGTCCCCCTTAGCTTAGAGGTGCCCACGGCGGAACGCTGGGCCCCGAGCCGTGCTGCCATGGCGCGAACTGAACAGTACTGGCTCGCCGCGGTCCGGCTCTCCGTGATCTGTGGGAGAGGCGCCGCTCCCAACTACTCCTACCCCGGGTCCTCATCGAGATCCTGCTCCTCCCCGGGTAGCAGCTCGAGAACTACCTCAGCCACCGCCGGCGGAAGGTCCATCCGGTTCACCAGACACTTCACACACCACGGTGCGGAGCACGTCGTGGTGAGGCAGCCGGCGCAGAATCCGCCCCGGCTGCCACTGCCCGCGCTAGCAGTCTCGAGCCGGTCGGATCCGGTCCCGGCCAGGCATGACGCGAGGTTTGGAAACCAGGATCTCAGCACGCAGGCGGGCAGCCGATGGACAGTCGGGGGTGTGTGGGCGGTGGATGTGCGGCCACGCCGTTCGCACCCACCGGGCGCGGCCTCCCCGCCCATCACCCGCGGCCACGACACGGAGGTAGGCCGAGTCCGACGCCCACCCAACCGCGCGATTCCTCCACAGATCGTCCACTCCCTCTTTCAGGCGGGCAAGAGGATGTGGAGTCGAGCGTCTCGTGTGCGGCTTCTAGGCATCGTGCGAACTGGGGTCTGAGCTCGACACCTCACCGGGGATGGCCACGGCTGGTGGGCCATCGGCTTGAAGCAGACGGTTTAGACATCCCACGGCTCGAACTGTCAAGCAGCCGTCTCGATCGGAGCCGGCCAGGCGACCTCCTCCCGGTAGGGCTGGCGGTGCCGGAGGCATCCGTGGAGGATCCCGACGAGCCGGTTGGCGAGTGCGCGCAGGGCCTGGTGATGGGTGCTCCCCGAGGCTCGGTGACGGTCGTAGTGGCGCCGGGCGCCCGGGGATGAGCTGAGCGCGGAGAACGCCCACCAGTAGCAGGCGTCGGCCAGCCGCCTGTTGCGGGCCACCCTGGCGATGACCACGAGTCTCGATCCGGATGCTCTCGTGACGGGCGCGCTCCCCGCGTAGCACCGGCGGGCCCTGGCATCTCGGTAGCGGGTCGGGTCGTCCCCGAACTCCGCCAGCACCCGGGCGCCGAGGACCACGCCGAGTCCGGGAAGACTGCGCAGGATCTCGGCGTCCGGGTGTTCCTCAAAACGGGCCCTGAGCTCAGCCTCGAGCCGGAGGGTCTCGCGGTGAAGCCCGGCGATGACCCGGACCATGGACCGCACGGCCTCCCCGTGGGCCTGGGCCACCCCCTGAGGCGCCCCGAGCTGGGGGGCCTGCAGGGCCGTCCGGATCTCGCCCGCTCGCCGGTCGAGGTAGCGCTGCCTCCCGCCGGCCCGAAGCGCCCGGCCGATCCTCGCCGGCGTCAGCCTGCGGCCCTCCTCCGGGGTGGGGGCGACCTCGAGGACGGCCAAGGCGTCGGAGGAGCCCCAGGTCGGCGCCGAAGGCCTCAATCGCCGCCGGGTAGAAGTCCCGGAGGGCGTTGCGCAGGGCGTTCACCTGGCGCTGCCGGGCCCACACCAGGCCCTGGTGCGCCCGGGCCAGGACCTTCACCGCCTCGGCGAGCTCGGAGTCACCGGCAACCTGCCGGTGGTTGTGCCGGTCGGTGCGCACGAGGTCGGCGAGAACCTTGGCGTCGCCGGGGTCGGACTTCGCTCCCGACACCCCATGGCGGTCGCGGTAGCGGGAAACTGCGAACGGGTTGATGGCGTACACCTCGTAGGCGGCGGCCACGAGCGCCCCCACCAGCAGGCCCCGGTCGGTCTCGATGCCGACGGCCACCTCTTCCGGTCGCTCGGCGTGTCCGGCCACCATCGCATGCAGCTGACGGACCCCCTCGAGGCCGTCCGGGATCCGTCTCCTCGCGAGCACCACACCGGCCTCGGCCAACACGCAGACGTCGTGGTGGACCTCGGCCCAGTCGATCCCGACGTAGATCACGCACCCCTTCCTTTCCGTCGACGCCCGTCGCTCGAGCCCGGAGGAGGTGCGCGGCGACCTAATGGATCAGTGCTCGAGGCACGACATCCCACCAGCCGTCTCACCCCCTCGCCGGCCGGAGGGGGCACGCTCTAAACCCAGAGCTCGACAGGCTCGGGAACCGTCAGTGCTCACCCTCCGGCGGCTCGGCGACAGCATGGCTCAGGAGACACGCCGTCGGGCCCCATTAGGAACCATCCTCCCTTTGCTGCGGAGTGGTGCCCGTGGCACCGCTTGTACTTGTCGCCGCTCCCGCACGGACAGGGAGCGTTGCGCGGTGTGCCCGGGAACCCGTACGAGTGTGGCTCCCTCGACTCGACCATCAGGTTGCTCAACGCGATCACGGGCTGATCCCCGGCCGTGGCGTCCACGAGCGTGGTGCCGAAGTCCCTCGTCCCGGTCTTCGACGAGTGGTATTGGACCCAGATGGGATCGGCCGGAGCGATGGGCACGATCGCGGAGCTCCAGTTCGTCCCGATCGCACCACCTGACCTCGGCGATCGCGCTGCTTCCAGTCCGACGTCGAGCGCCTTTGAGGCCACAGCGCGCGGCGGACGGTGTTCATGCAAGAGGCGTTCGACCTGGTCGATCTGTTCCCGGACTAGGCCGCGCGTCGTCCCGGCTGTCATGAAGAGGTAGGGCGCCGTCGTGTGGGCTGCGCGCGGTGTTGCATCCTCGACCCAGAAGGTGTCCGCTGCCTTCGGGTAGGAGATGTCGCCACGCTGGAAGTTGCTTATCCGGCACAGGACGGCGGTGGCGGTCACGTGTTCGTCATCGCCTGGATCATCGGCGTAGATGTAGCCGGCGAAGACGACGCTTAGGCGCTTTCCTTGCCGGGGAAGAGATAGCTTGAGAAGCCGCTCGGCAAGTGCGGTAACGAGTCGATCCCTCATCAGTGCAAACTGTCGTTCAGGGTCAGCGGTATGGACGAGCATCTTGCTGATTTCGGCCGCTGTGTCGAAGTCCCCATACCTGGCGAGACCGGTGAAGACGAACACGCCTTTTGCGTCGGCCGCGAAGAGCACCGTCATCTTGTTGTACTCCTCTTCTCGGACCGCTCCGTCGCCCGAGGTACGTCGATCGCTGAGCACGAGGGCAAACGGACCTGCGACGCCGCTGATGACAAGGGTCATGTCGTAGACGGTACGTGAGACGGTGCCGCGTCACGCTCTCGCTCGACCGTCGCGATCCCGGACTCACTCGACACGGCCGCGGCGGCTGCGCTCGGCGTTCCCTACGCGACGGCCTGGTGGTCGATCGTCGACATGGAGGCCTGAAAGAGGGCGACAGGCTGCTCGTGCAGGGAGCCTCCCCGAATGCTTGGGTTCACTAACCAATATGTTACGCTCCGCCATCCCAGGTGAAGGAGGCTACGTGGGCGAACGAACGATTCTCGTGTGCGACATCTGCGGCCGACCCTCTGTGGAAACCGTCACCTTCAAGGTGGGACGCAAGAATCTCCAGAAGGATTACTGCTCGACCCACCTCCAGGAGCTGACAGCTGGTGCCAGGACTCCTCGCCGTGGTCGCCGCCCTGGGGTAGTGGCCTCACCGGCCAAGCGCCGAGGGAGACCGCCAAAGGCTGGGGCGAAGCGACGTGGGGGGGCCAAGAGGACGACCACCGCGACGCGCCGACCCCGCAAGACCCCCACCACCACTGCTTCGGAAGAAGCTGCCGCACCGAGCTGACGCTCCGAGCCCAAGGTCTATGCTCATCTCCTCCGCTACCGTTTCAAAGCACGTGGCAGGGGACCGCGTCCCGCCCGCCTCGAGACGCGGACGCATCGAGTGACAAGGGCGGACATGGCACTCGAGGGATACAGGAAGTTGCGCTTTCGCTGGTGGCGTCGCCACCTGCTCGCCCGAAGGCGCAGGCGAGGTGACGGGCACCGCCGGGCCGCACCCGCTGGTGAGGCCCGAGCCGAGCGGACCAGCGATGACGCCTACGGGTTCACAACCCTGACCGGGCAGATGTCCGATCACGCCGAACCCAGCCGTCAGGAGGCCCACGCCACCTTGGGCTCGCCCCCCTCCGACCCCGAGGACGTCGTGGTGGGGGCCGGGGACCGAGCCGGGGATTCCCCCGGCGGTCCGCGCGGTTCCTGGCAGCAGCCCCATACGGAAGCCGAGAAGAAGGACCCCCAGGAGAGTCGCCGCGTTCCGGGAATCCCCCCTTTCTGGGCGGCCATCTATGATCGAATCGGTCCGTGCCGAGGCTTTTGTCCACCGGCAAACATTGGCGACGTATGACACAGGTGTTATTCTGACCGCTCTTGTCAGAGGAGGTGGCGTGCCGGAGGAATTCGTCCGGGCTCTCGTTCACCATCAGGACGGGAGTTGGGAGGAGAGTGCCATCGACGAGGCTCGCCGACGGGCGGGTGGAGGCGATCGCATCGAGTTCTGCCGGCCGTATGGCCTCCCACAGTGGGAGCGCGTGGTGCGTGTGCATGACCCGGCAGCCCTAAACGTGCAATTCATCCTGGAACCGGCCGGCACGCCGGGGAGCCAGCTGTGAACACGGGACCAGTGGCCACGGAGATCCGAGGCATCCTTTACGACCACCCACTCATGGCGGAACTGCGACGGGTCCGCGATGGGGAACTTTCAATTGTCGATCGGACGGGGACGGACGCTGTGATGGAGCAAATCATGGCGCTTGAGGAGGCAATCACTCGCCTTGCGGAGTCGATCGACCGGGCAGCGAGGCGGTAGGAGGGCGCATGGAGTGCCAGGCGCTCGACTCTGGCAAAGCGTGTCCCAGGTCAGCGGTCATTCAAGCTCTCAGGCATGGGACCGCCGCAGAACCTGCGATGATGTTGAATCTCTGCCGCCACCACTACGAGTCCAGGCGCGTGCAGCGAACTGTGGAACAAGCCGAGCCACTCGCCGCCCGTCGGGTCACTGACCATCCTGCCATCATTCGGGTCGCGCGCGTCGATGAACAAGTGTTCCGCTTGACCGAAGTGATGGCCACTTCCATGATTTGGTGTGAGCAATGTGATCGCCCACTGGGCGACCACGGTCAGTACGTCTTCGAGAACGAGGCGGGCAGGACGCTCGGTCCCCGAAGACCGTAGGGGGCCGTGTTTGATGGGCGTCTGGACCGTCTGACTGCTTCGTTGCGAGGACCGTCCTGCGGCCCTGCCAGGCTCATCGTCTTCGGCCTCCACGTGAGACACATTTCGCGTCCCACTTAGGCACGAGAGGTGTCCCAACTGTCCCTGTGTGAGATCCACTCTTCGACGCGCCGCCCAGCTACCGTCAGTCGGGACGAGGTTCCTCGTAGGTTCGTTAGTCGGCTGTCGGGATGGGCGGCGCGGGTTTGCAATCAACCTCGATAGCTGCGAGCTTTAACCTGGTCCATGCAGAGAGAGGTTGGCCATGCTCGACTACCACGGCGACTGTGTCGCGCTCAACGATTTCGTGTCGACGCTGGGCTCCGCGAGCTTCCCTGACCCGGCGGTCACAGCTGCCCAACAGGACGCGCTCGTGGCCGTGGCGGACGAAGCGGGGGCAGCCCTGCTCGGAGCATTCGTCCAGCAATTGCTCGTCCACGCCGCTGCGGACGGATCGGAGCTGGCCCTGCTAGGGCGGGCAGCCGACCTATGGGGCCGCGGGCGGACCCTGTGCGACCGGCTCGGCGCGATCCGGGCCGACCTCGAAGGCGCGATGGAGGACCCGGCCGCCCCCGGATCCGCCGAGCGCTTCAATTCGGCCGCCATCAGCGCTCAGGAACTCGCCAACGATGTCGCGCGGATCCGTCTCGAGGTCGACGAGGTGCGGTCCGACGCGCTGGCGTTCCGGCACCTGGCACCCCACCCCCGCCAGCAGGACCTCGGCACCGACGGGTGGGACTGGGGCAACCTGCAGCTCGCGCGGCGCACCGACGCCTTCGTCCGCGCGCTGTTCCGGCAGGCTGGCCATCCTCGCGCACTCAGCTTCGCGGTCGGCGCCGGCGCCGCCTACGGCGCGAACGTTGCGGGGTCTGCCTATCTCGGGCACACCGTCGGCGGGCCCCGGCGCTCGCACCGCCATCGGGACCGCCTCGCCCGCAACACCGTGGGCAGCTGGCTGGCAGCCCACCATCCGGCGGCGCTCCCGCCGGCCGCGATGGCCGACCGGGTGCGCTTCGGCCCCCCGGGCGCGCCGGAGCTTCCCTCCGACCTGCAGTCCCTGATCCTCGGGGCGCTCACCGAGACGTTCGACGTCACGCGCACGACCCCCCTCCCCGACCTGCAGCTCGGGTATCGCCGGCTCATCGAGCACCTGACGCTGCTCGACCAGTTCGGGCCCCCGGCGGTGCCAGCGCCGCCGGCCCAGGTGTGGATGGCGGCGCTGTGGGCCGATCCCGCCAACCCGCCCCCGTCGCTTCGCCCGCAGGACGTCGACGTGGTCGGCCAGGACGGTGGTGGCGTGGCCGTGGGGTACGGCCCGGGGGAGCCGGGGTCCAGCAAGCCGGACGGATCGGACAGCTCCAGCACGGCGAAGGGCTGCGGCATCGTCTTGTTGGCGATCATCCTGGCCGACCTGCTGCAGGCCTTCATCCAGTGCATCGGGCAGTGGGCGAACCACCACACCTGCACCTTCTGGAAGAACATGTTGCTGAGCAAGCTCTGGGAGCAGGACCCGCCCGACCCCCGCGATCCGACGAACCCGGGCGTCAGCCAGGGCAAGCTGACAGCGATCGCGTCGGCACCCCAGGCCGCGGAGCTGGTGGGCGTGTTGTTCGACGCCCACGCCCAGGCCTGGGAGGCCATGGACCGGGCGCGGGCCTTCCTGGCGGTGACCGGGCTCATCTACCCGACCGACATCGCCACCCTGCCCCTGTACGGGCAGTTCACGGCCGTGCCGGCAGAGGAGTCGTGGCCCCATCGGGAGGAAGCCGACCCGGAGAGCACCTATCACCTGTATCCGACCTCCCCGATCGAGCATCCCGACGCCGCGTCCTCGCCTTACTCCTTCGGGGCAGCGCCCCAGGTTTTCCTGGACTCGGGCGGTCCGCTCCAGGCGGCCACCGTCACGCTGGGGCTGTGGGGGCAGATCGCCGCGGGCGAGGCGGACAGCCAGAACCTCGACCTCGACGCCGACCGTGGCTTCGGCCACCCCTGCTGGGCGGCGCGCAACTCCGTCCACGACGATCCGATCGACGTCGTCGTCCTCGGCTACGACGAGCAGTAGGAGCGTGCCCATGAACGACCAAGGGCAGGGTCATCCTGACGGCCGCGAGGGTCCGCCCGACACGCGGCCCTACCTGACCATTCCGTACTGGACGGCGCCGCTCACTCCGAGTGGCTCGTGGGACACCGGGCATGACCGTCCTCTGCCCGCCGCGGTCGTCTACTACCTGTGCGACGCCATCCACGCGGGGCCTTTCACTCCCGGTCAGCCCCTCGACGTCACCGTCGATGTGCGCAACTCCGGCGGCGGCAACAGCGCGGCCGTGGTGACCGTGGTGGTCTACTGGGCGGACCCGACGGTGGGCTTCGCCAAGCCGACGTTCTTCGCCGCGTCCGTGGTGGCCGTCCCGCCGAGCCGGACGGCGCCGGCCTCCACGACGACGCCCAGGATGACTGCGGTCATCCCGGCCAGCGCCCCACCGCACGTCTGCCTGGTCGTGGCAGTGTCGCATCCCCAGGATCGGGCCGGCACCGTCTGTGATCCGGTGGGCGACCGGCACTGGGCCCAGCGCAACCTTCAGGCCGCCGCGGTCGCTCCCGGCGCTCCGGCGCTCCTGCCGTTGATGGTGGCCAATCCGTTCGACCGGGAGGGGTCATTTCTCCTGGGGGTCGGACCCGCCGACGAGCGACACGCCTGGCGCGTGGCCCGGGAGGTGGGGACCGAGCCCGGCGACATCCCGGCGACGTTGCGCCTGCTCGACGCCGACGGCGCGCAAGTCGGCGAGGACGGTGGGCACGTGCGGACGTCGCTCGGCCTCGGACCGCGGGAAGCGCGCCCCTTCCAGGTGCTAGTCGAGGTTGGCGCCGATGTGCCGACAGGCCAGAGCGTGCCGCTCGAGGCGTTCCTGCTCGATCAATCCGGGGAGCGGGTTGTCGGCGCGCTCGGCATAGTGCTGGTCGGGCCCGACGCGTGACGAGGGCCGGTGGTCAGCGCCTGATCACGCAGGCGCCGTGTGAGGGGGTGCCAACACTTCGGTCCAGAAGGTAGACGAAAGACCACTGTTTCGGAGTCCCCCCGGTTAGCCGCAGGCGGCGCTGACGACACTTCGCGGCGAAGTGCAACGTCCGACCTAGGAGTCATGTTCCTTCCGCGCCGAAGGAGCACCCTTCCGGCGGGAGCGAAGGGCCCGGAGCTCGGGATCTCGACCCAAAAGGTGCACGCCCGGGGGCCGATGGCTCTGCCGGGGCTCACCACGTACAAGTTCGTTGTGTACGGCTCCGGCCAGGTTCCGAGCTGAGCGCCGGG
>Ga0137386_10001863_pt1 | contig 13421 bp, 5 predicted proteins | sample SagtaG_4_FD_104910 | JGI IMG/M metagenome (GOLD analysis project Ga0137386, IMG submission 104910) | Vadose zone soil microbial communities from Sagehorn Ranch, Mendocino, California, USA - Sage2_R_100_16 metaG | ecosystem: Environmental > Terrestrial > Soil > Vadose zone | place: USA... | reverse complement strand
TTTAGAGTGGTTCTCAGGTTTTACTGACGCTGAAGGTAATTTCAATATAACTTTGCAAAAATTAAAAGAAAATAATTATACTAGTGCTATGTTAACTTTTCAAATTGGTCTGCATATTGATGACTTGTCTTTATTAGAGTATATAAAGAATAAATTAAATTGTGGTCATATCTCTATTACAACTTCAAGATGTAATTATTTTGTTAATGATAAAACTTCATTAATACAAATTATTTTACCTATTTTTAGTTTTATAAAATTAAATAGTTCTAAATATTACCAGTTTCTTATTTTTGAAAAAGCCATTAATCTTATAAAAGAAAGAAAGAAAAAAAAACATCTATCTCCAGAAGGAAAATTAGAGATGTTAAATTTTTATAATGAAATGAAAACTTCTAGTTGCAAGCAAGCACCAGCTTCACAATCAAAAGAGATTAATAATATGCCGTTAACTATAAATTGGTTAGGAGGATTTACTGATGGAGATAGTACTTTTTCTATACTTAAATATAAACCAAGAATAAAATTTGAAAATCACATTAAAGAATTAAATTTATTCGAAAGAATTAAAGATTTACTTAATATTAGATCTAATTTTATTTTTTATAAACCCAGAATAAATAGACCAAATTCAAGTGCAACTGTTAGTTTGGATATTACAAATATACAAATTTTAAAAAATAAAATTGTACCTATTTTTTCTAAACCTGGCATATTGAAAAGTAAAAAGTTAAAAGATTTTAACGATTGGTCTATTATTCTAGATATTTATTATTATGGTTACCATTTAATACCTGAAGGTCAGACTTTAATTACAGAAATTAAAAACCAATGGAATAATTTTAGACTTTCTACTTCTTTTGTAAGTAAAAAAAAACAATTTAACTATTTCTTCTACTAGCTTAACTTTTGATGATAAATTATTAAATCTTTTTTTAATACCGTCTCCTTATGAAATTAAAAATGGTATTAGATTTATTAGAGGAACTAATAATTTTGTATCTGAAAGTTTAAAAATTATTGCTTTTGATAATTTTAATAATAAATCTACTTATTCTAGTATTACTGAATGTAGTAATGCTTTGAATATTGATAGATCAAAAATTAAAAATTGCATATTAACTGGTGAAGTTTATAAAAATTTTAAGTTTATCTTGGCCCCTGATGAATAGGGCTTATTTTGCTATATACTATAATTTATTCTTGCTTAAGCTGCAGCACCAAGAAACTAGCAAAATTTGTTTTTTTTTTTAATCTTTTAAGCATATATTTAAATTTAACAGTAAATTTAATAGAAAATAGGGTTAATTACAAGAAGGTCCTTAAATTCAATCACTCATCTAGTTATAAACTAAAAGAGGGATAATTATAGTTTAAGGATAATTTGTAGCCAATCATATATAAATATATAAATAAAGAATATATGAAGGTTCAACGACTAGCAGGTGAGTACTATATTTACAATAAACCTGCCACGAAAGCCCTACAATATTAAATATTTAATATTGATGACATAGTCTGAACTTATCTGTAAAGATAAGAAGTAATGAATAAAGAGTCATTACGATAACATAATTGTACATGTAATAGTTGGTACTATTTTTATTGGAGTATCTTTAGTAAGATTAATTAATTATCAATTAACTACAAAACATCATAATGGATTTGAATCTAGTATATTATATTGGCATTTTGTAGATGTGGTATGGTTATTTTTATTTGTGGCTGTATATTTTTGGGGTAATACCTAATATTTAAATATTTTATCATTAATTTTTATTGTTTTTTTCTGCAATTAACTGAAAATTATAGATAAAATTTCTAATATTTTTAATAAATAAAAATATAAAATCAATTGATGATAGTGAATTAAATAGGTTATTGAAATTAGTAATTAATTTATATAAAATTTTACTATATACAAATTTTAAAAATATCTCACCCTTATTTATATTTGTATAATTTTTTTGTATTAAAATACTAGCTATAATTTCTGCAGCTTGCTAGCTTTACTGCTTCTAATTACGAAATTACTAGGACTGCTGCGAATGCTGCTGCAATTTTTTTATAAATTAAAGAGAGCCTTTAATTTAATGGTAGAATGGTTTCTTGATGAGGAACTTATAGGAGTTCAAATCTTCTAGGGCTTATTTATACTAGCTGCTGCAAATATTTGGCTAACTTAAAAATAAGCAAATTTATTTTTGAATTTCTATCCTAACTGGTCCCTTTATTTATTAATATACTTTTTCATTATTTAGGTTATCTGCTTTGCAGGTGAAAATTGCAGCGTTCTTGTTCTAGTTACTTTGTAACAAGGACAGCTAGTAATTACTCCCTATAACAGAGCAAACTGAGCTGCTTCTAGTTATTTATTAGAAGTGGACAAGATTCTTGCTTATACAAAGGAGTAAAAGCTTGTTTATATAAAGAAAAAACTTACTAGTTGCTGTATTTACAGCTATTACAAAGTAACAAGCAAGTTAGAAAACTTTAAAATTTCTATTTTTACTTCTTAAAAATAGATTAAATAAATAAATTATTAATAATAATAATTTATAGGTCTTTAGGTTTCTATAATAAAGCCAATTTATTTCCTGTTCTTTTGTTCCTTTGTTAAACTTTTTAATTTTAATTAAATCTGCCTCTAATTACTAAGAACTAATTACTATTTATTAATAACTAATAAGGTATTTATTATAATAAATTTGCAGCTTGCTTCTAAGCAGGAGAGCTATCGGCTAATAAAAAAGTCTAGTTAAATATATACAAGTTTTATTTATCAATATTAAAAGAATTTAAATTAAATTATTGCAAGGATAACATTTAACATTAGAACAAATAAATATAAGTTATAAATTAAAAATTAAATATAAAGATGAGATTATTAAAAACTCATGTATTACTTAGATTTGTAAATTCTTATTTAGTAGATTCTCCACAACCAGCTAATATTAGTTATATGTGAAATTTTGGATCTTTACTAGCAGTTTGTTTAATCATACAAATTCTAACTGGAGCCTTTTTAGCTATGCATTATACACCAAATGTAGATTTTGCTTTTAATAGTGTAGAACATATTATGAGAGATGTTAATAATGGATGGATAATAAGATATACACATGCCAATGTCGCATCTTTCTTTTTTATTTTTGTATATATGCATATAGGTAGAGGACTATATTATAGTTCATATAAATCCCCAAGAGTATTAGTTTGGTCTATAGGAGTAATAATATTAATATTGATGATGGCTATTGCTTTCTTAGGTTATGTATTACCATATGGTCAGATGTCTTTATGGGGTGCAACTGTTATTACTAATCTTTTATCTGCTATACCAGTTTTCGGTCAAGATATTGTTGAATTAATATGGGGTGGATTTTCAGTTTCTAATGCTACTTTAAATAGATTCTTCTCATTACATTATCTGCTACCGTTTTTATTAGCAGCTTTAGCAATTGCACATTTAATAGCTCAAATGTAGGGCCTTTATTATAAATAAATAATAAGAATCAAGCCATATGCTGGGAATTCCTAAAGCTTAATTTACAAATTTTTCTGCTAATTAAATTTTAGCTAGTCTATATTTATATAACAACTTAATATTACTTGCTGCTTGTTACAAAAATTACTAGCAGGAGAGACTATAAAAAAATATTTTAAAATAATTATTAATTTAATATAAATAATAGTTGCTGCTGCATTCGCAGCAGCAGAGTGTAATAATAATTAAGATGAACAATGGATAATCAGCAGGAAACTAAAATTATGTATTCTGTATTATGTTTTATAGACAGAAATAAATTTAGGATCCTCAGAGACTACACGCTTGACACCTTTGTTTAACAAATGGTGATGATATAGTCCAAACTATACTGAAAGGTATAGAAATTATTGCAAAATTTTATATTTAATTTATTCTTGACTAAGATTTTACCATTTTAGTTAATGCATTTAAAGCTGCAAATGCTGCCGTTTTCAAAAAGCAAGCCGCTTGATAATTTAATATTTTTATAAGCAAATTAGTTACTAATCCTATAAAAAGATTGCTGCTGCTTACTTCTATGTAGGTATTTTGTTACAAGCAGCTAGTTACTGAATTTAAATTAGATCCTTTTTTAAAACAAACATTAATAGGTGATGTTTATATGAGAAGGTTATCTAATAGAGCTAAAACTAGTATTGCTTCGCAAGGCAAGGATCTAGCAATAGTTTTTTATTTATTACAATCTTATAGCTTATTTAAGGAATTTGTAACAACTCCTCCATCAGTTTCTTTAAAAAAGACAGGTAATATTAGATACAATTTAAGTTTTGCAACTTTAGCTTTACCTTGTTTTAATGAATTATATGAATCTTTTTATTATGATAGTAGCTTGCTTCCAAAGCAAAATTTTATTCCTAATAACATAGCAGAGTATATAATACTTGTAAGGTTAGTCTTCTGAATTCAGGCTTGCTTCGCATAGTAGTTTTACTGGTCATGGATATAGGTTATATACTAATGTCTTTAGCTTAGAAGAATTAAACTTATTAATAAAAGAAGAATATAAATATTTTTCTATTAAAGCAACAGCAACTATTAATATTTATAACTAACTGGCTGCATTCTTGCTGCGGATGCTGCTTCTTATTAGTAATTACTATTTTTTTTTCAACGAAATAGCTATTTTACTTCTAAGCAAGCAGCTTTGTTGTTTGTAACAAAATAACTGGTTATTTATAACAAGCTAACTTCTAAGCAGGAGACAGCGGCTATAAAGATGTGTTGTATAAATTAAACATAAATTCGCAATAAAATAGCTACATGAACATGGGTCTAATAACCCTAATGGTGTAACTTCTAGTGGGGACAGATATGCTTTCCATCCTTATTTTGTTTTTAAAGATTTAGTAACAATTTTTGCTTTCTTTTTAGTATTATCTATTTTAGTTTTCTTTTATCCTAATTTATTAGGACATTCTGATAATTATATACCAGCTGATCCTATGGTAACTCCACCATCTATTGTACCTGAATGGTATCTTTTACCATACTATGCTATTTTAAGATCTATACCAAATAAATTATTAGGAGTTTTAGCTATGTTTGGTTCTCTATTAATTTTATTAATTTTACCTATTACAGATCTATCTAGAATTAGAGGTAGTCAATTTAGACCTGCTATGAAATTAGCATTCTGGTTTTTTGTAGTAGATTTTTTTATTTTAATGTGGATAGGTTCTCAACATCCTAATACTCCTTATGTTGAAATAGGTCAAATATCAACTGCATTTTATTTTGCTTGGTTCTTAATAATAGTACCAGTAATAGGAATGAGTGAAAATACTTTAATAGACCTAGCATCAAAAAAAAATTAATTAAATTAAATTATTATTATCAAATTTATTAGTTTTGTACTTGCTTACTTCTTAGCAATACTAATATTTTTTAATTTGTAAGTACAAAACGCTGTTGCAAATTTAGCTGCTACAATCATATTTACTCTTAATGGTTGCTGTTTATTAAAAAACTGCAGCGAATCCAGCTTACTTTGGACCTGCTACCAAAAGCAAGTAACTTCGTTAGCCGCTTGCTTATTTATTAGTCCTTTGGAAGCAAGGAGACAGCTGTAATTTTAGCTATAAAACTATTTTATTTATATTAATTAATTACTCCCCCGTCCATTCTTAAGGGAGTTGAATTGCTTTCGAAATTTTGGTATTTCTAAGTAATAGTTGCTTTTTTTCTTAATTTTTACTGTTGCAGTAATCTTGCTTGCTATAGAAGCAGCATTCTTCTTTTTAAGAAAGCTGCTTCTATAGCGGCTTTGCTGCTGCGAATTCTGCAATCTTTGCTAAGCTAGGATTTGTATTAGTTGGAAAAAAAAATGAAATTTGCTGTAATTTGTAACTCAAAAGTGAGGTTACTAATAACTATAGCTTACTTCTAAGTAAATTTACTTAGTTAGAAGCAGCAGCTATAAAAATTAATAGAATAGCGACAAAAGGATGTGTTTAATATATAGATACAAACGGTTCTTAAAAGGTATTAAATAATTATTTTTAATAACGAAGTAATCTAACTTATACCTAATTTATAATTATTGGCTTACCGGTATTTCTTAGGTATAGTTTAATTTGTAGATAAATTAAATAATAATAATTAAAAATATTAGTATTAAGCGGTTTATTTCTAAATTATTACAGCTACAAGTATTAAAAATCAATTGTAGTTATAATAATATAATAGTAGCTATTATATGCTATTTAAATTAATAAAAAAAAATAAAAATTAATATCTTATAATTAAGAAAAACAATATTATTAATTAATATAATTAACTATGGAAACTAATTACATTGCTGCAGCTGCGAAGCAGCAGCTAGAAAATATAATAAATTTATTATTTAATTTTGCAGATGTTTTAAGTATTATTTTACCTGTTTTATTGATTGTTGCTTTTATGACTATTATAGAAAGAAAGCAATTAGCAGCACATCAAAGAAGAGTAGGTCCTAATACAGTAGGATACTATGGTATATTTCAACCTTTTGCTGATGCTTTAAAATTAATTTTGAAAGAAACAGTAATACCTTCTCAATCTAATAAAATTGTTTTTTATTTAGCACCTGTAAGTACATTAGTGTTTAGTTTATTAGGATGGGCAGTTATACCTTTTGGACAAGGTATTGTACTTTCTGATTTAAATTTAGGTATTTTATATACTTTAGCTTTATCTTCTTTAGGTGTATATGGAGTTTTATTAGCTGGTTGGTCTGCTAATTCTAAATATGCTTTTTTAGGATCTTTAAGATCAACAGCAGCTATGATATCTTATGAATTGATATTAAGTTTTGCTATATTAATAATAATACTATTAACTGGTACATTAAATTATATTACGATTATTGAAATTCAACAATCTGTGTGGTTCATTATTCCTTTACTACCTGTTTTTATTTTTTATTTTATTTCAATTTTAGCAGAAACATCTAGAACTCCTTTTGATTTACAAGAGGCTGAATCTGAATTAGTAGCTGGATTTTTTACAGAACACTCTTCTGTGCCTTTTGTATTTTTCTTTTTAGGAGAATATTCTTCAATAGTATTGTTTAGTAGTATAACAGCAATTCTATTTTTAGGTGGTTATAATTTACCAGAAATTTTTATAAATGATTCAATTATAAATTTACAGGCTATTATATTAGGTATTAAAACTTGCATCTTTACTTTCTTATTTGTTTGGTTTAGAGCAACTTTACCTAGATTAAGATATGATCAATTGATACAATTATGTTGGTTAAATTTATTACCAGTTGCAGTTGCTTTTATTATATTAATACCAAGTATTTTAATAAGTTTTGATATTACACCTTACTAGTTGCTGTATTTACAGCTATTACAAAATAACTAGCAAGCTTATTTCTAAGCGCAAAGCCGCATTATTTTTAAATAAAGAATCTTAAACTTGCTTGTAACTTTGTAACAATTAGCAGCAGAAAATAAAAATTAATTAAATTTTGCATCAAACAAATAAAACATTAATAAATTAATATCAAACGGTAGTCATTTAGAAAGATTAATTTTTAATTTTTAGCTATTGAGTTTATAATCAAGCGGCTTGCTTTTTACTATCTCCTGCTTAGAAATAAGCTAGGACTAGTAGCTGCATGTATTTATCCTATCTTATCAATTTTTATAACTTACTAATTAGATAATTTAATAGTAATATATACTATTCTTTTTTCTATTAATAATTGGCTTGCTTGTTACAAAGTAACAAGCAAATAAAGAGGGATTATAGTGATAGGTATACAATTTAAATTAAAAATATTTTATATTATTCTAACCTATAATAAAATTAATCTTTTTATAGTGGTGCAAAAATAAAAATATTATGACAACAATTATAAATTTATTAACTTTTGGTATATTATTTTCTAGTATTATTTCTATAACTGCTAATAATCCTATTATTTCTATTATTTTTTTAATTACTGCTTTTGTTAATGCTGCAGGTTATTTAATTTTATTAGGTATTAATTTTATAGGTATTTCTTACATTGTAATATATGTAGGTGCTATAGCTGTATTATTTTTATTCATTATATTAATGATTAATATTAAATTAACAGATATTTTAGATACTGGATATAATTTTACTAAAAATTTACCTGTAGGTCTTAATATTGCTTCTTTGTTATTATTCATATTATTTTCTGTAGCGCAACAACTAAACTTATTTTATAATTCCAATGATATATCAATAAATATAGAAGAAATAGGAAATAATTTAAATATAATTAATTATTTATCTGATTCTAATTTATTAGAATTCACTCAAATCGAAGTTTTAGGGCATTATTTATATACTTATGCTTCAATATATTTAATAATTTTAAGTTTAATTTTATTATTAGCTATGTTAGCTATTATAGTTATATCTAAAAAAAATATAAAAAATATTTAACTTTATTTTTATTTAAACTTTTGTATAAAAAGTAGAATTAACACCCCCTTATTAAATTTTTTAATGGTCTCTTTTTTAATCCCTGCTAGCAAAGCAAGCAAGCTAAAGCTAGATATATTTTTTTTTATAATTGTAATATATTGGCGTCTAGCTTGTAACTTGTTATTAGTTACAAAGTTACAAGCTAGTAAGTAAGTAACTAATAAAAGAAGAATATAAAAATTTTGAATGATTTCAATATAGCTAGTATTTATTCAATTTATTTAATTATTTATAGCAGTAATTATTAGCTTTCCTGCTTCTTGCTTTAGTAGCTTATTTCTATGCAATTATTTTGTTACAAAGTTACTAATAACAAGAATAATTAATTCTTTACTAGTGGCTAGTAACTTTGTAACAAGCAAAAGAGTGTTCTTCTTCAACGAAAAAGCTAGCTTTTTGTTAGAAGTTATTGCTTCCAAAGGACAGCATTAGCCAGTAATTATCCAAAGTGAATAGCTGCATTCGCAACTAGCTGGTTTTTATAGTTTTAAGGTTTTTTAGTTTAATGGTAGAACAGTACTCTTTCTAAGTACAAATATTAGTTCGAATCTAATAAAAATCAAAAACCCTAGCTTACTTCTAAGCAAATTTGCTTAGAAATAAGCAGTAGCTAGATCAAAAACAAAGCTTATTACAAAAATAAAAGAAGATATATAAAAATTGCAAAAAAAGCAAATACAATACAAAAATTTTGTTATTTTATTAAAAAAATAAAGGAGTTGCTGCATTTGCAGCGGCTTTGCAGCTCAAAATAGGTAGCTTTGTAACAAGCTGCTTGCTTCACTACAAAATTTTTAAATTTTAAAGAAGAATTTAATTTTGGTTCTGATTGAACGTTTTTCAGTAGTTTTAAGACATGCAAATCGTTATTCTAGAAAAAAAAAAAAATAAGTATAGAATAAGGTGTAAAGGTGAGTAATGATAAATAAGATACCTTATAGCCCTCTTAAATAGAGGATAACTATATAATATATATTTGAAAATTTAGCTTAATTTAAAGAAAGGAATTTTTCTGCTATAAGAGTCGATTTATTTTGTTTAATGGTAGTTGGTGGGGTAAAGGCCTACCAAGCCTACGATCAATAGCCAAGTTTGAGAGAACAGATGGCCACATTGGGAATGAAAAGCCCCAAATTGCTATGCAATCTGCAGTCAAGAATATTAGTCAATGCTCGGAAGAGTGAACTAGCTAACTGAAATCACAAAATCACAAATAGTGCTTATTGTGATAACGTAAGGGAAAAAATTGATATTACCTTACTATAAGTGTTGTCTAAATAACTGGTGCCAGAAGACTCGGTAACACCAGAAACGCGAACGTTAGTCGTCTTAAACAGGCGTAAAGGGTAAGTAGGCTGCTTTAAATGTCTAAATTAATCTAAGCTAATTAATAATTAAAAAAAAGTTTTTCAAATTAAATATATAAATTTATAAATAACACACTTAAAATTGAAATTACTTGTTTTGCTTATAGAAGCTAGTTACTTAAAACAGCTTGTATTATAATTATTATTTTCTATTAAAATAGACTCACTTAAAGCTAGAATCATAATTGAGATAAACCAAATAATACTTAAGTGTAAGGGCGATATCTGAAAATACTAAGTAGAATACTAACGGTGAAAACTTTTTATCTAGGAATGATTGACGCTGAGGTACGAAAGTGAGAACAGGGAATAGGATTAGATACCCAGTTACCTCTCACCGTCAACGATGAATGGTAGTTGTTAATTTATTAAAAAAAGTGACGATGTTAACGCGATAACCATTCCGCCTTGAGAGTACGGTTGCAAAACTGAAACCAAAAAAATTAGTCGGTCTCGGAGCAAACGGAGTGAAGCATGTTATTTAATACGAAAGTACGCGAAAAATCTTACCAGTTCTTGCATATCCAATTTAACTGAAATAAAAATTAGTATTATATTTCAAATTATTATCTTTAAATCTTAAAAATTTTTATATTCTTAAGATAGATACTTTTTTTATATATTGCTATTTTTGTTTTAAGACCTAAATTGAGAAATTTCTAATATTAAAATTAATATTTTTTTGAATTATTTTAATAATTTAGAAATTCGTTTACAGGTGTTGCATGGCTGTCGTCAGTCCGTATTGTGAAAAGTAAGGTTAACTCCACTAACGGACGAAATCCCTGTAGTTAATTTATACTTAACTATTATTTAATAAAACAATTATTAAGTTGGGGCTAAGACAAGTCGTTATGGCCCTTATGAACTGGGCTATAGACGTGCTACTAAAACTTTTACAATGTGACGCAAAACTTTAGTTTGATTTATTCTGCTAATAAGGTTTAGCTAATCAATAAAAAAAGTTATAATTATTAATATTTAACGGATTGTTGCCTGAAATTCGGCAACATGAAGAAGGAATTTCGAGTAATCGTTGATTAGCCACGCAACGGTGAAGCATGAATCCGTGATGAACTAACTGTCTGTCGCTGGGGAGGAGTTCGGATAGGGGGAAATTGCCAATTGATAAAAAAAGTAAAACAAAATATAAATTACTAATTTGAAAGTAAGAGACTGGCTTGCTTCGCAAGCAAGTTAGTAATAACACTTTTCATTTTTAAATTAATAGTCTTGTTATATTTACATATTTATTTATTTTTTCTAATTTATTAGTTAATAGAGGATAGAAGTTCTAACAGTTTTGTTGAATTTTATTAATATCAATTAACCTTTCTGAGTGACATCTCAAAAGTCATAGCAAGGTAGCTGTACTGGAAAGTGCTGCTGGAAAATATAAGTTAGTTACCCCACCCTAGCTTAACTGCCCTCAAAAATAAAAAAAAATAATTACTGCTAATAAATAAGCAGCAGCTATAATAAAAAGTAAAGATTAGCTAGATTTTATATTTGCATCTATAATATAGATTAATTTATTAGGAATCTTTTATTAGCTAGCTTTAGCTCTCCTTTTAGTCCTTGCTTTGGGAGCTAGCGGATTTGCAGCTGCTTACTTTGTTTTAACTGCTAGTAATTTTTATAACAAGCAGCAAATAATTTCTAAGCAGGAGACAAAAAAAGCTACAAAATGCTGCAATTTTTTTTGTAATTTTAATTAATTTTTATGATATTAAGTTCTCTTAATTCAATGGGTAGAATAGCATTCTTCTAAAGTGTTTATTCTGGTTCGAGTCCGGAAGAGAACTATATATAAATCTCTTCTAATTAAGTAGCTGCGTTATAAAAATAGTATTTTATAATATAATATTTGTTGCTTTGGAAGCAACAAATTAGATATTTAATAGCTGAAATAGTTTAAATGGTAAAAACATACCATTCATGACGGTATAATGAAAGTTCGATTCCTTCTTTCAGCTGCAAAGCAGCTAATAAGTAAGCTTGCTTAAACTAGAGTATTTTATTTTTAAAATATTAGAATTTTCTGTTTTAATTTTTTAATTTTAAGAATAATAAGGAATAATCGTCATTGGTAAGATAACACGATTGCTAATCGTCTGGGATAACACCCTTAAGCGTTCGACTCGCTTTTATTCCGTGGTTGCTGCGCTACAGTAACTTGCTTGTAATTTTGTAACAATTCGCAGCTTGCTTAGAAATAAGCAAGTTACTAGAAGCTAGTAATAATAGTTCTAGCTAAGCAAGGAGATTGCAGCTGCTGCATTCGCAGCAGACAAAGCTAAAAATAAATAGAACTTATATTTAAAATATAGTATATAATATAAGGTCACATTAGTTTAATTGGTAAAGCACAGCTTTGTGGATGCTGAGTAAAGAGTTCAAATCTCTTATGTGACCCTTTTGATTTGTTGCTAATGCTCCTTGCTTTGGAAGCATGCTTACTTCTAGTAATTTCTAACAAGTAGATATAAGGACATATATTTAATTAGTTAATAAAAGAATCTAAGTCTTTATTTAAAACTTAAAAATTAATAAACTAATAATATTTAATTATTTTGAAAAATTAGGTTTTAATATTTTTTATTTTTATTAGACATTTTTCTCGATCATTTTTATTTTATTTTAATACCACTTTTCTCGATTTATTTGATTTTATTAATAAGGGGAAAAGCTATAAAAGAGTATTATCACTACAATTCAATTTTTAAAGGTTTAGTTCCAACTAATTTATTATTTTTATAAACTAAATTTCTCTTCAAATTAGTAACTTTTAATGTATAAATTTGTTCTAAAATTTGAATATTAGCATCCATTAAATTTCTAAACCATTTATTTTGATTAAAGGTTAGTTTAAAATCTTCAGTTAATAAAATAGATAAAATATCTAAATTAATTTTATTATTCTTAATAGCATCCTTATTAAATCCTTTAATTTTAATAATTTCCTCATTATTATTTTTTAAAGCATATACTTTTGGTGCTAAGAATAAGGCTTGATCATATATCCCTTCTAGTTTCATTTTACCTAACTCAGTTTGACTAATAAAAGATTCCGATAAAGGACCATCAAAATATAAGCTATCAGTATCAGTATAATATAGATTTGGGAAATTAGGATTATTTTTAAATTGTGACATATGGATTCTAGCATAAGCTGAAACAGCAGCAGCTATACTAATATTAACATTATTTAATTCTTTATCCACATCCATTTTATTTCCATTATTATAAGAAACTAAAAATTTAGAACCTAATTGTGTAATATTTTCAATCTTAATATTAGAATTATTTGTTAATTTTTCAAATCTTCCTTGATTAACAAATTCCAAAGTATTGAAATTATTATGCATACCAAATCTACCATATAAAGAATTCAATAATAATTTAGCAGTTAAATTCATTGGGTCACTTTTTGGATAATTTAATCTAATATTATATAGATCATTAATATAATCTTTAAAAATATAATCTTTATCAAAAGTATATCCCCATAAAATTTCAAATTTATAACCATATTTTTCTGCATTATATAATTCTTC
>Ga0137386_10001860_pt1 | contig 13434 bp, 14 predicted proteins | sample SagtaG_4_FD_104910 | JGI IMG/M metagenome (GOLD analysis project Ga0137386, IMG submission 104910) | Vadose zone soil microbial communities from Sagehorn Ranch, Mendocino, California, USA - Sage2_R_100_16 metaG | ecosystem: Environmental > Terrestrial > Soil > Vadose zone | place: USA... | reverse complement strand
ATGTATGACTGTTCTCAACGTCTTACGGTTTTGGCATGGCCCACTAGCTTTACGAAATAGTTTCCTTTCGGCGTTTCAATTACGGCCGCCCGCAGACGCCAGTCTGCATTGTTATGAAACGTACCACTGCCGGGCGCCATCTCGGCCGTATACGTTCCGGAAACGTCAATGGTGCTGACTTTCAAACCATTAATTGTCCTTGTATCGCTTTTCGATTTGTCTTTTGAGGCGCTGCCGTCGGGTTGTTGCATTTGCGAGATCCACCGATCGATATTCGCCTGGGCTGTCCCGCCTTGCGTGGCGCCAAAATAATAAAGCACCAGCGACGCATCCTCGCTGTCACCTTCGACCTTCGGTAATTTGTACTGGGCGACGCGCATGTTTGACGAAGGCTTCTCGCTAGTCCAGCCATCGGATACCTTGAAGTGCAGTTCACCAGCGCTCGTGGAGTTTGATTGAGAAGATTGCGGTTCGGATGAAGCGGTCGAGCTTTTCCCGGCACAAGCCCAGCAAGCGAGCACCGCGGTCATCACCATAGCCGCAATCATCATTGTTTTTTTCATCATCCAGACCTCATCGATCTTACTAATAGCTTTTCCTGTCGAACGCATTAAGCGCCGTGCGCGGCTTTCGATCGCCGTTCCATCTCTTCCAGCGAAACATCTTCCTTGTGCGTCGAGATGTGCCAAATATGACCGAACGGATCGATCACTGTCCCCAGGCGATCGCCATAGAACTTATCCTGCAGAGCTTCTTTCACGGTTGCTCCAGCGGTTACCGCTTGATTAAAAGTTGCGTCGACGTCTTCGACGTAAATCATCAGACTGACGGGCGAACCGCCGATCGACTGCGGACCTTTGTAACCCATGTCCGGATACTCGTCGGCGAGCATGACTGGCGAATCGCCGATCTTTATTTCCGCGTGACCAACCTTTCCGTCCGGCGAAGGAAAGCGAAATAGTTCGACGGCGCCAAAAGCTTTTTTGTAAAACTCGATTGCCTCTGCCGCGCCCCTGATGATCAAGTAAGGTGTTACCGAGTGGTAACCCTCGGGAATTGGTTTGACTGCCATTTCTTGCTCCTTCCTTATTGTCCAATCATGCGATTGGAGTGCCTTGATTTTTCATTCGACCCAATCAGCGATAAAAATGTTCGTGTCGCCCTGCTTCGCGCTGTGACGGTTGGAAGCGAACACCAGCTTTCTTCCGTCCGGCGAAAACATTGGAAAGCCATCGAACGTGTTATTGTAGGTGATGCGCTCCATCGCGCTGCCGTCGATATTGATCATATAGAGATCGAAATCGCGGCCTTTCGGATCGGCAACGTTCGAGGCGAAAATAATGCGCCTGCCATCCGGGAAAAAGTAAGGCGCGAAGCTCGCCTTGTTAAGATGCGTGACCTGGCGCTTGATCGATCCGTCCGCGTTCATCACCCAAATTTCCAGGACCGTCGGCCGAATCAGGTTCTGTTTCAGCAACGCAATGTAATCGGCCTTTTCTTTTTCCGTTTGCGGATGATAAGCGCGATAGACGATCTGCTTGCCGTCGTACGACCAGAACGGCCCGCCGTCGTAGCCAAGTTCGTTTGTGAGCCGCTTAACGTTCTTTCCATCTCCGTCCATCGTGTAGATGTCGAGATCGCCGTCACGCTTCGAGGTGAAGACCAGCTTGCCGTTTCGATTAATCGTCGTTTCCGCGTCATAACCCGGGGTGTTCGTCAGTTGTTTCAAATTAGAACCATCAGGATTCGCGGTGAAAATATCGAATGTGTCATAAACCGCCCAAACGTATCCTTGCGAAAAATCCGGCTTCGGCGGGCATTGTTTGGCACCGAGATGGGTCGATGAATAAAGAATGCGTTTATCGCCCGGGAAAAAATACGAGCAGGTTGTGCGCCCGTCGCCGGTCGAAACCAGCTTAACGTCCGACCCGTCGATGTTCATCGTGTAAATCTGATCGCATTCACGGCCATCTCGCGTGGATTGAAAGATCAGCTTTTTGCCGTCGCTGGAAAAGTACGCTTCAGCATTCTCGCCGCCGAAAGTCAGCTGTTTCACATTGCGCAGATGTCTTTCCTGTGGAAGCGCGAGGTCGCTAGTTTGGCTGGAGAGGCTCTCGTGATTTAAAACGATAAGTGAAGACAAAAGCAAAATGATTGTGAACAAACATTTCATCATCGGCATTCAGGTGATTCAAGAGTTCCAGATTTAGCCAAGTCAGGTAACAGCTATTTGCGAACTTCACGCTTAGCGTTCTTGGGTAAAGCTGAAATTAACGCACGAAGTGCGGCGTTGACGGAATCAGAGTCAGTAAAAATCTTCGAGACTTCAGGATCCAACAGCACTACCAACCGATCCCTGGCTATCCGGCCAGCAAACCTATTGGGCTTGGCCTTTGTGTAATCAAAGTCATATTCGGGTTGCATGTCTTCTGGCTGTTTTCGCCTGGATTTAGACGTTTTCTTCATAAGCTTTCCGCTCCTTCGGCGTGTGCAAACCCGCGTTGATAATGCGAATTCTCTCATTTGGCCGTTCAGTAAAACAAACCACGAGTAGCCGATTGTTTATTGAATGACCAATAATTATTTCGCGTCTCTCATTTGTAGAGTGCGGCTCATCGTCGAAAATACGCGCCGGTAAATCATCGAAAACCGTAGTCGCTTCGTCAAAACTTACCCGATGCCTGGTCCAATTCGACTTGGCTTTATGGGCATCCCATTCAAACTGGTAAGCCATGGCTCATCCATTTTTCTTCTCAAACTCTTTCATAAATTCAACCAGCACCTCGCACCCTTCGCGGGGAAACGCATTGTAGATCGAAGCCCGAATGCCACCGACTGAACGATGACCCTTCAAGCCATCCATGCCCGCCGCGGTCGCTTCACTCGCAAATTTCTTTTCCAGATCTTCAGATGGTAAGCGGAAAGTTATGTTCATTACCGAGCGCGAATCCGGATCAGCATGGCCGCGGTAAAAATCAGTCGCATCGATACAATCGTAAATCACTTTTGCTTTTGCTTCGTTCTCGCTCTGCATCCCTGAGAGCCCGCCCTTTTCCTTCAGCCACTTGCTTACCAAATTGATGATGTAAATCCCCCAGGTGTTCGGCGTGTTGTAGAGCGATTTGCCTTTCACATGCGTGCGGTAGTCGAGCATCGTCGACAGGCCGTCTCGTATGCGCGGCAACAAATCTTCGCGAACGATGACGAGGGTAACGCCGCTCGGCCCCATGTTCTTTTGGGCGCCGGCATAAATCAACCCGTACTTCTCAACCGGAATTGGCCGCGAAAGAATATCGGAAGATGAATCTGAAATCAGCGGCACCTCACCCACCTCGGGCTCGCTCTTCCATTGCACGCCTTCGATCGTTTCATTCGAAGTGATATGCACGTACGCAGCGGCCGTGTTCAGGTGCAATTCCTCCTGCGTCGGGACCCGCGTAAATCCCCCGTCAGCCATGTTTGCCGCCATGTCCACGGTGCCGAATATTTGCGCTTCCTTGACCGCTTTCTTGCCCCAGCTTCCGGTCACGATGTAATCAGCACTCGAATCAAGTGACAGGAAATTCATCGGCACCATCGCGAACTGCAAGCTCGCGCCGCCCTGAAGAAATAAAACAGCATAGTCTTTGGGAATGCCGAGCAGCTCGCGCAAACCGGCTTCGGCGCCCTGAATTATTTCGTCGAAGGTTTTCGAGCGATGGCTGATTTCCATCACCGACATGCCGACGCCGGGAAGCACGATCATGTTCGCCCCGGCTTCTTCCAGGACCGGCACCGGCATAACGGCCGGCCCGGCACTAAAATTGAAAATTCTCTCGGTCATCGTTTCCTCTGTTTCGGAGTTCCGCCCTTCAGGCGTGTTTTGGAGTTCCGCCTTCAGTCTATGTTCGGAGTACGGCCTTCCGGTGGAATTCGTTTTTCCTAAGATTCCGCCTAAGGCGGAACTCCAAACTCACTTCTTTTCGCCAAAAGTATTTCGCAAAGCCATCCCCGCAATGCGCGCGATTAGCGAACGCGGCGCCAGCCGCTCTGACTGAATCATCAGATAATTAGGAAAGCCGGAAATGATGTGACTACGCCCGCGCTGAAGTCCTCGCAGCGCGGTATCGACGACGTCTTCCGGCGGCTGCATGATTCGGCCCGGTGGTGGCTTCTCAATTCCGGCTACCGAGAAAAATCCAGTGTTGGTCACACCCGGGCACAGGGCCATGACTTTGATCCCGTAAGGCCGGTTCTCTTCCCACAGGGCTTCAGAAAAGCAAAGCACGAACGCCTTGGTCGCGGCATAGGCGCCCATAAACGGCACCGGCTGAAAAGCGGCGGTTGAAGCCACGTTGATGATCGCGCCGCCTTTGCGCTCGCGCATGGGTTGAAGAAATCGATACGTCAGTTCAACCAGCGAGCGCACATTCAGATCGATCATATTCAACTGGCGCGCCAGATCCGCCCTTGCGAAATCACCCATCACGCCAAAGCCCGCGTTATTGATGAGCAGGTCAATTTCCAAATCACGTTGTTGAGTTTCTTCAAACAAACGGGCGGGTGCGTCGGCTTTCGAAAGATCCATGGCGACGTACTGGGCCCGAATACTCTTGACGCGGCCCAGCTCGTTGCAAAGCGTCATCAACTTGTCTTCCGACCGCGCCACGAGCAGGAGATTGTGACCACGGTTCGCCAGCTTGCGGGCAAACGCTTCGCCAATTCCCGAAGATGCGCCGGTGATAAGTGTGATGTTCATAATGCTAGGTAATTGATCGCAGCGGCAGTTGACGCGAGTCAAACATAATCGGTCCGAGAGGTGGGAACCGATCCCCTCCGTGGCGTTCGGGCACCTCAACGATGTCATTGGGCTGAAGAAGCGGATCTTCGATGCGATGCTTCCTGATTGCATTCAGATCGATAGTAATCTCCATCCTGGTTGAGTTCTCATCACGGTTTCGAATGATTGTGACTCTCTCTTGATTGCTGTTGCGCGTTACCCCGCCTGTCATCGCGAGCGCGCGCGCCAGGGTCAATCCATCCCGGAACGGAAGGCTTTGTGGTGCGACAACCGAACCGACAACGTAGACCACCGGGCCCTCGCTAACGACGATCATGTCACCGGCTTGTAGATAGGGGTTCTTGTCCAGATTGCCGGAAACCAAGTCTGTCAATTCGAAGGTTTCGATCCGTACTCTCGCGGTCACATCCGTCCACTGGTCGCATTTCAAATCCTGACCATAATGAATTAGTTGAACGGTCTTACCCGCCCGTCCGGAGAGTCCACCAGCCGCAGCTATTGCTTCGGCAAGGCGTACCTGTCGCTGAAGTTCAAAACGGGTTGGTGACTTCACCGCGCCGTATACGACAATGCATGACTTCGCCGCCGAATCTTTATTCGGGAAGTCATTACGAACCACTTGCTGTGCCTGGGCAAAACTCACGACCAGCAAGCCTGGTAAAATGCTCAAAAGCAGCTGTGAGAGAAACCGATCTTTCATAAATGTCCGGCCGGTCTAACCAATCTCTAATACATCTAATTCAATTATGTCCGCATTTGCTTTTCGCACACTATCCAGTGTCGCCCGTGACGGTGCTTTGTCAAGATTAATGCGCGCCACGGCGGCTTCGGCGCCTTCAAAGACGATATTTTCCATCTCCTGCACATTGATCTGTTCGGCCTTGATTGCGTCGAGCACCTGCGCTAAGACGCCAGGGCGATCGCGATGACGCACTACCAAACGATGAGTCGCAGGCGTGTGCGCGGCGAGATTTACAACATTCGGCACTTGCCCGGTTTCTTTGAAAGACTTAATAATGCGCACCGTTTCAGCGGCGATTGCTTCCTGCGCCTGATCAGTCGAGGCGCCGATGTGATGCGTGCCATAAAGATTTTTCTCTTGCGCGATCGCGTCGCTGAACTTGTCGACACCGGAAGTCGGTTCGGCAGCATAGACATCCAGCCCCACGCGAATGCTTTTCGATTTCATCGCTTCGACAAGCGCGCCTTGATCGACAACTTCACCGCGGGACGTGTTAATGAAGTAGGAGCCGTCACCCATCGCTTTAAAGAAATCCGGGCCAATCAGCATGCGCGTGTCAGGTTTCAAAGCCACATGAACGCTGACAATGTCGGCAGCTCGAGCCACGTCCAAAGGCGTTTCCATCCTTTCGATGCCCAGCTCGACGGCATGTTCCGGCGTCAGGCTGCGACTCCAGGCAACGACCGGCATCCCGAATGATCGCGCCCGCGGAATCATCTCCTGGCCAATCTTGCCGACGCCGACCAGGCCAAGCGTGCGACCGAAGAGGCCACGCGCTTTGGAAAACTCTTTCTTGTTCCATTGACCAGCGCGCAAGGCGATCACGTTGTCCGGCACGCGCCGATCCAGCGCGAGGATCAAAGCAAATGCCAGCTCGGCAACGGCAATCGAATTTTTGCCAGGGCAGTTCGAAACGTAAATCCCCCGGCGTGATGCGGCGGCCACATCGATTGTGTTGTAGCCGGCGCCGGCTCGGACCACCAGTTTCAAGGGCCCGGCAGCCAGCATCGATTCAGTTACTTTCGTGCCGCGCACCACCAGCACGTCGGGCTGTTCTTGGGAAATCGCGGCGGCAAGAGCGTCATCTTTGAGATCGGGTTGAAAAGAGATCTCGCAGCCGATGGCCTGCAAGCCTTCGCGACCTGTTTGTTCGAACTTGTCAGCGATTAGAACGAGCATTTAGGATTTTTGATTGCCGATTGCCGATTGCCGATTTCCAATTGCCGATTGTTAATTGTCGATTATCGATTGTCGAGTTTTCTTACTATACGCAACACTGCTTACTGCCTTCTGCTTTCTGCCTTCTGCCTTCTGCTATTGCTCCTGATCGAACACGCGCAGGAAATCTTCAGCCTCAGCGGGTGGTACGTTCACAAGCTGCAAATTTTCTTCGACGTGCGCGACGCTGCTCATACCTACGAGCGCGGTAGTAACTCCCGGCGCGGAGCGCGCAAATTGAATACCGGTTTGCGCATCCGTGGCAAGCGAGCCCAAAGGGTCGCGTATCGCTTCCGGCAAGCCGCGCGAAATCTGTCCCTGCAAAATCGACGCGCTGGCCATCACCGTGATTCCAAAATTGCCTGCGGCTTCAACTACACTTACGTATTCATCGCCAACTTTCTGATTTTGGAAAAAGAGCGCCTCAGGCATCGCGAGATTAAGCGGCAGCTGGATGAACCGAAAATGATGATCGTCGCCGGCGATTTCACGCGCGATTTCAACCATCCGCTCGAGCGAATGATAGTCACGGGCATCCGGCTCAGTTCGAAAGCCGTTCCACGTCGCCGCGCCATAATTTCCGATCTTGCCGCCGGCAAAGTTCTGTTCGAGCATTTCGAAGGCCGAGCGCAGCCGCCGCCAAAATTCATCCGTCGAAACGGCGGACAATTGCGATTCAGGATTGTGCACGTAATAAACGTCAACGCATTCGACCCGCAGGTTGACGAGGGATTGATCCAGTTGATTCTGCAGGTAATGTGGCGTCATGCAATGCGCGCCGCCGGCGATGTCTGCGAAGCCGGCGATGCCCGGCCTGACGAATGTCTCTTCGATATAAGCCCGCACGTCCACCGGCACGGCGCCATCGAAAGGGAGATAACCGCCTTTCGTACAAACAACAATTTCATCGCGACCAAAACCGCGCCGGCCCAATTCGCTCAGTGCCGTCCCGATTGAACGCTCGCTTCTCTGAAAGCGATAGTTTGCCGCAGTGTCGATTACATTTGCACCCAACTCAACGGCGCGCGCGATCGCGTCGAGGTAACGCTGATCGGTTGCTTCATCCGCATTGCCGAGATAGGTGCCGACGCCGATCGACGAAAGCCATAAGTTTTGCGACTGCCGGAAATGGTTCTCGGCTGCGTTTTCAAACCGTTTGCGATACCGAGCAGTTCCCTCAACTGTTGCCTGGCCTCTTAATGACACTAGTACCCTTTCCAGGACGTGTGATCTTGTTAATGTTTGTAAGCGCAAAACTATACCCGCCGCCCCGCATCGCTCGCAAGCCGGGTTCAAATGCATCGCAACATTGTGTTAGCTTTACCAGAACCCTGGATCAACTCGTAATCTTGGAGCAAACAAATTACAAAGACGAACTTGCCATCGCGATTGGCCTCGCGCGCGCTGCGGGGGCGGTGTTGTTCGAGCATTACCAGAAACCCTTTCTGGTCGAGCAAAAAATTAATGCGCTTGATGAACTGGAAGAAGTGACCGCGGCCGATCGGGAAGCAAACGAGCTGATCGTCGATCGCCTGCGACGCGAGTTTCCAGAAGATGGCATCCTCGCCGAGGAATCGAGCGACAGCGAACACCGTCTGGCTAAGGAGCGCGTCTGGTTAATCGATCCGATGGACGGGACCAAGAACTTCATCGCGCATGATGACGACTTTGCGGTCCAAATTGGACTCGCCGTGAATGGCGAAGCAGTCCTTGGCGTCGTCTATCAACCGGCGCGCGAAATTCTTCATTATGCACGACGTGGCAGTGGCGCCATGGTTGAGCGTGACGGAGGCGGCGCCGAGCCGATGCATGTTTCGAACAGGGTCGAACCGCACGAGATGGTGCTGGCATCCAGCCGCTCGCACCGCAGCCCGCGCATGGAGCAGGTGGTCAGCGCCTTTAATTTCAAGGACGAGCTGCGGCGCGGATCGGTGGGCGTAAAAATCGGCTTGATTGCCGAACAGTTCGCCGATCTGTACATCCATCTTTCTCCCAGCACAAAGCAGTGGGACACCTGCGCGCCGGAAGTAATTCTGCAAGAGGCCGGGGGGCGCTTGACCGATCTGTTTGGCCAACCATTGCCGTACAACGGCGTGCGCATCGATAACCGCAACGGCGTTGTCGCAACCAACGGCGTCGCCCACGCCGTTGTGATTGAAAAGCTGCGACCGCTATTGCTGAAATTTGGACGACTGCCGGTATCTCCATAATTCTTGCAGTAATAATTAAGCCCAATCCTTTACCAGCTTTGCCGTCTGAGGCTATAGTCTCGCCATAGCTCCCATGAACGCCGGATCAAGACGCCTTCTCTTCCTGCTCGCGATTAGCTTCACGGCCCTCTCATTGCTGTGTCTTCTCAACTATTGGACGGGCGCGCACGCCGTCGATGCGTTGATCAATCGAGAGTTAAATGCCGGCGCGAGGACGGCATTCGAAATGTCTACCGCGGCAATGACCGCGCACGACTCAGCGATTAGCGAGTTGCGACGCGGACTCCTTTTTAACATCATTGTGGCGACGATGATCTCGGGGGCCTTTTCATTCATAACGGCGCGAGCCTGGCAGCGGCGCGCGCGAAGTCTTGAGCGAGTGACCGAACGCGCAAGGGCGGTGGCTGCCGGCAAATTGGATTTGAACCTCGTTACCTCGAGCGATGATGTTCGGCTGTTCGCGGACAGCTTCAACATAGTTTCCGGGCGCCTGCGTGAAGAGCTGGAACGGGAAGCCGAATCACGGCAGTTCGCATCCTTCATACGGGTTTCGGCGATGTTGGCGCACGATTTGAAAAACGCGATTCAGGGTATGTCGCTGCTGGTGCGCAACATGGAGCAGTTCCATGATCGCGAAGACTTTCGGGCTGAGGCCATGCAGGCCCTGAAGGATGAAACGACCAAGCTGCAAAACCTTGTCAACCGCCTGAGCCAGCCGGTCGAGTCGCTTAGCGGTGAGCACAAGCGGCCGCAGAAAACGAATCTTGTGCCGCTGCTGCGAAGCGCGGTGAAGTCGGTGATCGGACCCTCATCCCAACATCAGGTCGAATTAAGGCTGCCCGATACGCTCTCGGCTGTTGTCGACGCGGAACGTATAGCAAAGGTCGTGGAGAATCTTCTCCTTAACGCTATTCAGGCAATAGGCGAACAGTCGGGCACCATCACCCTGATTGCAGGTAGTGCCGGAAGCGACGCGATCTTTTTCAGTATTACCGACACCGGGCCGGGGATGACGGCGGACTTCCAGAGTAAACAGTTATTTCGACCCTTCGCCACAACGAAGCGAGGCGGTCTGGGTTTGGGACTCTACACCTGTCGCGAAGTAATTCAGGCACACGGCGGTACGATTGATGTCGAGTCCAAACCGAGTGCTGGCACAACTTTCAGGGTCATGCTACCATGCGCGCCGATGAGCGCGGGCGCGAATGGCCGTTCGCTCGCGAAAAACTCTTGAGCGTGTGCCCGGCCGGTTGCTCCAAAAGACTTTTCGGCGAATATAAACTCGAACAAATCTAGTTCATGGAAAATCCCTGCTCCGCAAAGCCAGGTCTTCTATTGGTCGAAGACGATCAGACCCTACGCAATGGTTTGAAGTGGGCCCTTAGCGATTTGTATCGCGTCCGTGAGGCAGCCACGAGACGCGAGGCTCTGGCCGAACTGGAGCGTGACGACATCGATGTAGTGCTCAGTGATTTACGCCTGCCTCCCGCGCTCGACGAGATCACCGAGGGCCTGGCAATTATCGAGGCCGCGCGCGCACAACAGCCTCCGGTGCCGGTGATTGTGATGACGGCGAGCGATTCGAAGGAAGCGGCGCTCGAAGCTGTGCGTCGCGGCGCGTACGGCTTTTTCGAGAAGCCCTGCGCGCCCGATGAGATGATGCATGTGATCCATCAGGCAGCGCGCCTGAGAAATCTCGAGCGTGAACTAGGTCGCTTGCGGGAGCGAGCAACCAGCTATCAGTTTGGTGCGTTAATCGGCACCAGCCAGGCGCTGATAAAAGTCACAACGCAAGCGCGAACGGTGGCCGCCACCAGTGTCACGATTCTGATCTCCGGCGAAAATGGCACCGGTAAAGAACTGCTGGCGCGCGCAATTCACAATGAAGGTCCGCGCGGCGATCTGCCATTCATTGCCATAAGTTGCGCCGCGCTGCCGGTGACTTTGATCGAATCAGAACTTTTCGGGCACGAGAAGGGCGCCTTTACCGGGGCAGTCGCCGCAAAGAAAGGCCGCTTCGAGCTGGCTGACGGCGGAACTCTATTTCTGGACGAAATTAGTGAGTTGGACCGCCCAATCCAGGTAAAACTGTTGCGCGTTCTCCAGGAGCGTTCCTTTGAGCGCGTCGGTGGAACCAGGACACACGCCGTCGACATTCGTTTGATCGCGGCCAGCAACGTTGACCTGGAAGCGGAAGTCGAGGCGGGCAGGTTTCGACGCGATCTTTATCATCGTCTGAGCATTGTACCGCTCGTATTGCCGCCGTTGCGTGAGCGAATCGAGGACATTCCTTTGCTCGCTTTGCATTTTGCCGAGAAAGCCGCTGCCAAGCATGGACGCCCGAATCCCACGCTCGAGCCAACTCTGGTCGAAGCTCTCACGCGCTATAGCTGGCCGGGAAATGTGCGAGAGCTGGAAAATGTGATCGAGCGGCTGGTGGTGCTGACGCCTGAATCCAAACTCGGTTTCGAGTTTCTTCCCGAAAAGATCCATCGCCACGCTCCCGGAACAGGTGAAAAAGACGAGTCCACCTTTGAAGGTGCGATTGAATCATTTAAGCGACGGCTAATCAGCGATGCGTTGCGGATGGAGAAAGGAAACAAGATGGCGGCCGCCAGGCGGCTTGGGATGAGCCGGTCGTACCTGCACGAACTAGTTAGCACTTACGGGATTAAGGACTAGGTTCCGGAATCAGCATTCGTTCGCAGAGCTGAACTTCCCACCCCTCGCGGACCATAACTTCATTGATTCAGGGAAAACTTGATCACCTTCGTGCGCGCGGCCACGAACAGCTCGTCCTTGTCATCAAAAACCATTCCCGAGGCCGGGCCTTCCGTTTTGAAGACCGAGAGGTAGCGCCCATCGGAATCAAATACTTGAATGCCCTTGAAGTCGCTCACGTAAACTCTGCCCTTTCCGTCCGCCGCGATCGCGCTGGGCGCGGTAAACTGTCCGGGTTTATCGCCCCTTCCGCCAAAGCGATTCAAGTACTTGCCGTCAGGCCCGAACTTAAACACCGCATTATTAAACGTGCCCAGGGCATAGACATTTCCCAATCCATCACTCGCAATTCTTGTATCCAACTCGGAGTTATCAGTGACGGAGCTTATCGCGGCGCGAATCGTGCGCGAAACTTGTCCCTGGGGATTGAAACGCACGATGTCATCACGGTTTTTGTACCAGGCGCAAAGCAGTCCGCCGTCAGCGGTTGTGATGACGTCATCGAAACCCCACCCTTGCGGATAAGAAATCTGGCCGCGAGATTTTCCCGTCTCTCCTTCATAACGATTAATGATCCCGCTCTGCACTACGTAAACTGTTCCTTTTCGATCCGCTGCCAGGGCTCTCAACGGCATCTTTGTATCCACCATCCATTGCGTAATGAATTTTCCTGATGAATCAAAGACCTGGATGCGCCCGCCTTCATATTCGCCAACATAGATGCGGCCGAATCCATCAACAGCAACGCTGCGCGCGTCCGTCATCATTCCGGGCCCAATCCCTTCACTGCCGAACCGCATGCTCACATCGGCGAACCCGCCGGCATTTCCGCGCGTTTGCGAACCCGAAGGTCGACTGGACCCATTGCTGAGACTACGGGCGTTTGAATTACCGACTGAGCGAAGGACCGGGGCAAGCGCGCCGAATACCCCGGCAAGGGTGATCACTACAATTACGATTGGGACCAGAACCAGAAGCCAAACCCACTTCAGCGAGCCGGTGCTTACCTGTGGCCCGACGTGCACTTCGATTTGTCCGATGACTCGTGCGGGTTGGCCCCGCAGCTGATCGGGGACTGCCAGTTGGCTGTTGCAGTAAACGCATCGCGCGGTCGCGCCGGCGCCCGGCTGGTAGGTCACGGGCGCACCACACTTTGGGCAATCAAATGTCTGCATAGTTAGCTACCCACTCCGTAGCTCATCGTGTCTCAGTTCTGAAATGTCCCCAACCTGGAAATACCACAGAGGCACTGAGAGCACGGAGGCAAATCAAGGTTGTTTGTAGATCACTCCATCTTTCATCACAAAACTAACCCGCCGCAGGGATGCCAGGTCGTGCGTCGGATCTCCCTGGACAGCGATAAGATCGGCGAACAAGCCGACCTTAACGCGGCCGAACTTGTCCTCCTGATGCAGTACGCGGGCATCGATGGACGTCGCTGATCGTAACGCGTCGATTAACGGCATTCCCCAACTCACCATTGTTTCAATCTCCCGGGCGTTGTCGCCATGCGCAAACACGCCGACGTCGCTGCCGCTCGCGATTATCACCCCGGCGTCAAGCGCTTGTTTGAAGACCACTTTCTTCTTTTCGATAGCTGGACCGCTGGCGACGGAGAGTGTCGGACACAGCGCTGTGCCGTGTTCTTTCATCAGGCGCAACAGCTCAGGTGTTAACCCGTCTCCGTGTTCTATCGTTTCGACGCCGGCGAGAATTGCTCGCCGCGCTCCTTCGGTACTGGTCGAATGTGCCGAGACAGGTAT
>Ga0137386_10001857_pt1 | contig 13447 bp, 19 predicted proteins | sample SagtaG_4_FD_104910 | JGI IMG/M metagenome (GOLD analysis project Ga0137386, IMG submission 104910) | Vadose zone soil microbial communities from Sagehorn Ranch, Mendocino, California, USA - Sage2_R_100_16 metaG | ecosystem: Environmental > Terrestrial > Soil > Vadose zone | place: USA... | reverse complement strand
TGTTCGTAGGAAAGTGAGGAGCGGACGTTACAATAACGCCAGCGAAGTCGTCCGCGAGGCGTTGCGGCGCATGGAAGATGACGACGCCCGCGTGCTACGGCTGGCGAAGCCTACCGCAGAGGATGTCCTGGCCGATCTAACAGAGGATCAACTCGATGGCATTCGGCAGCGTGTGCGTGCCAGCATCGAATCCATCGGGGCGGGTAGATTTGTTGAATACGAAGGCCGCCAAGGGTTAAGGAAACTTGCAGATCGAACTAAAGCGAGGGGCCGTAAACTCCTCGCGCGCAAGGCATCTGGCCAATAATGCGCTACCGCATATCGGAAGATGCTGAGAGGGAGCGGAGATTTTTGTCTATTGGGCTGATCGAGCGAGTCTGGAGGTTGCAGACCGGATAACTGACAGGATCACGGAGCGGTTTTGGCTGCTCGGAGAACACCCAAATGCCGGCAGGCCAGCAGACCACATCGCTCGCGGAGTGAAGTGCTTCCCTGCTGGAAAGCATCTAATCTACTATCGCAGCACGCGCCGGGGCACAGATATTCTGCACATTTTTCACGGTGCGCGGGATCAAAGACGCGCTCTCAAGGCGGCAAAGAAACGTCGTTGAACTTTATTTCCAATCACCGACAGAGCCAGTCTGATGCGTGCCGAGGCATATAACGGCGTGCCGAGGTGGAGAAAAATTAGACAAGGGGATAGCCTGGCAGCTAAGCGACGCCAAACAAAGGCTGATGGTGTTCGGCGTATAGTTAATTAACAGCAGCTGGCCGCCCTTTCGCGGCGGTTCTGAAGATAAACCGCCTGTTGCCACCGCAAATCCGGAGTCAAGAAAAGATTATTCACCGAAATCAACACTCAGCTTTGACTTTCGTTCTTCCAACACAGCGATCTGGCCTTTCAGTCGTTTCAACTCCCGGTTAATGCGGGCAAGCTCCGTTTTTGCTTGCCGGTTCCTCAGGTAGTTGGCGCCATGCCGTTCCCTAACCAACGTTTCCACCTCTCGCCGAAGAAGCCGAAGCCAGGGGTTGCCGTGCATGGATTGTTGTTGGCAATGCAGCTTGCCAGCGCGAATTGCTCGAACGATCTCCTCCCATGTCAGCCCGAACTCCTCCTGCGCCGTTTTGTGGCTGAGGGTCGCGCCCTGACGGCGCCACTCGGAATCCACGTCGTCCATAGTACCGGCTCGCTCCAGCTAATTCTGCCTTAGGAAGGCCGGGGCCTTCCAGCCTTTCGCCTCGGATATTTTGGAATGCGGGCGGCTCTCGGGAATGTCGGGAAGGCCGGCGAGATAGATCGCGTCAGCCTGGTGGTTCACGTAGGCTTCGAAAATGTAATCGTTCCAGTATTCCCTGGTTGGTCCGTATTTCATGTGGCGCTCGTAGTCATCGAAACCTGCCGTGGCGGGTAACGTACGCCGGAAGTACGCCAACCAATCGGCGAAGTCCGGGTGCACCACGATATATGGCGTCGTAAAGACGACGTGTTCCGTGCCTTCTTGGAATGGCGGCGGAAGTAAGCGGACGTACCAGTTCTCGTTCTTCCCGCCGCGATAGCCGGCGGGGACGACGGCTCGGTAAACGGCGGTGGTGACGAGATCCTCAAGAATGCTGACGTTGCCCTCTCTGCCGCGGTGGATGTAGAAGCCCATTCGCGAATCCTGCATCAGCCGGATCAGGCGTAACAGCTCGGGGTGCATGCCGAAAGCGGCGCCGGTCTCCAAAATGGTGGTCCCAATGGTCTCGTTGGCCGGCCCCGCACAAGCATCGAAAAATGCCCAGCAGGTAAAATAAGACTTGGTCAAAGGGCTCATCGGCGGCGCACTCGGCACGTAGAGGTCCTCGGCCCTGGAGATGATATCCGCAAAGGTGCCATAGATTCGTCCGCAGGGGACTGTCGCCTTTAGGTGATAGGGGCATGCGGCCTTCTTTTGCATATTCGTGCGCATTCGCTTTTTGTTTGCCTTAGACCTATGCTCTTTGTATGCTCCTGCTTATGCGCTTCGCCTACAAATACCGCCTGTACCCCAACCAAGCCCAGGGTCAGTTCCTCGAGAACCAGCTCCACGAGGCTTGCGAGCTCTACAACGCCGCTCTTCAGGAACGGCGCGATGCTTGGAAAGTTTGCCGCAAGAGCATCAACTACTACGACCAGGCCAAGCAGTTGAAGCCGATGCGGGAAGAAGGATTGCTCGGACTGGCCAACTTCTCCTGCTGCCAGGATGTGCTCCGCCGGCTGGATAAGACCTTCCAGGCGTTTTTCGCTCGGGTAAGGCGCGGCGAGAAGCCCGGCTTCCCGCGCTTCCGTTCGTTCCGGCGGTACGACAGTATCACCTTTCCGTCCTACGGCGATGGCTGCCGATTGCTCGAAGACGGCAAATTGCGTATCCAGGGCGCTGGCCTCGTCAAAGTCAAACTGCACCGGCCTGTGGAGGGTGAGATCAAGACCGTTACGATCAAGCGGGACGTGAATCACTGGTACGTGTGTTTTTCCGTCGAGCGGGACAGTGTGGCGTTGCCGGAGTCGTCCGAGGAGATCGGCATGGATGTCGGACTGGATAGCTTTGTCGCTCTTTCGAATGGCAAGGAGATCGACAATCCCCGACACCTCAAGCGCGGGTTGGCACACCTGCGCCGCGCCCAGCGCCGGCTTTCCGGTCGCAAGCGCGGCAGCCACCGCCGCCGCAAGGCCGCCACACTAGTGGCCAAGGCGCACCGTAAAATCAGAAACCAGCGTGCCGCCTTTCATCATGATCTCAGCCGCTGGCTGGTGGAACGCTACGGGTTGATCGCGGTGGAAGACTTGAACATCAAAGGACTTTCGCGCGGAATATTGGCCGGCCCGGTCCACGACGCCGGATGGAACTCTTTCTTTGCCAAACTCTGGTACAAGGCTGCGAGCGCCGGGCGAGAGCTGGTGAAGGTGGATCCGCGTGGAACCAGCCAAGTGTGCGTATGCGGAGCGGCCGTGCCCAAGACTCTTGCCGAGCGTTGGCATGAATGTCCGGTATGCGGGTTGTCGGCGCCTCGTGACGTGGTCACCGCGCAAGTCATACTCGAACGCGCCCGGATCGGGCGTTCGCGGCATAACGTAGAGGATGTCGTCTCATGCGTGCCGCGAGAAGCCGTCGCCTTTCAGGCGACGGAGTGATCACACAGCGACCGCTATAATCGTCGTAGGAGAATGTAGAGAATGTAAGGGAGAATGTGGCTGCACGAAGATGCCAATGGAAACAGCCGAAATCCTACACCAATTCGAACGGTATACTGGACAGTTTGCACGAGCTGCGGTTGAAGCGGCCGTGGCGCGCCGGGAAGAGATCACACCAGAGCTACTGCGCATCCTCAAAGGAACCGTGGACCGAGCAGCGCAATTAGACGCTGAGGGTGACTACATGGCCCACTTGTACGCCATGTTCTTGCTGGCCCAGTTCCGCGAAACCCGCGCCTATCCGCTTATGGTGCGCTTCGCGTCGCTTCCGGGCGACCTCCTGGACTCTCTCTGCGGCGACTTCATCACGGGAGACCTCGGCCAGGTACTGGCGTCGGTATGTGGCGGCGAGTTGGCAGGTATCCAGTCCTTAATCGAGAATGAGAGCACTGACCAATGGGTTCGGGGTGCGGCGCTGAGCAGTCTTGTGACACTGGTGGTCGCCGGACAGAAGAGCCGTGATGAGATCGTGAGTTACTTCGCTGCCCTGTTTCGTGGCAAGTTGGTGCGGAAGTGGTCACACGTCTGGGACGCGCTGGTCTGCCATAGCTCCGATCTTTACCCGGAAGAGCTGCTCGACGATATCAAGAAGGCTTACGAGGACGGGTTGGTTGACCCCGACTGCATTCGCTTTGACAATGTCACACGCGACTTGGCGATGGGTAAGGACCGGATTCTCGCCGGACTCGCAGACAATCCGCATCTACGGCTGGTGGATGACACCGTGGCCCAGATGGGATGGTGGGCGTGCTTTCGGGAGGACCGAGCGAAGAACACAACCTACGCTGCACCAAACTCCAAACTGAACCCGGCCGGCTCCTCCCAGATCAGGACGGCAACGCCGAAGACGGGCAGGGACGAACCCTGTCTTTGCGGCAGCGGCAAGAAATACAAGAAGTGCTGCGGCGCATGAGCGCATGAGCTCGCATCCTTCATACTGCGGCCGACCGCCAGGCCAACCGCACAGGTTCCGATTCATGTGCGGCGGCCTCGATCCCTTGCCGCCCCGGTTTTGACAACGGCAGCGTCAACGAGATCTTCTGGTACGGAACCTTCGGGATGACCGCGCCCCGTGCTCCGCGGCTGAGTTGAACGAAGCCGTACCGCTGCATGGTCTTCAGCCTGCGGGAGAGATTCGACTTGTTCCGGCCGGTCAGGGGCGGATTCAGCGATGATCCCAAGTAACGCACGGTTGCGGTCCGATAAGGATCCTGGCGAAGCTCTCAGCGGACGTGAACCAAAATCTTCGGATCACCGGCGGCCGGCTTATTTTCGCCGCGGGCGATCGCAAGCGTCCGGGCCATCAGCTGCTCGTCACTGGCAATTCCAACGCGCAGCGTCCTCATTCGGCCTTCGGGAATCAGCAACCCCGAATCCCTAAGCACGCGTTCAGAAAAGTCCCTGTCGTACTTCCCGCGCTCCACCGCGATCAACTTGGCCCTTGACAGAGCACCGTCTTGAAACGTACACTTGCGTACTTGTATCGTACATTAAGGAGATTTCATTGGTACGCACTTCCATCGCTGTCAAGAAGGTCACGGCGACCGACCTTCGAGACAAGCTGAAAACATACTTGAAAGCAGCGAAAAAAAACCGTGTCGTGTTGGTGGAGAACCGCCGCCAGCCCCCGAAGTACCTGGTGGACAAAGAGTTTTTGGACTGCCTAGTGAACGAACGTGAGTCAATTCTTGCCACTCTGGAGATTCTCGCCGACCGCGACCTGACTGACCGCTTGCTCACCTTGTCAAAGACCATTGACGACGACCTTGCGGCGGGCCGGCTGCTTACCACAGCAGATGTCTTTGGCAAATGACCAAAGGGCGAAGACAGCCCCCGCCCGCTGCACCACCATCGGAAGAGGTGCGTGCCAAACCTCCCTTTGAGCTTAGATACACCTCGGATGCCGCAGCGGATATAAAGGCCCTCGACGGCAGTGTGCGAAATCAACTGCGGAAAGTCTTGGAGAAGAAGCTAGCCGTTGCCCCCGAAGGATACGGACTGTCGTTGCGCGGGTCTCTGGCGGGCTATTGGAAGCACCAGTTCGGCAACCACCGCGTCGTTTACCGAATTTATCCGCAGCACCACATAGTCGTCGTATGCAGTGTCGGTGCTCGAAAGCAGGGTGACGCGGAGGATATCTACAGGCAGCTCGAATCTGTCGCCAAAACAGGCCGTCTCGCCGAACAACTGGCGTCCGTGCTCAGGAATCTCTTGCCTCGCAAGAAGTAGGAGTTGGCTTTCAGTACTTCTCAACGGAAAGAAGGTTGATCGACGATTCGAGTGCTTTCGCAACACCAGAATCATTTGGCGGGCCACCATATTTCTCGACCATGTGCTTTAGGAAAACGCTTTCGAAGCTACCGTAACGAATCACAACAGGATTCTCGATTTCCATCAGCTTGGACAGGAACTCCCACCAAATGCGGCTTTCCTTCGAAGGCCCATTCGCCCAAAAGCTGTGCTGAACGACAGAGTCGCCCGCTATGGTTCGAATCCCAATTAGATAATAGAATCCTTCCTCGGGTAAGCTTTCTATGTCCAAATAAACAGGTGTGCCTTCGATGTTGATTTCCGGGCTCATGTGATGGTTTCCGGCTCCTGCCAGTTCACCTCCTGCAGCTCAAGCGATTTGTGATAAGCAACCTCAGTAGCGGCCGTCTCCGTGAACGCTGACGCCCGGGAGTAAATTCGCTTCGCCGAGCAAACGGTCGTTGGTGGCAGCGTCCAGCTCGAACACATCGTTCAGCTCCTCCGCGCTTTCGGTAAGCCGTTCGAGGGCGCTCTGATCGCTGTAACGCGAAGGAATGAGCCGATGCGTATCATCCTGACGGAGCGGCGTGATCTTGGGCGTGGTCTCTCGCGTCACGCGCCGCGCAGGTGCGCATCAAGAAATTGCCTCACGCGGACAAGCGCAGGCACCCCGCCTTTAATGATATAGCTGAGCGGAGTCTCTCCTCGAAGAACATTGGGTTTGCATTTGGAGCGGCGACGACCGTACCGTCCCTCACCCGGCTTGATCGTACTCTCGCTGCGACGACTTTCATCTCATTCATCCCTATGGGTGAACGCCCCGCCCATATAGCACTCGGGATGTCGCATCGCCAATGTTACGCGTGATTTCGGTACCATCGGCAAGACTGAACGCGCGCTTTGAAAGGCCCTTCGCCTCGAGTGCTCGCCACAAGTTTCTGCGCCTGTGGTGGGAGACCGACCACTCACGAAGCAGCTGTTTCAAGGAAGTCGGGTTCAACTCCCGGAGGGCTTGGACCCAATCGGCGCAACTTTCGTAGTCTCCGCGGCTCGCGGCTGGATCGGGGACAAGGCGCTGGACGTTCCGTCTCCAAAAAACAAGCAGTTCGGGGACCAACACGGAGACACCCAGACGTTTCAACCACTTTCTACGCGAAGCCCGCAAGGTCGGGTCATTGGTGCGGTTGTAAGCCAAAAGACGTGCCAGCTTCGGGGAAGCTCTAGACAACCACGTACCTCCCTCCAGATCGAGAGACAGGCAGGCTAAAGCACCTTCGGAGCTGCGGAGGGCCCCAGAATCACGTTCAATGGTGTTGAGCCATTGCCGAAGCCAGGCGCAGAAGGAATCCCGACGGCTATGTCCTTCCCAGGCGGCATCGGCCAAGGCTTGAACCCAGTGGGACTTTTGGGGCGCATCCTCGCCCGCGCCAGCAACGCTTCTTTCGGCGACGAATTCCCTCCATTGGGCGAAGAGGCGTTCCCGGAGTGGAGCGAACCTCGGCTGCGGGATGCGGCGAAAGGCGGCGATGGCCTTGTCCCAATTCTTCCAATTCTCGAGAAGCTCGGACTGGAGCCGAGCAGCAGTGGCAATCTCCTCTTCTCCGAGGGCACGTGAGGACCGTCCCCAGATTTCAAGCAAATCCCCGAGCCGGGCATCCAATCGTCCGTTCAGTCGGTAGCCCGCACTCTCAACGAGGAGTTCCTCGCGTAGGTCCCATTTCTCTCCTTCCGGCACGCCAAGAAAGGAACGCAGGGCGGCGGCGCATACCGGCAATACCTCGGCATGTTTTTTCCTGCGCTCGAGATCTTTGGCTACAGGCAAGGCAAGCGTCCAGTCTTGGCCGATTCGCGCTCGGCAATCTTCCAGATAGGCCGGACGGTCTTGACCGCGGCACAGCCGCTTGTATATCTGGAACCAACTGGAATGTGTTTGGTCGAGCGCTTGTTTCCACGGCTCCTGGTCACGCTTGGCCTGGATTCCCTTGAGGATGTCCTTCTTGGCTTCCGCGTTGAGGCCGCCAACAAAGCGGGCCAGAGCTTTTTCGTCCAGGCCTAAGCCCTGCGTTGATGCCTCCAATCGACAGAGTTGGTCGACAAACTGAAAGGCCGTCATGCTCCGCCGGCGCGCGCTTCTCCACTCCCAGTCGATAAGGCAGGCCGTCGCCTCAGGGCCCAGCACAAAGCCTTCATTGACGAAGGGATCCATCCAATCCGGAAGGCCCGACTCGATTTCTTCCATGCTGTTCCGGACAGCTTCGGCGAAACTAAAATCGGGGTCCATGTTCTCTTCGAATACGCGTGGCAGAACCTTCTTCATCCGGGCAGCAATCGGCTCCAAGGCAAGGGTGACGGACCCAGGATCGAAGTACGGCTCTTCCCAGTGATGCTCCTGAATCACATATTGACCTTCTTCGTGGCTGGCCTCCGCAATCAGGGAATTCCAGTCATCCCACGCCTTCTCCCATTCTTCTTTGACTTTGGCTTTGCCAGGGACTGGCGGACGTTTGGAGCTGTCCGCGTGCAGGACTCTGCGTAGCGCAGTGGCTGTTTCATGCCCCACTCGCTTGAGGAGACGATGCACCCCCGCATGATCCAGGGAGTTCAATGCCCCCGCCAGCACGCGCCGGATTTCTTGCTCTGAGAGCCCGGCGGAAAGTCGGTTGAGAATATCCCCCTCGTTTTTGGGGAGGCTCTTCATTGCCTGCTTTTTGACCATGTCTCTCCTCCGAGGGTCGGCTTTCGGTCAGGTGCCGCGCAGGGACCAAAAGAAGATCCTCTACTTCCGCGCACCCGCTGATTCTGGTCCTACGCGATTCTCATTTTGACCGCTGGCAGCGACTCGGCTTCGAGCGTCTTAGGTCCAACCTCTCGGAAGCGTGTTGTCGAGCCCGACCACGTTTCCGCCCGCGTCGAAATCGGCCACCAGTCCTTCGTTGATTTCCCGAGAGTCTGTGCGCTGGCCATCGATTGTCCCTCAGTTCGGCTGACCGCGTCCTGTGGAGTTGAATCTCGCAGTTGTGGAACGATTTGAACGATTGGCGGTCGGCATCGCTCATCATCAAACACGAGACTGTTATCGCCTGGCATCGCAAAGGTTTTCGACTCTATTGGAAGCGGTAGAGTCGGCACCGCGAAGGCCCGCCCAACCGTATCTCCAGAAGTCCGGAATCTCATTCGGCAAATAATTGCAAAAACCAGTCGGTTAGGCAATCCCGGCAATCGCAAGAACGTTGGGGGAGTAAGGAAGATCTGCATTATCGTTTGAAGCGGACGGTAGATCCGGCTGCACTATGCGCCTGCGGACGATTCAGTCGTGCATCCACGCAGCAGTCTTCCGCGTGAAAGAATAAAGGAATAAAAGGGCCTACGAGAATTCAAAAGTCTGCTACCCAGTGGCGGCCCGGATTTCCGCCCTCAAATGATTGCGTGGCTCACCGAACACCTGGCAGCACGAAGATAAGAATTCCGGCAAGAACTCCCACACTCACTGACTGTCCCTTCAGGCAGTCTCGATACCGATAGGCGCTTGGCGAGGGACCGGGTACAACATCGCTCTCCTCACGTCTCGCTTAAGAGAGCTTCAACCTCGCGGTGAAGCACGGGAAGTTTGCCTTGGACGATATCCCAGACGAGACGGGCGTCCACGTCAGCATAGCCATGGATGAGAATGTTTCGAAACGCAATAATTCGGCGGTGCTCGCCGATGCGCTTCACTATTGTTTCGTCAACCTTGGCGAGTTGTGCCGCGCCTCGCCGATAATCTCAAACTGCCGCTCGACTGCCGAGCGCAACATGGCACTGCTGCGATAATCTTCAAACCGCTTGCCGGCCGTGAAATCGGCAATCCACGATGCCGCCTGCTGAACGTCGTAGAGATACTTCTTCGCTTCAAGGCGCATAGACCAGAGTCTTGGTCCGCTCGACCGACTGTCGGAAATAAGGGTTTTTGATCGCGGAGTAAACAACGAGATCCACTGCCCGGCCTGAAAGTGCTTCCAGTGCTTCCAGAAGGCCGAAGTAGGCGTCAGCGTAACTGCCCGCAGGAAGCGAATCAAACTCAACCAGGAAATCTAGGTCGCTTTCGTCGGGTCGATCCTGGCCGATTGCGGCGGAACCGAATAGCTCCAAACGCCGCACATGATAGCGGCGGCAGAGCGCTCCGACTTCCGCCTGGCGTTGGCGGAGAAGCGAGATCATGGAGAGCTCTCCTTCTTCCAAGGATAACCTAGACGCGCCAGATTCTCTCAAATTGTTCAAATTGTTGGTCGCAGGCGCAGGGAGGCTGGGACTGCAGGAGATCTCCTTCGGGTTTCTTGGTCGTCAAGCATGGCCTAAGAGTTCCATCCTCCGCTTCGACTTGGTACCGTCGACGCGCTGGATCAGGGCACGCATCTGGTCGGCGGTGATTCTACCTTCGCTTTCGCTGGTAAAGGCGATCACTTCGGCTAAGATGGCCTTGGTCCACGGCAGAGTTCTGGCTTATGTTTGGCAGCCCTTACCGTAAGATCCGGTGGACCTCGCGCTGGCGTAAGCGGGGCTATCGAGAAGCAGATTCTCAGTCGACGAGAAGGGAACAGCGAAAGGTACGGCGTCCCTATACCAGTGCTAGGATGAGGCTGTGTTGATTCGCGACCTTCTGGTTCGTAGGTAGAATGACCAAAATCTGTAAATGCCGCTGCCGGTTTCGTTTACGAGCCAACGCGCCACTTAATTTCCTCCTTAAATTGGACGGAAAGTGGACGGAAACCGCGGATCTGCGGTCTCACACGTGATCACCTCCTGAGAAGTCGTGCATCCCACGGATATTCTTCGTGCCAAAGCACCTGAATGCGCCCGGCCTCGGCGTGCTCCGGATTCAACAGCACGTTAAATGTTTCTGGCACGATGACCGACGGGACTCGCAGTAGCACAGCGCTCTTGGAGGCCAACCACTCGTCTCCAACAGTGCGCGTAGCGATCTGGTCAGAGATCCAATTTCGGGGTAGTTCGGCTCCCGCGACTGTTCTTACGGACAAATCTTCGGGAGCTTCAGCCTTAAGCAGGCGATACGACCTGGGAAAGTGTGCTGGATCGAGTTCCAGGTGCACAAGCACTTCGACCAGCGCGCCCGCGGGGTTTTCGGACAAATAAACGATCGGCCTGCCTTCTGTGTGCCATCGGCCGGAGGCGTAGAGTCCTCCTCGTCCGTCGAGAGTGGTATGGTTGCTAATCCGCCACAGAATCATCAGGCGATCATGCCTTCGTCGATTTGAATCAGCATTTGATCGACGAGGCGCCCGCCGGTTTCGGTGCGAAGCATCTCGAGTGGAGCGCGACCTTCGAAGCGTCCCTTTGGCGCCCGGAGCCACTCAAGGGCCGATTCCTGGTCTCCCATAACTGCCTGCGCGCGGGCAAGAACTCGCGCTGCGCGAACTGCTCTTTCAGATTCTTCCTTCGAAAGCGGCTGATGGCGGCTCTTGCGGTGCTTCCAAGTGCGCAGGGGAATGATAATGTCGAACACTTCGACGCGACTAAGGCCCTTGTCGAGAAGATGGTTGATGACCTTGGTCGGGAGACCTGCTTCGACCAAACGCACAATCGTCTGTTCGGACTCGGCTCGCGTGCCGAGCCAGTCCTGCAGATACTCGTTCAACCTCTTGGCCGTCGCTGTGGGCATTTTCGCACCCTCCTTGGCATAAGTACATAATGCCACAACAATATCGGCAAGTTGTACTACTTTTCCGAAACCCATTGTGATCGACGAGATCTGCGGTTAGCGTGCCATAAGGATGCTGGTTGACATACGGACGGAATTCTCGGTAATCGCGTGGTAATCTAACTCAAAAAGAGCTGCGAAAGGAGCGCCCTCGATGAAACTTCTCAAGCTGGGCTTACGCGATCAACTGCAGATATTGCGGTCCGTTGAGCACCGCATGTAGTGACGAGGTCCTGGACGAACGTGGCCAGTTTCCCGCCATGGGCTCCAGCCAGCGCCAAGAGATAGCTGTCCGTCACCTGTGCGGAATGTAACAGGCGGTCTCGGCGAACACGTCGGCTGTCAAACAATGTTAAGTCATCCGGCCAGAATTCATGGCTGGAGAGGGCTAAGAAGCCCGCCATTAACTCTGCGACCGCTGCGGTCCTGTGAAAGGACTCGAGCCGAAGCTTCGGAACGAATTCTGCCCTCAGGTGTCCCCTTCTCAAGTCCGAGATGCGTACGGTCCTCATGATGGTAACGAACGTACTCGGAGAGCAATCGCTTCAGATGGCGTTCATTCAGCGCAACAATGTGGTCCAGGAGGTCTCGTCTACAGCTTCCCACCCACCGCTCCGCGACGCCATTCTGCCAGGGACTTCGGAATGACGTTTGCTTGGGAATGATTCTTGTGGCTTTCACCGCTGCGATCACCTCGAACCCGAACTTCTGATCGCGATCAAAGATCAAGTATTTCTGGGGGGCTTCAAATGGAAACGCCTCGCGCAACTGCTGGATGATCCAGCCGCTCGTCGGATGCTTCGTAACGTTAACGTGCAGGATGCGCCGACGATCATGACTGATGACGAAGAAGCAGTAGAGCACGCCGAACGTAATCGTTGGCGCGGTGAAGAAATCCATGGCCGCAATCGCTTCCCGATGGTTTCGAAGGAACGCCAGCCAGCGCTTGGCCCGGTCAGGATCTCTCGGTGCTCGCTTCATCCAACGAGAGATAGTTCTCTCGGAAAGTTCAAAACCGAGCATGCGGAGTTCCCCATGGATCCGCGGCGCTCCCCAGGTTGGGTTCTCAGCGACCATACGAAAGATCAATTCCCGAACCTCCTTCGGTGTCGGTCTTCTTCCGACCGGCCTCCGGACTCTGGAGACCAGCCGCCAGTAGATTCGAAAACCAGTCCGGTGCCAACGGACGACGGTTTCCGGCGTGACCAGGATGAGAGAATGTTTCCAAGCCGACCAAATCCACCGAGCGATTACCCAGAAGAGCTTATCGAAGAGGCCAAGACTAGGGCGAGGATGTCGACGCTTCAGCGCGACAAGTTGTTGACGCAAAGCGAGATTCTCAAGAAGGAGACTTGGCCGCCCACGAAAGAAGCGGACCAGCATTCCGAAGCAGAGCGCGAAGAAGCGAAACATGGTCAGGGTTTATAACAGAATGGTGGTGGGATGGCAGCAGCCATGTTATTGATTTCAAAATCGGCTGGGGTTTTGGCGAACCTTTGCGTTTGGTTGACCAAACTCCGCCCGTAACTCTTGAATCTCGTTAGCAATTTCTTTGAGCTGCTCTGCCTCATCCCACTGACAATATCTGGCGACATCCGATGCGTCGTTTTGTCCGAACAGACCCCAGCGACCTCCGGCACACTCTCTCAGGCAGGAGATAAGGAGAGGTTCGAAATCGCTCTCCAAATCATCCAGCCTTTTCTCTTTTATCGGGCGACTTTTCATTCTGGCTGTCTCATCGAGTCATTGCAGATCGGAAATGAAAACCTGCCATAATTCTAATAGGAAGACGGGTATGTCCAAGCCGATGTCGCTAAGGGCCGTCAACTCCTGAGATACGGCGTTCCCGTCAATTTGAAGTGCTGCTTTATATCTCCGATTACACCACTTACACGCGAGTTGGGTTTCAGGCCATTTCACTTCATTGATTAGGCACCAATGGTCTCGACCGGCCACGCGTGACTGGCGGCTGACTTTATTTTGTCTGCAAGCGGAACACTGATGAGAAGAGGAATCGATTCCAAGGCGACGGTGACTGCTCAACACAAGAAGGTCTCAGTCCAGCAACGATCCCGCGAATCTCCCGTCCGATCCAGCCAAGAACGCCTCTATGCGGCATGGTCAGATCTCGATCCTGCCAAGGCCGCACCGTTAGACAAAGACCCGAAGCTAGTGTTTTTGATGTCGCGCCAATAAGTACAACGGCTACACAGCTTCCGAGCTTGCTGGTGAATTCGTTAAAAATCTAAGCGCACGCCGAGCTGAATCACACGCGGATCGTTCCCTTGCGT
>Ga0137386_10001849_pt1 | contig 13479 bp, 17 predicted proteins | sample SagtaG_4_FD_104910 | JGI IMG/M metagenome (GOLD analysis project Ga0137386, IMG submission 104910) | Vadose zone soil microbial communities from Sagehorn Ranch, Mendocino, California, USA - Sage2_R_100_16 metaG | ecosystem: Environmental > Terrestrial > Soil > Vadose zone | place: USA... | reverse complement strand
CGTCTGCATGTCACCGCTCGCGAAAGCCGCGTAGCCGCGACGCAAGAGGTCCTCGTTGGGGTGTGCCATGGTTCTCTCCCTCCTCGACCGGACGCGCGGATTCTCCGACATTGCGACGGCGAATTTCAAAGGGGCCGCCTCGATGCTCGATCCAAGTGTTCGGCGCGAGCAGCGTGGCTCAGTTCGAGGAAGCGTCCTCGTCCGCCTCAGCGGGCAGCCGGCTACAGCTTCATGTGCGGGCTGGCCCAGCCGGAGAGGAAGTCCATGGCCTCGAGGAGGATGTCTTCGTCGTCGGACCGTCCTTCTGATCGCAGCAGCTCACGATCGGATTCCAACTGCCGCAGGAGCGCCTCGCGGCTCCACCCCTCGTCCAGGAGACCGCGGAGTTCCTCCCGCAGTCCATCCAGCGGCGCCGGACTCTTCAACGCCTCTTCGAACCGTGGTCGGACTCGGCTTCTCATCGATGGCACTCCTGCTCAGCGACTATACGCGCCGCCAGCGCGGCCGGGTGGCCTCCAGTCGTTCCTGCAGGTGGGCGAGCAGCATCCCCTCTGCGGGCTCGATGAAGGCGTGGGTCGAATCCTCTGGATCCACACGCACAGCCAGCCCTTCTTCCAGGTCGTCCTCGTCCAACTCGAAGACCGGATCCTTGCCGGACCCTCCGTGAGCAGGAGGCCGCCGGTGCGCCGGAAGGCGGAGCGGGCTCTCTAGGCTGACGGAAAGGCCTCCTGCCCCGGGTGCTACACGCCCGCCTACCACAGGAATGTCAATCTCGGGGCGGACACCAAGCGTCCGGGCGGACGGCCCGACAGTCGGGTGACCATCGCTATCGGAAACCATGCTCCGGAACAGCTTCCGGCCCACGCACCCTCCCACCTCTCCCCAGGCGACGCTACCGTCCCCAGTGACATGTCCCCACGCCAGGGCAACCTGCTTGGCGCCGGCGGTAGGCTCCTGCGGAAAGCACGGGGTTGTTCATCATCCGGGAGGAGGACAGAGCGATGAACTCAGATCCGGCTCGATTGGAGCGCAGCATCGATTCCCTACGGCAGGTGCTGGATGAGATGCAACACGACCCGAGGGCGGACCGGCGGTTGGACCGAATGGAAGATCGCCTCCAACGCAGGATGGACCGACTCCAGGCGTCGCTGGACGCCATCCGCCGCGATCTCACGCACATCGCGCTGGCCGGAGGGTTCTTCCGGGAAACGAGCGGCGTCTGAGGAACCTCCGCCCACTACCACTCTCAGGCGTGGGTGTTTCGGGTCGCCGCCATCTGTGACTATAATTCTGGTCATGAGTGAGACGCTTCCTCTCTCGGAGATCAAGGCCAGGCTCTCCGAGATCGTGGACAGGGTCGAGGAGCAGCACGAGCGGGTCACGCTCACCAGGAACGGCCGTCCGGCAGCAGTGCTCATCAGCCCCGAGGATCTCGAGGCCTTGGAGGACGCGCTGGACCTTCTCTCCGACCCTCAAGCGATGCGCGAGATCGAGCAGGCCCGCCAAGAGATCGCCACGGGGAAGGGCCTCAGGGCCGACGAGCTGAGGGCCCGGTATCTGGGCGACCGGTGACCCAGGCTGGCTGGGAGCTGATCGTCGCCCCCTCGGTGGATCGAACCCTTTCCAGGTTGCCCGAGAAAGCGGCCGCCGCGATCGTGGAGTTCATGCTCGGTGCCCTGGTCGAAGAGCCGCGCCAGGTCGGCCACCCTCTCCGCCGCGAGCTGGCTGGGCTGTGGGTAGCTCGTCGAGGACCCTACCGGGTGGTCTACGAGAATCACGATCAGGCCCGAGAGATTCACGTTCTGCGTGTCGACCATCGAACGGACGTGTACCGGCCCAGATAGCCGTTCCTCGCGCTGACCGATCGCGGCGCCGACCGGCTCCATGGGAGACTCGCGGCCATGCCGTACGTGGCCGCGGGCGATCGCCACTGGTCGATGTAGTAGAGAGGCCGGAATCAATCTCTGGGGGCGTCCTCGTCGGCCTCAGCGAGGTCATACTGACCCGAGCATGCCGAAGACGGTGAGGATCAGTCTCGACGACGAGATCTATGTCGCCCTCCTTCGCCGGGCAGCAGAGGCCGGCATGACCGTACCGGAGCTCCTGCGCCGGGAAGCCGCTCGCTTGGCTGCCCGCCCGACCGTAGCCGAATGGCTCGAACGCATCGGCAGCAGAACCTCCCCCGTGACAGCGAGCGAAGTAGTCGAGGCGCTCGACGAGTTGCGCGGGGAGTGGCCGGTCGCTGGCCCATGAACGAGGAGGAACCGGAACGAAGAGTCTGCTGGTCAGCGCACTGAGCACCGCGGTCGGGGCGGTGGTTGGACCCCTGCTCGGCTGGTTCGGGAGGGGATGGTTCGAGACGGTTCGCCGGCGGCGCCGGACAGTCGAGGTCGAAGCTCACGACGCCGACCCAGTCGGGATCGTTCACCCGTTCGAGCCGACCGCGCACGAACTCGACGGAACACATCCGGGAGCGGCTTGGGCCACGCGACTCGAGCTCGACCGCGAGCGACGGGCATGGAGGCAACGAGGCGAGCAGCTCTGGGCCGCCCGTTGGGAGCGGAAGATGGATGCGTTGCTCTTGAAGCTGGATGAGATGCGCGACGACATCAGGGCGATTGCCGACGCCCTCGGGGTCCAGCTCCGCGATCCTGAGGATGCCTCCGCCCGCCCTTCGCCAGACTTGCGGCTCATTCGAGGCGATCGCAACTAGATCCTGGCCGGCCTCACGTTTCCTCACGGCCGCCGGTCATGTCATGACCGGGTGCTAGCCTTCCGTCGACAGGGTGCTCGGGTTCCTCCCCCAGAGAGGGACAAGAACGGGATGGAAGTGGCGGGTACGGCAATCAATGCGGCAGTCGTGGCAGCGGCCGGGCTCCTCCTGTGGTGGTTTGGGCGAGGTCGGTTCGAGGCGCAGGATCGACGTTTCGACCGCCTTGAGGAGAGGCTTGATCGCCAGATCGAGGGCCTCGGGGACAGGCTGGACCGCGAGATCGGCGGCCTGGGGAACAGGCTGGACCGCAGGATCGACGGCCTGGAGGGCCGGATGGACGCGATGCGGGCCGATCTCCAGGGCCGCATGGACGCGATGCGGTCCGATCTCGAAGAACGAATCGACGCAGTCAGGTCGGACCTGACGCGAGTCGCACTGGCGGTCGAGGTCAGGCCGGGCGCATCGGAAGCCTGAGTTTCAGGCCGAGCCGCAGCTGGTCGCTATCCGGGGACGATGTGCTCCAGCCAGTCGGGGATCACGCGGCCCTCGTGGCGCAGGAACGGGGGCTCGAGGTGGGGGACCGTCGATAGCTCGGCGTCGATGGACTCGGGGGTCCATTCTGCTCGGTGCTGTTCGGCTTCGATGAGGTTGGGGAGGAGGCGCGTATCCGCCGGCGTGGCGATCCCGGTGACGCCTGGCGTCCCCAGGGTGAACGCCACCGCGGCGTCGATGGTGCGCTGGTTGGTCAACGGCTCGTACCACGTGGCGTGGGTCTGCTGACCTCCTTCCACAGGTTCCTGGCGGCGGTCTTGATGATCATCAGGCCGGCGTCCTGCTGCTGGATCTCCTCGACCAGCGCTTCGAAGTCGCGGCGGTATTCCGGGAACTGGCTGAGGCGCCAGTTCCAAGGGGTCAGGACCGTGTCGAAGGGGAACCTCTTCAGGGCTTCCAGGTGGACCGCCGGGGCCTGCATGCCGTGGCCGGTGATGCCGATCGCGGCGGCCAGGCCCTCGTCCTTGGCTCCCATGACGCCGAGGTAGGCGCCGCTCCGGCTGGTCACGGTATTCAGCTCATCCATGTTGCCCACGGCGTGGAGCTGGATGAGGTCCACGTGGTCGGTCTGCAGGCGCTCCAGCGACCGCCGGACGGAGTCGTACGCGGGCTGCTGGAGCCGCTCCCCCGTCTTGGTGGCCAGGAAGATCCGGTCGCGGATCCGCGGCATCCACCGGCCCAGGTGGAGCTCGCTGTCGCCGTAGTCGGCCGCGGTGTCGAAGTGGTTGATCCCGGCGTCCAGGGCCAACTGCACGCTAGCGTCGGCGACCTCGTCCGACACCCGGAACAGCGCCGCGCCACCGTAGATGAGCACGCTCGACTGGTGCCCGATCCGCCCCAGCCGCCGCGTTTCCATTCCTCTTCAGCGTATCGCCATCGCGGCCGGCGGGAATGTCACACCCTCCTCGTATGGTGCCGGGGGACGGCCGGCCGTTGACGGATGGGCGGGGTGATGCCCAGTGTTGTCAGACAACCGTCTGACAACTGGAGAGCGCATGGAGATCGTCGGCATTCGAGACCTGTCTCGCCGCACACGCGAACTCGTGGAACAGGTCGAGCGCACCGGACAGCCTGTCCTCGTCACGAGAAGGGGGCGGCCTGCCGTGGTCCTGTACAGCCTTCCCCAGGACGAGCTGGAGGACTTCGTGCTGGCGAACGCCCCGGAGTTCGTGCGCAGCACGACCGACGCCGACCGGGACCTGGCACAGGGCACGGCCATCGACTGGGACTCGGTGAAGGAGCAGTACCTCAGCGAAGAAGGCGCGCCCGATGAGAAGCCCGCGGCGCGTCGTCCTCGCCGATCGCGCCCGGCGTGACCTTCGCCGGATCCAGTCGCAACAGCAGCGTGAGGCGATCGCCGGAGCGCTCGACCGGCTGCAAGGAAGCGATTGGCCAGCGGCTGTGGAGATTCCGCTGGAAACGCCTAGGCTGGATGCCGAGAATCGAGGGCAGGAGGCGCGCGCACCATGACGTTCGCGGGATTCCAGGACCAGCTGCCGGACATCGATCCGGACGAGACGCAGGAGTGGATCGACGCCCTGGACGGGGTGATCGACGTTTCCCCGGCTCGGGCCGGGTTCCTGCTGCGAAGGATCATGCAACACGCCCGGGCCCGGCGGGTCGAGGTCCCGGCCATGGTGTCCTCCCACTACATCAACACCATCCCCCCCGAGCAGGAGCCGTACTTCCCCGGCGACGAGGCCATCGAGAAACGCATCCGCCGCCTGGTCCGGTGGAACGCCGCGGTCATGGTGTCCCGGGCCAACAAGCACTTCGAGGGTATCGGCGGGCACATCTCCACGTACGCCTCCAGCGCCAGCCTGTACGAGGTCGGGTTCAACCACTTCTTCCGGGGCCGCAACGCCGACGGCGGGGGCGACCAGGTGTTCTTCCAGGGCCACGCCGCGCCGGGCATCTACGCGCGGGCGTTCCTGGAAGGCCGGCTGAGCACCGAGCAGATGGACGCCTTCCGGCGTGAAGCCGGGGGCGGCGGCCTGTCGTCCTATCCGCATCCCCGCCTGATGCCGGAGTTCTGGGAGTTCCCCACGGTCTCCATGGGGCTCTCCCCGCTCACCGCCGTGTACCAGGCCCGGTTCAACCGGTACCTCCAGGCCCGCGGGATCAAGGACACCTCGCGCCAGCGGGTGTGGTGCTTCACCGGTGACGGCGAGATGGACGAGCCTGAGTCCATGGCCGGCCTGTCGCTGGCCGCGCGGGAGGGCCTGGACAACCTGATCTTCGTGGTGAACTGCAACCTCCAGCGCCTGGACGGACCGGTCCGGGGCAACGGGAAGATCATCCAGGAGCTGGAGTCGATCTTCCGGGGCGCGGGCTGGAACGTCATCAAGGTGGTGTGGGGCCGGGAGTGGGACGAGCTGCTGGCCCGGGACGGCGACGGCATCCTGGTGCACCGCATGGACACCGCCCTGGACGGCGACTTCCAGAAGTACGCCGTCGAAACGGGCGAGTACATCCGGGAGCACTTCTTCGGGACCGACCCGCGCCTGCGCGAGCTGGCAGCCCACCTGTCCGACGACGACATCCGGCACCTCCGCCGGGGCGGGCACGACTACCGCAAGCTCTACGCCGCGTACGCCACCGCCGTGGAGATGACGGGCGCGCCGGTAGCCATCCTGGCCAAGACGGTGAAGGGGTGGGCGCTGCCGGAGGCGTTCGAGGGCCGCAACGTCACCCACCAGATGAAGAAGCTCTCGGAGCAGGAGCTGAAGGTGTTCCGGGACCGGCTGGAGCTCCCGATCAAGGACGAGGAGATCTCGGAAGGCGTCGCGCCCTACTACCACCCGGGGATGGACTCCAAGGAGATCCAGTACATGCTGGCCCGGCGCCATGCCAAGGGCGGCCTCATGCCGTCGCGGACCGTGACGACGGCGGCGGCGAAGCTGGACCTGCCGAAGAAGGATCCCTACGCCGAGTTCGCCTCCGGCTCGAAGCAGGCGGTGTCAACGACCATGGCCTTCGTGCGGCTGCTCCGGAACCTCCTGCGCGACGGCGTGGTGGGCAAGCGGATCGTCCCGATCATCCCCGACGAGGCCCGCACGTTCGGCATGGAGTCGCTGTTCCCGCAGTTCAAGATCTACGCCGCGCACGGGCAGCTGTACGAGCCGGTGGACGCGGCGCACCTGCTGGCCTACGTCGAGGCCCGCGACGGGCAGATCCTGGAGGAGGGGATCACCGAGGCGGGCTCGATGGCCTCGTTCATCGCCGCGGGGACCTCCTACGCCACCCACGGCGAACCGATGATCCCGTTCTTCACGTTCTACTCGATGTTCGGGTTCCAGCGGATCGGCGACCTGATCTGGGCGGCCGCGGACCAGCGGGCCCGCGGGTTCCTGCTGGGCGCGACGCACGGGCGGACCACGCTGAACGGCGAGGGGCTCCAGCACGAGGACGGGCACTCGCTGCTGCTGGCCTCGACGAACCCGGCCTGCCTGGCGTACGACCCCGCGTTCGCCTACGAGGTGGCGGCCATCGTGCGCGAGGGGCTGCGGCGGATGTTCCAGGAGGACGAGGACGTCTTCTACTACCTGACCCTCTACAACGAGAACTACGCGATGCCGGAGATGCCCGAGGGCGCCGAGGAGGGCATCGTCCGGGGGCTGTACCGGTTCCGGGAAGCCTCAGCCGAGGGGAACGGGAAGCGGGCCCAGGTGCTGGCGTCGGGGCCCATGGTGGTGCAGGCCCTGCGAGCGCAGGAGCTGCTGGCAGGGTGGAGCGTGGCCGCGGACGTGTGGAGCGCGACCTCGTACCAGCAACTGCGGGCGAACGCCCTGGAGGCGGAGCACTGGAATCGCCTCCACCCCGGCGAGGCCAAGCGCACGCCGTACGTGGGCGAGTGCCTGGAGCCGCACGGCGGGCCGGTGGTCGCGGTGAGCGATTCCATGAAGTCCGTCCCCGACCAGATCGCCCGGTGGGTGCCGCAGCCCTACCTGTCGCTGGGGACCGACGGCTTCGGCCGAAGCGACACCCGCGACGCGCTTCGCCGGTTCTTCGAGGTCGACGCCGAGCACATCGCCGTGGCCGTGCTGTCCGCGCTGGCCGAGATGGGCGAGGTCAAGCCGGAGACCGTGGCCGACGCGATCCACACGTACGACCTGAACCCGGAAGGCATGCCGGACCCCACGCGCTGATCGCCCTGGCAGTCGTGTCAGTGCCAGGTGCTACGCTTCGACCAGCAAGGTTGAGGCCGTTCCTCCCCCGGAGAGGAACCGAACGATGAACGTGGCCGCCACCGCGATCAACGCCGGAGTCGTCGCAGCCGTCGGGTTGTTGCTGGCCTGGCTCATGAAGGGCCAGTTCGATGCGATACGGCAACGTTTCGACGGCGTCGATGGGCGCTTCGACGGCGTCGACGGGCGCTTCGATGCGCTCGACCGGCGGATCGATCGGTTGGAGGAACGGCTGGATCGCAGGATCGACGGCCTGGAGAGCCGGATCGACGCCATGCGATCCGAGCTGACGCAGGTGGCCTTGGCGGTGGGAGTCCGGCCCAGGGCCACGAACGCCTGAGCTGCCGCGCCGGCTTCACGCGGCGTGGACGTGGGTGCCCAGGAACCGCTCGGCCTCGTCGTCGCACAGGACCCGGAGCCGGGTCATCCGCGAGAGCTCGCACAGGGGGATCCGCACCTCCTGCCACTCCTCCCCGCCCCGCCACAGGAGCGACGGGACGGCGGCGTTGAGCGAGCCCTTCAGCAGGTGCCGGTCCCCCATCAGCACGTACATGAAATCGGTCACGTCGTCCTCCGTCCGCCCGCTGTGGAAAGGGTGTGCCTTCCCGGACCTCGGGGAACGGGTCGACGGTCCCGGCCGGACGGGGCGGGAGGTCCCGGCCCCCGGGCCGATCGGCCGAACCGACGCTCTTGGAGCGGCCTACGCCGAAACGCGCGCCGAGACCGTTTCGGCTTCCTTGCCCGTGGCCGCGCCGCCGCCCTCGATGAACAGCGCCGAGATGATCGCGCCCGCCACGGCCACCGCTGCCAGGGCCACGAACGCCACGTGGAAGCCGTTGACGATGGCCTGCGGCTGGGTGGCCCCGGGATGCGAAGCGAAGAACCGCGAGGTGTAGGTCGTGGCCAGCGTGGCGGCCACGGCCAGCCCGATGGCACCGCCGATCTGCGGGCTGGTGTTCAACAACCCCGAGGCGAGCCCCGCGTCGCGCGGCTTCACGCTGCTGAGCGCGGCGATCGACCCCGGCACGAAGGAGAGCCCCAGCCCGGCCCCGCTGATCAGGAACGGGATCAGCAGGTTCCCGGTGTACGTCCCGTCGACAGGCAGGCGCGTGTACCACGCCGCGATCACCAGCGCGGACGCGCCCAGGCCGACCGTCAGGATCGGCTTCACCCCGAACCTGGTGACCAGGGCCTGGCCGATGCCGGCGAACACGATGCTGGTCACCGTGGTCGCCACGTACGCGACACCGGTTCGAAGCGCCGAGAATCCCAGGATGTTCTGCATGTACAGCGACAGCAGGAAGAACTGCGAGAACAACGACGCGCCCAGCAGCAGGAAGATGATGTTGGCCGTCCGCAGGTTCCGCAGCCGGAAGATGCGGAACGGCATGATGGGAGCCCGGGAGCGCAGCTCCACGACCACGAACACCCCCAGCAGGAAGACCGAGGCGATCAGGAGTCCGATGGTCCGGCCGGTCGTCCACCCCTTCGTGGCAGCTTCGGTCATGGCGTAGACCAGCAGCATCAGCCCGGCGGTCACGGTGAAGGCCCCGGCGAAGTCCGAGCCCAGGTGGCCCTCCACCCGGCTCTCCCGCAGCAGCCACGGGCTGAGCAGCACGACCGAGATCCCCACGGGCACGTTCACGAAGAAGATCCACGACCACCCCAGGCCGCTGGTCAGCACGCCGCCCAGCAACGTCCCGGCCGCGGCGCCGCTGCCGGCGATGGCTCCCCACACGCCCAGCGCGACGTTGCGCTCACGCCCTTCCTCGAAGGTCGTGGTGAGGATGGACAGGGCCGCCGGGGAGAGCATGGCGCCACCCAGGCCCTGCAGGGCCCGGAACGCGATCAGCGACCCCTCCGACCAGGACAGGCCGCACATCAGGGAGGAGAACGTGAACAGGGCGATGCCGCTCATGAACACGCGGCGGCGCCCCCACAGGTCGGCCAGGCGCCCGCCCAGCAGCAGGAACCCGCCGAACACGATGGCGTAGGCGCTGATGACCCACTGCAGGTTCTCCTGGGAGAACTTCAGGTCCTTGCCGATCGACGGCAGCGCGACGTTCACGATGGCGATGTCGAGAACCACCATGAACTGGGCGGCACAGATGGCCGCGAGGGCGAACCATCGTCGGGGGTCGGTTGCGGCCCCGTCCGGCGACGTGGCCGTCCCTGCGGTGTCCATACGCGAATCCTCCCAGTCGAACGCCATGCGCGGAACGATGACTCTTCCTGCCAACCGGTCCGAACCCGGCATCATTCCCCGGATCGGGACCGAAGCAGGGGAAGCCGGCAGTCTACCCGCCGGCTCCCCCGCTCGACCGTGTGGCTGCCTCAGGCCCCCGACAGTGGGTGACCGGTTTCGAGCAGCGTCTTCAGCCCACTCAGCACCATCATCCAGCCGGCGCCCGAGACGCTCTCGGCCGTCTTCGGCGCGCCCTCCAGCCGATCGTGAACGACGGTGAGCTTGGAGACACCGCCTTCCTGTGGCTCGATCTCCCAGGTCACCCGGCTCTCCTCCTCCTTCGCCAGCTCGGGGTCGTAAAGCGACCGCCATCCGTGCACGAGCCGCCTGGGGGGGTCGAACTCAAGGGTCGGCGAATCCCCCCACACACTCCCGTCGGGCCCCGTCGAGAAGTGCCGCTCCCGCGAGTTCTCGATCCTGGCTCCGTAGAAGTAGCGCTCGGTGAACTCGGGCTTCGTGATGGCGTCCCAGATCTGCTCCGGCGTGGCCTTGATGAATACCTGGTAGACCTGCGTGAGCGTGGCGATGGTGGCGCCGTCCATTGCAGAGCCTCCTTCCAGGGCAGCCTTGAGGTCCGACAGGGCCTCCGCCCGCCCGCGGGTGTATTTGCTGACCCACCGGTCGTGGATCAGCTGGATGGGGACCGGGTTCAGGAAGTGGAGCTTCTCGCGTCCCACCTTCCGGGTGGTGATCAGGCCGGCCTGCTCCAGGACGCCCAGGTGCTTCATCACCCCGAAGCGGGTCATGCCGGGAACCTGGTCCTGGAGGTCTCCGAGCGTGCGGCCGTCACGCTCGAACAGCCGGTCGAGCAGCAGGCGGCGGGTGGGGTCCGCCATCGCCCTGAACACCCGGTCTTCATCCATGGCCCAGGATGATAGGTGACGGTCTAGTCACGTGTCAAGTCGGTCACATATCCAGGCCGGCCGGAGCTGGACACTCAGTTCATGGCGGGATCGAACGGCATCGTGGAGAGCATCCGATACTGCCCGCCCTTGCGCCGCAGCACGTGGCTCCACAGGCGATCGGGGTCGGGCGTGAACACGTCCCCGGGCAGGGCGGGCTCCGCGATCCAGGAGTCCTCCTCCATCTCCGCCTCCAGCTGGCCGGCCCCCCATCCCGCGTGGCCGGCGAACACCCGGGCTCGAAGGATACCGCCCACTCCCCCGGGATCCTCGTCCACCAGGAACCCGATGGAGCCGAACGCGACCACGTCCACGTTCTCCGGGTGCTCGAACTCCGCCAGGACCACGGCGGCTTGGGGCTGCACGGGACCGCCCAGGAACAGCGGGTCGTCGGGCCCCACCAGCTCGGCGAGCGCGGGTGCCGCGTCCCCCACCGTGGCCTCGGCGGTGCGGTTCAGCACCACCCCAACCGCGCCGTCGTCGTCGTGCCGGGCGATCAGCACCACCGTTCGGCGGAAGTTCGGGTCCCACAGGTCGGGACCCGCGATCAGCAGCTGCCCGCTCAGGCTGTCCACTCCCCACATCTTCTCCCGATGCGCGGCCTTCGCAACCCGGCTCTGGACGCGGATCGGACGCGGTGGAACACTCGGCCTTCCTGGGAGGCGAGACCGATGTCGACGTCCGAGCAGGCGCCCAGCCGAGAAGGGGCATCCGAGCGGCCCCAGGTACAGCTGCTCGGTGGATTCCGGGTCGCGGTCGGGGAACGGTCGTTCGACGAGTCCTCGTGGCGGCTCCGCAAGGCCAAGGCGCTGCTGAAGCTCCTGGCGCTGGCGCCGCGCCACCGGCTGCACCGCGAGCAGGCCATGGACGTCCTGTGGCCGGACCTCGAGCCGCACGCCGCGGCGAACCAGCTGCGGAAGGCCCTGCACGCGGTCCGCTCGGTCCTGGACCCCGACCACGCCGTGGCCGCCCGGCTGGTCCGGTTCGAGGAAGGGTTCCTGTCGCTTCCCGACCACGTGGTCGTGGACGTCGAGCGGTTCGAGGGGTCCGTCGCGGCCGCGCGGAGGGCACGGGACGCGGAGGCATACCGCTCGGCGCTCGCGGTGTACCGAGGCGACCTCCTCCCGGACGACCCCTACGAGGAATGGGCGATCGGTCGTCGGGAGGAGCTCCGGCGCACGTTCGTCGCGGCGTCCCTGGAGCTCGCTGAGCTGCTGGAGGCCCGGGCGGAGCTGGACGAAGCCGCCCTGGTACTGGGCCGCGTCATCGCCGTGGAACCCGCCAACGAGCAGGCGCACCGGGCCCGGATGCACGCCTTGGCTCTGGCCGGGCGGCGGCATGACGCGCTGGAGCAGTACGAGCGGCTACGGGAGGCGCTGGCGGGCGAGCTCGGCGTGGAGCCGGACCTGGCCACCGTGGACCTCCACGAGCGGATCCGGGCCGGGAAGACCATCGGGGCCGAGTTCCGGACGGGGCTGTGGGAGCAGCTGGGAGACCTTCGGCACCTGGCCGGCGACGCCGCAGGCGCGGCGTCCGCGTACGCGGCCGCGCTGGGTGACGGCCCGGCGGTGGCCAGGCTGCACCGGAAGCTGGCGTACGTCCGGCTGATGGTGCACGACGCCGCGGGGGCCGAGGCGCACCTGGACGCGGGCGAGGCACTGGCCTCCGCGCAGGAAGACCGGGCGGAGCTCGGGCGCCTGGCGGGGGCTCGGGCCAACTGGTTGTGGGAGACGGGCCGGATCGACCACGCCCAGGCGGCCGCGGAGGAGAGCCTGCGCCTGGCCGAGTCCAACGGCGACGCGGCGGACGTCGCTGCCGCATACGAGACGCTGGCAATCGTCTTCCACTCGGGTGGCCGGTGGCGGGACGGCCTGCACGTTGAGATCGAGCGCATGGGAACGTCGGCGGACACCGATCCCCAGCTGGCCCGGGTCTTCGACATCCACCACTGCATCGGGCAGTACCACCTGTACGGAGACGAGCTGTTCGGCGGGGTCGAGGAATACGCGCGGCGGACGCTCGAGCTGGCCACCCGGGCCCGGGCCCGGCGGGCCGAGGCGTTCGCGTGGTGCCTGCTGGGCGAGTCGCTGCTGTTGCGGGGGCGGTGGGACGAGGCCGCCGCCTGCCTGGAGCGCTCCGGCGAGATCCACGCCGAGCTGGGAACCAGTTCCGGCGCGTTGCCCTGGCAACGACTGGGCGAGCTGGCCGCCTGTCGAGGGATCCTGGACGTGGCCCAGGCGTACGTCCGGCGAGGGATGGCTCTGGCCACGGTGTCGCGCATGGCCCGCCACATGTGGGGACGGCTGTACGCCACCGAGGCCCTCACTGCTCTGGAGGACGGGAACCCGGCTCGGGCCGCTCAGGCCGCTCGGTCTGCAGCCGGGGCGACGGCTCGATACGGGAACTGCCCGACGTGCGACGCGCAGTTGCACCCGCTGGCGGCGGAGGCGTACGCCGAACTCGGCGACGAGGCCTCTGCCGGCCGCCACGCGATCGCGGCCGAGGAAACGGCCGGAATGTGGGCCAGCTCCGCCTGGAGCGGCATGGCCGTCGCGGCCCGAGCCTTCCACCATCTGGCGGCCGGCGACACCGGCGCGGCTCAGCGCGGTCTGCTGGAGGCCGCGGAGCTGTTCGAGCGAGCCGGCCAGCCGTACTGGGCAGCGCGGTATCGGTTGCGGGCCGGGACACTGGCCGTAGCCCCGGAGCGGGACGCGCTGCTGGAGGATGCCGCCGCTGCGTTCCGAAGCCTGGGCGCGGAACGGGCCGAGCGCCGCGCCTCCGAGGCCCTGGCCGCAGTCTGAACACTTTTTCGCGCAGGGAATGCCCGGGGAATGCCGCCCCCTTACTATCGCCGTCAGATGCCGCTCGGGAGGCGAGCGG
>Ga0137386_10001838_pt1 | contig 13510 bp, 15 predicted proteins | sample SagtaG_4_FD_104910 | JGI IMG/M metagenome (GOLD analysis project Ga0137386, IMG submission 104910) | Vadose zone soil microbial communities from Sagehorn Ranch, Mendocino, California, USA - Sage2_R_100_16 metaG | ecosystem: Environmental > Terrestrial > Soil > Vadose zone | place: USA... | reverse complement strand
GGGCGCGTTTCTGGCCAGCCAAGCTTTCGCCTGGTCACGCCCAGCGGCCAAGTAGTTCGAGTACAGCTTTGCGGCTTGAGACCCAAGAGCAAGCTTCGCTCCCTGGGCCGGCATCGTAGCGGGCAGACCTGGGACGTGCCCGTCATAGCTTGACAGCGGAGAGGCTGAGAAGGTTATGATCGCAAAATCGCTCATAGCATTATTGGTGGGCTTGTCACGACTAGCTGCAACGAATGTTACAGATCCAATGGATGTGGTTATCAAGAGTATCGAGGCTAGGATTTTGTAGTTCAAGGATTTTCGAAGAGAAACTATCCCGGTCGAATTCTTTTTAACACTTGGCCATCCATAGACAGCCATATGCTGATACAGATAGTCTCCAGCTGAAAATAATACAGCTCAGCTAGAATAGCTTCCCTATATTCCCGGATCGAAGAATGCCGATCCAGGCAGATTACACGGGATTAGAAGGAAAAATCGTCCAAAACGATTCCAAAATGGAAATCGATTCTCAAAGGGGGTACCATTCCCGGTACATCCGACAGCTGTGTCCCGTCTGCCTGTCGGACACTATCATGTTGTGGATGAAGGATATGCGGGAATGATGTACCGTTGCCCGGACTGTGGCTACATTGGACCCGTGGCAATCGAAACCGAATCGCCTCCCCAGGAGAAAACGACGAGAATAGCGAGAAGCCAGATCGATGAAACATCATTCTAGGGCTTTGCAGATTTCTCTGCTTCTTTCAGCGCCATTTCTTGGCGATTGTCGATCTGTTTCTGGCTTCTTTTCTAGTAAAGATTGCCCAGTGGCGCCCGGACACGAGAAGCTCAAACGACTTCAGCTTGGGATGCAGACACCTTGCCCTGTCCAGCAAATCAGCGTTCGAGGGATCGGTGGACGAGAACCAAATACATGACAGACAATTCCCATGTTGCCAGGAAATGCTCTTTAGACTTCTCTGCATTTCAGACTCGTTACTATCCATAACGGGTTCAGTACGAACTCGCGCATCGAACAATTATTAGCGTTGTGAGCGTGGACGAGAGGAAAAGTGTCCAGCTAACACTCATTCGATAACCGTCTTCACACCATTAGATTCCAGGAACCGCCCAAGATCCTTCTCATCAACAATGTTCAGGTGAGACTTGTGTCCCAATAGGAACGAGTCGAAGAATGGGAGGAGCCGAATCACCGGCTCGTCAACTTCCGCCGTTTCTAGCTCGGCCAGGTCAGGTTTGAGAATGTTTGCCTTCCATCCCTCAACGTCAACCCCAACCATGTTCTCGGCTCAAGCGCCAAGACCGGCTTCGCCATCACGTATGTACATACCAGCCCACAATGCAACGTCAGTAACTGTTGAAGATTCGAGCGCTTTGAGGAATCTGACAAGCAGCTCTCTCTCAGCACGGGCAACCGGAACATCTCTGACCTCGCGCCCGGAACGGTCAACAACGTCAAAGGCGTCAAACAACTCTATCGAGCGAACGGACTTCGCGTCGAACTGCCATACCAGCTCTCCAAACGGGTGAGGTTTAGACAGAAGCCCAAGAGCAGAAGAGACACAGAAACTGCTCGATGTCGCCCATATTCGCGGAAAGGTCATCGTATCGCTGCTGGCAATTGGGCTTCCGGGTTGGAACACTGTCAAAGCTGGAATACAGACATGTGAAACAGGACCTAGAACGAGGCATCACACCAGTCCACGCCCATGTCGAGGCACAAATCGTCAAGGGCAAATATGGTGACTATGACACCTTCCTTGGGCCAGAAGCTATCGAACCCCTCAACCTCAATCTAGACTGTCGCCGGAAAGGCGTGCCCATCCGAACCGGAGTTGACCGCACTCTTCCCCCCGAGTCGATAACCGATACGAGCCTGCTAATTCGCGACGAACATACGGTCGCCATAAGACCCATCAGCCCAGCCAGGATACACGACATAATCCACGACCTTCACGTTCGAACGGGCCTTCTTAGAGAAGGCTCGCGGACATGATACAAGCTGAGAGCACACAGCTTCCGCAAATATTTCAAGATCGAACTAATCTCCCTTCACGTCCAGCCAGACTACATCGACTACATGATGGGCCACAAGGTAGACACGTACCACGACATCCAGATGAAAGGGGCAGAGTTCCTCCGAGGCATCTACTCAGCCAGCGGACTCGGCATACGAGCCAAGACCCAACTGTCAAAGATCGACATGGCCAAACAGGTGCTGGCCGCTGTCGCAGGAGTCAGACCCGAGGAAATCATCATCAGGGAAGCACAGGCACACCCACACCGAAGCTACGCCTCACCCGACACCCAAAGCCGAAGTCCTCATGAATTCAATCAGAGACGCCGTCAAGAGAGACATAATCCGCTCAGCATAGATTCGCACTCATGATCGATGGTAGCCCGGGGGAGATTCGAACTCCCGTCGATGGGTCTCTTCCTGGTTTTGCAGTCCAAAGCCCATCATTGGCCGGGTCATTGTTTTCGACCCTTGCTAGTCCACTACACCACCGGGCTACAAGAGACCCGGGTCCCGGGCCGAGCCCCAATAAGCCTTCTGCGAACACGCCCACTAAGCTTGGATGAATGAATCTGGTCTGTAGAGAAATCCGGGTTTGTTTACTTCTGCTTGGAAATGCTCGCAGGTGTTGGTTTGTCTGGTTTGCCCGCGTGGTGATAGACTAGTTTGACGACCCCGGTGTCGTACGTTTTCGACTCGACGAGTCTCAGGTTCGCTGGGTTCGTCTCATCAAAGAGGCGTTTTCCTTGCCCTAGGACGAGAGGGTAGACTAGGAGCCGGTACTCGTCGATGAGTTCGTGCGGCATCAGAGACCGGATGAGGCCGGGGGAGCCGTGGATGACGATTTCCTTGCCGGGTTGCTGTTTCAGCTTCGAGACCTCGGCGGCAAGATCACCCTTGACCAGGTGCGAGTTGTTCCATTCGAGCTTCTTCAAAGTCCTGGAGGCGACGTGCTTGGGCATGCTGTTGAAACGGTCCGCGAACCCTTCCGGGTCCTTGCGGCTAGGCCACGCGGCGGCGAAGCCCTCGTACGTCACCCGTCCCAGGAGAAGCGCGTCCGAGGAGAAGGTCTCCTCATGCTTGAACTTCCCGATCTCATCGTTCCAGTACGGAAAAGACCATTTCTCCGGGGATTCTACTACTCCGTCAAGCGACATGAAAAGGGTGGCCGCCAACCGCGACATCGGCCCATTACCCTCCAGAGAAAATCGTGTAGCAGAATTGGTATTTTAGGCTTGGACACGGTGGGGCTGCGTTCCTAAACCCTCCCGCTAACCCCCATTCGGGAACGGCAAACCCTTCCTTTTGGAACAGCCTGGGGTGTCAGTGGGGGCAAGCATTCAAGAAATGGCGACAAGTCCTTTCGAGTCATGCCCGAGAAGGCAAAACGCTTTCGCGAACGCGAAAGCGTCAGCGGCGGTCGGCGGCATCGAACGCCGAATCGAACGCGACCATGGTCTGCCGAAGGGGTCTGTTTCTCTCCGGAACCGCACGGGCGGGGCTGAGATCGCGCGACTACGCCACTCTGGGGCAGACGTGTCTATGTTTTCATATTATGAACCGGAGCTGTTCGCGTAAGCTAAAGTGGTCGCTGAGCCCAGCCGATGCTTTCAGTGCTGTCCTCATGAGAGTCTTGTTCCTTCCGGTTCTTCGAATAATCCGTTTTCCCAGCCAGTAATTGAAACGATTCTCTGTTGTGGTCAGTCGAGCGGTCCTATCTGATTGTCGTTGGACGAACGTGGTCTGCTTCCGTCTCGCATTCTCGTAAGCCTTTATCCTGTTAGCGCTGAAATCGCTGGACTGGAAACATCGCTCAATTGTATTTGCGAGAACCGATGCATCTTGCAACGTCATGTTGGCACCCTGAGCCCAGGACGGGTCGACAGCATGAACAGCGTCGCCAAGCAGCGCGGCACGATCTGTCACCCAATGACGAACGCTAACACGTTTAGGTGCAACGTACACTATGTCGTCCCATGATGTTAGACTATCAAGCGGATCAGAAATTTCCGGCATGATATTTGTGAGTTCAGTCTTGAAACAGTCTAATCCTTTGGCCCTCAAGTCGTTGATCCTTCCAGCTGGAAGATAGTAGAAAATGTAGGTTCCTTCGGGCACGGAAAAGAACCCAACCATCTTTCCGAGACCAAAATATTGCCTCGCTTTTTCTTGAAGCACATCTAACGGGCCGGCCAGCATGAAAAGGAAGTGATCTGGACATTCTCTGATCTTCGTTGGCAAACGCAATTTATTTCTGACCCTTGAGTTTTCCCCGTCCGCACCAACGATGATACTCGCAGAGAATTCAAGAGACGATGCGTTGCATTGAGCCCTCAATTTTACGCTATCGTGATGCAACACGACTTCTTTGAAGGATGTCGATTCCTGGATTTCTCCGCCTCTACGGGAAAACTCGTTTCGGAGAACTCGCTCCAACTCGCTCGGCACAAGGGTTAGAAGATAATTGTAGGGATGATCCAAAATTGAATAGTCAAGGTCTGCTAGCAGAGTTCCGTCGATTTCGTAACATGCTACGTGACTCGTCTTACCACCAATTGGGGTGACTCTGTCAAGAAGATCTAGTTTCTGTAAGGCTTCTAGTCCATTGGCTTGAAGCGAGAGTCCTCTCTTAGACGGGACAATTCCTGGTCTTGCCTCAATAATTAGGACATGATGCTTCTCCGCGAGAGCGCATCCAAGGGCCAGGCCCCCAACTCCGCCGCCCGCTATCGCAATATCATAGGACCCTGTGATTGTCATCGCCTTGCTGCATCCCGTGTCTGCTTGTATCGTCCTAGCAGTTGGTAGGGCGCTGCTATTTTACAGCCGAATTTCTTGCTCACTTTGTGAAATAACGCAGCCGATTCGCCATTATCCCTATCCATTGAAACGGTGCAGCGAGAAAGAATCGTTGCAACAATCCCACGTAATGAAATGAGGTTAGGACAGCAACAGAAAATGCAATGAAGAGCCCGATACTCGCCACTCCGGTCACTAGGGAATATGAACGATAAGGTGTCCAATATTGATCCTGGTTCAGACCCATTCCAATGAAGATTGGGAAGAGGGCCATCGCGCCAAAGAAGACTACCGCGATTCCCGTGTGAATTAGCTGGGAAGAAGACCCCACAAGAGGACATCCGGGGTCGCAGGGAAATATTCCGGTCGCTACTTCTCCTACGCCAGCAATTGCAAGGAAGATCAAACCGACTTGCGACCATTTTCCAGCACCGATATTTTTCAGAAGACCGAAGCAGAATATCAATATCAGCAGGCCCGTTGCGACAAAATTAGCATTCATGACGAGAGAATTCGGACCGGTGCCTAGCTCACTACCCTTCTGCGTCAACTGGTCATAACCGGGTCTTAGAATACTTGCGAGTGTCCACAGACAAATCATGACAACTGGTGCAGCCATTCCACAGGTGGCTGGAATTGCTAGTTCTTTCCTCAAGGCAGTGATGCAAATCACTTGCCGTCAAAGAACGTGAGCGCAGGCATTGTACGCAACGGAGCCGTTGCTTCCCGCGAAGATCCGTTACCCATACTAATGGGCAATGCTCTCCAACAAATGTAGATTAGTAGAATATCGAACGGAAAGCCGGAAAGCGCAAGAATTGTTGTCCTTAGTGTTGGAGCGGACGGAGGCAGGAACCCTAACACGTCAGGAATAGTTGTGCCAATCCCAATGATAACGAAGATAATGGCTAGCAAATATCCGCCTAGTCTTCGGTAGTAGATGAGCGTGAACCCGCTTATTCCGATAGCCATGGCGTAGGAGTACCATACGGGTCCCAGGAAAAGAGTCGAAAACCCACTCAGAGAATATTTTCTGTCCTCTCCGATACCTGGAATCAACAAGATCGCTTGAACAAAAATCACCAGTAGAACTACCAGAGCGTAACGCCGATACTTATCAGGATCAAGCGAGGGAATGATCGTCTGATCAGGCATCTTTGGTTTCAATCTTCTCAGCCACCGAACCCATCGTGTGGCCTGCACATTGTTTTTCGATGCGAAAAGACCTAGACTAGACACGAAGAGTAAGACGCCAAACAGGAAGAATACTGTACCTATCGAAGCCTGAGCAAGACCGATTGGAGCCGAACTCAAATCAAAACCGATCGAAGGGGAACATAAGACACAAGCGTTTCCTGTAAGAATCAACACAGGAGAAATCAGCCACAAGCCAAAACCGCCTGCTACAGGCGCAAAAGACAGAAAGAGGATTGCCACCTTGAAACGATTTGGAATTTTTCCGAGCATGATGCAGCCATTGAACGGACCTCTCATATGAAACCGTACTCGCTAGCCACTTGTTGTCGTACGATGTAAGATGAAATCACCATTTCTTCCAAGACCGCTCGATAAACAGGTTGCTCTTTGTCGGCAGAGTGTAGGTTCGAGTTCCTATTGCTTGAGCAACTGGTGCGACTGTATCAAGCATCTCTTCTGGTAGAAGCTGCTTCCACGGCTCCAAGTAGGCGGCCATTTCTTTCTCAATCTTCATGTGGTCGACCCCGGTTCTGACTCTGGGTTCTCCTTCGCTAATTCCGCTGAGCCAGCGGAGAAGCTTGGTGGAGACGTCCTGTCCTAGCCCTAGCGATTCTCTATGATTGTCCCGAACGACTCCAGAGCTGACAGCGGGACCCTAGGCAGATGCTGGCAGAGATTCCATAACTCGTTCATGGCGCTCGGGGCGGTCTACCCGCTACTTCTCGGCACCGGCAAGAGACTCTATGGTGAAGGGACCGCGCCCGCGGGTCTACGCCTTACCAGCTCCCGGGCGTTCCCCAAAGGCGCGATTCACTTGGCGTACGAGCGCGCCGGGAAGCCCAAGCACGGCGACCTGTCCGTCAAGGGCTGAGCGGACCACCTGAGACGAAGGCGGCTTCGGCTTTAGGAACAGAATCGGGGTTTAGGAACGCAGCCCCATCCAACTAACTGATAATATCGTCACTTGGAAGGATTTCGAGCAACCGCATCGGAGCCGACGCACTCAGGTCCGTGAATAGAAATACGACCAGCTAGGACCCTTCGAATTCGATCGCAACCAATACGGACGAGAGCTCAGACCACAAGGTCGAGTCTCTGGGCAAACCTGGTCAGCTTTGCATGGAATTCATCACCGTGTCTCTGATGAATATCAATGCAACCTACCTCCGCTGACTACCTACCAGCAACGTAGATCTAAGACTATCGTGCTCCCCGAGAGTCCCAAGCAAAACGCCTTGAAAACAGCCTGCCACTCTAATCTATCGCAAGATCCAGCAGTCAACGATAGTATGCGATAGGCCGGATTGATGCAGACCTGTTAGTTTCGAGCGACACATGAAGATTTCAGCAAAATTTTAGGTATGTGTACTAGTCTCGCGACGCAGATTCCGGTTTCCGGAAAGACTAGAAAGACTAGAGCTTCATGACCTGAACATGCGGCACGCCCGCAATCCTAATCACAGCGTCCGGATGGACCAGCCCGTTCGCGATGGCCGCGTCCACGATCCTCCGCCCGACAAGGTTCAGAATATCCGCGCCGTTCATCATTATCAGCGCCTCCGACAGTTTCATCACCGCGCTCCCGTAGAACCGCGCCTCCGGCGCCAACTTCAACCGGCCCTCCCGGAAGACCCGGCCCATACAATCCTCGTCACAGCACGCCACCAACAACCCCTTCTCCGTCTTGTACGAGGCGGCGTAGACGAGATCCAACAAACACTCCCTATGTCGTCAAGATCGACGAACGCGCCCCACACGCCTCACAGACCAGAAACGACAACCGCCCCTCCCGCACCACCCTCGTATCCGGACGATGACACACCGGACAGATAACAAACCGGTTCGAATACACCCCGATCAACCGGTTAATCGTCTCGCGCGAAAACTTCCCCTGGAAATAACCCCGCCCACCCTCATAAGACCCGGCCGTAGCCATCTCCTTCGCCAGATACTTCAACACATGATGCGGATCACGATTCAGCCGATCCACCACATCCGAAAAATTGACCACAATCGTCCGCGCCCCAATAACCTGGACCATGGCGATCGGCAGCTCGAAACGCTCCCCCGAACCCCCGGGCTGGGTAATCTTCGATAAAGCCCGATCCAGCAACGCGCCATAGTCGTCCATCGACAGCGTCATACAACCTACTAGTCCGAGACGCCTATTTCAACCGTAGCCCCGGCCACCCGCAAACGCTTATGAAAACCCGGAAAGACTAGACCCGTCCCAAGAGGATGAGAGACGACTGGGAAGATGGGTAGTCTGCAGCGCATGGCCCTACGTCAACGATAGACCCCATCTCGGAACCTTCACACACCTGTTGTCCGCGGACGTCTACGCCCGATACCTCCGCCTCAAAGGCGAAGACGTCGTCATGGTAAGCGGCAGCGACGAACACGGCGCCCCAATAGAGGTAGAAGCACTCAAACGGGGAATAAGCCCCCGCCAGCTAACAGACCACTACCACCAAGTCTTCGTCGACAGCCTCAAAACGTTCAACATCCAGTTCGACAACTATACTCGGACAGAGAGCCCCGTCCACAAAACCTTCGTCCAAGACTTCTACCGGACCCTCGACAAGAACGGATACGTATACGCAGAGAACATCATCCTACCCTACTGCGAAAACGACCACCGCTTCCTCCCAGACCGATTCGTAGAGGGCGAATGCCCCTACTGCCACTACACTCCCGCCCGGGGAGACCAGTGCGACAACTGCGGAAGAGTACTAGACCCGAAGGACCTGATCAAACCCTACTGCGTACTCGACCACTCAACACCAATCATGAAAGAATCAAAGAGCTGGTTCTTCGACCTCCCCAAACTAGCAGACCAGCTCAAGAAGTATGTCGAGGAGAACCCGAACCTCCCCGAGAACGCGCGAAACTTCAGCCTAAGCTGGATACGAGACGGGCTAAAACCCCGCTCACTAACCCGCGACCTATCATGGGGCATCCAGGCACCCTTCAAAGGCGCCGAGGACAAGACGATCTACGTCTGGATGGAAGCAGTACTGGGCTACATATCCGCAACAAAAGACTGGGCAGAAAAAACAGAAAGACCAGATCTCTGGAAAAAGTACTGGCTCGACCCCACGAGCCACAACATCCACTTCATGGGAAAAGACAACATCCCATTCCACGTCATAGTCTTCCCCGGACTACTACTCGCCTCAAAACAGGGATACAGCCTCCCATGGGAAGTATCCTCCACCGAATGGGTCCAGTTTGACGGCCAACGATTCAGCAAGAGCCGGAAGATCGGCGTCTGGATCGACGAAGCCCTCCAGCTAGAAGACGCGGAATACTGGCGCTACGCACTCATCAGCCTCCGACCAGAACAGAGAGACACCAACTTCACATGGGAAGAATTTGAGCGAAAAATCAACACAGAACTAAACGACGTCCTCGGCAACTTCATCCACCGCACAACCACCTTCATCAGCACACGATACAACAACAAAATCCCCAATTACAAACAAGACCAACCAGGCGATCAAGAGATTCTCCGAGTCCTACACGAATCGCCGAAGCTCATGGACGAAAAGCTGGAACACTTCCGGCTGAAAGAGGCCCTCGAACAGATCGTCCAGCTGGCCAGGGAAGGAAACCGGTATCTCAACGAGAACGAGCCTTGGCAGACCATCAAGACAGACCCGTCAAAAGCCGAACAGACAATCGGAATCGCGGCCCAGATCGTGGCGACGATCGCAATAGAACTCCAACCCTTCCTCCCAACGACCTCCTCCGAGATTCAGAAGAGCATCCTAACCAGTCAGAAGATCAGCTGGAAGCAAGCCGGCCAAACAACCCTCGGACCCGGTCGCGGAATACAACCCATGAAACCACTATTCCACAAAGTTTCAGCCAAAAAACTCCGCGCACGACTGGAAGAGATCCGGAGCGGAACAACACCTGAAATTGAAGCTTGACCTACACGTCCACACCAACAAGTCAAGCGACGCACACACCAGACTTGACGAACTCGTACCAAACATTCAGCGGGCCGGCCTCGACGGCCTCGCAATCACAGACCACAACATCCTCTCAACAAACACTTTCGAGAGAGCGCTCATAATCCCAGGCATCGAGATTTCAAGCCGGGACGGCCACATAATCGGCCTTGGAATACCCAGCCCCATTCCTCGAGGACTCTCCGGCGACGAGACCATCGGGGAAATCAGGAACATGGGAGGAGTCTCGATCGTGGCCCATCCATACGACATGTTCAGGTCAGCAATCAACCCAGATACCCTAACGACTATGCCGGATGCGATCGAAGTGATCAACTCGGCAAGCCTCCTTCACTCCGTCACCTGGAAACGGGCACGAACTTTCGCTAGGGCGAAGCAGCTTCCTGAGACGGCCGGAAGCGACTCGCATATTCCCGAGACCATCGGCAAGGCATTCACAACCATCGAGTGCGAGTCTAAGACTATCGCATCAGTTCTAGATGCGATCAGGAACGGGGCCACGACGCCCGACGGACAAGCCTACAGTCTGGGCGACCGGTTGCGAAAACTAGCAAGACGAGATTAGGGTCCCTACAGGTCTTCCATCTGGTACAATGGGATCCGCAGACTGACCAAGCCGGCTTCCGAGTCACGGCCGCTAAGTTCAACGTCGGACAGCTCTTCAGCAGAATCGTACGCTTCCATCTCTAGGGCCCCTCCATCTGGTAGAGTCGAATAGGCAACCCAAGTTCGGCGGGGCCAGAGTCGGTCCCGTATTCCATGTCGTAGAGATCCTCTATCATCTCAACAAAGGCTCCCAGCACCATATCGTAGGAATAGCCGGTAAGGAAGACCGACAAGCTCGATGATGCCGCTGACATCGTGCTCACATGGACAAACTCGACATCATGCCCGACGAGCGAGGATACTGCCTCATACGCTCGCGCAACCTGCCCGCTACTCAACGGTTCCACCCCGCGATATAGCAGGACCGCGCCTCTCGCCTTTGACACAGGCAGACTAGCAGATGGCGTTCGAAGCGCGTCAATCACTGCGGATTGGACTCTCTCGTTCGAAATCACCGGCGCAAAGCATACGGTCCCGATCTGTCCAAGCGATAGTACCTTCAAGATTCTATGACTAACCAAGGGCCGTCCCATCGCCACCACCTCCGACAGACTCCTCACCGCAAAACCTGCCGTCTCATCCGCCGCGCGCTCAGAGTCTGAAACCCGTCTAAGATCAGCCGCATTATCCATAACCACCGTGCAATCGCAGGCCTCAACCATCTGTTTCAGCCCCCGCAATGCGACGAACCTCCTCTCCCGCTCATGGATGAAAGGCAGAGCGACGATCGAGACCACAGGTCTAACTTCATCACGGTTGAGCTGAGCGATGAGCGGCGCGGCACTTGTGCCCGTCACGCCCCCAAGACCTGTCAAGAGAATGGTAAAGTCTGATTCCCGGGTAAACGGAGCAACCCTCTGTGCCAACGACCGTATGCGTGAGCGGCCGTCCGCAGAGCCACTCCGGATAGATCCAGAGGATCCCACAAAGAGAACCTTGTTCTGGGCATTCGACTCTGACAGTTGGCCTCTGTCAGTATTGACCGCGACACAATTCTTTGGGCTCACTCCCTCGCTGATCGCGCGGCTGAGAAGGCTGTTGCCCGCACCTCCTACGCCGACAATAGAGATCTGCAATCCACGAGAGGGTCTCTGCGACGTAACTTCTTCCACGGACAATTGTATCTCGAGTGAGGTTCATCGCAGATGATATATCTGCAACCTAGCCAATCGTATTACGAATGAAATACGAAATCACGCATTCCTGAATACTTACCTATAAGCTTGCAGACGTGCGCTGACACCCTCATGTGAAGCCGACACTCCCAGACGGCCTTTGCTTAGCTGAACAGTATCAGCGCGCGGCCTAACAGTTCACTGGGGCGATAGGTTCCGGATGCGAGACTCGCTTCTGGGCCGACGGAGCACCGCGCCAGTGTAGGGTCAGCGTCTTCGGATGTGACGCCTTTACATCGTCTATTCGCGTCACCGATGTGAAATGCGGCGCGGACCTTACAGTTTCCGGATCCGATTGCGCCTCCTCGAATACACTCGTCAGCACGTCGACAAACTGGTCGAGGTCTTGAAGACTCTCCGTCTCTGGGACTTCCACCATCAAGGCTTCGTCAACAATCTGGGGGAAGTAAGTTGTCGGTGCATGGACCCCCCGGTCCAGCATTCGTTTGGCCAGGTCCATCGCTCGGATCCCAGTACTGTTGCTCAATCCCTTGGCGCTTAGGACGAACTCGTGTTTTCTCTGTGGAGCGAAGGGAAGTTGATATTGACCTTTGGCGAGAACTTTAGAGAGAACGTAGTTGGTGTTGAGAACTGCGGTCTCGGCGACCATCTTGAGACCATCGGCACCCAAGTTGAGTATGTACGCATAAGCTCTTGCAAGAATTCCTATGTTTCCATGAAACGATCTGATCTTGCCTACCGAGTCCGGGACATTATAGTTGTAGTAGTAGTTCTTGCCGTCAAATTCTACAATTGGGACTGGCAAGAATCCTTCAAGCGACCTAGTGACCCCCACGGGACCAGCCCCGGGTCCCCCGCCTCCGTGAGGCGTGGCGAAGGTCTTGTGAAGATTGAGATGGAGAATGTCGAACCCCATGTCGCCCGGCCGGACCTTTCCCAGTAGAGGGTTGAAATTCGCACCGTCGTAGTAGAGAAGCCCACCAGCCTTGTGGATGATTCTCGCGATCTCGAGAATGTTCCTTTCGAAGATTCCCAAAGTGTTGGGATTTGTAATCATGAGCCCAGCAGTACGGGGCCCTGCAACGTTTGCTAATTCTTCGAGATCGACCATTCCTTCAGAGTTTGAGGGGACCACGACTACCTTGAAACCGGCCATAGCCGCGCTTGCCGGGTTTGTGCCATGTGCGGAGTCGGGCACGATCATCTCTGTCCTCTGCTCTAGCTCGTTCTTCGACCTGTGGAAGGCGCGTGTGATCAGACAGCCCAAGTACTCGCCATGGGCTCCGGCAGCAGGCTGAAGTGTCATCCTGCTCATTCCCGTTATCTCCGCGAGCATTCTCTCGAGGTGAAACATGAGGGCGAGTATTCCTTGGACGGTGGACTCGTCTTGCTCCGGGTGGAGCTTCTCGAGCTTCGCTGTCTGAACGGCTAGCTCCGATGACTTTGGATTGTACTTCATAGTACAGCTTCCGAGCGGATAGATTCCTAGGTCTGGAGAGTAGTTCTCTTGGGAGAGGCGGACAAAATGACGTACAACTTCGGGTTCTGAGACTTCCGGGAGAGGCGGAGGACCTTTTCTGCGCAGTGCGGTCGGTATCAACCCGAACACATCTCCGGACTTTTTCATCTCCATCTCGCTTGGTCTCATCGGGAGGTGTCCTATCTTCCCGGGCTGCGACCTGTCTATGATCAATGGTTCGTCCCATCTAGCTTGGCGATACATGATCTCTAGCTTCTCACAAACTTCTCCATCGTGGCTCGAAGCTTGTCTATCG
>Ga0137386_10001823_pt1 | contig 13556 bp, 9 predicted proteins | sample SagtaG_4_FD_104910 | JGI IMG/M metagenome (GOLD analysis project Ga0137386, IMG submission 104910) | Vadose zone soil microbial communities from Sagehorn Ranch, Mendocino, California, USA - Sage2_R_100_16 metaG | ecosystem: Environmental > Terrestrial > Soil > Vadose zone | place: USA... | reverse complement strand
GGCCGGGAAGGTAACTCACCCCACCCGCTCGGTGACGCTCTGCGATTCGGCGTAAACCGGGATAATCGTTCGTTTCGGTTGCGCCTGCGCGCAGTCGGGACGAGAGTCGTGCCCACTCCCCTTTTGGGAGAACCCCGCTTTCCCCGCTTGACCCGCCTCAGCATGACCGGGCTCGAGGCGGTCCCCGCACTATCCGCCCGTCAGGGCGGCTTTCCCTGACGACCGCCACCAGGCGGCCCCGTCCGTGCCCGCGCGGAGCGCACCGGGACGGCCTGGCTCATCCTCTCGGGTGCCACCATGACTAACGATGCAGACCTGATGCCAGAGCTGGGACAGGAAGACGCCTTCGAAGTCCAGATGCGCGGCTATAGCCGCCGCCAGGTGGACGAATTCGTCGCCCGCACCCGCGCCCAGATCCGCGATCTCGAAGAGCGGCTGTCGCGGTCCCTCGACGACACCGAGCGGGTCCGCCTGGAGCTGTCCGCCGCACGGCAGGACCTGAGCAACAAGCCGGCCCACGAGGAGATCAGCGAACGGGTCGGCCAGATCCTCAAGCTCGCCGACGACGAGGCCAAGGCGCAGCGGACCCGGGCCCAGGACGAGATCGTCAAGCAGCGCGACGACGCTAAGAAGGAAACGGAGCGGTACCGCACCGAAGCGCGTGAGCAGACCGAGCGGATGCTGACCGCGGCCCAGGAGCAGGCGGAGAACGCCATCGCGACCGCCCGCGCCGAGGCGGAGAAGCTGCGCAACTCGGCCCGCATCGAGAGCGAGCGGGCCGTCGGCGAAGCCACCAAGGAAGCCGATGCAGCGCTCGCCTCGGCCAAGGCGCAGGCCAAGCAGATGCTCGACGAGGCGACCATGCGGGCCACCGCCATCCACGACGGTGCCGAGCGCCGCCTCAACCTGCTGACCTCCCGGCACACCGAGACGATGCGCCGGCTCACCGAGATCCGCGACGTGGTCACCAACCTGGTGACCAGCGAGACCGCCCGCGGTTCCCTGGAGGAAGAGGTCGCCAAGTCCGTCGCCACGTCGGTCGCGGCGGGTGCCCCGCCCGCGGCGCCTGCCACGGCGGCCTCGGCCCGCGGCGCGGCAGAAGGCGGCAGGCACGGCGCCCAGTTGCCCGGCCGCGGCGGCCGGGACGCGGCGCCCGAGCCGCCGGCCCGGGCAACCCCGGCCCGTACTCCCCAGCGCCCCACCGAGGGCACCGAAGAGCTCCCCGGCCGCGCCACCACGGCTTCCGACTCGCCACCCGCCAAGCCCGCCTCCCGGTCCACGTCAACGGGCGGCGGCGCGCACGCGGGCGGCACCCGCCAAACCGGCCAGCCCGAGTAGCAAACCCCACATACAGCGGATGGCCGGCCGCAACGCGGCCGGCCATCCGCTTCTGTTGCGGGGCGCTTGGGTTGCCGGCGGGGCGCTTGGGTTGCGGCGGTGGGCTGCGCCCGGGCATGCGTTGCGCCAGGCGGTGGGTTGTGCCGGGCAAGCGGGTTCTATTGAGGCGTGGCTGCCTGGCTGCGCGATCAGTTCTGGCCGGTGCCCAGGTTTCAGCCGGTCGGTGGGTCACCTTGGCGCGGAGTTCTGTCCGCGGCAAGGTGATCCTCCGGACGGCCTTCTCCCCGTCCCGCCCCATGCCAAAGTCGAAACGCAGGTCAGGTGGCCAGCGTGTCGATCCGGCGCAGCAGCACGCCCTCGCGCAGCGCCCAGGGGCAGATCTCCAGCTCCGCCAGGCCGAGCAGGTCCATGGCGGCGTCGGCCACCAAGGCGCCGGCGGCGAGCTGGGGGGCCCGCACCAGGGAAACCCCGGGCAATTCCGCCCGCTGGTCCGCGGGCATGGCCGCAAGCCGTTTGGCAAGGTCGCTCACATCGGCGTGACTGACGCTGCGCCGCACGTACGGGCCCTCCGCCGACGGGGCGGCGCCGGAGATCCTGGCGAGCTGCCGGAAGGTCTTGGACGTGGCCACCGCGCGGTCGGGCAGGCCGGCCCTGGCCACGTCCGCGGCCCGCCGGGCGATCTCGGCGCGCACATGCTTGCGCAACGACCGGACCTGCTCCGGCGCTGGCGGGTTCCCGGTGAGCCAGTCCCTGGTGAGCCGCGCCGCGCCCAGCGGCAGCGAGATGGCCACGTCGGGCTCTTCGTCCAGGCCGGCCGCGATCTCCAGGGAGCCGCCGCCGATGTCCAGCATGAGCACCCGCCCCGACGACCAGCCGAACCAGCGCCGGCAGGCCAGGAAGGTGAGCCTGGCCTCCTCCTCACCGGTCAGCACCCGGATCGCGACCCCGGTGCCGTCCCGGACCGCGGCCAGCACCTCGTCTCCGTTGCCAGCGTCCCGCATCGCCGAGGTGGCGAAGGCGAGAAGTTCCTCCACGCCCTTGTCCTCGGCGATCTGCAGCGCCTCGTCCACAAAGGCGCCCAGCTGCCTGGGGACGCTGGCCGACAACTGGTTCCCCTCGTCCAGGTGATCGCCCAGGTGGAGCTCCGCCTTGTGGGAGAACACCGGCAGCGGCCGCCCGCCCCGATGAGCGTCGACCACGAGGAAATGCACCGTATTAGAGCCGACGTCCAGGACACCGAGTCGCATACATTGACGCTACTGGGTCCGCCCGCCCGGGGTTAGCACCCAGCCGTGACGGAGAGGGGCCCATGGCCGAGAAGATACGCGGGATCCGGATCGAGCAGGGCCCCAAGCGGGTGCGCGCCTACCTGGCCGGGGAACTCGTCGCCGATACCCAGACCCCGTTCCTGGTGTGGGAGTGGCCCTACTACCCCACGTACTACTTCCCGGCGGCCGACGTGTCCGCCGAGCTCGTGCCGTCCGGCCAGACCGAGCACTCACCCAGCCGCGGCGAGGGGCAGGTCTACCACCTCAAGGTGGCCGGGGCGGCCGCCGACGGCGCGGCGCTGCGCTATCCCGACTCGCCGATCGAGGCCCTGCGCGACCTGGTGCGGCTGGACTGGCAGTCGATGAGCGAGTGGTTCGAGGAGGACGAGCTCGTCTACGTGCACCCGCGCGACCCCTACAGCCGGGTGGACATCCTGGCCAGCTCCCGGCATGTCCGGGTGGAGATCGACGGGGTGACCGTCGCCGACTCCGGCCAGCCGCGGATCCTGTTCGAGACCGGCCTGCCGCCGCGGTACTACCTGCCGCTCACCGACGTGCGGATGGACCTGCTGCGGCCCTCGGACACCCAGACCCAGTGCCCGTACAAGGGCACGGCCGGCTACTGGTCGGTGGACACCGGGCGGGCGGTGCACCCCGACATCGTGTGGATCTACCGGACGCCGCTGCCGGAGAGCCAGAAGATCGCCGGGCTCGTCTGCTTCTACAACGAGAAGACGGATATCTACCTGGACGGCGAGCCGCAGGAGCGGCCCAGGACGCACTTCAGCTAGCGGCGCGGGAGAACGCCTCGGCGCCGCGCATCACGCGCAGCACGTTGCCGCCCGCCACGCCCGCGCAGTCGCCCTCGTTCCAGCCACGGTCCAGCAGTTCCGCGAACAGGGCGGGGAAGCAGGACACGTCGCCGAGGCCCTCGGGCAGGTCCGGGGTGCCGTCGAAGTCGCTGCCGATCCCGATGTGGGCCACGCCCGCGACGTCGCGCACATGCTCGATGTGGTCGGCCACCTGCGCGATCGTGGCCCGGGGCGGCGGGCTGGCCTTGGCCAGTTCCGCGCGGACCGCGACGTACCCCCGGTAGTCCTCGCGGTCCATGCCGCGCCGCCGCATCTCGGCCTCCACCCCCCGGTCCCAGTCCCGGCATTCCTGGGAGACGAACGGGGGGACGAAGGTGACCATGCACACGCCGTCGTTGCCGGGCAGCCTGGCCAGGATGTCGTCCGGCACGTTGCGCGGGTGGTCGCACAGGGCCAGGGCGCTGGAGTGCGAGAAGATCACCGGGGCCCGGGCGGTGTCCAGGGCGTCGGCCATGGTGACGGGCGCCACGTGGGACAGGTCCACCAGCATCCCGATCCGCTGCATCTCGGTGACCACCTCGCGGCCGAAGTCGCTGAGCCCGCCCACGTCGGGCTGGTCGGTGGCCGAGTCGGCCCACCCGGTGTTGCGGTTGTGGGTGAGCGTCATGTACCGCACCCCGAGTTCGTAGAACATCCGCAGCACGCCGAGCGAGGAGGCGATCGAGTGGCCCCCCTCGGCGCCGAGCAGCGAGGCCACCTTGCCGCTGGCGCAGATCCGTTCCACGTCCGCCGCGGTGCGCGCGAGCTCCAGCGCGGCGGGGTAGCGGCGGACCATGTCGCGGACGAAGTCGATCTGCTCCAGCGTCGTCGCGACGGCCGCCTCCCCGGTCAGCGTGACCGGCACGAACACCGACCAGAACTGTGCGCCCACCCTGCCCCGCGCCAGCCTCGGCAGGTCGGTGTGGGTGTCGCTGAGGGGCGCGGCGATGTCGGTCCGCGCGGCGGCGGCACCGGCGGTCTCGCGGAGCTGCCAGGCGAGATCGTTGTGGCCGTCGATGAGCGGGGAGCGGGAAAGCAGGGCGGTGGCTGCGGCGAGATGATCGGTCACCGGCTCAGCCTACGCAGCGCCCTTCCGGCCGCGCAGCGCCGCTAGCCGCCCGTCCCCGCGTCGTCCAGGATCAGCACGCCGGCCCCATGGATCCGGTCTCCCGCCAGGTCAGCCAGTGCCCGGTCGGCCTGCCCGAACGGATACGGGGTGGTGGTCACCCGGATCCCCAGCCGCCGCGCCAGGGTGAGGAACTCGGCGGCGTCGCCCCGGGTGTTGGCCGTGACGCTGCACAGGGTCCGCTCCTGGAACAGGTGCTTGTCGTAGTCGAGCGGCGGGATGCCGGTCAGGTAGATCCCGGCGATGGCGCAGGTGCCGCCCCGGTCGAGGACGGCCAGGGCGGCGGGCACCAGGTCCCCGGCGGGCGCGAAGATGATCGCCGAGTCGAGCGGGACCGGGGCCGGGTCGAAGGAGTCCTGCGCGGACGCGGCGCCGAGCGACAGCGCCAGCTCCCGGCCGGCCGGAGCACGGGTGAACACGTGCACCTCGGCGCCCTGGCCCATGGCGATCTGCGCCGCGAGGTGCGCGGATCCGCCGAAGCCCCAGATGCCGAGCGTGCCACCCGGCGGCACCTGGGCCCGGCGCAGCGCACGGTAGCCGATGATCCCCGCGCAGAGCAGCGGGGCGAGTTCGGCATCGCTGAACCCGTCCGGCAGCGGATGCGCGAACGCGTCCGCCACGGTCAGGTATTCGGCATAACCGCCGTGCCGGTCCCACCCGGTGTACACCGAGGCCGGGCAGAGATTCTCCGCGCCCCGGCGGCAGTACCGGCAGGTGCCGTCGGTGCCGGCCAGCCAGGCCACCCCGACCCGGTCACCGGGCCGGAACCTGGCCGGCCCCGGACCGGTGGCGGCGACCTCGCCGACCACCTCGTGCCCGGGGGTGACACCGGGCGCCCGGGGCGCCAGGTCGCCCTCGGCCAGGTGCAGGTCGGTGCGGCAGACGCCGCAGCAGCGGACCCGGACCAGCAGCTCGCCCGGGCCTGGCTCCGGCACCGGCCGATCGACCAGGCGCAAGGGTCCCGACGCAATCGGACCGGGTTTGTCCACCATCCATGCGCGCATGGCTTCCACGGTACGCGCCCAAGGTATCCCTGGTAATTCATGGAAACAACTTGGTACAATTCGGCCCGTCATGGGGTGACCGAGATATGTAGTGATTAGTGCTACATGTCTGAATCGTAGCGATTTATCGCCACAAACTGGGGAGTTTGTCTATGGGCACATCAAGTCCATTTAGGCATGCCATTTTTATGGTGACCACAGGCGCCGCACTGGCCGGCCTGGCCACCATGGCAGGCACCGCCGGCGCGACCACCCGGGCTCCCGCCGCGCACCGGGGGACGGCACAGCCTGCCGGGCGCACCGCCGTTCGGCAGCGGGCCACGGGTTCTGGAACTGGCCGATGTTCCGCGGCAACCCGGCCCATTCGGGCGTCTCGGCCGAGACCGGGATCAACATCACGACCGCCAGCACCTTGACGGCAGGCTGGACGGCCAGCGTCGGCACGGCCGCCTACAGCTCTCCGACCGTGGTGAAGCTCAAGGCGCTCGGCAAGCCGGTGGTCTTCGTCGGCGGTTCCAGCAGTTTCTCCGCCTACCCCGCCTCCGGCGGCGCGGCGCTGTGGACCTTCCCCGTGGCCAAGGCGATCAGCTCCTCGGCCGCGGTGCTCAACGGCGTCGTCTACTTCGCCTCGAACGATGGCACCCTGTACGCGCTCAACGCCGCGACCGGCGCGCTGCGCTGCTCGTACGCCATGAACCAGTTCACCGAGGATTCCCCGGTGGTCGTCAAGGACCCCGACGGATCCGGGCCGTTGATCTATGAGGGCACCGTCCCCACGCCGGGCCCGGGCTTCATGTACGCGATCTACGGCCCCGGCAATACCCACGGTTCCTGCAAGAAGGACTGGTCGTTCGATGGCTGGACCATCCTGCCCACCGGCACCTGGTCGTCTCCGGCTTATGCGAAGAATGCCCACGGCACCCCGGTGATCACCTTCGGCACCGACGACCCGGACAATTCGGTCTACGCGCTGAACGCGAAAACCGGGGCGAAGGTGTGGGCCTACCGGACGAACAACACCACCGCGAACGATGACGTGGGCGCGTCGCCGACCATCTCGGCGCCCGGCGTGAACGGCTTCGCCGACGGTGTCGTCTACATCACCGGCAAGGACAAGGTCACCTATGCCCTCGACCTGACCACCGGCGCCCTGATCTGGAAGCACGCGCTGGTCGCGGGCACGGCCGGCGACGTGTCGGGCACCGCACTGGTCGGCAACAGGATCTACCTCGGCTCGGACACCGGCGTCTACGCGCTGAACGCCACCACCGGCGCGGTGGTCTGGCACGTCCTGTCGAAGCTCGCGTTCTACTCCTCCCCCGCGATCGGCGGTGCGTCCGGCCAGCAGGTGCTGATCATCGGGAACCTCACCGGCCACCTGTACGCGCTCAGCCTGGCCACCGGGGCGATCCGATGGAGCAAGCAGCCGGACACGGCTGGCTACTGGGCCTCGCCCGCCATCTCGCAGGGCACCATCTACATCACGGGCAAGGACGGCAAGCTCCTGACGTTCGCGCCCGCCGCCGCCAAACGGTAGTTTCGCGCTCGCCGATCCGGGCCCGGTGTGCCGCTTATGCGGACCCGGGCCCGGCGGCCCTGACCGCGCCTACTAGGCGGGCAACTCCGTGACCAGGTCGTCGGCGGTTTCCATGCCGGCCCGCCAGACGGACCGGCAGACGATCTTGCTGGGGTCCACCCGGTCGCGGTAGCGGGCGGCGACCTGGCGGCCCTCGTCCAGCAGCCCCTCCGACAGGGTGGTCGGCTTGAGGCCGAGGGCGAGGAACTGGTCGTTGCGCACGTTGAGGTCGTTCTCCTCGGCCTCACGCCGCGGGTTCGGCAGGTAGGCGATGTCCGCGCCCATCACGTCGGCGACCATCTTGGCCAGGTCCATCACCCGGTGCACCTCGGTCATCTGGTTCAGCACCCGGGGCTTGTCCCCCGCCAGGGGCGGGTTGGTGATCGCGATCTCGATGCACCGGACGGTGTCGCGGATGTGGATGAACGCACGGGTCTGCCCGCCGGTGCCGTGCACGGTCAGCGGGTGCCCGATGGCCGCCTGCATGAGGAACCGGTTCAGCACGGTGCCGTAGTCGCCGTCGTAGTCGAACCGGTTGATCAGCCGCTCGTCCCGGCTGGTCTGCTCGGTCTGGGTGCCCCACACGATGCCCTGGTGCAGGTCGGTGATCCGCAGCCCGTCGTTCTTGGCATAGAAGGAGAACATGAGCTGATCGAGGGTCTTGGTCATGTGGTAGACCGACCCGGGGTTGGCCGGGTGCAAGATCTCCCGCTCGATCTCACCGTCGGGGGTGGGCACCTTCACGGTCAGGTACCCCTCGGGGATCGGCGCGCTGCCGGACCAGCCGTAGCCGTACACGCCCATCGTGCCCAGGTGCACAAGCGCCGGGTCGATGCCGGTCGAGGCCAGCGCGGTGAGCAGGTTGTGGGTGGCCCGCACATTGTTGTCCACCGTGTACCGCTTGGTGTGCGCATTCCGCATGGAGTACGGGGCGGCACGCTGCTCGGCGAAATGCACGATCGCCTCCGGCCGGATCTCCTCCAGCACCGCCACCAACCGGTCGTACTCGGTCGCCAGGTCCAGGTTCACGAACCCTATGTCGTGCCCGGACACCTCATGCCAGACGCGGATCCGCTCGCTTACCGGGCGGATCGGCGTTAGCGACCCGACCTCAAGCTCGACGTCGATCTTCCGCCGGCTCAGGTTGTCGATGATGGTGACATCGTGGCCGCGGTCCGACAGGTACAACGACGTCGGCCACCCACAGAACCCATCACCGCCCAGAACCATAACGCGCATTCCGACTCCCATCACACTGCGCCATCGAGTGAAAGCACGCGGCCGCTGCCGCCGGGGGACCAGAAGCCGCCCGGGGTGGCGGCGCACCGGCCATGGCGTCCCGTAGGCGGTCAGTGTACCCAAGCGAAACTGTCACAAGCTCGGCCCTCACGCGACCGGAACTCAACATCACCACGAGTGACTTTAGTAACGCAATCACGCCGCCCGGGGACGCCCAGCGAACCGGCCGGCACTAATCAGCCACGCTTTTTGCCGAGTCCTTACACGGCTCTGCCAGGCAAGTTACGATCCAGTTCACCTCGCGGTCATCTCTTCCAAATCTGGAGAAAATTGATGCATCGCGGCAGCGGGCCGCCGCCGATCATCGGCATGGCCTACTACGACCCCGAGCTGGCCAACTGGCTGAAGGGCGACCCCGCGGACAAGACCCTGGCCAAGGACAGCATCGCGCTGGCGCAGGCCTTCAACAACCTGCTGGGCGGGGTCTACACGAGCTTCGGGGCCAAGGTCGCGGACGTGTTCACCGCGTTCCACACCAGCGCGTTCGGCGCCAGGGTGACCCTGCCCGCGTTCGGCAAGGTGCCCAAGGACGTCGGCTACATCTGCATGTACACCTGGATGTGCGCGCCGCCCCCGGTCGGGCCGAACAATCACGCGAACGTGCTCGGCTACGGCGTGATCGCCAACACCTTCCTGAACGCCTACCTCGGCTGATCCCGGCCGCAGCATGAGCCGCGAGCACGGAAGAAAGGGCCGCCCCCGCACCGCGGGCCGGCCCCTTCCTGCGTTTCGCGCCATCCGGCCGGCGGCAGGCGGTGCCCCGGCACCCGGTTCTGGGCACCCGCCCCGGGGCCCGTGACGGTACCGAACTCCGGGCACCGCGGGAATTTCGTTATGTCAAGGGTTGACAAGCCGGCCGCAAAGCGGAGGCTGGCGTCGGGGCCGGAAATTCTACGTGCGACGGGATCGCCGGAGATCGCCGTTGCCAGTTTCTGGAAGGGATGGACATCACCATGCGCTTTCGCTCTGGTCTTCGCCTGGCCGCGACGTTAGGCACCGCGGCGCTGTTGCCGCTGGCCGCCAGCGGCGCGGCCGCAGCGGCGCATTCGCCGGGCCGCGTCTTCAAGGGCACCAAGTCCGTGCTCACCGCCGCCCAGGTCGAGCGATTGGCCGCGCACGCGACACACCGCTCGATCATCATCTTCAAGAACCAGCTCACCGGGCTGCCCGCCCAGGGCGCCACGGCGAGCGCGCGGATCCGGGCGGCCAACTCCGCCCAGGCCGACGTGCTGGCCGAGTTGCGCCAGGTGCACGCCACGCACGTGCGCAGCTACCACATCATCAACGCGATCTCGGCGACGGTCTCCTCGGCCGAGGCCAGCAAGCTGCAGGCCAACTCCGCGGTCCGGGCCGTGGTACCTGACACGATGCGGCACTTCGCCTCGCTGGGCAGCGGGGCCGGCCCGGTCTTCCCGCATGCCGCCCGCCGCGGTCACCGCGGCACGGTCAACGCCCCTAACCAGCAGATCTGCCCGGCCAACCCGGCCCAGCCGCTGATCGAGCCCGAGGCCCGCGAAGTGATGAACGTGAACGCGGCCGACCAGATCGTCAACGGGGCGGGGATCAAGGTCGGCATCATCGCCGACGGCATCGACCCCAACAACCCCGACCTGATCCGGGCCGACGGCCAGCACGTCATCTTCGACTACCAGGACTTCAGCGGGTTCGGCCCCGGTGCGCCCACCGACGGCCGCGAGTCCTTCCTGGACGCGGGCACGATCGCCTCGCAGGGCAACCAGACCTACGACCTGTCCGGCTTCGTCAACCCGGCGCACCCGCTGCCGCCCGGCTGCAACATCAAGATCGAGGGCATCGCTCCCGGCGCGAGCCTCGCGGTGCTGAACGTGGCCGGCCCCAACCCCGGGTTCTTCAACTCGCAGATCATCCAGGCGGTTGAGTGGGCCGTGCTGCACGACCACGTCAACGTGCTCAACGAGTCCATCGGCGGGAACCCGATCCCGAACACGCAGAACGACCCGGTGGCACTGGCCGACCAAGCGGCGGTGGCCGCGGGCGTCACGGTCGTGGCCAGCAGCGGCGACGCGGGCCCGTTCAACAACATCGGCTCACCGGCCACCACGCCCGGCGTGATCGCGGCCGACGGGACCACCACCTACCGGGTCTACCGGCAGACCACCCGGTACGGCACGCAGCTTTCGCCGGGCGGCTGGGAGAACAACAACATCACCGCGCTGAGCTCGGACGGTGTCACCGAGTTCAACCCGCACACGGTGGACGTGGTCGCCCCCGGTGACCGCGGCTGGTCACTGTGCAGCAGCGACACCGCGGCGTTCTTCGGCTGCGCGGACATCGACCACGGCAGCAACCCGCCGCCGATCTGGGCGGCCGGGGGCACCAGCGCGTCCGCGCCCGAGACCTCGGGCACCGCGGCGCTCGTCATCCAGGCGTACGAGAACACCCACGGCGGGGCCGCGCCGTCCCCGGCGCTGGTCGAGCGGATCATCGTCAGCACGGCCACCGACCTCGGCGCGCCCGCCGACCACCAGGGCGCCGGCCTGGTCAACACGCTCAAGGCGGTCCAGCTCGCCGAGTCGATCAACGGCGGCAGCCCGCAGGGCAGCACGCTGCTGGTCAACAAGACGGCCCTCAACGCCACCGTGAACGCCGGGCAGCCGGCCACGTTCAGCGTCAGCGTCACCAACGAGGGCACCGGGTCGCAGACGGTCACCCCGGCCGTCACCGGCCGCCCGACGACGCAGTCGAACGACACTGGCGCCGTCACGCTGAGTTCCTCGTCACCGACCTACATCGACGGCGAGGGGCGTACCGACTTCTACGCACTGCACACCTTCACCGTCCCGGCCGGGGCGGGCAACCTGAACGGCAACATCACCTGGAACGACCAGGCGATCGGCGGCGTGGCCTTCGAGACGCTGTTCGACCCCAACGGCGCGGTGGCCGCGTACTCGCTGATCGGCACGAACCGGAGCGGGTTCGGGCACGTGGAGGTGCACAACCCCATCCCGGGCACGTGGACGGCGGTGATCTTCACGGTCAGCAACGGCCCGTACTTCGGGCCGGTCCAGTTCTCCTACTCAACGCAGCAGTTCCACCCGGCGGGCTCGGCCACGCCGTCGTCCGTCACGCTGGCGCCCGGGCAGACCGGCAGCTTCACGGTGAAGGTCACCGCGGGCCAGGCGGGAGACGAGGCGCTCAGCCTGGACCTGGGCACCGGCGGCGGCAACGACGGGAGCATCCCCGTCATCATCCGCTCGCTCGTCCCGCTCGGCTCGAGCGGCGGCACGTTCAACGGCACGCTGACCGGCGGCGGCGCCAACGGCAACGCCGGGCAGGAGTTCACCTACCAGTTCAAGGTGACGGGGAACCAGCCGTCGCTGAACGCCGGCATCCAGCTGGCGGACAACAACTACAACCTGCTCGGGTTCCTGGTGGACCCGAACGGTGAGACGCTGGACGTGCAGTCGAACGCGCAGTTCGACGCCGGCGACAACTTCCTCGGGTTCGGCCGGACCATGCAGTTCTTCGAGCGAACGCCGGCACCGGGCCTGTGGACCCTGGTCCTGCTGGACGCCGGCCCAGGCGACGGGGCGCACCTGAGCGAGCCGTTCACCGGGTCGGTCTCGTTCGCCGCGCCGTCGGTGAGCAGCGGCGGGATACCGAACTCGCCGAACACGGTGCTGCCCGCCGGGCAGCCGGTCACCGCGACCATCACGATCGCCAACACCGGCAACATCAGGAAGGATTTCTTCGCCGACGCCCGGCTGAACGGGCGCGTTCCGCAGGAACTGCTCGGCAGCGATGTGAACAACGTGCCGTTGCCGCTGTCGCTGTTCGCCCAGCCGAACTGGCTGGTCCCGACCAACACCAACCTGCTGGCCGTGGCCGCGCAGGGCACGGTGCCGATCACCATGGACGTCTCGTGGGAGTTCGGGGACCCGGACGTGCTCGGCGCCTCGTTCGGCAACAACTCGGCGGCCGTCCTGGCGGCACCGGAGATCGCGCCGGCGTTCTTCTTCGGCATCCCCGAGGCCACCGGGCCGTTCACCTCCGGCACCACCGGGACGGTGAACCTGGCGGCGGTCGCCAACACCAACCCGTTCGATTCGGCCGTGACCGCGAGCAGCGGCGACGTCTGGGCGCAGAGCGTCAACCCGGTCGCGCCCTACACGCCGCTGAGCCTCGGCCCCGGCCAGACCGGCACCATCACGCTCACCATCACCCCGAACGCGCCCAAGGGCACGGTGGTCCACGGCTTCATCGGCGTGGACACCTTCAACCTGGCCTCGTTCGGCGGCGACGAGCTGATCAACATCCCCTACTCCTACAAGGTCGGCTGACCGCGCAGGAAGCTCCGCAACGGCGGGGGGCAGGCCCGGCGGCCTGCCCCCCGTCCCGCTGTCTGGTAGCCGGGCCCGCCCCGGCAGCCGCCGTTGGGTGCGCCCCGGGCGTCAGGGCTTACAGCCGGTGTCCGCCCAGCGCTGGAACACCTCGATCCGCGCGGCGGGCCAGGCGCCGTCACAGGGCATCGAGCCGTCCCGCAGCCGGCTGAGGATCTCGGCGGTCCGGGAGCCGACCTCCTGGAACGACCACAGGTCGAAGGCGAAGCTCATCGACTGCCGGTCGCGCTCGCGGAACAACGGCTTGATGTGCGCCGCGAAGCTCACCGGCTGATCCGGCCCGGGCAGTTCGGCCGCCGCGGCGGCCGCGTCGTCCTGCGCCGCGGCGGGCGGTGCGGGCGGGCCTGCCGGGCCCCAGTCCCAGCGCGGCACCGGGGCCTGCCGGGCATCCGCGCCCGCCTCGGACAGCGCCAGCGCGGTCCGCGACGCCCACTCCAGGCAGGAGGAAAGCACCGCGCGGAACTCCGGGTCGGCCGGCAGCGCGGCCTCGTCGGCCGCGGTGGACAGCAGCGCGACCCACCGGGCCCGCTGCTCCTCGCCGAACTCCCCGCCCGTGACGCCGATGACCGCCTGCCGCACGTCGGCACCGCCTTCGGCGGGCCCGCCGAGCGCCCCGGCCAGCCAGCCGGCCAGCCGGGGTGCCTGGTCCGGGCCGATGTCCGCCAGCAGCGGTGCGAGCACCGGGTCGGCCGGCCCGTGCTTCTCGTAAAACAGC
>Ga0137386_10001806_pt1 | contig 13622 bp, 13 predicted proteins | sample SagtaG_4_FD_104910 | JGI IMG/M metagenome (GOLD analysis project Ga0137386, IMG submission 104910) | Vadose zone soil microbial communities from Sagehorn Ranch, Mendocino, California, USA - Sage2_R_100_16 metaG | ecosystem: Environmental > Terrestrial > Soil > Vadose zone | place: USA... | reverse complement strand
GATGGCTCGGCCTGCGCGAGTTCACCCAGAACCGCTACCCGAAGCTCTGGCGCCCGCTCGAGCACTACTTCTCCGGCGGCCTGGTCAACAGCGACGGCGAGCAGGTCACCGACCTGCTCGAGGAGTGCGTCTCGCGCGACATCTTCGGCGCGCCATGCCACTCAACCTGGGTCGAGTGCCCCGATCGCGAGCATTACGCCTACCTCATGGACCGCAACAACCCGGTCTGGCGCGAGTATCTGAAAGCCATCATCCGGATCCAGATCGACGCGGGCGTCGCCGGCGTCCAGCTCGATGAGGCTGACCTGCCGATCTTCGCGACCGGCTACGGCGGCTGCTTCTGCAAGGACTGCATGAAGCTGTTCAAGGCGTATTTGCAGAAGCTTCCCGCGCAGGATCTGCCAAAGGAACTCGAGGGCGAGGATCTGGAGGCGTTCCACTACGGCTCGTGGCTGCTGCAGCGCGGCTACGACTTCAAGGCCAACCGCGAGAGCACGCCGCTGTACTGGGATTACATTCGGTTCCAGCGGCAGACGATCGTGGAGTATTTCGGCGAGCTCGCGGACTACATCAAGTCCTACGGCGCCCAGAAGGGTCGCGACGTCCAGGTCTCCGGCAACTTCTACTACCTGTCGCCGCACTGTTACCCGTTCGAGCCGAAGACCGACATCCTGATCACCGAGATGGACAGCACCAGCTACCGGCAGCCGTCCTGGTGCCGTTACTCGGCCGGATTCGCGGGCGGCAAACCCGTGATCGTCGTAGAGAACCCGTACGGGGGCGTTCCACCCGAACTGCTGCCGAAGCTCAAGTCAGGACAGGGTTACGACCTGTTCCGCATGATGCAGTACGAGGCGTCCGCGCTCGGCATCAACATGAGCGTCCCCTACGGGGCCTGGATGGGCAGCGTCATCGAGGACTCGTTCTGGGCGCCGCACGACCTGGTCGTCGAGATCCAGGACTTCATCGCCGACCACGAAGAAGAGCTGTACTCCACGGCGACCTACTCGGAAACGGCTGTCGCGTTCAGCGTGCAGAGCAGCTTCGACTACCTCGAGGCGCACGGATCGGGCCATCGGTTCCCGTTCTGGTCGGTGTGCGACGGGCTGGTCGCGGCGAAACAACCTTTCGAAGTCGTGATGCTGCCGGAAGGCAAGCTGCGGCCGGACACGATCACGCCGGAAGCGCTCAGCCAGTACCGGACCCTGATCCTGCCCGAATGCAGCTTTCTCACCTCGGCCCAGGCACACGCGGTGAGCCGGGTTCCTGGACCGCGGCGGGCACGTGCTCGCGACCGGCGACGTCGGACTGAACCTGCCCGATGATGTCCGGCGCGACCTGCTCGCCCACCCGCTGATGTTCCGGGCGACGCACATACGGCCTGAGGACCTCGCCGGAGGGCCGCAGATCATCTGCGACGTCGAGACGGACATGGCCATCAACATCGCCAAGATCGGCGACAAGGAAGCGGCGATCCACCTGATCCGCTACGACTACGACAAGGACCGCGACGAGGTTCCGGTGATTCCCAAGATGACGCTGGACGTGCGACTGTCGCGGCCGTTCCGGATGGCGAAGACCTTCAGCCCGGTCGGCGAGGTCGGGGCGCATATGACCGTCCGCAGGGACATCAGGGAGATGCACAGAATCGAGTTGACAAATGTCCCGCTGTATAGCGTGATCCAGCTGCAGGGGTAATGGCCGCGTCCGGAAAGGTAGGGACTCATGCCGCGTTTCAAGGTGGGCGTGCAATTCGAGCCACAACACTGCTCGGTCAGCGAGCTGCGTGACGGATGGCGCCGGGCCGAGGAACTCGGGGTTGACTCGATCTGGACGTGGGACCACTTCTTCCCGCTGTCCGGTGATCCGGACGGCCGGCACTTCGAAGGGTGGTCCCTGCTCGCCGCGATGGCGTGTGACACCGTACGTGCGAGGATCGGCCTCCTGGTGAGCTGCAACTCCTACCGCTCGCCCGACTTGGTCGCCGACATGGCCAGGACGATCGACCACATCAGTGGCGGCCGCGTCGTGCTCGGCTACGGCGCGGGCTGGTCTGAGCGCGACTACGCCGAGTACGGCTTCGACTTCGGCAGCGTCCGGTCCAGGGCCGCCGCGCTAGAGCCCGGCGTTCGCCGGATCAAGGCAAGGCTCGCCAGGCTCAACCCGCCGCCCATCGGGCCGCTGCCGCTGATGATCGGTGGCGAAGGGGAACGCGTCACCCTCCGAGTCGCCGCGGAGCACGCCGACATGTGGACCGGGTTCGGGCCTGTGTCGACCTTCGCGCACAAGAGCCGCGTGCTCGACCAGTGGTGCGAGAAGGTCGGCCGTGACCCGTCGAGCATCGAGCGCAGCGTGCTCGCCAACGACCCAGGCGAACTCGATCAGGTCGACGAGTTCGCGGCCGCAGGAGCGCAGGAGATCATCGTCCCGGCCCAGGCTCCGTTCGACCTTAACGCTGTCGAGGCCGTCCTGCGTGTCGCCAAGAGGAGTGCATGACATGGCGGACTACGAACCGGTTGACCTCTCGCAGTGGTGCAATGCCGGCCCAGCGATCCTGGGAGCTGGCCGGCGGCCGCCGATCGGCGATCAGGTATTCCACGGGCTGCCGTTCCGGATCGGCGACCCGGCCAGACCCGATGACACGTGTTTCGTACGCATCATGCCTGGCCAGGCCGTGACCGTACCGGTGGACCGCGCCGCAGACCGCGTCATTGTCGCCCACCGGCGGCTGCGGGTCACCGACGACGAAGACGTGGCTCCAGGCTGCGTAGTGGCGGAGTACCGGTTCGATCTCGCCGAGACCGATACGTCGCCGGTGGTGGTTCCGATCCGCGAGCGGTTCGAGATCGGGGTCGCACCCGACGAAGGCTGGGACGCTAGCGGGCCGTTTCTCGCCGCGTCGAGCGCCCGGCTCAGCCTGCCGCACCGATACGAAGGCCGCTGGGACGAGGTCGGGATGCGCCAAACCGAGGTCGTCTTTGACGGTCTCCCCCGTTACTTCCTGTGGACCTGGGAGAACCCGCACTCGAACTCCAGGATCAGCGCGGTCGAGTTCGCGGCTGTCGGGGCGCCGGTGCTGGTAGCAGCGATCACACTGGGGAACGCCGAGGAGCATCCGTTCGCCCGCGAGGCCGCGAGAACGCTCAAGTTCACCGCCCTCGGACCGGATGGCCCACGGCCGCTGCTCGAACCCGCGGCCGACGTGGACCGCGGCGCGGCCACATACGCATTCCGGCTGCCGGGAACCGGCGACGTCGCGGGCCTGATGACCGACCCGATGAAGGGCTGGGGGGAGTCCGCTGACCCCCAGAGCCCGCACGCGTATGTGTGTGTCGCGGCGACGGGGTCGGCGACAGTTGTGCTCAAGGACGGCGAAAACGAGGTCGGCCGGTTCCGCTGGAAGGAACTCACCCATGACAAGCCCGTCGAACAAGAGGGCATGCGGGTGGAGGTCACGGAGCAGGGACGCAACTGGGTCCATGTGACGGTGCTCGACGAAGCCACGGGACGGCCGGTGCCGTGCCGGGTGGCGTTCCGGTCCGTGGAAGGCATTCCCTATCAGCCGCACGGGCACCACGGGCACACGAACTCCGATCTGGGGACGTGGCACATCGACGTCGGCGGCGATGTCCGGCTGGGCAGGCTTAGTTATGCCTACATCGACGGAACCTGCCAGGGCTGGCTGCCGACCGGTGACGTGCTCGCCGACGTCGCGCGCGGGTTCGAGTACGAACCGCTGCGCGAGCGGGTCCGGATAGCCGCCGGGCAGCGGGAACTCACGCTGCGGATCCGGCGCTGGACGTCGATGAACGAGCGCGGCTGGTACTCGGGGGACTCGCACGTCCATTTCCTGTCGACCCAGGGAGCGCTGACCGAGCAGCAGGGCGAAGACCTCAACGTCGTGAACTTGCTGCAAAGCCAGTGGGGCAGCCTGTTCACCTCGACCGAGGAGTTCACCGGCTCTCCTGTGGCCACCCCCGACGGCCGTCACGTCACCTGGGTGAGCCAGGAGAACCGCCAGCCGTTCTTCGGCCACCTCGTTCTCTGGGGCCTCCAGCGTCCGGTCATGCCGTGGTGCACCGACGGGCCGAACGAGGGCGAGCTTGGCGGCTGGCTTGAGACAACCATCAGCGACTGGGCCGACCGCTGTCACGAACAGCAGGGCACCGTGATCATCCCGCACTTCCCGCTGCCCAACGGCGAACCGGCCGTGCTGATCGCCACCGGGCGAGCCGACGGCGTCGAGATGATCGTCCAGCGGCGTTCGTTCCACGAGGAGTATTACCGCTACCTCAACTGTGGCTACCGCCTGCCACTGGTGGGCGGCACGGACAAGATGAGCGCCGACGTCCCGGTAGGCATTTACCGCACCTACGCCAAGCTCGGCGATGAGCCCTTCAGTTTCGAGAGCTGGACGCGGGCAGTCCGTGCGGGCCGGACCTTCCTGAGCGGTGGCCCAATGATCGGCCTGAACGTCGACGGGCACGAGATCGGGGATTGCGTCCGCCTGTCCGGACCAGGCACGGTTCACGTGTCCGCCCGCGCTGAGGGGATCTTCCCGATCTGGACGCTTCAGCTGATCCAGAACGGCCGCGTGGTCGCCTCGACCGGAGACCCGAGCGGCGCCCGGCGGCTCGACCTGCAGGCCGATGTGCGCATCGACGGCAACTGCTGGCTCGCGGCCCGCTGCGGGGGTCCACACTACTTCGATGCTCCCAGCCACCACGGGCCCTGGGAACGCGGCGTGTTCGCCCACACCTCGCCCGTCTACGTGGCATGCGGGGATGGCGAATGGTCGCAGTTCGACGTGGACCAGGCGAGGTCGATGCTGACGGTTATCGACGGCGGCCTGCAGCGTATCCGGGGGCACGCGGTTCGATACCCGCAGGACCGAATCTCACATCATCACGGCGAACCGGACCATCGCGCGTTTCTTGAGCGGCCGTTCCTTGAGGCGCTGGCGCGGGTCGGAGAGCGCCTTGCGGCCCACGGGTTCCCCCTGGAGCAGTAGGGCTGACGATGAAGATCGGCCTGTGCTCGGTGAACTCGGGGCCGTACACGACTCGCGCAGCCCTGGGTTCCGTCGCCGAACTGGCCGAGGGGTTCGGAGTCGAGTCGGTCTGGGTGTCCGAACATCCGGTCCTCGCTGACCCGCAGCAGCCGCCATCGCCGATGGAGCCAGGCGATCCGATCCTCGACCCGGTGGCGACGCTGGCGTTCCTGGCCGGCAGAACGAGTTCGGTCCGGCTCGGCAGCGGCGTGATCGTGCTGCCGTTCCGCAACCCGCTCGTGCTGGCCAAGGAACTCGCCACGGTCGACGTGCTGTCCGGTGGCCGGCTGATCTTCGGCATCGGGGTCGGGTACGTGGAGCAGGAGTTTTCGGCACTGGGCGTGCCGTTCGCTCGGAGGGGCGCGCGGACCGAGGAGGTCCTCGCGGCAATGCGGGCGATATGGACGCAGCCGCACCCGGGCTACCAGGGTGAGCTGTACTCGTTCGACGGCGTTCAGGCCAACCCTCGGCCGCTGCAGCGGCCGCACCCGCCGGTGGTGGTCGGCGGCTACGCGCCTGCCGTCCTGCGCCGCACCGTCCGCGACGCCGACGGGTGGTACGGCTGGGGGCTGAACATCCGGCAGACCGCCCGATACGTCGCCTTGCTCCGTGCGGCTGATGATGAGGTGGCCCGACGCGACGACCTAGGTCCGCTCGAGATCACGATAACGCCGCCTGGCGATGTCGACGTGGCGACCGCGGCGGACTACGCGGACCTCGGTGTCGACCGGCTGAACCTGGCGCTTCCCTGGGAGCCGCCTGAGGGCGGGCTGACCTCGTTCTTCGCGCGGGTCGTCCGGCCGCTTGTTGACGCTTACCGGAAATGACCGGGAGGGTTCGTTTCGATGCGGTGGTATCGGCAGGTCCAGTTCATCTCCGCGGTGGCGATGCCCGAGCAGTGGGCGGACGAACTGGGAACCACCGTCAACGGCATGTGGGCCTCGGCGGAGAACCGCGCACCCGAGGCAGTCGCCAGGTCGCATGACAGTGGCCACCGCGTTTTGTTCTCCGTCCCGCTTATCGCTCTTACTCCCGGTGTCTACGACAGCGACGCCGGCCAGCACCTGCCCGGCGAGGTGTGCCGAGACATCGACGGCGGCCCGGCACGTGTCGGCTGGTACTACTGGGAACCCAAACCGGTCTACTCGGCGTGCATGTACAGCCCGGTGTTCAGGCGCTACCTGCTCGATCGCTGCAAGGACGGCATCGACAGGCGGATGGATGTGGTGAACCTCGACGAGATCAACACCAGCATTGGCCTGATGAACCGGAAGACCGGCGGATCGGGGTTCTGCCGGTACTGCCTGGAGCGCTTCCGCAGGCATGACTCTCTGGCCGAACCCGATGACGACGCACTTCGCTCGCGGCTCAAGCAGGACGATGCGCTGTACGCGCGGTACCGGCGCTTCCACGAACTGGAGGCGTTCGGCGAGGTGGTCCGCTTCATCGCTGAACTGCGGGACTATGCCGCGTCTGCCGCAAGCGCTGTCGGCGGGGTGGCGGACTTCGCGATCACGGCCAATGTCGCCTACCTCGGCAACAATGTCGGCTCCCACGGCGCCCTCTGGGGACCGATGTGGGGCGAGCATCTCGACTTCGTGATGGCGGAGAACACCTACCGCGTGCGCGAGACGGGCCCGCACCTACTGCTGCCCAGAGGTAAGTTCACGGCCTGGTATCGACTGGCCTCCGGTTTCACGAGCCGCGCCCCGGCGTGGATCTGCCCGAGCATCCTGGTGCCCAGGCAGCTGGCAGGCCAGGAGCGGACCGGTTACTACCTGCTGATGTTCCTTGAGGCCTACGCGAATGGCGGCCGGTGGGCCTACAACTGGTGGCCGGGCGTCGACGACCAGGCCCGCTATTCGGCGACGGTGCCTGCGCGGCTCACGGACTACATCGAGTTCATCGCCCTGAACAGGGAGTATTTCGAGCAGGCCGAGACGGGCAACGAGCTTGCGATCCTGTACCTGGACAGTTGCATCAGCCAGAAGCCGCAGGCGCACCTGAAGTACCTCGCGCTGGCTCAGGCGCTGTCCGAAGCCGGTCACCAGTACGACGTGCTCTACGTCGGAGACGGGCGGTTCAATCCGGCGCTGCTGGATCCGGACCGGCTCACCCGGTATAAGGCGCTGCTGATCCCGGAGGCGGGGAGCATCAGCGACGGCGAAGCAGATGCCCTGGCCGCCTACCTCACTGACGCCGGCGGACAGGTCGTCATCTACGGCGATGCGCCCGGCGCCGTGATGGGGCGCAGGGAAGACGAGCGGCCGCTCTTGCAGTTCTGGCGCGACTACCGCGACGTCGACAGGCAGCGGATCGTTGCCACGGTTGACACGCTCAAGGACGACAGGGTGACGTGTTCCGACCCACTGGTCAACGCGATCCGCTGGACCAGGGGCAACGAGCAGGTTCTGCACCTGCTCAACTACAACTACGACGCCACCGCGGACGCGGTGCGGCGTGTCCGCGACCTGACCGTCCGCCTGCCCTGGCCCACTGGCCGCAGCGCGACCTGCACCTTGCTGCGCCCCGGCCGTGCAGAGCGACTCGACTGCACGGCCGACAACGGGCTGCTAATCGTCCGGGTCTCCGAACTGGACGACTATGGGCTGATGGTCGTGTGTGAGTCCTAACTCCGCGGGCGGCGGTTGAGCGCCCGCCTCGGATGCTCTTCGCCGGTCGCAGCAAGGAGATGAGCCATGACATCCGCGCCTTTTGGGCGAGACTCAGACCTCCGGGTGTGCCACGAACGCAGAGAGGAGCTTGATCATGTAGGCGAGGTTCCTTGATGCGGTGCTGTGCGAGAGATGAAGGTGCATGGCCCTTCGGAGCCGCCCTGCGGGGGGAGGCTTCAAGCCACCGCGTGCTGCGTTAGCTGAAGACTGTCGTGGTGAGCGACGCGGAAAAGGCGCACGTGATGCGTCAGGCAGGGATCGGGATGACGGTGCGCAGTCTCGGTGATGAGATCGCTGCTGAGGTGCCGTTATCTGAGTTGAGGTGACATCAAAACCGGGGCGTATCTCGAGCGTCCCGGGATCAGCCCGGCGGGTGCCCGCTGACTGGCCGGGCGGTGTCCGGCATGTAGGCGACGTGAGCCCGGTCTGCCGCTCTCGCATGGAACGTGGGAAGGCGTGTCCCGGTACTGCCCTCAAACCGTGGAGACTCGGTTGTGGTGATCGTGCCCCCTCCGGAGTCTGCGACCATTTCCCGTCCTCGACGACTCCCGCGGCCAGCGCAGCTAGGACGGCGACTGCAAAGAGCGACGCGTTCCGCCGGGTTAAACCGGCAGGAGGAAAGGGATGAGAACGCCCGACATCGAAGGAGTAGCGACCCGCGATGGCCCCTGCGCCAGGCCCGCGAAGTATGGGCGGCGCTGTCCCGCAGGGCCGAGCGCGGTGAGCCCTTGCAGCTCCCGAGGTTCCGGCGTAGGGCTTTGCCTGACCGACCGAGGGGATGACCACCTAACCGCTCATCCTTCAGGGAGGGCCGGGGTCCGGGGGCAGCGCCTCCGTCACTTTCCAGGCTCCAGACCGGCCGGTGGGGGTCCGCGGCCGATCGCTCTTGCGCCGCGAAGTCGTTACGATTGCGTAGCGGCGATTTGCCCGGCAGCGGACCAGTGAGGGACACTGCGCGCGCGGCAGGCGCCCGCGCCGAGCGCTGTCAAACGCAGAGGCAGCGGGCAAGGCTGCCGCCCATCGCAGCGGGGTTCCCTTTGTCAGCTCGGCCTGTTGCTGCGGCGCACGTCCGCCGTGACCGTGCAATCTGCGCGGGATTTCCTTCGCGCATGCAGGTTCAGCGACGCTCGCTGGTCGGCAGGCGCGCATGCGGCGCGCCCTTGAAGCCGTACAGAAAGTTGTCACAGGGATTCTTATAGGCGGTTGTGCTGTCCCGCTTGATCTTTGACACATTGGCTTCGCTTGATGCTTGACACTCCCGCTCATGCTGTGGGAGCTGAGCGTGGCCGAGCAGAGATACCGGGCCGTGCTGGAGGCCGGTGCTGGGGTTCCGGTGACCAGGGTCGCCGAGCGGTATGGGGTGAGCCGCCAGAGTGTGCACACGTGGCTTCGGCGTTACCGGCAGGAAGGCATCGCCGGGCTGGAGGACCGCAGCCACCGGGTCCATGAGCATCCCTGGCGGATCTTCGCCGAGATCGAGGAAGCGGTCTGTGAGCTGCGCCGCGGGCATCCCAAGTGGGGGCCGCGGCGGCTGGTGTTTGAGATGGGCCGCCGCGGTTATGGCCAGGTGACCCGCTCCACGGTCTACCGGACGCTGGTCCACAACGGGCTGATCGAGCCGAAGTCCAGGCGCCGCCGCCGGAAGGACTACCGGCGGTGGGAACGAGACGCCGCGATGGAGCTGTGGCAGCTGGATGTGACTGCCAGCGCGTTCCTCACCGGTGGCACCGAGGTCAAGATCGTCACCGGGATCGATGACCATTCCCGGTTCTGCGTGATCGCCAAGGCGGTGATGCGGGCCACCGCCCGCCCAGTCTGCCAGGCGTTCGTGGACGCGATGGGCGTCTACGGGGTGCCCGAGGAGGTGCTGACCGACAACGGCAAGGTGTTCACCGGCCGGTTCCACAAGCCCGGCGTGCCGGTGGAGGTGCTGTTTGACCGGATCTGCCGGGAGAACGGGATCACTCACCGGCTCACCAAGATCCACTCCCCGACCACCACCGGGAAGATCGAACGCCTGCACCAGACCCTCCAGCGAGAACTGCTGGATGTGCATGGCCCGTTTGAGTCGATCGAGGAACTCCAGGCCGCCCTGGATGCCTGGCGCCAGGAGTACAACACCACCCGCCCCCATCGCTGGCGATGGGCTTCCACGCCGGCCGGTTCACGCCTGCGGACTCGCCGCTGGAACTGCGCATCCCCGCCCAGCTTGTGGCCAGCACCCGCCACCTGCAGCCGCCGCGCCCTGCCCAAGGCCCGGCGCCTGAACAGGTTTCGGTCACGGAGGCAGCACCGGAGCCGGTCCCCGCCACAGGCGATGGCCAGCCTGCCTTGGAGGTGGACCGGGTGGTGCCCGCATCGGGGAACTTGTGGATCGGCGGGCAGCAGGTTTGGCTCGGCCCCGCGCTGGCCAGGCGGGCTGTCACCCTCTGGGTTGATCAGACCAGTCTGCATGTGCTGCTGGATGGTACCCGGATCAAGACCTTGCCGTCCCGGCTTGGACCGCCGAGTTGGCCCGGCTAGCCGCCAGCGGGGCGCGTCCGGCTGGGCCGTGCCCGCTGCCCACGGGCGCGGTGATCGAGGTGGACCGCACGGTCAACGCCTCCGGCGTGGTCGGCCTGGCCGGGGATCAAGTCAGCGTCGGCTTCCAACTGGCTGGGCAGCGGGTCACCCTGCGCATGGAAGGACCGCTGATGGCCGTCATCGGCTCCGAGGGGATGCTGCTGCGCACCATGACCTGCCCAGTTCCGGTGCACAGCCGATACCGGCTGCGCGGCGCCCGCCGGGCCGCGCTCATCCGTCCGGCCCCGGGCAGTCCTATCACGGTGCAGCGTCGGGTGTCGTGCCGGGGCGGCTCATGGTCGCCCGCCAGAAAATCCAGGCTGGGATGATTCATGCGGGCAAGACCGCCACGGTGATCTGCGAGAACAGCCACTTCCGGCTGGTCATCGACGGCGAGACCATCGCCGTGGTGCCCCGCACCACCACCAGCGAGGTCCACCGTTACAAAGCCAACGCCACCCACCCCATCCCAGAAGGACGGTGACCTATGCCTGACGTGAAGTTGGACGCCAGCGACGCCGCCGAGCTCGCGGAAATGGATATCGATCGCTAGAATCCGCCCGGATATGGTGTGGGGTAAGACCGAGGTTATGCCGCTTCGGTTGTGGCTACCGTGAGGGTGTGGTCGCCGAAGCTGGCTACGAGATCGAGCCGTCCGCCGAGTGCTTCAACATAGCGGGCGACCGCGTCGATTGTGGCCAGTTCGCCGCGTTCGATCTGGGACACCCGGCTGGGGGTGACGCCCATGGCCTGGGCGAGCTGGGCCTGCGTCAGTCCGTGGCGTTTGCGTTCTTCGGCGAGCCGGTGGCCGCTTTGGCGGGCCATCAGCGCCTTGCGGCGGCGTTCGGCTTCCTCCTCGCCGCCGACGCGCTCGATGTAGGCGGCGCGGTCCCATTGGTGTAGCTGCTCATCGCCCGCTCTCCTCCTCCGCCCGTTCCTTCAGGTAGATCTCGTATAGCTGCTCGGCTCGCGGTATCGCCTCGGCATACCACCGGTTCCACTGCCCGGCCTTGTCACCTGCAACCAGGAGAATCGCTGAACGCCACGGATCGAAGACGAACAGGATGCGGATCTCGCTTTTGCCACCGGAGCGGGCAGCCAGGCTGCCCGGTACCGGGTTGCGGCGCACGCCGGTGTCCTCCCGGGCGCACAGATACCCATACAGGCCCCGCACACTCGACAGCCGCCGGGCGAACGTCCGCGCCGCCAGGCCTGCCTCGCCGTCCTCCAGCCGCACGACCCGCTCCCCGCAGCGAGGGGCGCGCTGCGCGGACAAGAAAGCGAACACGTCCGCAGCCGTCACCACGGCCGGCTCCTTGCCGACGACCTCGAAGAACACCTTCAAGTCATAGGCCACGGCAAGCCAGGTGTTGATCCGTCCCCGCGCCGCCACAAACACCAGGTAGTCATCCAGCAGCGGATGCCCGAGCGTAATCTTCTCGATCTCGCCATCTGCCGTCGAGCGGGCCAGGCATGGCATGAACTCCAACGGGTGACTCCCCGTCCAGCCGGCGACAGAACACGCCGCGCGATCATGTCACTGCCTCTGGATCACCCGCATATCAAACACGGCTCCACCGAGATGACCCTCCGCTACGCCTCGCTGGCCGCCCCCGCGATCCGCACCGCCTACGAAGAGGCGATGAGCAAGGCCCGGGCCCTGCTGGTGCTGCCCATCGCCCCGATCGGCCAGCCCATCATCCCCGGCCGGGTCGAATGGCTGCGCGCCGAGATGCTCAAGACCCGGGTCGCCCACGGCTACTGCTCCCGCCAGCTCGCCGCCGAGGCCTGCCCCCTACGCCAACATCTGCGAGCAATGCGACAACTACGTCACCGCCCCCCGAGTTCATCCCGCAGCTCCAGGCCCAGCTCCCGACACCACCGCGCTCCGCGACGACGCCGCCGAACGCGGCTGGCACACCGAAGTCGCCCGCCACTCACGCGTCATCGCCAGCATTCAGGCCCACCTGCAACGGCTCACACGAGCAGCCGAAACAGGATACAACACCTGATTCCGCCCCCAGAGCCGATTAATGGGAATATTCTTCTCAATCATCCAGAAAAAGGCTATATCGCCCAACGATTTCGCCAGCACCAGCCAGCTCGCCGCCACCTTGCTGGCCTTCACCGGCCGCTACAACCAGACCGCCCGGCCATTCAACTGGAAGTACACCGCCACAGACCTCGCCCGGACGCTCGAACGCATCAGCGCCCGCCAGGACCCCGCCCAGCAACCCGCCGAACAGCCAGTCAGCCTGCCGAAGGCCGCATGATGTATCCCCAACGAACTTACGGGCTCACCCACTTAGCGAGTCACGCGGTAGCGCAGATGCATTGCCGCGGTCGAGTTGATCACGTCGAGCACCTCCAGTCCGACGTGGCCCGGGCCGAGCTTGTCGAACATGCGGATTCCACCCTTGAGCAGCACCGGAACGACATGAAGCACAATCTCGTCTACAAGGCCAGCCGCGAGAAACTGCTGCCCCAGCGAGGCGCCGCCCATGATCCGAACGTCTTGATTACCGGCTGCGGCGCGCGCTTGTCCAAGTGCGGCCTCGATCCCGCCTGTGACCAGCGTGTAGACGCTGTCCGCAGGCGCCGGTTCCACCGCTCCGTGCGTGACGACGAATACGGGAATGGGCGGATGCGGTCCGCCGGCGCCCCACCATGGCAACGACGTTTCGTAGGTTCGGCGGCCTGCGATGAGCGCGCCGACCGTCGAGACCGGATTTGGCGCGCGTTCGATCTCATCATCAGTTGCCCAGGCGTGCAGGCGCTGACCGTCCTGGCCGAGGGGCTCCTTGGGAGTGATTCCATCCGCGGTCATGAAGCCGTCCACGGACAGGCTGATGTCGAAGACTACTTTTGTCATGATCTTCTCCTTTGTGCCTCGGGTAGGCATGCGTGGTTGACCATGTGAATGGTTGACGGCTGACCGGCGTCGCCGGCGCCGCACAACCTGGCGGTCCCCATCTGAAACTCCCGGATGAGCGGGGCGCCTGCCTGCCGCTGTGGTCGGGCACACATGAAACGCAGCCTAGGAAACCTCGCCTGCGTCTGCTCCGTCGTTGCGTCCGGAACCGCAAAGCACACCACACTTCTCCCGCGGCTGCTGGCCTTGCAGTGCCGTCCTGGCCGAGTGGACGGCCACGCGCGGTGAGGACGCCCCCGCTCCATCGGTGTCCTCGCATGCGTACTCTTTGTCTCACAGCAGGTCAGCGTGGCGGCCAGGGAGGTTCACGACCCTACGCGGTCGCCACAGGGGCGGAATCCGTCGCGCATAGGTAGCCCGAGAGCATCGGCGTTTGCGACCCTCCGCGGCCCGGCGCCAGCCG
>Ga0137386_10001793_pt1 | contig 13664 bp, 17 predicted proteins | sample SagtaG_4_FD_104910 | JGI IMG/M metagenome (GOLD analysis project Ga0137386, IMG submission 104910) | Vadose zone soil microbial communities from Sagehorn Ranch, Mendocino, California, USA - Sage2_R_100_16 metaG | ecosystem: Environmental > Terrestrial > Soil > Vadose zone | place: USA... | reverse complement strand
GCAAATAATCAAAGGCATCTTTGCACAGGCGGTGGCACGCAGCGGATATAGTGGGTGGCGTTCTCCCCAGTTACGTCAGGTAGAAGGCGTACCGTTGATTTCCGCTACTAGGACGAAGTGGTTGCGTTTTCAACACCGTCGTCTTGGTTCGCCATCTTCACCATCAAAGACTGTCTTCACCTAAGAGAATGACCCTGTACACAGGGTAACTTGCATACAATACTGCTGTCAATACAGCCTACATTAAACTCGTATGGCCCATTATGTTCTCACCTTCGGGCCACGCTTGGTATCCACAACATATGCATCCACGTCTGCTTTCAGATATAGCTTACTGCCAGTACCAATATCTAAACTTGTGATCTTATTATGTCTAGCAAGCGAGCGTGGATAATTCCGGTTCACAGGGTGCCCGCTATTTTCAGACAGACGTTGGACGGCCTGGTCGTTGGTGTACCACTCGTCCAGATTGATTCGCTTGCTTGGCATCCGTTCATCTCCCGCAATAAATTCGCTTTATGGTAAGTATAATGCATAAAACGAATATTTGCAAGTCCCCCAAAATTGGCCTAAAACACCTACAAATTGCTTGACAATTTATTCGCTTTATGCTATTATTAGATCAGTAAGAACGAAGGCGACGGGCCTTCTGAGACAGACAGGGAGACAGCAAAAATGACAAAGAAGCAGTTCAAAGAGTGGCTAAAAGATCATAAAGACGAGATCGTTGGATGGGCGGGCCGTATGGCTGCCGATACCCCGATAAACACCTTTTCACGCGCTATCAACTTTGACGGGCAGCTTCCCCTCTGGGCTCTCAAGTGCAGTCAATACTTTCGCAGTTATGAAGGCGTCCCTGGACGCGTGAATGGCTGGGAAGCACTCATGATCGCAAGCGAGAAGATTGGCTATTAAACCGGCTGAAATAGATAGGAGACACTCGAAAATGACGACAACGATCACTAGTCCTGAGAGCGGAAAGCGCTATCAGTTAACGATAGACGACGAGGGATATGCAGCGGATTGCAGTTGCCCGGATCGAAACTTTCGCCACCACGATTGCAAGCATATCACTCGCTACGATGCGGCATTCGACCGGGCTGCGGTCTTCGCAGCACTCTTTAAGAAATATGACTACCGCGCTAATGGCGACCTGGTAACACATCGAATTAATTTCGAGATAACTCTGGGGTTCTAGTAGAGCCCCAGTCATCCACACAACAGGAGGATTAAACAACATGCAAATTCATGGTAAAGAGTACGTCACCGTTGCCGAGCGGGTGGCCTTAGTCCACAAATCAGGCAAAGTCTTTGAAATGGTGGAGAGCCTGCCGCTCCAGGTCGGCGACCGCTGGGGCTGGCGCTGCAAAGTCCTGGTGGATGGCGTGCAGTACATCGGCAGCGCAGAAGTCCACCTGAATGCGAAACCTGGGTCAGCAGACGCCACTGATCCACTGGCCTGCGCTGAGACATCAGCAGTTGGCAGAGCACTCGGATTTGCCGGTGTGCTGTCTCTCGACGGCATCGCCAGCGCGGATGAAATCGTGCGAGTCCAGCAGCAGAACGGCGGCAATGCTGAAGATATTGACCCAGCGCTACAGGCAATCCAGGGTGCAGTCAAGGAGCTTGGCCTGGCGACAAATCAGGAGCAATGGGTTGCCTGGAAAAAGCAGGTCCTTGGTGCTGGGATTGCGAACAAGTTCCTCAAGCCACATCAGATTGCGCAACTGCGAAGGGCTCTCGAAGAGCACAAGCGCGGCGTGACAGCGGCAGCATAGAAGAGAAGGTGAGAACATATGGTTAATCTTTATGGCATAAAGACACTTACTCGTTTTCTTTCCAAAGTAAGCAAGGGCGAAAATGGATGTTGGATCTGGACGAGTACGCTGAATAACAAAGGATACGCACGCCTCTTCGTCAACAGAAAACCTATACTCATGCACCGGTGGGCATATGTCTTCTACAAAGGCACTATCCCAAAGGGGACAGAACTAGATCATCTTTGCAGGGTACCCCGGTGTGTTAATCCAGATCACTTGGAGCCGGTGACGCATCGAGAGAATATTCTTCGTGGTAATGCTCCTGCCGCTATACACGCCAGGGTAACGCATTGTCCTGAAGGACACCCCTATAGCGAAGCGAATGCCTACATAAGAAAGAAAAATGGGAGTCGCAATTGTAGGATTTGTAAGACGAAAAGAACAATAGCAAGCAATCGTAGGATGCAAGCCCTACGAAAAGCAGGAGGGCAAATAGCATGAAGTTAACAGACTACATCCGTATCGAGAAGCCACTCAACAGGCGTGGGTTCTTCAGCAAGTGGCAAGCCCACTTTGTTATTTCGTAGGACCGTGAAGAGCATTGACGAGATCCTGGAAATAATAGTTGTGGTGGTAGAGCCAGATAGATAGCGGAGTCGTTGTTTCAGCTAGGATAAGCAATCCAGCCACGAGCACAATGAGTAGGACGAGGCAACCTATGGAGCAGCCTTTCAATATTCGCATGACATGTACCCTTTCTAGTGTGAATAAAGTGCTCTCAGTACGCCACCATGATGCGAACAGGCTCCGCTTTCACCACCAGATTGGCTGTAGGTTCCATCAGAACACTCCACCACATGTCCACCGTCCGGGTCATCAGGTGCCCAGAAGCTGGCAATACAATTGAAATAATCGCAGAAATTAGATGGTGGGTTGGTGATAAGATTGCCTGGCGAGAAGTTATAACACCACGGATTGTTATTCACGGCATTGCATGATGGCTTGGGTGTTGGCGTTGGTTTTGGCTTTGGAGTGGGTTTAGGCGTCGGTGTAGGTTTAGGTGTTGGTGTGGCTGTAGGTGCCAGTGTTGCTGTTGCTGTAGAGGTGAAATTAACAGCGCTTTGGACGGCTGCTGTATTTGTCGGTGTCGCATTGACCAGGTTCGCGCCGTTGGATGTTGTTGATGCGGCCACTGCTGCCACGATACATGAGAACAGGATAAGGAACACAAAGAATATACCACACCCAATTGCAAGCTTTCCACCTGGTGGTTGCCTACGAAACCAAGGTCCAAACCGTTGATGTGGGAGCAGCGGTGGCGGCTGATATAGTGGTGGCCCAAACTGGCCGGGCTGAGGTGGAGGTGGATTATTGCGTTGCGGAAGCTGGTATGGCCTTCGCCAAGGATCATTGTCTTGCGGTGGTGGGTATGGTCCTGAGTTCATAGCTCGCCTCACTTCTTGCCAATCTAATGGCCTATCCAAATATGCTGGGGATTACATACATGGAGACGAAATCAGGCGACTCTGGTAACACTGAATAACACGCTATATTTTAGCACAAAATCATCAGGTACACTGAGTAGCAACAGAAGTTGACATTTGTTCCAAAGGGGCGTACAATAGCGATAGAAAAGCTACCGACTATTTAATATAATCGGAAGCACCAAAAAGGCGGTATACATGAAGAAAGATCGACAACTGGTACCTATCACTTCGGAGCAGAAGCCTACCCGCCTTGGTATGAAAGACGTGGCCGAAGCCGCAAACCTGATATCAATGAGTGTTGCCCTCACAGCCTATCGTGAAGGCAAGGCCCATGAAACCTTGCGCCGTCAAGAATATGACCTTGCTGTGTTTACAGAGTATCTTACAGCCGAGCCTCCCGATGGTTGTGGGCTATCTGTAGGCGACCTCTATACTGACCTCTCGTCGTGGGAGGGCTGTGACTTTGGGCTGGTGGCTGGTTTCAAGCGTTGGATGGTACAGCACGGCTATAGTGTTGGTACAGTCAATCTCCGTCTTGCCACGGTGAAGAGGTATTGTCAACTCGCGACGAGTGCAGGCTATATCGCTCCTCAGTCATTGGCGATGATTAAAGAGGTAAAAGGGTACACAAGCAAAGAGGGGCGCAATGTTGACGAGCGACGTGAGACGACCAGGGTGGGTACGAAAAAGCCCCTGTGGACGCATATCGACTATGAACAGGCAGAACAGTTGAAGCACCTGGATAACCCACGTGACGCCCTGCTGATGTGCCTGCTTATCGACCACGGCTTACGTGTTGGTGAAGTGAGTGCCCTCTCTATTGATTGTTTTGATCTCGTCGGTGGCCTCCTGGTGTTCTACCGACGCAAGGTAGATAAGACGCAAACCCATCGCTTGACCCCGGATACCTTAGATGCTGCCAGGGCATATATAGAGAAGACAGGCTCACGTGAAAAACTCTTCATCGCCGAGGGTGAGAATGCCCTGACGGTGAGACCCGATACCATTTATGGCAGTGAACGAGACTGGGTTACCAGGGCTATCAATATGCATGTAGGGGTGTTGGGCAGACGGGTTGGTATCGAGAACTTATCCCCCCATGATTGTCGCCACTACTGGGCTACCAGGGCTACGAAGCGGGGGACCCAAATCAAGAATTTACAGCAAGCCGGTGGTTGGAACTCTCCATACATGCCCATCAGGTACGCTGAAGACAATGCTATAGCCAATGAGGGAGTGATCTTGTGACATCTCCCCACGGATAAGACTCGGGACCCAAACGCATCTAGCTCAACATTCCTGAAAATTTAGAGGGAAAGGGTATTCACATGGCTGAGAATTTTCTCTACTATGGGGACAACCTGGATATTTTGCGGCGACATATCAAAGACGAAAGCATTGATCTGGTGTACCTTGACCCGCCCTTTAACAGCAGCCAGGATTACAACGTCTTATTTGCTGAGAAGAGTGGTACTGGCTCTACGGCGCAGATCAAGGCGTTTGGGGATACGTGGAAGTGGGATACTGTAGCCTCTCAGACCTATACCGATGTAGTAGAGGCAGGTGGGAAGGCTTCTGAAGCCTTGCAAGCGTTTCACAAATTGCTTGGCACCAATGATATGTTAGCATATCTAACCATGATGACCCCACGCTTAGTCGAGTTGCGACGAGTACTGAAACCGACAGGAAGTATCTATCTGCATTGTGACCCAACAGCAAGCCATTATCTCAAGATGCTGATGGATGCTATTTTTGACGTTAGGAACTTTCGCAATGAGATTATTTGGAAACGTACCAGTGCTCACAGCGATACAGTTCAAGGTAATGTGCTGCATATGGGCCGTGTTCATGACGTTATCCTGTTTTACACCAAAACCAATCGGGCTACGCGCAACTCAGTTTATCAACCGTATAGCCAGGGGTATATAGACGACTTCTATCGCTACAAAGACCCTGATGGACGGCTTTATAGACTTGGTGATATCACTGGCCCTGGTGGTGCAGCGAAAGGCAATCCACAGTACGAGTTTCTAGGCGTTACTCGCTTCTGGCGCTATAGCAGAGAACGGATGCAAGAACTCTACGAACAAGGACGTATTATACAAACAAAACCAGGAGCAGTTCCAGCATATAAACGCTACCTTGATGAAATGCCAGGTGTGCCGTTGCAGGACGAGTGGGATGATATATTGCCTGTAGGAGCACAAGCAAAAGAACGTCTTGGCTATCCCACACAAAAACCACTTGCCTTGTTAGAGCGTATCATCCAGGCCAGCAGCACCCCTGGCGACTTGGTGCTAGACCCCTTCTGTGGCTGTGGAACGACTATCGCAGCCGCTCAGAAGCTAGGAAGGCACTGGATAGGCATTGATATAACTACCATTGCTATTAACCTCATCAAGACACGGCTGCTAGATGTCTACGGGGCGGATATCATCAAAACCTATACAGTGCGTGGGGAACCCACCACGCTCTCAGAAGCGCAGGCATTAGCCGACCAGGACAAGTATCAATTCCAGTGGTGGGCACTAGGACTGGTGGGAGCGCGTGGCGGTGAAGAGAAGAAAGGGGCTGATCAGGGCATTGATGGGCGGCTCTACTTTCACGATGAAGGAACAGGCGGCAAGACCAAGCAGGTAATCTTCTCGGTCAAAGGCGGGCATACCAACGTCAAGGACATACGGGACCTGGGGCATGTCATCACCCGTGAACAGGCAGAATTAGGGGTGCTCATCACCCTGCAAGATTCAACACAGCCGATGCGTACCGAGGCGGCAGGTGCCGGGTTCTATCAGTCAGCCTGGGGGAAACATCCACGCCTGCAAATCCTTACCATTGCTGAACTCTTAGACGGTAAACGTGTTGATATGCCGCCACTCAGGCAAGTCAACGTGACCTTTAAGCAGGCTCCCAAGGCAAAGGGTGAACAACCAGAAATGCCAACACTCCCATTTTGAGTGTAACCTTTAGAAGTTCACGGCCACTAAATAGCCAGCCCATAAAAAGAGAGCCTGAAGTAGGCTCTCTCTCTACATTCTTGTCGGGCCGGTCAAAAGCGGAAACCGCCTGGTCACTTCAACAAGTGAAACAATTGGAGTAAGCCAAACAGGCCTCCGCTGCCAAGGATAGCTGACACCCCCATGCTGATGATGTAGCGAGCAACCGATAACCGTGTTTTGTAAATGTCATCTTTCAGGGCTCCCAGGGCTGTATTACTTTCGTTTCTAATAACATCCATCTTATCCAGCATACGGTCTAGCTTTGCCTCCAAGTCATGCCGTAGGACATACATGCTGGCCTCAACGGTGTTGATGCGCGTTGAAAGCTGTGCCTCAACCGCCGTGATCCTCGCTGCCATCTCAGAGTGTCTCGTATCGTATTCAGATCGTGTCACATGATCTTCAGGCATGGGGTAGTCTCCTAAGAAACGACAATGTGTCGCATATGGTCCAGCCTTCGCCGATTACGGCCCACCAGAGAGCGGATTAGGTCGGTGGGTTGATCACGGTGAGGGTTGCGTCCAACGTACCACCGGCAAGCATGGGTAAGGCCACCTGCGGTGGAGGTAGGTCTTGAGCGAGCTGCCGGTGTCTCTCGACTGCTGGGTGTTGCGTAAAGTGGGTAATGACAGCCGGATTGGTTGGGTCACGGTGAGGGATGCGAATGTTCTCCGAACGCAACTCCTGTTCCGTGAAGCGCACTTTCAAGAACGTTTGCGTATGGACACCGCGTTCAGCGCAGTCAGGACACACAGGCAGTGCGACCGTACTGTCGTCGACCCAAACGATCTCCGGATGCGAGATGTGGTGCTTGTGCGTGCTGCCCTCTAGGCGATTGTCGCGCGACACCTGTGCCATGATGGCATCTTGGCCCCGCAGGTTGTCGGCTTGCACTACGATGTACTGCACCGCATCGTGGTGTAAGCACTCGCGAAACGCTTCCCAGTTTTTGCAGTTGTGGTACTTGCAATCTGGATTGGGGCAGTGGTACGTTAGTTGTTGCGTTGTAGGGTCGTAGTCGTCTAGCATGTGGCCTCCTTTTTAGAGTTTAATACTGGTAGGTGAGGTTGCCACCAACGATGCACACGGTGGAGACTGCTGTGCTCGTTGCGTACACCTGTACTCCCGCTGACGTCAAGTTGTTCGCCACTGGCTTGTTGAGGTTGAGCAGTGCCGCCCCAGAAGTATCGATCGTCGCAGATACTGGGACAGTACCTCGCGACCGACTCAAGACGTACGTCGTTAGGAATACCCCCACCGCATACGAATTGCCCGAGATATGGTAGCGCCTCACCTCCTGACCTCCCGGAGGTTGCTGTAGTACGTTGACGAGTTGGTTGATCGAGTTGGCATAGGTCGTGTCACCTACGCCTGGGGTGATGAGTGGCATAGCGACTCCTTAGAGAGGGGTTAATACTGGGCAAAGTAGTTGCCTGCGACTGTTCCGGACGGTCGAGCACCAGAAGACGAGAGGTCAACCTTTACCTGGAACCCCTCAGACGTCAATGCACCTACGGCAAGGTTAGTAAAGAACGCTGGGGCTGCTTGGTCGATCTGGTCGAGCGTCACGGATACAGGAACGCTTTGGGAACTGATGGTGGCAATGTACACCTGTATCCTGGCACCACCGGTGTAGCCATTGCCTGCACAGGCGTACTTCCGCATCTCGACACTTCCTCCTGGCCGTTGCAACACCTTGACGACTTGCGCTACGTCGGTGGCATAGATAGTGGCACCGTTCACTACACGGACGAGCGGTTGCAGTCCACCACTAAGCGCAGCTCTAAATCCGCCGACACCCTGCACCGTAACAGACAACGGGACGGTAACAGAGCCACCCGTCATGGTCGGCTTGAGAGTACCAATACCAGACAGTGTGACAGACAGTGGAACGCTGGGCGCGAGGGAAGGCGCAAACGTGCCCAAGCCCTTGAACGCCAGCGCTAACGCTTGGTTGACCGAGAGTGTCGGGTGAAAGATCCCCAACCCCTTGAGCGTGGTTGGCGGCAATGCGAGCTTCACCGTTATCGACGGGTTGAGTTTGCCAATACTATGCATCGTGACGGACAATGCTACTGGTGTTAGGCTGTAGCCCGGTGTGACCTGTGCCCCAGTCGTGTCACCCTGTGTCGCACTGCTCGTAGTGGTAATGAACAGTGTCGCCGCCGACGTCCCAGTCGAGTTCGCTGTGATGTTCGGCCAGATGTGCATGTAGAGTTTGTCGTTGGTACCAAACGCCATTGCGGAGAGTGACACACTTGGAGTCAGCGTTTGGTACAGCGTCGTCATCGCAACGCCGGTCTGATCAATCTGGCCGATCAGTGTGTACGTACCACTGTTCTTGTTCCACTTGTAGTAGCCCACGTGCCAGTCAATGGTTGCCGTACCATTGCTCACGCGAACACGGAGGGTAGGCGTCCACGTACCAGCGGCTATCGTCTGCTGCTCTAGGGTAGTAACATCCCAGAGCCATCCGTTACCTGACGGCGATCCAATATTACTGGCAGCGGCCCATGCACCACTAGTGCCTAACCCGTAGAGTTCCCCGTACCCTGTCGACGTGCCGATCAGTGACGAGTCACCTACCAGCACCCCGCCAGTCGCCGAGGACATAGCCGCAGCGGTTGGCAGACTCGTCGCAGCTATGTTAGAAAGGTAGGTGGTAAGCGCTGTCATGGATTGGTGTTACTCCACGCTTTGAGTTAGATTAGTCAACTAATCCAAAGTTAAAACTAGGGAACCAATTGCGAAACTCGCAACGGCGCCCGTGTTAATAATCTGGGAGGTGATCGTAGCGAACCACAGCAAGTTACCGGCAGTCGACGCATCGTACATGGCTACGCAAAGCACCGTTCCCCAGTTCGCGGTTGGTGTGGCAAACGTGAGCGTCCCGCTGTTGCTGATCTGGCCCGGTGACGAGGGCGAACCCGAGATCGTTGACCAACCTGACGACGCAATGGCGACTCGTGCATACGACCCGCCGCTGACCTCCACTGACCCTGCACCTGAGCTATCTGTGGGCGCTGTGGTGAGTAACGCCACATACGTGTTGGCTGGTGCTGCGGAAAACGTCGTCCCTTTATGCCAGTTCAGCACCGCATTCTGTAGGTACTGCGACATATTACCTGTTAAGGCCATAAGTGTAATCTCCTTGTGTTAGTATTGGACTATCCATCGACCCCCACAGCGAGCGTTGCCATTCGCCGCAGTGGAGGTACCCCACACCTGGAACCCAGCCCACGACAGCTTCGACACATTCGGACTGCCCATCGCCACGGGGCTTTGCGTGCTTGTATCGATCGTGATTGAGACCGGTGTAGTACCCGTCGACATGGTCGACCGGTAATCGCTCACCAGGCAACCACTTGTGTAGCATGACATCTCTAGAAAGTAGGTTCCTATCTCGATGCCACCAGCCGCCCGCTGTAGCACATTAATGACCTGGTTGAGATCGTTGACTTGTATCGTCATACCGTTGCGCACAGTGTAGAGGGCCGGAACCATCGTCCCGCCGACGAGGAGGGTGGGCTTGAACTTGCCAAGACCGTTTAGCGTGGTCGACAACGTTATGACATTGGCGAGTGTCGACGATGTGAACGAGTCGACGACGATACCGCCACCCGGAGCAGTTGCGATAGGGACGAGGAGGAGACCGACTTGGCCCGTTGTGGTCGTGAGGGAGGCATCAGTCACCGTCACGGTCCAACTTCCAGGTTCAGCTACTCCATCAGCCCAAATCTTCGCTTCCACGGTGTTCCCTTGCGTCCGGAAGCGACACCAGTAGTACGTCCCCACGGTAATCGTGATGGATGTCGTCGCCAGACTGTCGGTAAACACACCGGCGACCATCTTGGCTAGTCGTATCGTGTTACCGCCTACGTTGACGTCACACCTGTACCAATGTGAGTTGGCGAGATAACGCGTGAAGAGACCGAAGTGTCCGGCGCTCGCCGACAGTGCAGCGAAGCGACACAGCACCTCGGTGTCAGCCGTTTGGATGGTACTCAGTACCGTCTCTGCGTACCCGTAGCCTTGCCCGCCACCACCGCTATTGTCGTAGAAGGCCACTCCCTCGGCTGCATTGATCGCCAGTAGGGTTGCAGTTGTCCCGCCTGGTGCGATAGCGTTCCACGTATCGCCTCCAGATGCGGTCCCAAGGCTCAACCCCGTCGCGCTGGCGCGATTACCAAACGTATCGGTGTCTTGTACGACCCCATTGATCGTCGGAGACGACGCCGGAGGGACGAGTTGTACAGTAGGCCACGGATTATTGCCACCAAGAGACCAGATCGAGATTTGAGAGAGTCCTGTGGCTGTGACCGTGGAGATTTTTTGGTTGATGGACGTTGCGTCGCAGTAGACATAGCTGTTCCCGCTGTTCGTCCACCGCAGCTCGCCGCTGTTCGGGTCGCGCGTGGCAGTACTGAAGCCCGGCTGTTGCTGCATCAGGACGTATGTTACGTTGTCCGTGATGTTGTACGTGCCAGTAGCACCATAGTACCCGTAGGACGGTAAGCCGATCACAATCCACGCATGGTTCGAGATTTGGGACAACATCCAGTTGCAGACGCTCGTGAGCCAACTAAACGGTGTTATAGGATCGCCCGCACCGCTCGTATCGTACATATGGTCGTAAACGAGTGGTGTTACGTAATCCACCGGCAGGCTGTTGAACGCTGACCAGTCCCAGGCGGACGTACCCGTAAGGGCAGGTCCGTCGACCATCAATTTGAACCCGTTCGAGTGTAACGCAGATCCAAGCGAGTTCACGACCGTTTTGACGTCATTGAACTTAGCTACTGTCCACGGCGGCTCTTCAAAATCGAGTTCGATACCAGTGTAGCTATTCGCCTGCAAGAACGCCACCAACGTATTGTTGAAGCTGGTGAGGTTGGCGGAACTGCCCGCTAGAGCGCCGATACCTGGAGAGCGACCAGAGATCGTGACGAACTGCTTGACAGAGTAGCGTTGGACTTGTGCCGCATTTGCAGCCGTATACCCGTCCACGCCGGAGTTCGCTACTGTGTTTTGGAGCAAGGTGCCGTCGCTTTGCACGGCGTAGTATTGTGGCTTGAGCACTTGTATCTGGCGTCCATCGCTGAACTCAACCGGTACGTGGCTCTGACCATTAACCAACGTCGAGCCGGGATAGATCCACGCTGCAACAGACGAGACGGTAGTCATGCTACCTCTTTTTTAGTTGAGATTGCTGGTGTACTCACAACATGATGACCTTTACGAAAGTGTGACGATGTAATCGGCAGTGACCGTCTGAGTATTCGTCTTGACATAGGAGAACAGCGCGTGGGTCAACAGTGTCCCAGTCCCAAGTGAAGCTGTGGCGCCGTTTCCGTAGAGACCGCAGTTGCTCCAGACGCCATTGCCTTGCGTCGTGCCAAAAAACGTGCTGATATCCACCCCGTTGCCGCTGACGGTATAGGTGGATGGGACCAGCCTGGTGAGTTCGGTATTCACATGGCTATCGCCTGGGTTCACCGTAAGTGTTGCGCCCGTTCCCACGGAAAAGTATTGCGAGAACGGGACGACTGGGCTGCTTAGGTTCGGAGCCCCGATGTAGGTCAGCACCTGCGAGCGCCCCGCCGTGGTGATCAGATTATACGTCTCGTATTCGGTGTAGCGGTCACGTTCCTTCTCTGTTAGGCGCGGCCACCAATCCATAAATTCTGCCAGCGTTAGATCGCCTGGCAGCACGCGTAGTTTGATCTTCCCAAGAAACAATATCTCATCTCGTGGCATGGTATATCCCCTAACTTTCAGGAAAATTGCGAGTACCCATAAATTGCGGTCCCATACAGGTATGACCCGGCAGTTTGGATCGTGGCTGTGGCGCTATCCGAATAATTGGTTGAGTCCTGCACCACTTCGTAGGTCAGTTGCGGCACCGTGAGCCCCGATGGGCTGGTGTTGCGTGCGACCGCCTTGTGGATATTCCGCAGGAAGTCTCGCACCTTTGGCCTATATACCCCTGCTTCGTACTCAAAAATATTTACCCCGCCGCCTTCCGACGTGATCCTGACGGTCTGGATGGTGAAAGGCACGCTGGTGAGGGTGTCAGCAGCGCTGGTCACGGGTATGGTTGTCCCAGGTGGCAGGTAGGTGTTGACGCTATACCCGCTCGCCAGTGAAAATTCGAGTACCGTTATCGGATAGGCCCATTTGGCGAGCTCACTTTCGCCACGGATGCGTGCCGCTGCGTCACTGACTATCGAGGTATCGTTGACTTTACCGGCATATTTACGCCCATATTTACCGATTGAAGTGTTTTCTTCGACGAGCACAGAAATAGGAGCGCTGGAAGTGTAGGTAACTACCACATTCTCGGTGCCACTGGCAGGGGCTGTATTGAAAATGACTTGCTGGCCTTTTGGATTGGCTAAGGCCACAACACCATTTACCCCGTTTGTGTCCTTGCCTTTCACCCCTAATTTGTTGCTACTGGTTGGCGCAAAGACGCTGCCACCAATGCTGACCTGGGTCACTGCTGAAGGCACCAGGGTGAGGGCGAAAGTTTTGTTGCTCCCATCTCCGCTAAACTTATCTTGAACACCCACCTGGGCGGTACCTCCGACCACCTTTATGCTGTTCTGAAGCTGCGTGCCGTCCTGGGTGAGTTTGTAGTTGGTCGGTGCAAATGTGGTCACATTATCGGGCTGCGCCTGGACGACAAGCGTGAATGGGGCGTATGTATAGGGCACCGGGTAGTAGCGCAGCTCATTGAATGGATCGACCGTGTAGACAAAACCAGTTGTGTCGGTAATCTGGTTCATGATTTCGCGAAACGACAAGTCGGCATAAGTTATACTGTCAATCACGGCCCCTGGAACCATCGTCGAGACAGGCTGAGTATTGTTCGCTGCTCCAGTTCCAAGCACATTATTGAAGTAGTTACTGATAACGTTGTTGATGAGGTCGGTGTCCTGGGTCGCATCATAGCTGGCGTTAATAATTGCACCGTTCTCCAGCAGTTCTTCGGTGCTCCGACAGTCTACCGTCCACGTGCGGAATGTTCCCTCGTATTCAGCTTCCAGGTTGGCAATGGTGCCCAGGAAGATCCGATTCACCCGGGAGTACGTCCCATCGGGCATCTGATAGGTTGTCGGCTGGTGGTAGTTCACATCAGGCGTTGGGTAGGTGATCGATGTCCCATTAGGCATTGCCCAGTTCGGAAACCACATCGGCTCTACCATGACCTGCGTAAACACGATATTGCCGGAATTGGTGGTACTCGTGGCATAGCCACCGAGCTGCGCCTGGACATAGGCTGCATTGGCGGGAGCGATACCAGAAACACTCAAGCGCGTCTGCGTTGTTGGTGGGGTTGCAAAGCCACTGGTGGTACTCGATAGGAAGTTCTGGTTTGCATCCAACCAATTCACCTGGAAATAGTATTGGATATT